>Ga0172379_10000707_pt1 | contig 79441 bp, 81 predicted proteins | sample GrowelOW334metaG_FD_119756 | JGI IMG/M metagenome (GOLD analysis project Ga0172379, IMG submission 119756) | Groundwater microbial communities from an aquifer near a municipal landfill in Southern Ontario, Canada - Groundwater well OW334 metaG | ecosystem: Environmental > Aquatic > Deep... | reverse complement strand
GCAAATATGGTCCTTCGGGTTTAAACACGCTCCAATTGCCATTGTCTTGATAATTTATTCTTCCAATATCCACGCCTCTGTTGTTCATTCCTTTTGCCATCGCCTCACCCACAATCATTGTCAGGCGCATTAATTCAATCGCTTCTTTTGGAGTCAGTTCGGTTCGATCAACTTTTTTTACTTTGGGATAAATTTTAATATGCCCGCCATCAGTTCGGGTGATGTGCGGTTTTTCAACTGCTTCTACAATAAAATTTTCTGTTTCAAAAATTATGGCCATAAAAAGTGTTACTTAACATGTTACTGAACAATTACGCAAATCTGAATTTTTTTGGCTGGGTTCTTTCCAATATCTCAACCGTGATTTTGACTGAAGGATTATCGGTTGGAAGTAATATCAAACGCTCGTCCAATTGAGTGAGAAGCGGAGTCAAAAACTCATCGCCCCAAGACGGAGAAAAAGTGATTACGCCGTCAAAATTTATTTCCAAACTTTCATCCGCTTTTAATTCCGCCAATGTGGATTGAAACGCCGAAAAATTTTTTTTACCTGATGGACGCGAATTTAATAATGTGCCAAATTTTTTGAGTTCGACTTGCATAGTTATTGCTATTAAAATTATTTTTTGTTTTTCATAAGTTTTTTTTGCTCTTTTTTTAATTCTTTAATATGTTTTTCCGTTGGAAGATTTTCCGGAAGAGTTCCGCCAATATCCTTGATTGTCTGCCTCACTTTTCCTCCAACCATAAAATGAGTTTGCGATGCGTTATAATTTCCTGTCACTTTATCCTTTTTTAATTTGTCGTCGGTTTGCGTAATACGAAAAAGATTAGCTGCTAATTCAGTCGCGCCAGCTCTATCCAAAAGTTCTCCTTTTTTTATTTCTTTTTTGTTTTCAATTTCGTGAAGAAGCATTCCATACAAACCCTTATATCCAAAATCATTAAATGTGCCAAAGCTGGTCACGCCGGCTTTCTTGGCAGTTTTAAAAAGTTTTTTATTATGCTCCGAAACTTGTCCTCTGATAAAAAGTCTTTTGTCCTCTTCTGATAATTGCTCAAACATTTCTTGCCTTCTGGTTTGAATGGCAAAATAGGTCTGCGCCATAGCGATTTCTTGCTTTTTCGGATCGCCATTTTGCGCTATAAGATAACAAGCGTAGCGATCAAGTTTCCAATCTCTAACTTCTCTTATTGTATTTGAACCAATGTCTACCATTTTACTGAGCTTAGTAAAATGGTTATCCACATCCTGACCGCTATTAATACAAGCCTTAGCAGCTCTTGCAATAACCTCTTCAGCGTTTTGCCATTTTTCGTATCCTAAGATAGGCATCAGTTCTCGCGCTTCCCAATACTCAACCCCGTTTTTATCGACTTTTTTAATACCCTCAAAATCTTTATTTGGTGAATTTATAACGATTTCTTCAGACATAAAATTACTTTACAAATTATAGTGATATTATATCATTATTTTGCAAATAGCGCCTGTGGATAACTTTATTTAGTAATTATATCACAAAAAAGGCAGGGAATTGCGCCCGCTTAAAAATTATTTCCTTCGTTTATTTTTTCCAATCCCCTCTCCCAAATCCGCAAAGGTGAAAAAATTTATTTACCGCTCCAATGCAAAAATCTTTTTTCAACCGCAATAAAAAGCAGATTAAATAAATATCCTACGATGCCCGTCAAAAGAATAATGGCATACATTGATGGAATTTCATAGGTTATTTGCGCATCAATAATTCTTCTGCCAAGTCCCGAGGTTGTGCCAATGAACATTTCTGTCACAACAATAATAACGAGCGACAAACTGATGGCGCTGCGCAGTCCGATGAATGTTTGCGGCAGACTTTCCCAAAACAAAATCCAACGGAAAATTTGCGATTTTGTCGCTCCCATAATTTGCGCCGCCAATATTCTCGCTTTTTTTGCATGCATAACGCCATAGGCAGTATTGAAAATAATAATGAGCATTGATGCAAATGCAGCCACGGCAATTTTTGATTTGTCAGTTATTCCAAAAACGAGAAGAAAAAGCGGGAAAAGAGCTGTGGCTGGAGTGGAACGAAAAAAGTCTATTATAAATTCAACGCTCCGATAAATTTTTTCCGACCGACCCAACCACAAACCGAGAGGCAAGCCGATTATAATTGCAATTACGAATGACAACACGACTCTTTCAAGAGTTGAAAGCAGATCGCCAATGATGATGCCGCTTCCCAAGAGTTCCGCAAGTTTTTTTATAGTAGTAAAAGGACCGGGTAGAAAAAATTTATCCACCAGCTGAAGCCACGAGGCTATAGCCCAAATTAAAATTAAAAGTATCGGCCCGATAATACTATACTTTTTCATAAATTTATGGTTTTTTGAAAAACAGAGAGCACTTTATCTTTAACTTTATTGAATTGTTCCGTTTTCAGTGATTGCAAAGTTCGCGGATATGGCAAAGGATTGTCGATGATTTCCAGCACTTTTGCGGGCTTTTGCGACAATACAACGATTTTTTCCGCAAGATGCACTGCTTCTTCAATATTATGAGTGACTAGCAAAATAGTCGGCTTGAAAGCCAGATAGTATTTTTGCAATTGCGTTCTGAGATGCAGATTATTTTCATAATCAAGAGCGGAAAACGGCTCGTCAATAAACAAAAATTTCGGAGTAGCAATAAGCGCGCGCGTGAAAGCCAGCATCTGCTGCTGCCCGCCGCTTAATTCATATGGATAGCCATCCCACTCAAATTTAACACCAATAATTTTTTGCAATTCTTTTACTTTTTGCTCTATTTTCTGCTTACTTTTATTTCTAATTTCAAGCGGCAATGCCACATTTTCAAAATTCGTCCGCCACGGAAGCAATGATTCTCGGTAATTTTGAAAAATGTAACTGAAGTTGAAGCGATCAAAATTTTCAATATTAAATTCTCCGCCATCTTTTTCAACGATGCCGGAAAGAATATTAAGAAGAGTTGATTTGCCGCAGCCATTCGGTCCAAAAATCGCTGTTATTTTTCCCGGATCAACACTGACATTGAAGTCTTGAAATACTTCATTATTATTGAAAGATTTTTTGAGATTTTTGACAGAGATAGCACCATTCATCTAGTTTGCGTATATCATTTTCCGCGCATCAACTTTGTTATCAATAACTTTATATTGCGCAAAAATATCAAAGAATTTTTGCAAAGCAGAAATGTCTGATTCCGTGAAATCAGTATACATTTTCCAAATCGGAAGAGGCATAACTTTTATCTGTTCGTCATTCAGAGGAGTATAACTTTTCAAATATTGCCTTGCCGCATCAGGATTTGAATTTATTTCCTTAGTTGCTTTATTAAAAACAGAAATAATTTTTTTTGTTGCATTCGGATTGGCTTGCGCGAATTTAACAGAAACAACTCCACCGCCTCCATACCATGGATCCGCAATATATTTGTCCATCGGGGCAAGAACGAGGTCTTTCACAACATTTTGGCTTTTACCTATTGTTTTGACCGGTTCAAGAGTCAGAACTGCATCAACCTGCCCTGTCATGAGCGCTTGCAACTGAAGCGGAATAGCCAATTCAACAATGGTCACGTCTTTATCCATTGCTAAACCTTCTGTCGTGAGAATATGTTGAGCGATAGTCCTAAACTGAATACCGGGAAGTATTCCCAGTTTTTTCCCCTGCAAATCATTAATTTTAGAAATTGCGCTGTCATTTTTCACAAGCAGAACATTGTCAATATTATTTGGTTCTGTTCCTCCATTGAGAGCAAAAATTTTCAGAGTGTTGGGATTTTTCGCTTGGCTGATAGCAGTAATGCCCATTGCAGTGCTAGGAGAGCCAAAATCAACATTGCCAGAGATAAGCGCGTCAATAATTTGATTTGGAGCTTCAAATTTTACCGGTTCAACTTCAAGACCAGTTTGAGAAAAATATCCTTTATTAATTGCAAGAAATAGAGGGAGAGCTTGGGCGCTGCTGGCAAGGTAAGCAATTTTTACTTTATTATTTTTAGCTTCTTGAACGGCCAATTTTCTCGATTTTAGAAAGATAGTCCCACTTACAATAATTGCGATAGCTAACACGCCTAACAGAACTTTATCCGTTTTTTTCATATTTATTCCTTTTAAATAATTAATTGCCTCAAAACAACATGCAAAAGTATTGTGAGTCCATTCTTGCACCAGATATTCCACAAGTCAATAACACACGTTAATTTTTCTATCCCCCCTCCCAAATCCGCAAAAGTGAAATAAGTTTATTTTTCAATGCTATAAAGCTATCCCGGGATTTGTGATTGGTTTTGAGAGCTTTTCAATATCCCCTGAATCAGCTAAAAATATACCTTTGTTTGGCTGAAGAGTATAAAGAGTCACATGGGTTGGCTGATATTCTATTTGTAGATCGTATTTTTTATTAATCAAATCGAAAAAATTATTAAGATTGGAGATATCGCACATAACAATTACCGCTCGTCTTTCATTTTCCGATACAAACCTGAACTCATCGCGATATCGGATAAAATCAATTTTATTCTTTTGACTAAATTCGCAAAAATCAACAATTATTTTTCCTGAAAATTTGGAATAGAAATTTTATGCTTTTCAATAATTTTACCGATGCATACTAGGCTGACATGAAATAAATCTTTGAGGAAAAGAGTACAACCATCAACTTCAACTTTTTCTTTCAAATTAGAAAGTTTTACTGGCAATCCTATGGTATCTTTTTGAGGACCGCCAATTACATATTTATCTCCACCACAAATAAAATTATTCATAATTTATTTTGCAAATTTTTTAATCCATTTTAGAGTTTCCAAGAAAAGTTTTTCTTCCGTTCCTTCTTCATTAAACAAATGGGTAGCATTTTTTATAATTGCAAAGTCCTTATCCATCTTTGCCACTTCGTAATATTTTTTCCCGCCTTTAACTAAATCTCCTTTTTCGGCCACAATAATTTTTACCGGTTTTCTGAACTGCGCCATTTTCCCAAACAAGTCCGGCAGTTTCTTGGCCTCTTCAACCATCTGCTTTCCCAAAATAATTGAAGTTCCCCAGGATATGGTATAAATATTGGCTTTTTTTATAAATTTTAAATCTTCGCTCATTAATTTTTTCGGTCTATCACTTGAATCCCACAAAATCGCTACATCAAAATCTTGATTTTTCGAAAATAAAATTGTCGCTCCTCCATAGCTGTGTCCGATTACGAATATTTTTTTCGCGCCTTTTTTCCGGAAATATTCCACCAGAAAATCCATATCTTCGGCTTGTTTTTTTAGTGTTACTTCGTGTAACTTTCTGGCATCCTTATACCAATCATATTGATTCCATTGCAGAACTGAAAAACTTTTCTTCTCAAAAAATCGCGCACCGTTAAAGAAAATATGCTCATCCATATGTCCGGTCAAGCCATGAACAAAAATTACCAACGGATTTTTAAGCAAACCTCGCAGTCGCCCATAAATATATTTTCCGTCCTTAGTTTTGATTTTTAATTCTTTTTCCATAAAATTATTTCTCCTTATACTTTTCCAACCACCATTTTTTCACTATCCTTTTAAAAGCATTACCACCAATCCAGTCATCTTGTCTTTATCTTTCGGATTGCTTTCGGCGATGAGCAAAGTCAGAGCCGTGAGCGCTTCGGGAGTAATCCGATTCATATCCAAAGCGTTATTTTTCCTCAAAAACCACACAAACGCAAAAGCCCCGCTCCTTTTGTTGCCATCCGCAAACGGGTGGTTTTTTACCATAAAATACAAGAGGTGCGCGGCTTTTTCTTCCACGCTTTCATATAATTCTTTGCCTCCGAAAGCTTGCATCACATTTCCTACAATTCCTTCAACTGCTCCGGAATTTTTTTCCACCGCAAACAAATCACCAGCTTCTTTTTTCCTTGCCAGTTCTATTCTCAATTCTTTTATTCCATCCAAAATATCGTTGGCGGCAACGGCCACTTTTTTCCCGGTCGCTTTGCCTTTGATAAATTTTTCTTTGTCATATGCATCCAAGGAAAACCAAGTGGCGGAAAAAGCTTTGATTAATTCCAAAATGCTTCCCGTGTCGGTTTTCATTCCGGCCGGCAACAAATGCTTGACGCTATCTACCGCTTTTTGGAATTGAGCATAGTTTTGTTTGATAACTTTCGGATTGACAGTGAAGCCCTTGGTGATGTGCTGGCGCAAAATTTTGGTTGCCCATTGGCGAAATATTGTTGCTTTTTTACTATTAACCCTATAACCAACGGACAAAATTACATCAAGATTAAAATATTCAACTTGATAGGTTTTACCGTCTGAGGCAGTTGTTGCAAAAAATGCAACAACTGAATTGCGCCTTAATTCTCCTTCATTAAAGATATTTTTTATATGCCTTGAAATAACTGATTTATCCCTATCAAAAACTTCCGCAATTTGATCGAGATTCGCCCAAATTGTTTCACGCCGAAAATCTCCCTTGAGCTCAATGGCTCCGGTTTTTGATTGATAGATAACAACTGCTCCTACTTTTTTCTTTTTTCCCATATTATTCTCTAATTTTTTCCGCCAGTTTTTTCAGTTCTTCATCATCCGCGCGATTGTGATCGTGAGAAGAAATATAGCCTTCGTATTTTTTGAAATATTTGTCCACCTTGGAATGCCACGCTTTCCACTCATCCGTTTTGGTTCCGTGCATCGGAAAAAGTTTCGCGTGCACGTGATCCACGCCAAAACCTTCAAAAATCAGTCCGGTTCTTCCAACGTCTTCCAACTTTGAATCGATTAATTTTCCCGTTTTTTTGGCAGCAATAATCAAATCTTTCAAAACCTCTTCCGGCAAATCAAAAGCATAACTGGAATAATGTTTTTTGGGAATTACCACTGAAAAACCCTCCGTGTTGGGAAAAATAGAAAGAAAGGCCAGATGTTTTTCATCCTCCCAGATTTTTTGTGCCGACATTTCGCCCGCCACAATTTTGCAAAAAATGCAATCTTTCATATTTTTTCTTCTTCCTAAAGCCCGACTTTAGGAAAAAATTTAAAGTTTTAACTGGCTTAAGTTTAGTATAATTTTTCTTTATTGCCAAATCCATTCTCACACTAATTCACTAATATATTCTTGAAACAATATTTTTATTATTAATACTTATACAACAATAGTTTTTGTGTATTTCCAAAAACGACCAATACTTCATTACTATATAGTAATGAAGTATTGGTCGCAATAAAATAATTTAAGATAGCTTGAATTGGAAGATTTTTGGGAGATTATTTCAAAGAACAAACTTGGTACCAAAATTTTTTTCTCTTGCTACAGCGCGAAGAATAAAATCTCTTTCTTTCCCAGGCGCCAAAGTCACTTGCATCCCCTTTTTCGCCAATTCACAGAGAACTGACAATTTGGTTTTCATTCCCTCAGTTCCGTGACCCAATTTGCTTCCGCCTTTGGCATACGAAAGAATTTTTTCTCGATCATTCTCTTTGACTTCATGGATAACATTCCCTTTATTATCTAGTAATCCTTTTTCACTAAACCCGATAACTACGATGTCTACGGAAATCAAATCACATACCGCTTTGAAAAGCCGGTCATTATCAGCGCAATATTCCAACGCTTTCAATTCTCCATCGTCCACCGCGTCATTGGCATTAATAATAGGGATAACTTTTTCTTTGAAAGCTTCCAGCAATAATCTCTTTGGAATTATTTTTTCCTTTCCCAAAAGATGCTTATCCACAAAAAGCATTTGCGCCGCTTCGACTCCATATTTGGAAAAAAATTCAACATAACGATGCATAATTATGGGTTGGCCCACAGCCGAGCGCAAATTTTTGGAACGCTTTTTGTGCTGATTACTGGCTACTGCGCCAGAAGTGACAATGAAAACATTATTTCCATCTCGAAGCAACTGCACCGCTTGCCGGCAGATTTCCAAAATAAATTCATCGTGAACTTTTCCATTGCCATTGGTAATAATGTTAGAACTGATTTTTATTCCTATGGTTTTCTTTTTCATATTTTTTGAAATTAAAATTTAGACGCAAAAAAACAGCCTCGCTAGGCTGTTCGTGTCTATCCAAAATATCTTTTTTCCGATTAATTGGTTCCAAACACACAAAAACAGCCTAACTGGATCGGTGTCGGAACTACCGGGCTGAATTGTGATTGTTTGAAACTTTTCATGTTTATATTTTAACAAATTATGCTTTTTTGTCAAATAAAAAACCGGTTCCCATTTTTGAGAACCGGCTGAATGATTTGATAATCCTTACACTCGGCTAAGGATACGATTGAAAATGTTGTTTGGATTGAATCGCCTTATAAACTGCATTGAATTCTTCTCTTTTCAAATATCCCACTTCCCCGCTTCCACTTTTTCCGATTTCAGAAAAACCCATCATCATTGCGAGTATATCGGTAGCCACTTCACTTTCTCTATATTCATTATAAAGGGAATACAAAATGATGTGCGACATTTCATGGCCAACTCCACACATAAATGCTTCACATCCCCGCCTGAAAAGACTTTCCTTTATAATCATAGGAATGGTCATCGCTTTGAATTCATGGCTCCCATAGATAGGCGTTCTACTGGGAAGAATAACCGCTGCTACTGATCTGGAATCATAACGATACTTCAGAAAACCTTTTGTAGAAAAATGAATGTGACTATCCTGAAAATTATCGTCAATACGTCTAATATTAATTCTAACGCCAAGACCGAATTGTTTTCTAATAATCTTTACACATTCAACATGATTCCTTTCATTGAAAAATTTTTTGATCCTTTCCGTTTCAGCCTGGCACAAATTTTCCTTTACCGGAAACTTTTCCGACAATTTTTGGAAAATAAGCATAATTTCATTGATTGAAAATTTTCCTTTATCATTCATATCTATCCCCCTATTTCTATAAGTTTTTAGGTTAATTTTTGGATTAATTCATTTTTCAAAAAAACTGATAATGAAAGATAGCATAAAATTAGACTAAAGTCAAGCTCGGCAAAAATAAAAAAGGCAGTTATAAATTAATATAACCGCCCTTGTTTTATCCTAAAAAAACTACTTCAGCTTATGTCAGCGAAGGATATCAGCTTCACTCCATAAGCCTTTAATTTTTGGTCCATATTTTCAGCGCTTCCAAGATTGCCTTTGGGCAATGGAACGCTTCTGGTGGCGTCGCGGATCACATATACTTCAAATCCTTGACGAGCATAGTCAATTGCAGACTCGCCAACGCAGAAATTGTATGCCACTCCTGTCAGAAAAATTCTTTTAACCTTTTTTTCTCTCAGATATCCCAGTTGATGTGAAAATTGATCGCTCGAAGCAATGGACAAACTTACCACATCGCTATAATCTCCTTTATTGGTATAAATTGTAGCATTTCGAGAAAAAGCTCCTTCTATTTTTCTATGGAGACAAACTCCTTCCGTACCAAAAACACAATATGGATCCAAAGTGCCAAATTCTATATGATTTCCAGGATGCATATCCTTCGAAACTACTACAAAAGAAAATGGCAGTTTGGAAAGTTTTTTAATTTTGCAAATCAACTCTTCCACACTCGGTTCCTCGCCGACGCCTTTGACATATAATGCGCCAGTTTTTAGCAAAAAATCTTTTTGCATATCAACCACAACCAGCGCATCCGTTTTGTCTATAACTATTTTTTCTTTTTTCTTTTTCATTATTTTTCCTTTCAAATAATGTGGCTCCGCAATGTTTTTCACTGCGGAGCCAAAGGTTAGATTTTTTATTTTCAAAAATTAATCAACCACTCCTTCTCTTAGCAATATTTTTCTGTCCAAACCGGGAATAACTTCCACTTTGTGTCTGGTAACTTTTTCAATATGCCTCAGAAAAAGAATGATTTTTATTTCCGGCGAGGAATAATTGAAAGGCGCTTTGGATAACTTCTCAGCATCTGCTCCGCTATTGCTCCCAGTGAGCACTCCTTTTTTCATATCCTCCCTCATCGCCCAGGCCACATTTCCTTCTTCGGAACCATCAGACGCTCCATAGGTCACTTCAACATCATGACCAAGTTTGCGTGCCCAATCGGAAAGCTGACTTTCGTCATTGTGCTTGTCTCCATTGCTTTCCAGATCTGCGCTAGCTTTTTTGGTAACGATTTCTTTGGGCACACCCATAAAAAGCGCCAACTGCCTGACTTCGGCCTTATTGAGACCGTTGAGAATATTGCTATCCACGGCCCCATCTCCATATTTGTCAAAATAGCGAAGGACTCCGTCTTCTTCCAAATTGCCTGTGCCAAAAATTCTTCCCTCCCCTCTATCAATTGCTTTGGCAATAAAACCGGCCATCGGGGTAGTGAGTCGAGATTTCAAACTGGCATAAGCATTAGTGAAACCTAGCTTTTCTGCTCTTGCAGTTCCTTCATCAGCCCAAGGAAGATCTTGTCTTTCAAAACTGTTCTTTATCTGTCTGACAATTTCGTCATAGATCGGATTACCATCAATATGCATCAAACGAAATTTGAAAACATTTTGCAACGTTTTCACGTCTTCCCAGTGATGATCACTGCTTCTGATATTGCGAAACATTCCCACCACATTTTTCGGACCATAAGCCTTGCAAAGAATTGCGACAATCAATGAAGAATCTACCCCTCCGGAAACCGCTACAAAAACTTTTTTGCAACCCTTGCCCAGCTCGCGCGCCCGTTTGACCAATAATTTTTCCGCTCTTTTGAAATTTTTGATCATAAAATCACCCTTCCTTTCTTTTTTTATATTGTTTTGTTTGATTTATTTTCCTCTTTCAACTTCCTGAGCTTTGCTGGTACGCACTGCCCGGAAATCAACGCCTTTCAAATAACCGAGTATGACCTCATAATCTGTTGGCTCGATAATCGCCGAATTTATGTCTTCCGCGATTGCTTGGCTTTTCCCATCAGCATAACCATTAATAATGTGCCTCGATTTAATTTCGATGGTTATTTTTTGCGGTTCTACCTGATCGCATGGATATGGACCAGTTCCAAATCCGCAAACCAGCCAGGTATTGGAATCCAGCGGCAATAATACTGAACTGCCCTTAACTTTAATCGCATAAGCGCTTGTGCCTTGGGCAGTTGAAACTATCATGCCCGTTCCATTGATACCGCTGCGATTTGGGAAATGCTTTAGTGATCCAGTGATAATGAATTCATCAACAAAATCCGCAATATCTTTTCCTATCACTATGTCATTAAAAGCCATTAGTGTCAGAGGCGCCTTAGTTTCATCTTTGAAATTAAAGGTGCATTTCAAAAGCCGCAGATTAATCCATGACACATCTTCAAAACGTTTCGGTATTTCGCTGATGTTGGAAACCGTGTTTAGCAAAAAACCTTTCCGTCCGCAATTGATGCCGAAGATAGGCAATCTTTTTTCTCTGAAAGTATGAGCGTATCTCATCAACCCTCCATCGCCTACCGCGGCTAAAATCGCATTGGCTTCATCGATATTATCAGTCACTTCTCCCGCCGGTTTCATGAACCTCTCCACCCACTCTCGCACATAGTCGCTTCTTTCAGATCCCGGTTCGCCGATTGGATGATAAATCGGATAATAAATCATTTTTCCATTTTCCATAACAGCACCTCTTCCTGTTTGATTGTTATATTTTATTGTCAAAAAAACTTTCCCTTCTTGCCTCAATCACCTATCCGGATAAGTAATTCAAGTAAGAATTGATGGAAGAGAATTTTTTTTATTCCCTTCCATCATAATATTTTTTTACTCTGTAAATGTTTTTATTTTTTTCAAAGCTCTTTGAAAAAGTTTTTGATGATGAGACATTCCAAAATCAATTTCATTTTTCACTGCAGTCAAATCCACCAGTTCCACGGTTTTCGCATCATCGCTCGGCTTGAATAAATTTTTTATTTCATTTGGATCTGTCAGGCCGACTTCCATCAGCAGCAAAAATCCTGTGGTAATATCAACTCTTTTTTGATCGAGCTCAGCCATCTCCTCTTCATCACCGGTGGTTTCTGTGCCGATGTTATAGAGCGTGCATGCAAGCGGGCACTTGATCAAATTGCCACAAGGACCTCCAAAACTAACGTTTACTGCAAAAGAATCAACATTGTGGTCATACATATCCAATGCTTCAGAATGACTGGCTGGATTTATGCAAAGCTTCAACTCTTCTCCTGCTTCCCTGACCATTGCCTGTTGTTTTGTTTCCAAATACATTCCCTTGGCATTCACCATTCCGCCCATCAATGCAATTTTTCCTTTTGCCAAATCATCATCTCTTGTGATTCCGACAAAATATACTTTTCCATCGCCGGAATGAACAAAGGGCAAAAGATCAACGGACTCTTTCGGCAACTGAAAACCTCTTTGGGCGATAAAGTTGACCTTGAAATAAGGACAAGAATCCCCATTGCCATTTTTTTTGACAGTAATGGACAAAATGTCGCCATAAGGTCCATAGCATCCGAAATTTTTGTACATAGCCTCCGCATATTCAACCAATTGGTTTTCCGGACATCGGATAAATTCTGTAGCCCCCGTATTTTCCGGGATAATTTTAATCTCGGGCGTGTATTTGTGTGAATGACACGCATTTAATAATGTGGTGGCTATTTCTATAATCTTACCCTGAAATCCTACTGCAAAATATTCCGACATAATTCTTTCCTCCTTCTGTTTGAATGTTAAAATCAAAGAACTTTTTTCCTCCATTTGAATCATCAAAAAATATTTTTAATAACTCAAGTGAGGAGTGGAGAAAAGTTTTTTACTTTTCTCCACTCTATTATTATTATTTGCGTTCAAATAGTAACGGAAGTTTATCTTCCGCACTATGATCCCGACCGACTTTTGCCCGATATACCCATATACCATCTTCTAAAACATGAGAAATGTCTGAAGTAAACGAGGCAAAACGCACCCAGCTACCGGTTCCGATAAAATCCATCGGCGCTTTTGCCAGAGTAAAAGCCGCCACTTTTTCTTTGGTAAAACCGGAACTTACAACAATTTTTACATTATGCGCGCCTATTTCATCTAAAAATTCCCGCATCATGTAATTAGCACTAACCGTTACTCCGTTGCCTATAAAATATTTGCTGGCATCCGGGATATAAGGGAATCTTTCACTGATAGTGGCAATTAATTCGGGTAAGGTCTTGCCTGAATAATCCTTAAAATATTCATGAACAGCATTTTTCAAACCGCTATCCAAGAAAACCTGAAGATCACTAACCCCTTGATGTTGCCTGCCCCCATGAGTGTCCAAACGAACCGCGAATAATTTTTCTCCAAAAACCTCGAAGGCTTGTTGAGCAACATCCAACTCCCGACCTTCGTAATCAACTAAAACGGTTATGGGTCTGTCGGGAAAAATTTCATGGAACAATTTGGCAGCCATAACGCTTGGAAACAATCCCTCCCTTTCTGCCATTTGTGCTACCACCGCTGCCATGGCATGAGGTAACGAAGCATAAAGTTTAAACTTATCCCCGGGGCCATAAAACCTTTGGACATATTCATGTCCCGCTTTTGTGGATGTTCCAGCAGCGCCTCCCAAATATGCGGCCAATGAAACCTCCTCGATTATCTGCCATGGATAATGTCTGGCTGACATATCGATTATCGGTACGCCATCTGCTTCTCTGACAATCGATGCCATTTCCGAAACAGCACCTGAATAACTTAAATAACCAAGATATGTTGTCTCTAAATTAACAAGCTCATAGCCTAGCCCCTCTATAATAAGCGTGGGCTTCCCGGACACAAATTTTTCTCCATCCTTTAATCCATATATCCTAAGTGGACCAAAGGTATTTTCTGCAATAAAATTAATCGATCGATTGCTTCCTACTAAAGTCCCGTCTTCTCTAACAAATACCTTGTAACGAACAATCTTACTTGCAAGCTCGGGATATTTAACTATTATTTCTCGGCAATTGATAAAATACGCGTCAACAATCGAATTGTTTCCCATGACATTTCCTCCGGTTTATTGTTTTACCTTATTTGAACGCTATCAAAGAACTTTTGCCTCAATCCCGTGATTGAGACAAGAAAATTAAAACTAAACTTTTTTTCGTTTCAATTTTCTGAAAAATTTGTTTCGGGGAGATGCTTTTTCGTCTCCCCGAAACTTTTAGAATAAACTTAGAGCTTTTTTCAGCATATCGTTTTGTTGATATGCCAGACCTTCTTTCAAAACCATTTTGACTTTGCGGAATTTTACTTTATCAAGATCAGATCTTGATTTCAAATATTTTTTGAAAACTTCCGTCTCAGCGTCCACATAGATGTGAAATACTTGGCTTGAGCCTCCTTGATTGCCACCAAAGTTTGGATCATCAGTGCTGAACAATCCGACATATTTCATTTCTGAAATTATTCCTTGCAATCTCACATGCGCCGGTTCCAATGCGCGATTGATAATTTTTGCAATCAATCCTGTTTCTTCTTCAAGTTCACGGACTGCCGCATCCATTGGACTTTCGTATTCATCAATTCCTCCACCGGGAAGACCAAGTCGTCCGGGAAAATTTTCTTTCTTCATTGACCGATATCCGCACAAAACATATTTTTCTTTCAGTTCGCAAGTAACAATCAAGTCCACTGTTTGCCGGCCAAGAATAAATTTTGTGCCCGTTTCTTTCAAAGCTTGTCTGATGCCCGCAAATCCGCCCGCATTGCCCATCAATTGCACTGTTCCAAAAGCGGCCAATTTGAGAAAAAAATTATAATCATTTTTTTCAATCGCCCGACGCAAATCGGTAGCGTGATATGGAAAATCAAATGGCAACGGACATTTTTTTTCAATGTCAATCAGTGTAAAGGGTGGTTTTATTTTTTTGCTCCGCATCACACTCACAATATCTTTATGATTACTGGTTGCGAAATGCGTGACAAAATTTATCCAGGCAATTTCAGTTATATGCCCCCACCATTTATCCCAATTATGAAAATCCTGCAAATGGACAATTGTGACTCTGCTCAAATCCACGCCTTCATTTTGCAAACTGAGTAAAATCATTTTTTCTCTATGCACAGCTGACAAGGGATGGCGCTTGGTTCCCGCTTCATAACAGCTTCCAATGCCGATTATCAGCCGATTATAGACCGACAAAAGCCACAAAAAAGCTTTAACATGACCTTTGTGTAATGGGGCAAAACGCCCCGGCATAAAAACGACGGTTTTCATAATTTTCCCCTTATTTTAGATGGTCTTTTTTCCAATCAAATCTCTAAATTTATTTAAAGAACTGGTCTAAAAATAGACTCGTAAATATAGCAAAAATTTTAAAATTTGTCAAGGGGGAAAGGACTTTGCCTTTCCCCTTTGATTTTTTCCTATTTTAAGGATTAAAGAACGAATTTTGAGCTCCGGGAGTGACTGCTTTTTGCGATGCCCTGATAGCCGATTGAGAAACAACGTTGAAAACTTTTCTCATCTCGCTTGGCGTTGCATCCGCTGTCAGAACTGAACCGTCCGGAAAACCCATTTCTTCCGCTACCATTCTGAAAAGAGTTTCATTGTGAGTGTTGTCCGCCACTCCAACAAAGGCGATGATGAATTGTTCACTCATCAAAAGATCTTTGTTGATTCTGGCGCAATCACTGGCTGAAAATCTTGCCGATCCTTCGTCTCTTCCATCAGTAATAATCACAATGATGCTTTTTACCGGCCGGCCCGACGCTTTGAGTTTTTGGGCATAAGCGACATTTGCCGCCGCCACTGTCATCCATGTGTCATAAAGTGCTGTGCCTGATTGAGGATTGTAATTTGAATGATCCAGCCTGATTGACTGATCTATCGGAAGATACGATTGAATTAATTCCGGCTCTGATCCTAATTTCCATTGAGCGATCAGAATATTATCTTTCTGTTTGGATTTTTCAATCGCGCCAATCATTTGATTTTGTCCTTCTCTCACTGAATCAGTTAATCCTGAAAAACGAATGGAACCCGAATCATCAATAATCATTGTGACCAAAGTCACGTCTGTTGCCTGGATTTCTTCCACATCCATTCCGTTGATCCCCGCCAGTACCGTGTCATTGATGTCAATTATTTGAAGAGCTTTTTTGGAAATGACTCCTTGATCAACCGCTTCTCCAAGAATTCCTTTTATCTCACCGACATTTTTTGTGCTCATTTTTTTCTCCTTTTTGGTTGAAGCGAGGGGGGAGCGAATTTGCGCGCCTCCCCCGCCAATTTAGTGTATGTTGTACACTTTTTAAGCTCAAAAAAATTTAAACCTCCACCGGATCTGTTGATTTCACCACGTTCATTCCTGCGTCTTTGAATTTTGTTATTGCTTCATCAGCAATTGCCGGAAAGTCGGGAGAAAGAAGATTCCCCTTCCCATCCCTCACTGCCGGAACCGAACTCATGCAATCTTCAAGAATGTATACCTTTCTGACCAAGTTGGGATCGTCCTCTACTATTTTCCCAAGCAAACTTTCTATGGTTGCTTTGACGCAATGGCTCTTGGCCTGGCCTTTGAGATATACGCGATCATTTTCCATCAACGCTTTGAAGAATTTGGTGTTGAATTGTCCAAGAGAAAGGACATTTCCGCCAACATTCAACTGCTTCACTTCAGGCTCAAGCACAGAATAATTTTCGGTTAAAGGGTGTGTCCCCTTGGTTTCTATTCCTGTTTGCTTTTGCCTGACGATAGAGTGAAAAAGCGCAGCTTCGAAAGCGGCCGGCACGAGAGCGTGATCAACTGACATCAGCATCGTGTGGAAAGGCCAGATAATCAAAACATATTTTCCGCTTTTTTCCAGAATCTCCACATATTTTTCCGCTTCAAGAGGGAAAAGAGCCGGTTTCCAAACTCCCTTTCTGATATCATCAAGAGTTATCATAGTAAAAGGATTTGGATGATTGCCGTTCTTGTCCACCCAGAAAGTTGGAAAAAAAATCTGGTAGGCTCTGTGCGTGTCCATTGAGAAGTGAAGATCGGTGATTATATCCAGATTGCGATAAATGAATTCACATCCTCTCTGGCTGTCTTCCACTGCTCCGGGAACAAAGAGGCTGGCTTCCGGAACACAAAATCCAATCTGCTCGTCTATTGAAAAAACTGCAATCCTGAATTTGTCCTCTGAAGCCGGTGTGACGCAGAAGCGTTTGCGATATTCCATTGCTTCCGCGAAAATCTTGTCATAGCGTGGCAGGAAAATTTTTCCTACTGCTTTTGAGTCATAGAAACTGGGTGCTGTGATGATCTGTTTTTTTGCCATGATATTTCTCCTTCTTTTGGGTTAGTTTTTTGTTTCAAACAAGTTTCAATAATTTTATTTCTTTTTCTGAAACAACATAGATGCCGTCCGGAGCGGAAAAAATTTGCATTTCTTCGTCCACGAAAGGTTCTGTGTCTGAAAACAATTGCGTCTCTTGGAAAAATCCTTGCTCGGCTTTGATGAGTGACAATCCGTCTTCATTAGCGGAAATTATTCTGTCTCCTCCCAATGTTTTGTTGTGAATTTTTGAAAGCATCCGCGAATCATCTTTTTTTTCTTTAGCGCTGGCGACTAAATTTCCGTTAGCGCTCAAAAGATGCATTGAGTTGAAGGCTTTTCCCGATTCCATCGTGGAAAAAAGAAGCAATGCGTGCGTTTCTGAAAAAACACATTCCGCATCCGTCAATTGTCCGACAATAGCCGGAATTTTGATGTCATCGTTAATCCCCGGATTGCGAGAATTAAAAATGAATGCGACGGTTTTTTTCCCGACCCGATAGAATCCCACTCCGAATCGCGGACCAATCTTCAGCCAAGTCTGATTTTCCAGAACATTGCCGATGATTTTGTTTTCTCCCGCAATCAGCATATCTCCTTGCAATCTGCAATATTCGCTATCATTACTTTCAAAAACCGGAAGATTTCCAAGTGTGCCTGTGTTTGTTTCCAGAACCACTTTTTCTTTTTCCAAAACAATCAACCGATTTTTTCTGCCAATCAATGTTTGATTTCCCATAATGGAAAAACGCGTGAAGTTATCGGGATTTCCCTCAAAAACTTTTTCTCCGTTTTCTCTTCTGACCACTCCATTTTCCTCAACCAAATATTTGATTTTTCCGTATTGCACTGCCGGAGACATAATCCTTCCTTTCGTCCGGAAAATTATTTCGGCAACACATTTGCGGTTAACCACTTTGGTTTGAATTACGGCAGCGGGAGATTTTTGGGAACATTGCGGGCAAAGATCGCGGGCATGAACCAATCCGCAGGTTGTGCATTTTGTCCAACGGATATTTTCCAAAAGATCCATCGACATAGATCCCCGACAATCTTTGGCAAACATATTATGGAAATACTGAAGCATTTCATCGGGCAAAACTTTGTAGTGCACGGCGAATTTGGGAATTTTCACTTGCGGATCAAAAATAGTTATTCTTTTTTGCGCCCTCCGCAAAAGATTGGGATAACTCTTGTGCACTCCTCCGAAAGGATTCACAAACAGCAAACTTTTGAAAAGCATCACGGAAAACGAATAATAATCGCTTTCTTTTGTGAAGAATGGCCGCAGAGAGAAATCAAGTCCATATAATTTCGGATCCAGAAATTCTTCTGTCGCCACTTCACAAGGATATTTTCCGAATTGCATACTGTCGGCATCAATGTAGAAAGCCTCGTCAGTTTTAAACATTAAGTTCAAATCATTGAGGTCTCCCACTACTATTCCTTGATTGTGAATATTTTTCAGAGTCTGCAAAGCATCTTTGAAAATTTTCATTACTTTTTCATTCGGAAAATTTGACCGGTAGCGGATATTGGACAGCATCAGGAAGCATTCGGCGTCTTTCAGCATCTTCATCGTGAATCCCACGATGCGATCTTTTTTATCACTGGCCAAATCAATCGGGCCGATGAGTTTTTCCGGAAGGTTCCGGGGAAAACTGCGCAATTTGTTTCCTCTTTTTTCAGTCACCATATTGTCGTGATAAATCTTGACTGCCAAATTATTCAAGGAAAATATTTTTGCTTCCCCGCCTTCGCCTATCACATCTTTCGGATTAAGATTGGCTTTTTGATTCTTTATGAATATTTCCACGAATATCACCTCCTTTTTAGCAAAACAATCGTGGTGTCGTCTCCCAGAATGCCTTCGCTTTTTTTGATTTCTTGGGCTTTCCAATCAACCACAGCGCGCGGCAAATTCATCTGATTGAGACGGACTTGCAGCAATGACGGATTTTTTTCATACTTTTCGTTTTTTTCAAATTGTTCCAATCCGCCGATTTTTTCTTCGGCTGAGACTCCCAGCAATTGCCCACCTGATTTTTCAATAATATCCTGCGCTCCGTCTGTGGCAAGCAATATTGTTTGGATTTCTTCCGCCGGAAATATTTCCATACATTGTAAATTTATTTTGGAAATATCCGTGTCAAAATCCATAGGATAGACTTTATATCCGAGATATGGCGGGATGTTGTTATAGTCCAACACTTCCACATTTCCATTCACGGAATAAATTCCATCACCCAGGGAAAAAATTGCCACCTGATCTTTTTGAATGATTGCTCCCATAATTGTCGCCAGAAACATTGTGTCAATAATTTGAGAATATTTCCGATAGCGGAATTTTTCCGCAATACCGCGGATGAATTCCAGTGTTTCAAATTCCAACTGAGGAAAAATATCCAATGCGGAAACTTGCCCGTTGTTGGTCAACTCCAACGCTTTGTCAGAGATGAAACGCGCCATCAGATTGGCTCCCACTTCGCTCAGTGGCGAAGAGGAACAGCCGTCGCAAACTACCGCGACCAGATCGGATTTGTTGGCATTGATTGCCCATGCATCCTGATTATTCCTGCCCACTCTTTTGTGCTCCACTCCAACTACTGATCCTCCGACTGCCAAAAAATTATTCCAGATCATTTTCAACACCTCCTTTTTTTTGTTAATTTATTTCTTCGGACTGCCTGAGGCCAAGCGCAGCCCTGTTTTCAAAGTACATTTTGGCCTGATTTCCGGTCCAATTCCCTTTTGGAACGATATATCAGGACGAAATATTTTTTTGTTCTCTGTTTTTATTAAGTGTATACTTTACACTTATATACTACACTATACACCCCATAATATTTCTGTCAAGGGCCTGCCTGTGGATAAGTGTCTCTTTGACACTATTTATTTTGTGTGCTATACTGGGAACATATGAAAAATGAACACCCGAAAGTCGCCGTAGATCTTGTCATTTTCAGCATAGTGGATGGCATGCTTTGCGTCGCTCTCATCCAAATGAAAAAGAAACCCTTTGAGGATATGTGGGCTTTTCCGGGCGGATTGGTCGGCTTGAAAGAAAGTGTTGACGCTGCCGCCAAACGGGACTTGAAAGAAAAAACCGACATCAGCAATGTTTATCTGGAACAATTGTATACCGCCGGCGATGTGGACCGCGACCCCCTGCACCGAGTGGTGTCTGTCGCTTATTTCGCATTAATAAACAGCGAAAAAGTAACTTTGAAAACTTCCAAAAAATACAAGGACATCCGCTGGTTTCCAGTGAACAAATTGCCCCGCCTCGCCTATGATCACAGCGAAATGTCAAAAATCGCTTTGGCTAGATTGAAAAGCAAATTGGAATATACCAATATCGTTTATGGTTTGATGCCGGAATCATTCACTCTCTCCCACCTTCAACAAGTCTATGAAATAATTTTGGGAAGAAAATTGGACAAAAGAAATTTCCGAAAAAAAATCCATTCTTTGAGGCTTTTGAAAAAAACCGGATTGTTTGACCGCAAAACCACCCGCCGTCCGGCCAGCCTCTATAAATTCAAGGAAAGAAAATCAAAAATTATCGAGATTTTATAAACCCCGCACCCACTAACTTACACCCTGGGCATTGGCTTGATTTGCTCCGTATTTTAGACCATTCATCTTCATACTCATACTTGGAAAATTTTGGGTGCGGGGTAAAAAGAAAAAGCCGACGGTTATTTTTTATATAACACATCGGCTTTTTTATTTGTGGCGTTGCCACTTTTATTTTTGCATTTCTTTCTGCGCCATTTCCAGTGTGGCAATTTCCGCATTCATCATAAATGAACGCAAGGCTTTCTCGTTATCAATCCCGTGGTTTTCTTTGTTCAGACCTATTACATTATGGACTTCTCCCCTCACTGGTACTTCTGTAGGATTGAAGAATCGATAGCAAAGCGCTGGCACTGCCGCTATTACATTCATCGGATCATAAAGCTGAAACTTTCCTACATATGGCCAAATATCACCTTGATATGAAGCATCCGGATTTATGCCCGCGCAAAATGTTTTCAAAAACCAAGCGCGGTCCCGACTCATTGGCAAACTGCCACGAACCGGAGAGCCTTCATTTGCATTAGCCGCCTGCCATAAAATATTTATGCTCGTCATTTGGCGATTGCGTAAATTAATTCCGATAGGATTGCCAGTTTCAGCCAGTTTGTCATAAAAACTAACCGGGATTTGGCAAGCATAAGCCGCTTCCCTCATTAAAATTGTAAGTTGAATTCTGTTTTCCTGGCAAACTTTATGCACATATTCCGCCGCACTTTCATCAAAACAATTATTTGACGCTCCGCCTTTTCCAACCTGAGCTTGCATAAAGCCTCTTTCATCGCGTAAAACATCGCCTTTATCAGACACCACTCCACCCATAATGGAAACGGAAAATACTTTTTTAATAAAAGTATCGGGGTCCTTTTCAAAAACCTGGGCTGTGTCAGTAAGCCCGCTATTCAAAATCAATATTACGGACTTATCTTCCGCATTTTTCAGAAGATTTTGATAAAGAGTTGCTCCCTCCACTATTTCTTTTGGGCTGGCTGAATACTCTGCTTCTGTTTCGTGTTTCAGATTTATTCCTCCAGTGAAACATGCCGCTCCCTGACCTACTGGAATATTAGGCAAACCAAGCATTTTCAGAGTACCTTTTGCCAGACATGCTCTCTCCAGAGACGGTTCAAGATTGGCAATAACACCAACGAGATTAATCATGTTGATGCGATGCAAACCAGCCGCCAGGATGAGCGCATTTTCATCATCCAAATCCTTTCCTGGATCAGTGACAATAATTGCATTTGGCGTAACATCAGGTTTGTTGATTCTGTAAAGCACTCGAAGATTTTCTAATCTTTCCTCACTCACAATCCCCTCCTTTTATGGTTATGGTTATGGTTATGCTTCTGTTGAATTAAACTGCGCGAAACTACAAAAATTATAAATTTTAAAAAAGCTGATTGAAAATAATATCACCTAAATAAAATTAAGTCAAGAGTGGAAATTAAAACAAGCAGCCACAAATTAATGCGACTGCCTGATTTTTTTATTCTCCGTTTTTGAGTTTGGCGAAAACAACCACTGCAATTGACAGCACTATTCCTGAAACCAGCCACGCCAGAGAAATTGAATAAGTATTGGCCAAATATCCGCTTCCTACCAATCCCAGCGCGGCAAATCCCTTTCCAATCATTGAATCAAATGAAAGAATGGTTGCCCTTTTTTCGCTCGGAATTCTGTGATTGATATATGACTGTTTGAGAGGCGCAATAATTCCTCGGCCGAATTCTTGAAAAAAGAAACTGGGAATAAATATGCGCGCTCCCGACATCATTGAAGCTGCTATCATTCCAACAGCCGTGACGGATTGCGACAACACAAACGCGTCTTTTTCTTTTCGGAATAATTTTTTTGCCCACACGGAAATTTGATTTCCCAGCATCATAGAAAGTGAAATTCCGGCAAATATCCAACCGAGATCGGAAACCGGAAAATCATATTTCTCATGAAAAACAAGTGACCATTGCATATTGAATGCTTGTGTTGAAAAAAGCAGCAATCCTCCAAAGCCAATCGCGAAAAATACAGATCGATTTTTCAAGCCATATTGAACGCTATCCTTGGCAATTTTACCAATCGATTCTATTCTTTTTTCAGAACTTTCATGGCAAAAATAAACCTCCTTCATCTTCCACATCGCGAAAAGACCCACCAGCGCGCTTCCGATTGAACAGAAGAGCCATGGCAGCGCAATATTAATGCTGCCAATATATCCTCCTGTAATACTGCCAATAATAATTGCAGCTTGGCGAAACTGATTTTCCCGGCGAAAAACATTTTCCATACCTCCGTCATATCCGTGAAATTTCAGAGAATCCACCGCCCAAGCCTCCATTGCTCCCGATCCAAACGCCACTCCAACCGCGCCAATCGCTTCTGCCAGAACAAATAGCCAGAAATTATGGGAAAAGAAATAAATCAACATCGACAAAGAAAATATGAAACAACTCAACACTACTGATTTTTTCCTTCCAAAAATATCCGCATAGGCTCCGGTCGGAATTTCCAAAAAGAAAACACTCGCCATAAAGACAGCGTTGACCATATTGATTTCCAAAAGATTCATTCCGCGCGTTGTCAAAAACACTGCATACGTTCCAAAAAAGAACGAGTCAGTCAAGCTGAACAAAGCGGACAGCAGCCAATACATTTTCATTGTTTTCCTCACCATATTTTTTCTCCTCTTTTTAGTTGTTAAAAATCATTTCCGAATAAAAAAACTCGACCTTATCCGGCCGAGACGCTTTTTGGGAATAGATTTTTGAAAAATTTTATCTGATATTATCTTGAATGTTTATTGAAATTTTTCCTTGAAATTTATTTGAGTCCGCAAAAATCGCCTGAGCCGAATTTCCATCTTGAATGGAAATGACAAAATGAAAAGCGCCGGTCGGAAGATTATTCTTCCCATCGGAATTCATTGCGCAATTTTTTTGGATTTGATTGTTCATTTGGATTAATTTAATTATATTTTATTTATAACATAAAGACATCTGGAAGTCAAATAATTGACAACCTACCAACAAAAAGGTTAGATTTAGAATATTACCTTGGACTTTAAAAAAATAAGGATAAAATGATGCCGAAATTTCTTTCACATTTTTTCAAAAAATTGGGAAATATTTTTTCATTCAGGAAGGAATTAACCTTGAACAAGAAAATTAAGCTGATAATTTCGGAAGGAGGAAAACTGGACGGCAACCCTTTAACAAAGGAGAAAGAATGGAAAAAATAAAAGTTACTAAGAAAGGTAAAAGAACCAAAGGCGGGAAAAAATAATTTTATTATCATTTGAACTAATACCTAAAAGCGGAACTGAAAAAATTCAGTTCCGCTTTTTTCTTTTGTAAAGATTTTGATTTCAATTAAGATTTATTTTGATCTCAGCGCGCGATGATTTTTTCTCACTGCTTTAATAATTTCCTGAAAAATTTTCTTGACCATTTTTTCATCCAGTCCCGCGCTTTTCGCCATCAATTCCCGCGAAGCGTAAAGTTCTTTTTCTCTTTTTGGATCTTTGGCGGGCAAATTATTTTTGGCTTTGTATTTTCCCACCTTCTCTGTCACCGCAAAACGCTTGGCCAAAAGTGAAATCAGCTCTTTGTCCAAAGAGTTTATTTCCGCACGCAATTTTTCCAGTTCATTTTTTTTCATATAAATTTTATTTCACATTTAATGATTTTGAAAATTCCACAAGGTGCGTGCCAATCAGAACAGCATCCGCTCCTTTCTTTATATCATTAATATTTTTTATATTGCTAGCTTGGCAAAGCCAGCCTTTCCGCAATTTGCGCGCTTCTTCGAAAGTTTCTTCTTTCGGAAAACCATTTTTCAAATTTCTGGTGTTCCAGACAACTTTATACGATTCAGGAATATTTTTCAACTCCAGCAGAGTCAACGGCTCTATAATACATTTGTCCTGATGAACACCTGGAATTCTCCCTACTACTAAAACATAATCTGCGCCAGCTTCGATCGCTTTCACAATGTCTTCATCACTCGTATGAATGCCTTTAGCCAATATCGGTTTTTTTGTTCTTTGTCTAGCTTTCTTTATCAACTCAAACGACCCACCCCATCTGGAATCAGTATGAACTGAAATCATGTCGCCCACTTTATCAGCTACTTCAAAAAGTTCATCCCATGAATATTCCGACTGCCAACCGAAAGGAGAAAGCGTTTTGACTTCGGCAATTATTTCGATATTATTATACATGCATTATATAAAATTTTAGCGTAGTATTTATAGGATAGCAAGAATACTTTTAAAAGTAAAAACCCCGGATCTCATATAAATGATCCGGGGAGTTGTGCTCGTTTTTTTCTTTCTGAAACGCAAGAGCACATCCGTTTCAGAAATATCCCTGTTTTTCCCTTATTTAAGACCGAGAATCGTCTTAATAAGGACCTAGCTGTTACTATATATTGGATAAGCCCGCTAGGCGACCTTCCAATAAATCCATTCAATCGTCCATCCTACACTATTATTAATAATTTGTCAAGCCCTCTCTCAATGTCTAATTATCTAGCAAAAAAACAAGGCCGGATTGACCTTGTTTTTTATGTAGTATGTAAGTTCGAAAAATTATGAAAGGTGCTTTGAAACAAGTTTGGTCATTTCAAACATATTCACGGTTTTCTTGCCTCCAAAAACTTTTTTCAAATTTTCGTCAGCATTGATGTTGCGTCTGTTTTTTTCATCTTGAAGCTTGTTCTTCTTGATGTAAACCCAGAGTTTTTTCACGACTTCTGATCTGGGCATTGGACCTTTTCCTACGACTTCCGCCAATTCGGAACTGATCTTCATTGGCTTCATGAAAGCAGATGTAGCTTTTGCCATGTTTTTTTTGTTAGTTAATTACCTTAGGATTATACTCCTGAAATCAATTTGGAGCAAATGCCTTACAAAAGTATCTTTTATAATTTCTGTTTTTCCCACAATTCAAAAAGTCTTCCCTTGGCATTGAATAATTCATCAAAACTCCCCGATTCAATAATTTCTCCTTTTTCAATGACTAAAATTTTGTCCATTTCTCGAATAGTAGTCAATCGGTGCGCAATGACTACAGCCGTAACTTTTTGAAAAAACTTATGCAATGAATCTTTTATTTTTTCCTCAGATTCCAAATCCAAATGAGAAGTAGCTTCATCCAAGAATAATATTTCCGGCTGTTTATAAACCGCTCGGGCAATCCCCAATCTCTGCCGTTCTCCACCTGAAAGTTTGACTCCCTTTTCCCCGATAAATGTGTCCAGACCTCGTGATAATTTATAGGCAAAATCAGCAACATGAGCAATGTCCAAAGCCTGCGTCAAATCTTTTTCGCTACGATCTTTTGGACTGGCAATTGTTATGTTGTCGCGCAAAGTAAAATTAAACACTTCAGTGTCTTGCAGAACCACTCCGACTTGATTAAAATATGATTTCTTTTTAATTTTTCTGATAGATAAATCATCAAAAAGGATTTCTCCTTTGAAACTTTCATTTTCTTTCAATAATAATTTTAGTAGCGTCGATTTTCCGGCTCCGGAAAGACCGACCACTCCAACACGTTCTCCACGATTTATTTCAAATGAAATATCTTTTAGCACTATGTTTTTCCCATACGCAAATGACAGATTTTTGACTGATATTTTTTTCCAATCCTTTGGAAAATTAACTTTATTTTCTTCATTATCTATCAACACCGGCTCCTCCAATGTTTTTTTCATACGAGCGATTCCGTATTTGCGTATGATTAAATCCTGAGTTATCTCGGATAATTCATCCACTGATTCTGACAAACTGTTGAAATAGCCGTTAAAAAGAACCAGTATCCCGACTTCATAATGCCCTTCCGCAATTCCAAAAATAATGACGACAAAGGTTCCAACTCGAAATATAACGGTCCATAAATTGAGCACTGTAGCACGCGTTTGAAAACGAAAAATACGTTTTTTTATCTTCTCAAAAAGTTCCACGATTTGCCCATCTATCATCTTTGAAATTTTTTCCGCCATAGCCATCACCTTCACACTCCTTATGTTGTTGATAGCTTGAAACATCAGTCCCGTCACTCCTTCTTCCATAATATCAACTTCTTGAGAAACGGCTGATGCTTTTTTTAGCATAGAAAAGGAAATGTAAAAATAGCTAATCAAAAAAACCAGCATTACCAACCCCACCACCCTATCAACCCGGCTCAAAATGAAAATCATACCCACAAAATTAATTGCAATTTCAATAAAATTATTTATCCACATCCGCAAAATACGATCCAGACCTTCAGAGCCTTTTTGAATTCTTTTCAACTTATTGCCGGCATTTTCTTTCTCATGCCAAGTAATGTCAAGTAAAGAAAGATGATTTATCATCCTAATTTGAGAATCGAGCGCCACTTTTTCAGCCACCTGATAACCAATATATTTTGCCGAATATCTGAGGATGTGTTTAATCACATGAGCCGCCAACAGCATAGCCGTCACAATCCAGAGATACTTGAGAGATTCTCCGCGCGTATATTTGCTGAGAAAAGTGATTATTAAGGCAAAGCCGTATGAGGGATATAAATTTGTAATATCGCTTATAAATCTGGAAAGTGATGCAACGATAAAACGGCCCTTATAGGGTTTTAGCAAATTTCCAATATCTTTTATGAGTGTCCAATTGGAATACTCAATCAAATCAGGCTCATATTCTTTTTCTTGCGATTCAATCATTAGTATATAGTATCAAATAATGTATCGTTAAACAATTATTTATTATTTTATGAAAAAATTTATTATTAACAAAAGCAAGGCTGTTGGAAGCCTTGAATTTTATGCACGATGTAGCAAAGGATGCCTGCCCCGTAGTAATTCGCCACGGATTTACTTCTGGGGTTAGAACTTATATTTAGAGGAAAAGAGATTATGCTTATATACCTGAAGTGAAATAGTCTATTAATTTTAAAACCAGTAAAAAATTATTTGATAATTTTTACGATGGGATATGCCTTATGAATATCTCCATCATTGGGATTTAAATAATAAATTTCCCCATCAATATTATACTTCTTTATTCTCGACTCATAATCTTTGTTTTCCTGACTCACTAAGGCCTCCCGGAATTCATCTGTAACATATTCAACAGGATTTAAATCAACTTGTGGATTATCAAAATTTTGGCCATCCTCATCTAAATAAATAATCTTCTCCATAAAAGGTTGCACGACTTCCGTTAAGCCCTTTTCAGCCAAATAATATTTCGCCAATCTCAATGAACATCCAGATTTTGTTACGAAATATTCAGAATCTGTCAAAGCTTGCCGATCATCGCTTATTCCTTGCGAATTATTTCTGGTTACGAAACGATTGGCCCAGATGGGAAATTTTTCTAAATATGTAATAAATGCATTCAAATTTTTCTCAGAAATTTCTAATAGTGAAGCATATAATTCCCTCTTTTTATTAAAAATGAAGTTTCTTAATTCTATGTGCCCCTGCTTATCACCTTCATCGAGGTGTTTGCCTCTTGCTTTTTCAATTTGCTTCAACCTATTTTCTTCTTTTTGATAATCAAAATTAACAGCAGCTCTTTCTAGAGAATCTTTTTTTATTATTTCTAAAGCATTTTTCCTTACCTCTCTCATTACGAGCAACTCATCTTGTGAAACTATTTCTTTAGCAAAAGGTGCCCTTTTAAGTTCTTGCCAAATTAGACCTAGTGCTTGCCCATTTATTTCTTGATATGACTGATACTCTGATTCATCTAATTCTTTTAGAAAATCTTCCTTTATCGTAGAGATTGAACCTAGCCGGTTAGTTGCTTTATAATCATCAGGTGAAACCAAAGATTTTAGCAAAATACTAACGCTTTCTTTTTTAAGATTCCAGTAATTAGACAAAATCTCTTCCATGTTTTCTTGATTTAAATATCTACCAAGTTTCTTCACCAAAATCACTCCTAACCCATCCTCACTTAGACATTGTTTTAAAATTCTTTTATCTTCTAAAAATTGATAGACGGCCAAACTACCCAGACCCATTGCGTCACCGAAAAAGTTATCAGAAAAAATATATTTAGTAAAATCATTTTTAAAATCTTTGTTTAAATTTAAACTACCATTAATCGCTAAGAGCTTGAAATCTTTTAAGAAAATTGGGTTCTTACCATTCAAACCGAATTTCTTTTCCTGAATATATGCATTAATTGTAGACTGTCCAAGTTGAGGATTTAAATTTAACTGCAAACGGCCCTTATCTCCTAATAGTTTTTGTAAAAATTTATTTTGCTCTTCTGATCCTTGATAATCTTCTGCTAAAATAAAATTAAATAATCTGCTTGTTCGACCATTGCCATCTTCAAAAGCATGGATTGCATTTATGCCAACTCCCATCTCTATAGCAATATCTTTCATCGACATGTTATTTCTAGCCATTTTCTGGACACAATTAAATAATTCGTGAAGTAATTCTTCTTTATCTTCCTGCCGTGGTAGCTCATTATCAGATGAAGCGCCTGCAAACCCTTTTGCCATCTTTTCTCTTTTGGCCGCATCTTTTGTTAAGGTTAACGTCACCGTGCTAGAAGAAAATGATCTTTCAGGTATAGGAATATTTAGCAAGTTTCCATTAAATGTAACTAAAAGTTTTTTGAAGCCTTCAAAATCAAGGTTTTCAATAAATTCCTTTTTACTTTCATGGTTTTTAAATATTTCTTTCACTTTCAACTTTTCTAGTAACTGGAGCACCCTATTTGATTGCTTATCACGATCGGCTTCTCCAATAACCTCGCTTGGGACATAACCAATTTTTTCTTTCATAAAAAATGTTTTATAAATTATAGCTCAACATTATAAATTATTTCCTTTGCTGTAATTTAATTATACCGCAAAAAGTTCTAGCTTCCTATTGCCCTATACAAAAGCAAGGCTGTTGGAAGCCTTGCTTTATGTCGAAGGTATGTAGTTACTCCACTGTGTTGCTCCCTGCAATAGTCAGATATCTTTTTAAAAAATCATTTCGCGACATATGAGCGTCAGAGATTTTGCGTTTTTCTCTGGGAAAATATTTTAGTCTGATTTCTTCACTAATTTCACCATCTATAGTGAATCCAAATCTTTTCATAAAATTAGGATGCTCGGCATTGATCCATGATCTCGCCTCAATGGTTTCAATGTCTTTATTTTTATCTACTATTTCAGCTAACTTTTGCAGGCCTTCTTTAAATTTTAGCGGTAAATTTTCCACTTTTTCTTCAGGAAGCATATGAATATCAATAATGTTCCCGACTATCACATAGGAAAGCAATTCATTTATTTTTACAAATTCCTGACTAGCTTCACCCTCACCAATGAATATCTCCGGCTTTTCTATTTTCAAGTCAATAACAGGTTTTAATATCTTAAATACTGATTCAATAAATTCTTTTTTTGTTTTTATATCGGCGCATTTTTCCAGTTCCATTTTTATCGCATCTTTATTTTCCAAAAACTCCGCCTTATCAATCTCCGCTTTCAAGGCATCAACACTTTCCCGTCCATTTTCATGTGAATAAAATAACGCATTGATTTTCATTTTTGCTGAATCATAAAGCTGTTCTCTTTCTTTTTCTTGCTCATTTTCAACATCTTTGCTGCTATTTGGTTGTGGGATTTGTTCTTTCATATTTTGATTATCTTACATTTTTTCAACATTTCTCTTGAATCGAATTGAATCATCGGGAGAATAGAGCTCATCAAATAACTCAGGAGCGTATTTTAAAATCAGCTTATTCCATCTCTTCAAAACTTCCAATTCTGCAGTTGAATTTTCCTTTGACATTCTAAAATTAAAAAAATGCGGGAAATTATCAGTGAGTGTATTTTGTTCACCATCACCAAGTTGTTTTTCTTCGTTCCCAAAGGCATCAATGGCAGTGCCAGGAAATCCCATTAATTGTCCGTAGCGTTTGTGATCAGAATCAGAGGATGCCGATAAATTCATAAGTTCCTTCGCTATTTCTTTTTCCTTCGAAACCGCTATCCGCACAAATCCCTTGTCAGAATTCAAAGGAAGAGTAACAACATTTAAACCAATTTTATCCATTGAATTAATAGCATCAAAAAGCTCGCTATCATTTTTTACGGTAAACTCTATTGCTGGTTTCTCATCTAACAATATAAGTAGTATCTGCGCTTTTTCAGTAACCCCAAAAGGCAACCCGATTACTTCTTTAATTTTTTCTTTCAATATTTTTTCTTGATTATTTTCCTTACTTTGTTTTTCTTCAGATATCCCTACATGACTCATGCCAATAACTACTTTTTGAACTTTAGGTTTTTCATGATCCATATTTTTTATGATTGTAATTATATTTTAATATTATCACAAAAAGTTTTAACATCCTATTGCTCTATATAAAAAAGAGGCTAACCAAAGCCTCTTTTTTATCTTGGCACGGGTGGAAGGAGTCGAACCCTCGCTAGCGGATTTGGAGGCCGCTGTTCTACCGTTAAACTACACCCGCATACCATGCCAAGCATGGAATTTCTAATTATAAATTTCTAATTTATAAACAAATTTTAATGACCAAATTATGAAATGTTTAAAAATTAAAACATTGAAAAATTGAACATTGATTCCTGCCTGCCGGCAGGCAGGGAAAATTGTAAATTTAAAATTGAAAATTTATTATTTCACTTCTTTGTGAAGTGTATGCTTTCGGCAAAATTTGCAATATTTTTTCATTTCCAATTTTTCCTTGACCAGCTTTTTGTTGCGAGTCGTGAAATAGGTAATGTTCTTGCAATCGGAACATTTCAGCTTTGCCATGTTTTCCTGTGACATAAATTTTTTCAAAAAATTAATTAATTATTTTCCTTGAGCCCAGGAGGAGAATCGGACTCCCGGCCACTTCCTTACCATGCCTGCCCGCTAATGCCTGAGCCGATGAGCAGAATTGAACTGCTGACCTACTCCTTACCATGGAGTTGCTCTACCAGCTGAGCTACATCGGCATTTTCGCGAAGGCGGGCGGGGAAGCGTTCTGCCACTGAACTACCTGGGCCAAACGAGTTGCTCGGACTTTATCCGCCTCCGCCCAAGGCGGACAAGTTTGGCGGAAGCTGCCTGCCCCGTTATTCGCCTATAGGCGAATTTTACGGGGAGCTACAACGGCCTTAACTTTATATGTGGGTGGAGAGGGATTCGAACCCCCGTAGTCCGAGGACGCGCGATTTACAGTCGCGAGCAATTGACCGCTCTGCCATCCACCCACTTTTAAAAACTTTTATACTCTTCTATCCAATTCTTTATTATTCTTAATAACTTTTTGTCAGCATATCTTATATGAATCAACCCGTGAGGCATTTTGTTAATTTTATTTTTATCAAAATCATTTCTTATGTATGGTTTTGTAAACTGCGCCTTTCTTATCTTAGTAATTTTACTCCAAAAATTAATATTCTTTTTAATATCCTGGTTTGCATAAAAATAAGGGAAGACTCTCAATCTTTTCTCATCAACTCCGCATATTTTCCTCAAAAATTTTAAAAACAACTTTATCATATCCTTATCGCTATTGGCAAAATCAACTGTTTTCATCATTTCTGATTTGCATCCCTCTCCCCAATAAAGCATAACTCCTATCGCTTTCAATGTTCTTAGTTTATTTGAGTGTATTTTTTTTAAATTAAATGATGGATCGGCCCTTTCATACTTTATTGTATTGCTTTCATTTGCTTTTCTTCGTTTCAAACCATTTTTCCGCATGCAATAAAAAACGGCATCAATTGATACATTAAGCTTGTTTGCAATATCTTGAACACTTAGCTTGTCTTGGTAATACAATTTTTTTACTTTTTCTACTGATTTTTTATCAATTGTTGCCATATATTTATTGTATAAAATAATTGCGCAAGAAGCAAGTGTTCTGGATTCTATCGCTCTTGACTAAATATTAAATAACACTCTTGAGCCACCTGTCAGAGTTGTCACCCTGTGGGTGATCACCCGCGAGGGTGAAACTAAACCTATTTACCCCGCACCAAAATTAAAAATGCACCTGTAAATATTTCTATAACTCATGAGCCGAGAGAGGGAGTTGTCCCGCCATGGCGGGATCCGCCTCTGGCGGAAACCCTTCCCATTCTTTGCTCTTGAGCCACCTGTCAGAGTTGAACTGACAACCTACTGTTTACAAAACAGTTGCTCTGCCATTGAGCTAAGGTGGCTATTCTGCCATTGCCTGCCCCGTGATTCCGCCTCGGAATTTTACGGGGAGCTATCTCGGCATTATTTATTTTTTTAATTTGGTGCGGGGCTGGCGCAAAAAAGAAGAATTATAAATTCGCTAAATATTATTCCTGTGAATCATTTTTCAGCACTCGCTCCAAGCGTTTAACATGCATCTTGGCTTTCCGATTGATTGGACTAAGCTTCAATACTTGTTTGTAACATTCCAGCGAATCTTTTCCGTTTTCCTGTTCAGAATAATAATCTCCCAGTCTCTCATAGGCTTCAATATCACGGGGGTTAGCCGCTATTCTTTCAATCAATATTTTTTCGTATTGAACTTTGCTATCATCCAAATATTCCGGCAAAACCACTTTCTGGCTAATCATCGGCTTAGCAGGAATTTCTTTTTCCTTGGCTTCATAGAAATTTCGTTTGGCCCTTGAGGTTCTTTTTTGCATCCTCGGATTAATAGCACTGCTAACCGGAGAATTATTTGCCGGTTCTTCAGCAAAAGTTTTTCCCTCTTCACTGTTTTGCATTGCTTGTTCCTTTTTTTCCTTTATCTTTTTTGTCGCATTTTCGGAAATATTATGCAACTTCAAAAAAAATACCTTCAATCTTCTTCCGGTTTTTTCCAAAAAATTGAGCCCGAAGGAGGCGATCTTGGAATTTTTCTTTATTTCAGCATCCGCTTCTCCTGATGATTTATTTTCTTGATCCTCCGCCAATCCTTCTTTTATCCTTGGAGCTTTTTTGTTCAGGAAAAAAATCAGAACAGCCAGACTGACAACAATAATTATAGGTGGAATAATATAGTTCAACATTTTCATTTCAAATCATTTTTATTAACACTTATTATTTCTCCATTATCCAATCTTACTTTTATTTCTTGTTTCAAGGCATTTATTTCTATTACTTGCCCCTTCGCATCTTTTGTCTTCACGAAACTATGTATTTCCGGCATTCCTTTCAGCATTTCTTTATATTGTTCCGCTTCGTAGGCCAAGCAGCACATCAGGCGTCCGCAGATTCCGGAAATTCTTTCCGAACCGCGATGAGCTATCATCTGAACCCGGGCCATTTCCGTTGAGATACTTGGAAGATTTCCGGAAAACCTCACGCAGCAGAGCTCTCTGCCACAAACTCCACATCCGCCCAAACGGCGGGCTTCATCCCGAGATCCAATTTGATGCATCTTTACTGAACGATGAAATATTTTTGACAAATTTTTCACCAATTCTCGAAAATCAATCCGGCCTTCAGCAGTAAACGCGATGATGACATTGTTTCCATCCAGACTCACTCTGGAATTGACTACTTTCATTTCCAAGTTAAGCCTTTTGATTTCGCTTTTGCAAATTTTCAAAAGTTCCGTTTTCTTTTCTTCATTTCTTTCAAAAGTTTCAATATCTCTCTTGGTAGCTTTTCGGATAATTCTCTTTTCAGGATTTTCCTGGATAACCAAATTATTGGCCTCAATTATTCCCAATTCATTTCCTAATTCTCCTTCGATAATAACTTTGTCATTCGGCTCAAATTCTTCTTCGCTCCCGCATAGCTTCGGATCTTCCCAAGGATATAAAACGACCAAATAATTTTTCATATATAAAAATCAATCCAAATTATAACTCATATCTCACAAATTCTCCGACTTGAATATTCTCTCCAATCTTTCCGATTTTTTCCGCAATCAAATCCCCTACTGTTATTTCCTGTTCTTTGACAAAAGGCTGGGACAAAAGAGCATTTTCTTCCCGGAATTTTTTTTCTTTGCCAGCCATTATTTTTTCCATTATCGCTTCCGGTTTGTTTTCACTTTTCAATTGCTCGGTCCAAATTTCTTTTTCCTTTTCCACCAATTCTTGCGCCACGTCTTCCGAGCGCAAAAATTTCGGATTCATAGCCACAATGTGCATTGCAATATCTTTAGCCAATTCTTGAAATTCACTGTTGCGAGCCACAAAATCCGTTTCGCAATATAGTTTCACAATTGCCCCCACTTTATTATTTGAATGAATATAGGAAACCACCACGCCCTCCTTCGCTTCGCGATCGGATTTTTTGACCGCCTTGGCCTGGCCTTTCTTTCGCAAAATTTCAATAGCTTTTTCTTCATTTCCTTTGGCTTCTTCCAAAGCCTGCTTGACCATAACTATCCCGGCTCCGGTTTTTTCTCTTATTTTTTTTATTAATTCTAACATTTTATTTTGATTCGCTAATTATGAACTAACGACTAACTGATATGAACGAATAAAATTAATTTTGTTCGTATTAGCTTTAATTCGCGAGTTTTTTAATTTGCGAGTTAATTTATTCTTTGATTAAAGCTTTTCCAATATAGCTCAAAATTATTCTGATGGCGGAAATAGCATCATCATTGGAAGGAATCAGATAATCAGCTTCGGTGGCATCAACATTTGTGTCTGCCAAAGCGATTACGGGAATTCCCATTTTCTTGGCTTCCTTCACTGCCAAGTTGTCAGCCTTGAGATCAATCACAAAAACCGCCCCCGGAAGTTCCAGCATATGTTTTATGCCTCCCATTTTTCCTTCCATTTTTTCCAACTCTTCATTTTTCTTGGATTGTTCAAATTTGGTATATTTTTTGAATTCTCCTTTTTCCATCAATTCTTGCTGGTCCTTCAGATATTTGGTCCGACCTTTGATATTTTTAAAGTTAGTGAAAGTTCCACCCAGCCAGCGATCAACCACAAACGGCATATCCAGGCGTTTGGCAAGAGATTTCACCAAATCATGAGATTGTTTCTTGGTGCCGACAAAAAGAATATTTTTTCCCGCTTCTTTCAAAGTTTTCAAAAATTCCAAAGCTTCTTCCAGCTTCTCGGAAGTTTTTTGCAAATCAATTATGTTGATACCTTTGCGTGTTGTATAAACATATTCATTCATTGAAGGATGCTTGCGTGATTTTTGATGTCCAAAATGCACGCCACTTTTGAGCATCAAGAGCAAACTTTTTTCCACATCGGAAAAATTAAAATCGGCAAAATAATCATTTGCCGCACGAGTTGTGCCAATTTCCGCTTTTTCAGCCGTAGCTTGGCCAGCTTTTTTGTTGTCTTCTGACATAATGTTTTTTCCTTTATTACACCTACTTCCCGCTTGTATTGGCTCTAACTCGTCCAGAGGAAACTGGCAGAGCAGGAGTGAGCCTGCAGAAAGTATGCTTGATTAAATGTACCCCGCACCAATCCTTACCAATAAAAGATTTTATGTCCCTTAAATTATGCTTTCAATTTGACTTGGGATTGGTGCGGGGTGTACCTAAATAGTACGCTTTCAAGTATATCAAATGCCCACCTCTTGTCAATTACGGAGGCTTATGATAAAGTAGTTTAGTCAGTAAAAATAAGAAACGGCAGGCAGATCAACCAAAGAGAGTTACTGTTTCGCTTGTTCAATAAACATAATGAAAAAAGGAATCCACCCCAAATATCACGACAACACTACCATAACTTGCTCTTGCGGAGCAGTTTTGGAAACCGGCTCAACTAAGGAAAAAATGCAAGTGGAAATCTGTTCCCAATGCCATCCTTTCTATACCGGTAACAAAAAAATGATAGATACAACCGGTAGAGTTGATCGCTTCAAAAAATTGACCGAAAGAACCAACGCCAAGCAAGAGGCTGCTATTAAAGCTAAAGCAACCGCAAAGACTAAGACTGAAAAAGCCAAACCTGTGAAAGCAGAAAAGGCAAAAAAATCAGCCACCAAAAAAACCGCCAAAGCAAAATAATAATCAAAAAATTGTTTAAAAAAAGAGACCGTCTTGGTCTCTTTTTTCTTTGGAATAATAAAATTTAATTTTTACTTTAATTTTGTACGGAACTGGACATTCCGACATTCTCACATTCTCGACTTGCCTACCGGCAGGCAGGGAATGTGAGAATGTCAATTTTGTTATAATAATTTCATATTCTCCTATTCGCGCGAATTAGAGATAATGAAATATTAAAATGTCCAGTTTATTGCAATTATCATAATTCCACGGCCGTGGTTGAAATGATAATTTTTATTTTTTTAAAATTTTAAAATATATCAGAACCGTCCATTTCTTTTATATTACTTTTCAGCATCTTATACATTCCGTCTTCAAAAATTGTTTGCCACGTTCCCTCATAAAAATGATATTCTGCTTCATTGTTATACCAATTCTTTGTCCAAAACTTTACAGAAACAATGTCCTTCGTATTTTTACTTTTTTCAACGGAAGCAATATCCACATTCAAGACATTTTCAAAGCGGCTGCTCCATTCTTTAAAATTGGTATTGTTGAGATATTCTTTGCTCAAAAGATTAAATCCCTCTTCCATTTTTCTGGCTTTCAAATAAGTATAAAAAGCTTTCACACCTTCTTCCGGAGAAATTGACGGATCAACTTGTATTTTATTTACATCTTTGTCCGTAAATTGATTCTCTTTAGCTAAATTTTCAAAAACAGGAATAAAAAGAGAAATTCCTCCGATTGTTAGAGTATTAATTCCAAAAACATCTCCGCATTGATCGGTTAATGGTCCCCCGCTCATACCTTTTACCAGACTTATATTGGTTTGAATATAATTATAAGGAGGATAACTCATTTTTCTGGCATCACTGAGGTTCCCCTTTAATTGGGTAGCATTTCCTGTTAACTCAGTGCCTAAAGGATAGCCGGTAGCAAAAAGCGCCTCGTTATCATAAAGATCCATTGAAGCGCCCGAGGCCACATTCATCACCATGTCCGGATATTCTTTTTCGGTAAAAATAATCGCTAAGTCCATATCCTTATCGCCAATTATTTTTTCCGCCGTGATAAAGCTTCCGTCCGGAAAAATTATTTTTGGGCTAGGCTCGCCATCAATAACATGAAAATTGGTTAAAATTTGATTGGATTGGATAAAAAATCCCGATCCTTCAGAATATCCGCCCACTATTCTCACCACCGATTTTTTCACATTCTCATTAATTCCATATTTGCCAAGAGTACATTTGAAAAATTTTGGAACACCTCCATATTGAGTGCCAAGATAATTTATATTAACGGCAAGAGAAGCCAGCATATATGCCACCAAAATGGCGATAAAGACTGCTTTGAGAAAATTTTTGAGGCTCCGAAAAGGAAAAAAAATAAAATCACGGATAATTTTGAGAAGATCAAGCAAAAGTTTTAAAATCAATATGCTAAGATAATAAATGCTGTAAGTAATCAGTTTGATTGGAAATAAATAAAGAGGAAAAAGAAAGCGCCTGAAATAGGCCTTGCCTCTGGCTATGAAATCTTTTCTAACCGCGAGCGCGATTAAAGGTATGATAATGAGAGCCGGAATAACTGTAATAAAGAAGACTATGATCCAATCCTCTTTTAGGTCTGATATTATGTTATGCCCATTTAGTTTAATTAAGAGACATACCAGAAAGAAAAAAAACATCCAACCATAAAAAAAATAGGCGATATATTTCCGATAATTTTTGTTTTCCTTTTTACCTTCTTCTAAATTCATAACTTTTTTAATTTAATCATGGCCTTTATTTTTATAATTTTATTCTAATATTTACCATACCCATAATAATGGATGCAATGGAAATAAGCCAAAAAATAAAATCTATTGAATTTTGCTTTTTGGATTTTAATCAATTCTTCCATATTTAAATTTTCACCGCAAAAAAGACATTCTTCTGCTCTATCCTGAATTTCTTCTCCGCAAAATGGACATTTTTTTATGATTTTATTTTATGTTTTTCTTTATTGATTTCCAAGTTATCCAACCAATCCCTCCGCCTAGAGCTACTAAAAATAATATGGGAAATATATTAGATTTATTTCCATTTGAATTTTTTTTTGCTGATTGATTTTTAGTTGATTCTTCATTTACTGGTTGATAAATTCTTTCTGCTACATCATTTTCCTCTTTTAAGGTTGCACTTGAACCGACCATTTCCTCACTTATTATGTCGCATGTTTCATTATTATCATCTTGTAAAACTATCTTATCCCAAGCATCTAAATTATAATCTGTTCCTAAGTTTACAACTATCTGATCGCCTATATATCTTTCGAAAGAAGAACTATAACAACCAAAGTTATAGGTAATTAAATAGTAATTAGAATCATAGTCACTTTTAATTATCGCTTTTTTATTATCTGCATCCAATTCTTCTAAAGTGAAATAAACGTTGTTTTGTTTTTTAACACATTGGTTATTGTTATCTAGCGTATAGCCAATTAAACATTCGCAAGATTTCTTAGAATCATAATATATAGAAGACACTCCACTCCTTAAAACACACTCTGAAACTCCACTAACACATTTGCCATCGCTAATCATATAACCATATTTACATTTGCATGTATCGGAAATTGAATCATATTCCGAATAGTAACCATATTTATCTTCACATTCAGAATCAAGAGAAACACATTGATCCATTCCGGATAAGTTTCTTTTCAGAGTATAGCCATCAGAACATTTACATGTTCCAGAGATTGAATCATATGTCGAATGATATCCAAATTTACTAGTGCATGAAATGCATTGATCTCTTCCTATCGAATCTTTACCAAAAAAATAACCATAAGAACATTCACATGACCCGCTATAACTATCATACCTTGAATTATAACCAAACTTGTCGTGACACAAAGTGTCCCCAGATACACAATATGGTTTCCCCAATGCATTATCACTAAAAACATAGCTATTCAGACACTTACATTTTCCTGTTAGAGTATCTTCTCTCGCATATATTCCGTATTCTGAACAATCTCCATATGCAAAAGATGTTATTGGAACAACCAAAGCAATGATAACTAAAAGTGATATAAAAATAATTAATTTCATACTTTATAAATAAAGTTTTTCACAACCTTTTATTATAGAGTTGCATAGATACTTTTTGTTTCTATTTATTTTTTCGCTAATCATTTTTTTAAAAATTATCTTGCTATTCCAATTTTTTCTGTTTTTGAAGTTTATTTTTCATAATCTTATTAAATATCCCCGTTACTCAGTTTTTTATGTGTTCGAGAACTTTCCATACGAGCATGACATTCGGAACATATAACTGATCCATTATCAACATCCCACAAAAGTTCACATTCGAAGGCCTGATACTTATCTTTAACACAATTTTGCTTGATAATTGAATGAAATGATCTCTTGTGATGAATTTCTAAATTATTATTCGTACCACAAATTCCGCATAATTTCCTATGCTTCGCAAACACTTGTTGTTTCCATATTTCATGCTTTGGCATATGCTCAATTTCCGTTCTTAATGCCTTGTAGACTTCATACTGATTATTTTTTTGACTTTGTTGCCATTGAACTAAGTCATTTTGCCACTTATCTAAACGATTTTTATTAATCACCCCGTAATTCATTTGCCAATCTCGTTCTCGCTCTTCTTTCATTTGCCTAATTTCTCTCCACGCTAATAAATTCTGAAATTTTTGCATTAATGGACCAGAATCATTATAAGTAATATAATCGGTAACAGCACATGGATCCACACTTGGATCCTCACGAAGTCGACGCGACATACATGCTCTAACTTTTTCGTCACTTATAAATATTCCATCATCATGAAGATTACTTAATGCAGTAATAATTACTTCTTTATCGTCATCAAAACAAGGAGATGCATGCATTATTGCATTTCCATTTTGTTTCACGGCCTCAAGTACTATCTCACGATTACCACGCAACCTTGGAGAGGCATATTCCAGCGCTTCTCCATCTTGACTGACTGCAGCACGAACAATTTCAATATCATCCTGAAAATTCGAAGCAGCTAGAGCCAGTGTAGATCCATGTTGCACCGCCTCAAGCACTACTTCTCTGTCATTACGTAAAGCATAAGAGACATATGGATATGCCCCTTCATGCATTTTTGATTCATATTTAAATGCTCCCATACTATTTTTTAACGCTGTGAGCACAATCTCTTTATCATTCTTAAGCTCTTCGGATGCGTATTGAAGCGCATCACCACTTGAACACACTGCTGTAAGGACAACTTCCCGATTATTTTGAAGTTCTTTTGAAGTAAATTGAAGTGTTTGACCACACCATGATTGCTTCACGGCCTCAAGCACCACTTCCTTATTGTTGCGAAATTCAATAGGCAAATCACGCAGATTCCATGCGTTTTGGTGTACGGACTCAATAGCAGATTCTTTGTTTATTTTTTCATTTGCATCAAATTTATTTTTATTTTCATTTAATTTTATCGCATCTAACATTAAATTCAAAAAATATTGAGTCACTGGATGCTCAAAATTGTTATTACTAAACATCTCGATAGCATTTTTAAAATCCGACACTGCCTGTGTGTGGTTTTCGTAGCCTTTTTGTTTTGCCCATTCAAAACGACTAAGTTCTTTTTTGAAGCAAAATATACTAGCATTATCGAATGACTGAGTATCACCATTGCCCCAAACATCTTCGTTAGGATGAGTTGCAACAAACGACACCCCGTCCCCACTATTATCAGATCTTTGAAAAAGAGAGATATTGACACCACTGTTTCTATAAAGTTTAAAATTCATAATTTTCTTATTAATTTAGTACTATAATCATCCTATCATAGTCCCACTTTTACGTGCAAAACACTTGCCCCTTATCCAATTTTAAACGATAAGAATAATATATACCTTAATCTACCCTTAAATTAGCTCTTTTTGGCTATTTAATCAAGTTTTTGGATTATCATGGATTATCTTCATTTTATATCAAGAACCGTCCTCGATTATTTCTCGATTATTTCCGTTCTCGATTATTTTCATCATAATTCCACGGCCGTGGAATTATGATGAATTTTAAAAAGTTTTTTTTGTGTCATTTAGATACGGCCGTAGGTTCAGGACACATTTTTTAATCATTTTTATACGGCCGTAAAAAAATGAGTGATTTATAAGTTTTTTTATTTTGTGTTATTTGGATGCGGCTTTAATTGTAGCGGAATTGTAGCGGTGAGACCGCTACATAAAAAAGTAAACCGGTTTAAACCGGTTTACTTTTTTCACAAACTTACCTTTCTCTCACTCACTACCTTATTAGGTATAATGGTAAAAAATGGTTTTAAAAAATTATTTCTTATTTTTCAGAAGTTTTTTATTTTATTTGGAATATTTTATTGAACGATATTGCCTGTTTTGTTTCTCACTTTTTGATAAACCCTTCTGCCAATGCGATACAGTGCGTAAAATATAATTACGTATAATATAAGCACCGGAATTATTCTTATTATCAAAACAATGATGAAATTAATGAATTTCTGAAGATCTTTGAAGAGTAAATTAAATGTATCTTTCACCAGTTGGAATGGACGCCACGTGTCAACAAATGTAATATCGGCATCTTCGGATAAATTAATAGTAATGGTCGACATATCTGTTTGAGAATCCATAAGGCGAATTCTTCCTTGAAGCCTTTCTATTTCTCCCCGCGTTCTGGATATTTCTCTGGTTACGGCCAAAATATCGTCAATTTTTCCCGATTGATTAAGAATTTTCACAAATGACTGCTCTTCCGCTTGTTTATTTTTAAGCTGGGCTTGCAAATCGGAATATTGCTCTGTCACATCATTCCCTGAGGTGGACTCATTCAAAACCAAAGAAGCCACTTTTTTCAAATCATTGAAAGCTTGATCAAAATTATTTACCGGAACTTTGACGGTCACATTTCCGCTCTTCACCTTATTGCTGGTTTGACGAAAACTGGAAGAAAAAACTTCACCTTTATTGTCGGTAGCAATTTTGGTTATTTTTGCCAGTGCCTCATCCGTCCTATCTACTTTGAGATTTAAATTTCCGCTTTTGATTATTTTTTTGTCGGTAGTGACGATAGATTCAGAAGAATCAATTGAAGCAGATTCGGAAACAGACTTACTGGATGAACCAACGCTCAATGGATTGGAAAACGACAATGACTTTGATGGCAACCCTATGCTTTGCGACCCCGAATCACTAACACTCGAAGAAAAATCACCGCCCATCATTGATCTGGACAAAAAACTGCGAGACATTCCAAAAAGTATTTGTAGAACAACAAACAGACCAATAATACTGCCTAATATTATCCCTCCTATTTTTAACGCTTTTTTCATATTTTTTTCTCCTTAATAATTACATAGATATTATACAATAAAGCCAAAAAAAAGAAAAAGAGGTCTGATAATTATAATCAGACCTCCGTTTTATTTTTATAAAAAAGCTCCTTTGAATTAATGACTAAGTTTCTTGACTATTTTTAGTCTTCGAAAAATATAATATTACTCGCTAATTATTACTCCTTGCTGTTTATACCTGCCAAGAAGCTTCTTCTTATTGACATCTACCACAACCTTGTTGAATTCCTGCTTTTCTGCAGATGCTATAAGCAGGGAATCTGCAATTCTTTGAGAGTTTACCACTTGCCCATCATCCACATATCTGCCGTCTGCGATAATAACTCCTTTTACAATTGCCCCATCCCCGATATGGCAATTCCTTCCGATAATTGAGTTATTAATTATTGATTTGAATCCGATAAAAGTTTTTTTGCCAATTTTTGTTGGACCATGTATTAGGGCATTATGCGTAATTGAACAGTGGGAGCCTATCCAAATGGAAAATTCTTTTCCTTCCGCTTCCACATATTTACCTTCCAACCCATGCATAATAACTCCGTCTTGAATATTAGTCCCTTTGCATATTTTGAAGGGATTCCCTTCATCAGCTCTTATTGAAGCAGATGGCGCAACAATAACCCCCGCCTCGATAATTACTCTCCCGATTACACTGGATTTGTTATGAACATAACTTTCCGGATGAATCTCTGGAGTACCAAATGAACTGTCTGCCATCAATTTCTCCTTTATATATTTAGATTTAAAAAAACAAAAACAAATTCGTAGATACGAATTTGTAAACATACACTATAAACAGATTTTTGTCAATACTGAAAAATCTATTATATCCTTTCTTTTTGGGTTATATATTTCCATACAGTTTTTCTGAAAATTATAAATCGTTTCCTGAATAAGACAAATTGAAACTCTTGTTTATCAATGGAAAATCAGGCACCACATTGCCCTTGCCGGCGTGTCCCAAAGCTTTCCAGTTGGGAACCGACGGATCGCAAATTTCAACTCTATTAATATTCCCTTCTGCATCAGTCGCGACAAAATAGACAATTTCCCCTCTCCAGCCTTCCGCCACGCCGACAGCATAACTGTTTTTTTGTAACATTATATTTTTTTCTTCCGCTATTTTGCCGACTGGCATTTTTTCCAAAGCTTCCAATATAATTCCAATTGAAGAATAAACTTCTTTGATGCGCACATTAAATCTGGCATTAACATCGCTTTCTGTTTCGAGAGCCATTTCAAATTTTATTTTGTCATAAGCCGCGTATGGAAAATCAAGGCGCGCGTCGGTCGCAATTCCTGCTGCCCGTCCGGCTACGCCGACTACAGCATGATCATTCGCGATTTGGCGCTTCAATGTTCCGGTGCCTTTCAAACGATTGTAGACCGAATTGCTGTCTTGCGCGATTTCAATCACTTCAGAGAAATCTTTTTTAATTTTTTCCAAATCTTCAGCCAGTTTTTTCTGCAATTCCTGAGAAATGTCTTTGGCCACTCCGCCAAAAACATTCGTTCCGCGCAAAAATCGGTTGCCAGTCAATTTTTCATTCCATTGCATAATCATTTCTCGCAGGCGAGCTCCATTACTGCCGCCAAAACTATAACCTGTATCCAGCATCATAAATCCGATATCATTAAAATGATTCGCCAGTCTTTCGAGTTCCGAAAATATTACACGCAGATATTCCGCTCGCTCTGAAATTTTAATTTCGGCTAATTTTTCAATGGCCTGGCAAAAAGCCAAGGAATGCGTGAAAGATGTGTCTCCGGAAATTCTTTCGGATAATTTTAGTTTTCTTTCCAAAGACAACACTTCAAAAAGTTTTTCAATGCCTTTGTGCTTGTATCCAAGTTTTGCTTCCAATAAAATTATTTCTTCTCCTGCCACGCTAAAACGGAAATGTCCCGGCTCAATGATTCCAGCATGCACCGGTCCCACCGGAATTTCATAAATCCCCTCGCCTTTCACTTTTTGAAAAGCATATGGCGTATTGGCAACGGCCGGTCTTTCCTGCCAATTAAAATCTTTGCGAAGCGGAAAAATATTGGCTGGCCAATTTTCATGGAGAATTATCGGCCGAGCGTCCATCTGTCCAACCGGTTTCAATCCGAAAAAAGTCTGCACCCTCCTTTCATATCCAGAAAATTCATGAATATTATTAACCAAGGAAGGAAATTCATTTGTATCTTTGAGTTCCAAATATGGCACAAGAAAAACATTTTCTTTCGGAATCGCAAACACATAAACAATTTTGAAAACGCCCGCGTCTTTTCTTTCATCAATCGCCGTCATTGTTTTCAATGGCAGCTTGTGAATATGATAAAGATTATTGCAAACTTTCAATATATTCTCGGCCATAACCGGAAACATAACCACGTTGCCAAAAATTTTTGTTTCCGCGTTAGGAATGTATTTTTCAATTATTTTTTTCATTTCCATATATTTTTTAGTAAAGCAAAACCACTGAATCTATCAGGCTTTTGATAAATTGTGGCAGAAAAAAACTGATAATAATTAAAATGCCAATTAATAATGCCGGCGGGATCAGGAGCCATCTGTTTGTTTCTCCTTTAGAAACTTCTTTCGGACTGTCGCCAAAAACCATTGCCGAAATACTGCGGAGAAATCCGACAAAAGTCAGAGCCAGCGCAAATAAAATTATAATTACAATAATGGGATGCGCGGAAATTCCGGATGATAAGATATAAAATTCAGTAATAAAAATTCCGAATGGCGGAACGCCGGTAATCGCCAAAAATCCCAGCAAAAATAATATTCCGGTCACAGGCAAAGCCGACAAAACGCCTCTGACATTGGCTATCTTGGTGGAACTATATTTCAAAAATATATTTCCCGCGGACAAGAACAGCACCGATTTGGCCAGTGAATGGTAAACCATATGCAGCATCGCGGCAAACACGCCTATGCCACCAAATCCGAAGCCCAGAGCCATGATACCCATATGTTCTATGCTGGAATAGGCCAGCATGCGCTTGTAATTTTTTTGCGCCAAAATAATGAAAGCGGCAACCAAAATCGATACTGTGCCGAAAAATATCAGCAAATTTTGAGAAAATTGCGCTCCTATGGATGTGTCGATAATCAATTTGAATCGCAAAATTGCCAAGAAGGCCACGTTCAGCAAAACGCCCGAAAGCAAACTGCTGATCGGCACCGGAGCCTTGCTATGCGCGTCAGGAAGCCACGTATGCATCGGCACTAAACCCATCTTAGTTCCATAACCGATTAAAATGAAAATAAAAGCCATTCTGGCGATTGCCGGATTCAAATTGCTTGCATTCGCTAAAAGAATATTCCAATCTATCCAACCGTGTTCGCCTGCCGGAAGCAAAGTAAACACCAAAAGAGTTCCAAAAAATGCCAGCAAGAGTCCGATAGAATTGATAATCAAATATTTCCACGCCGCTTCCATAGCTGAAGGCTTATTGTAAAAACTGATAAGAAAAGCCGTTGAAAGAGTTGTCGCTTCAATGGAAATCCACATCAAAACCGGATTGGTCGTGATGATGGCAAAAAACATCGCCAAAAGAAACAAATGAATCAAAACAAAAAATTGTCTGACTCTGCGGAAACCGATAATTTCTTTCGCCACCTCGGCTCGCAGATAACTGATTGAATAAATGGAAGCGACAAAGCCAATAGCTGAAACAATCAACAACAGAATCGCTCCCAAGGAATCAACGGAAAAATATGGAACAAATGAAAATGTTCCGTTTTCAGCCACTGATATTACAACTATCAAAGCCGCTATCAACTGCAAAACAGAAGCCGCGATTGTTATGCCATTCAAAACTTTAACATTTTTGCGGACAAGCAAGGCCAGTATTGAAGCGATCAGAGGTATTAGAATAATTGAAATTAATATCATATTTTTAATCTTCTTTTAAATGTTTCATCTTGGTAACGTCCAATGTTCCAAATTGGCTATAAATCATCGAGGCAAAAACTGTTGCGATAACTACCCAGATCAAAATATCAAAAATTATTCCCAATTGCAGAATCGGAGTTTGTTCCAATCCGGCCACGGAAGCGAAGGAAACTATGCCATTTTCCAAGGACAAGATTCCAATCATTTGGGAAAGTGCTCCTCTTTTATTAACAATCAGAAACAATGAAATCAAAATCACCGCCACGGAAAGCAAAAGGGTATTGCCGCTCGCTGCCGAAACAATTTTCGCCACCGGTTCAAAAAATCGGGTGTGCGTAATGCCGGTAAAAATTATCAGTCCCACCAAAGTCATCGGCATATTCAAATAACTGCTGGCAGAAAATTTCAATTGATATTTTTTGACCAAGTTCAGAAAAAATCTCGGCGCCACAATAACTTTTATAGCGAACATCGCCAAAGCCACCGCCAACAACTGCCAGTTAGAATCTTTGAGCGACAAAAGAACCAGCATTCCCGCCACAAAAACAGATTGAAAAGCATACAGAATTACCACGGAAGAATTTTTCCTGGATATATGCATGAAAATTACTGACATAAAAATCAGCACTTCAATGAAAAATAAAAATTGCGGAGTAATTTGCATATGTTTACCCCCACACCAATTCCCTTTTTTACATTTGTAGAATTGTTGTGAGGCTTTTATATTTTGTTAGGCTAAATTGGTGTGGGGGTTTATGAAATTAATAATCCAATCGCAATTACGCTCAGAATAAATGAGGTAAATAATAAATCAGGCAACCGGAAAAATCTCAATTTTGCGATCGTCGATTCCAGAAATGCAATGCCGAAACATATTATCAAAACTTTTGCCATAAATATTAATATTGCCACTAAAATTGCGCCCAAGCCAAGAGAACTGGCTATGCCCCAAGGAAAAAATAGATTGGAAGCCAAGGCCATAAAAATCAAAAGCTTATTGGCCGCCGCCCATTCAATGAGCGCCAAACGCTTGCCGGAATATTCCAAAATCATCGCTTCATGAATCATCGTCAATTCCAAATGAGTCGCTGGATTATCAAACGGAAAGCGTCCATTTTCAGCCAAAAGAGCCAAAAAGAATCCCGAAAAAGCCAACAAAACCGGAACGAATTGAGCCAGAGAAAACGCGGATATTGAAGATGAAATTTGAAAAAGATTGGATGAATGGCTGGCGATTGCCAACGCCAGAAAAGAAAAAATCAATCCGCCTTCCGCCAAAGCCGCCACTGTCATTTCACGGCTTGATCCGAATCCTCCGAAAGCGCTGCCGACATCAATGCCGGACAAAGCCAAGAAAAAAGTTCCCAACGCTAAAAGATAAACCACCACCAAAAAATCACTCAGATAATTATTAGCCGCATAAGCCGAAAATACAGGGATAATCGCGCCCACAACCAATGTTACTCCAAAAATTATATAAGGCGCTTGGCGGAATACCCAAGAAGCGTCAGAACTTATAACTTCATCTTTATTGAATAATTTTCTCAAATCTTTATACGGCTGAAAAATGCCCGCGCCTTGGCGATTTTGCATTTTGGCTTTTATTTTTCTGATCACGCCCACAAACAGCGGCGACATGGCCGGAATGATCAATAATTGAATTGTCCAAATGATAATCGACATAACGTTAGACTACTAAAAGTAAAATTAAAACAATCAGCGTAATAAATATATATAGGATATACGCGTTCACATTTCCTCCTTGAATTTTTTTGATATAATCAGAAATTTTGATAATTAATTTTTGTCCCGGCCCATACATATATGATTTATATACGTCTTTGGTTTCCAGATTGACCACATTGGATTTTTGGAAATAGCGCATTTCGGCATCGCGATATTCAATGGAATTTTGTTTGGTCGGTTTCAAAATTCCAGCAAAAATAGTGATGATGGAACGGGAAAATCCGGTCGCGGTAATTTCCATACAGGAATTCAAATTAGTTCCGCAATCCCAAGTGCAACCGATAGTTTCTTTTTGCTTCTTGGTTTTCAAATAAACCAAAATTCCAGCCGCAAAAATAGCTATCAGCATAAAAAATAAAATGGCCGGCATCGAAATATTGGCAAATCCGTCTTTCAATCCGAAAGAATATGTTTGCGCGGAAAAAACCGTTTCTGAATTTTGCAAATTTCCGAGTGTTCCTGCTACTCGCCCAAGTATTGAAGAAATTGGTCCGGCTAAAATTCCCAAAATCAAAGTGAGCGCGGCAATCACGCCCATCCCCCATCTCATGGAAACCGCAACCTCGCTGGCGTGCTTGGCTTCTTCACTTCTCGGTCTAGCCAAAAAAGTTGCGCCAAAAGCTTTCACAAAACAAGCCGCCGCCAATCCGCCCGTAAAAGCCAACGATCCGGTAGCTAAAATAAATATCCACTGACTCAAAAGTCCGGATGACTTGATGCCGGAAAATAAACTCTGAAAGGTCAGCCATTCGCTAAAAAATCCATTGAACGGAGGCAGAGCAGAAATAGCCATCGAACCGATCAAAAAGAAAAACGCGGTTTGCGGCATATATTTTATTAATCCGCCATATTCCTCAATATTTCTGGTATGCGTTTTGGAAATTACCGCTCCCGCGCCCAAAAAAAGCAAGGCCTTGAAAGTCGCGTGATTCATCGTGTGAAACAGCGCCGCCATCAAACCGATAATTGCCAAGGACTTCAAACCCATTGAAAGAAAAACCAAAGAACTTCCCAAACCGAGCAAAATAATTCCAATATTTTCAATACTGTGATAGGCCAATAATTTTTTGATGTCATGTTCAGATAGCGCGTATAAAACTCCCAGAAGCGATGACAATGCGCCAATAATCAAAATTATCAATCCCCACCACAAAGGCGCGTTCGGCAAGATGTCTACAAATAATCTAATCATCATATATATTCCGGTTTTAATCATCACGCCCGACATCAAAGCGGAAACATGAGTCGGCGCCGCCGGATGCGCGCTTGGCAGCCAAATGTGAAGCGGAATAATGCCCGCTTTGGTTCCAAAACCGATGAGCGCCAAAACAAAAATAATATTTTTCGTCATCATCGGAATTTCACCCAAACTGTTTTTGATAATTGCGAAATCAAATGAGCCTGTCACTTTATATAAAAGCAAAAAAGCTAGAATTATAAATCCGGTGCCGATATGCGTCATGACAAAATATAAAGTTCCGGCTTTGATATTTTCTTTTTCCTTGTTTTCAAAAACTACCAGAAAATATGAAGCCAAAGACATTATTTCCCAAACGATCAAAAAGAAAAAAGCATTTCCGGCAGTCACCACCATCAGCATTCCCGCAATAAAAGCATTATAGAAAAATCCCAGAGCTCCGAGATTATATTTCCCATAAAAATGTTTCACATATCCCAAAGCATAAATGGAAGACAAAAGAGCAATGGCAGAAATAATCAAAACAAAAAAAGCTGCCAAGTTATCCATGCGGAAACTGAAAGATATCATTGGAAAATATGAAGCAAAGCTGGCAGAAAAAGTTTCGCCTGCTAGCAATACTTTACCGGATGCGAAAATTCCAAAAACCGATCCCAAAATAGCCATGCCATTTCCCCAATTGTTGGCACGCTGATCATTTTTTCGAAAAAATAAAGATCCGACAGCGCCTATGGCGAAAAGCGCCAAAGCCAAAAAAAATCCAAATTGTGATGAAATAAAATTAAACATTTTTATTTTTATTTTTATTTTCAATTATTTCCAAAATTTTCAACAAATGGCACAAAATTGTTTTTGGACTGGGTGGATCGCCGGGAATATTGTAGTCAACCGGAATAACCTGATTCACACCGTCCAAAACCGCGTATGATCCTTTGAAAATTCCGCCGTCAATAGCATCGTCTCCCACCGCCACCACAATTTTCGGATCAGGCGTGGCTTCATAAGTTTTCACCAAAGCGTCTTTCATATTCCGCGAAACCGGACCGGTCACCATTAGCATATCCGCGTGCCTTGGCGAAGCCACAAAATGCACTCCAAATCTTTCCGCGTCATAATAACAATTGCTGAGCGCTGTCAGTTCCTGTTCGCAAGCATTAGTTGATCCGGCATCCACTTCTCGGATTGCCAAAGAACCGCGAAAAAGTTTTTTCACTTTTTCTTCAATCTTTTTGCCGATTTCCTCCACTTCTTGGTCGCAAACAAACTCCCGCGCGTCAATCACGGTTTTGGGGGTCTTTAATATTTTTGTTAAGAGTTTCAACATTTTTTTAAAACTAAACTTCCTAAAGCCGGGCTTTAGGAACAGTTACGGCATGTAAACAAAAAAATCCCGAGGATTTTTTAACAATTTATTCAAGTTCTGTGAGTATAAAATTATCTTAATACTGATTTTGATTTTTGGCAAGAGTGGGGCGACTGTCTCGTCGATTAAACGGACTTGTCTCGGCTCGAAGAGACGGAGATTGGGTTTGTGGAGGGATAAACTTTTCCCATGATTTTATTATATCAGCTTAAAAAAACAGGGTGGCTTGACATCACATCAAGCCACCCAAGAATATAAACTTATTGAATTCCTTTTTTAAAGGTTTTGAAACTCATCTTAATGTCCACACTTTTACTTGATCAAAATAAAATGGATAAGCCTCCATAAGCCAGACCGGAATGTTTCTATAATTAACTGTTACTGTCATTTCTCCCGACCCATGAAACAATCCTTTGCGAATGACTGTTTGAAAATCAAGATTTGTAATTTGATTGTAATCATAAAATTTGATGCTCCTGAGAAATTCTCCCTCAAATTCGAAAATTTCGCCCAGACCCTTAATCTCATCTCCTTCCCAAATTTTTTTCACATCTTTTGATGCTATATCAAAATCTTCTTTTGTGTTTTTGATGCTTGTTGATATGGTAATTTCAGGCTGGTCTCTATATTTTTCAAAAGAGATAAACTTAACAGTAATTTCAATTTCTTTTTTTCCGGATACCGTTGCCTTATATTTCAGCGATATTACGGAACCATCCATTTCCGGTAAAGGATATTCTCGGTACTGCTCCTCCAAAATGGTGATTGAGGCTTGATTAGCAATTGTTCTTTCTCCGAGATAATCAATTTGCTCTTTTGTAAGTTTGGCAAACGTAATTCCCGGAAACACAAATACCAGTAATAAAAGCATAGAAACTCTTTTCTTCATCTTCTTCCTCCTTTTTTTAGCCTTATTGGCCAGTTAAATGACAAAAAACTATCCTTATTACCGAAGAATCATCTTAGCATAAAGACTCACGCTTGTCAAGCGCAAAAGACTTGACAAAATATGAGTTTAGGAGTATAATTAATTTTCTGTAATTTAAAATTTTTTCCAACAATATACGCCTTAATTAAGGCAATAAAGGAGAAGGATATGTCATCTGACAAAAAATTATTGATAGTTTTGTTGATAGCCATCTTTACAACCATCGCATTGATGTTCGCAGGTTATGGACTTGCAGGTCCAATAATAGGTTTCACTATTTTTGCTTTTGGATTAAAGGAACACAACTCCAGATGCATGACTTGTAATTCATGGAGGACAAGAATTGAAGAGTTTGTATCCGTCGACGGTGGTATTGGCAAACTTCGCCGATGTTCAAAGTGCGGACGTGGTTATGTAATTTAGTTTTAGGATTATATTCAAGAAAGGTCATCAGAAATTTGATGACCTTTTTAATTTTTAGGTGAAGAAAATTAAAATCAAAATGTCTATTTATCCAAGCTTTTCAAAAACAAAAATTGTGCATCTAAAACCATTATCATCAAAATTTTCCTTTTTTGCCAATTTAAAATTTTTCTTTTTGAACAAATCAAGATAAAATTGTTCTTCGCGGTTATAATCAATTATTTTCCCAATTTTTGGTATATCTGAATAATGCAGAACCTCCTTATATTTTTTCCCGTCAAATTCAATAGAATTTTTTTCAATGAAAAGATCCTTCATTGATGCAAGTTTTTCCTCAAGATACTTTTCGTTTGCCACAACTAGAATAAATTGACCTCCGTTCTCAAGCATAGAATATATTTTTTCCGCAGACACCTCCAATTCGTCCGTCACAAAATTGGTAAACGTGTAAATCGCTGTGATAAAATCAAACTTTTCATCAGTTTGAGTATTCAAAAAAGTGCTATTATGAGTTTTTAGATTAGCATTTTTTCTTACATTCAATGAGTGCTCCGTGAAATAATTAAAATTCTTATTGGATGGCTCACATCCTTCCAACAATATATTTTCATATTTTTTAGATAAAATGGGATAAATCATTTTGAAGAAAAACCCTATCCCGAACCCTATATCAAATATTTTTATATCCTCGCTCTTCTTTTGCAAGATAATTTCTTGAAGAATAAAATCATTCACAAATGAATTTATCTTTGTTTTCTCCTGATTTTCCCAATTAATTTTTTCGTACTGCTGATAAAAGAAATCTTTATTTTTCATAATAATTTAAAACTACCACTTTTGCGCGGAAAAGCAAGATTTTCAAAAATCATTCCCCAACCCTCCGTCACAACCCACCAATTAGTAAATCGGTTTAAACCGCTTTACTATTTTTCATAAATTTACCTCTCAAAAAATAACTTCATTTACTACCTTATTAGGTAATAAGGTAGTATTTTGATTTTATTGTAGCGGTGAGACCGCTACATTGTGAAAAAGAAAAAAGCCGCGGGATATTCATCCTACGGCACTTTCAACCTGAAAAAATCAGTTTCGATTTCAGATTGGTTGCTTAACGCTTAATTCTGCGTCAACTCTTCTTTTGATTCTCGAAAGAACCTTGATTGGCTCTTCATCCATCAATCTTACTATCTCTTTATACTTCACATCAGCTTCTTTCATTTTCCTTTCATTTTCAATAATTTTTGGCTCCTCAACTAGAACAAAAATGAGCAGGGTTATTATTCCCGCAAATAACACAATCGGCAGGATGATAAAATTGCCTAATATGCTACTTCCTTCGCAATAAACCCAGAGCAAAAATGTTTCGAAAAATGTAGTAGCCACCAAAAGAAAAAAAATAAACCATTTCCAAAATTTCATCTTTTCCACCTCCTTATATTAAAAGTTTTTAATTTACCAGTTTGTGAAGCAATCATACATCCGACGCAAAAATTGTCAAGAAAAAAGGACAACCAAATTATTGGCTGTCCCTTGCGCTGATTTTTTTCAGCAACTCGTGTAAATATGATCACTTAATTCCAAAAAACGGCACCTGTGCACTTTTTTTGTGAACACGCTTCTTGGATCTCCTCCGGGCATCAGTTTATATTTCAACTCATTTTCAATATACCGCTTTTGGTTTCGAACTCTTCTCGGTATTTTGATTGTGAAAAAGAAATATAGATTAATGAATTTCCTCATTGTCTCCTGAACCAAAAAAGCAACAATGTCTACAAAAAATTTCATGATCACCTCCTTTCGCTTTCGTGAATGGTGTTTTTTGCTTTCCAGATAATATCGCTTGGTCTTTCAGTTTTTAGAGGCACAATCGCCCCACGCAAACTGCCAAACCCGCCAAAATCTCTTTTGTTTTCAACCCGAATAGTTGTTGTATCTTTATCTGGTAAATTCTTAAATCGCCCAGCTTGCTTTGCTATTTTCATTGCGTCTCGCATAATTCCCTTTCTTTATATTATGTTAAATAACTTTTTTATATACTCAAACTACCACTTCTGCGCGGAAAAGCAAGAATTTAATTAAACGATATGATTTGATAACCGTATTTTTTAATATCCTCTGGTTTAAATAGTGCGATGTCTTTGGTTTTAATAACATAAGTCGCTTCTTTTTTCATCTCTCGTCCGGTATAATCCTTGGTTTGCGGATCCCATTCGCGCAAAAGCAAAGTGTCCCCCACATTGCATTCAAAATCGGCAATGCGCAATTCAAATTTCTTTTTTCCGTCCAGAATGGCCTGGAAATATTCCGGCCAGACCTTTTTTTGATAATCATAATTTTATTTAGTTTCTTTCTTGATCCATTCTGCGTAGTCTCCATTGGACTCCACATCCATTTTCATTATACAAGGGATTTCATAGGAATGGATTTTTTGGATTTCTTTTTTCACTTTTTCCCAATTTTCTTTTTTGGTTTTCAAAATGGAAACAATTTCTTTGGCATTTTCAATTTTTCCTTTCCACCAAAAAGCGCTTTGAATGGGAAAATGATTGGCGCAAGCAATTAATCTTTTCTCAAGCAAAACATCCGCCACCTTTTTGGCTTCTTTCAAATTCGGATTGGTCGTATAAATAATAATAAATTTCATAAAATAATATCTTCTATCTCACATAAATCCTAGCTTTATTTGTGAAAGCCGAAACTTGATTCGCTTTTTTTCCGGGAAAAACTTCCACTTTTAATTTCCCTTCCTCCAGCATTTGCACCAAGGCCACTCCCTGCACGAAGTCCGAATTTGAAGCTGAAACATTCGCAACATTTTTTGTCATCATCCATCCTTGTTTTGTGTCATTATCTATGTATGAAAATTGGACCAGCTCGTATTTTACCAATCCCGTGGAAACATCTATTGTCGCCGGATTGGGTCCATTCCCTTTCACTCCGAATTGTTTGGCTACTCCTCCAAAATTTCCGATTGAAAATCTGATTTGCGACGGATCCAGATAATCAGGAATAAGAGCTAAGTGGCCATCCCAATATCTATCCCGACCAAGACCTTCATACCCATTAGTTCCTTCCGCAAACCAGTTGCCGATTGCTTTGCCCGCAATGTCATAGTCAATCTTGCCCGCTCTCGGTTCGGCAGTTCTGGGATTTTTTGAGAGAAGAGTGCTTCTTGCCGGTTCTTTGAAATATTTGAAAGGATCGTCGGTATGAATTTTCCACGGCTCTCCCCAATAACTTTTTGGATTAATAAACCCACTCAACCGAACATCATTATTATATACCCCAAAATCCAGCGTTTGCCCTCCGATTCGCCCAATCAGTTGACCTTCTTTGACTGGAATCCGTCCGGAAAAAAATCCAGCAGTGGACTGCTTATCAAATTCTGCTTTGATATCCGGCGCCAGCGAAGTGATTAAATCAAAATAACTATAAAGCGTGCAAGTATGTTCAATATCCAGACGATATTCAACCGCCTTGGCCTGATTATGATTTTGATCCCCTACTACAATATTTCTCGTGCCGATCTGAACAATTGTTCCGTCCGCTATCGCCCGCACTTCATAGGCATCTCGCGGAGAATTAAAAACCGTTGGCGAAAAATAACTGTGATCAATAGGAGTAATATGGGCATCAGCTAGTGCGCCATAGGGAAGATAAGCGGAAAAGTCCTCCGGCTTCATCGGAAGAGTCCCAAACTGAACGGTTCCTTGTCCCTGACATTTTCCCCGGCTCCAAACAAAATTCAAATCATCACGCTTACCTTCAATATTTTGTGATTTATTTTCTCCTTCTTTTTGAGCGAAACCGCCGTCTGGAATTTCTGGACCATTTTGTCCGGCACCATCCGGAATTGTCGGACCACCGATTTTGGCGGGACCGATTTTTCGCGTGGCATTAATCAGCAAAATAATAACCAAGATGACGACAATAAATATAAGCCAGTGGAATTTATTTTTCATAAAATTTTTTATTTCCATACTTTTTTTGTTTTAATTTTTATGCCTTTATTATATCACTAAAAAAATTATGGAACAAAAATGTACCATAATTCGAGAAAATATAGAAACACAAAAATACTACAATATACTAGCATGTTGTAGTGTTATAATTCTAATTATAATTCTAATTCAGAAGTTTTTATTTTTAAGATTTTTTGAAATTAAACGCTCGGCGTTTTTATAGGCGAATTTTTCCCGGACCGAGGGATCAAGCCCGGCGATAAACGCCCGGGTATAATCCGACATGGCCCGCCCCAGCTCAATGTCCAGCGAATACAAATAACTGCCACGGTCCGTGCCCCAAATAACTTGATCCGGATGATCTTCAATAAATCCTTTCCAAGTGGCCAAGTCTTTCTTGAGCAAAGATTCTTTATTTTCTTTTATATATGACACCGCTTTTTTCGCGTTTGATTCCGTATTGATCAATACTATATCGCCATATAATTCGTCCACCCCGTAATATACATTGGGATTGCGGGAAAGTATTCCTTCAATAATCTTGAGGCTTGATCGCCCCACTTGAGGATTGATGGCCAGATTATCGCCATGCCAAATGAACGTGATGTCCCGATTGGCCTTCAATATTTTTTCCCAGGAATCTTCCTGACCGACGCCCAGATGAAAATATATTACCAAATTATTTTCCCGCACTACCGGATAAGTGCCGAGCATTCTTTTGGAATCGGGCGGCAACTCGGGAGCCGCGGCCGCGTATAAACCCTGCTCGCCAAAACCTTTGAAGAGTCCGGGATAAGCGCCGAGCATTCTTTTGAGAGTCGGCCCGTCAACACTGCCGAGATCGCCATCAGGCGCGTTGATGAACGGCACAAAAGTATCGGGGTAGCGCTCCATGGTCCGCTTCACGAGCTTCAAAGATTGCCATTCGATATTGGGATACACGGGAAAGAAAGCGAATACTTTGCCGGATGTGCCGTCATTTTTGAGCGTACAGATATAATCGCTCATGGCCATGTTGACTCCGGGCGAAGTGTAAAATTTTTCTTCTTTCCAATCTTCCGGCCCATCGGGATTGGCGTCCGGAATCGTGGAAATGTGAAAATGAGTGTCAATGAGAGGGCCTTGGTATTGAGAGCTGTCCCATTGCGGTTTGGAAAAATCCGGACAATCGAAAGATTTGAGCGCCGCCTCTATTCTTGCTTCCCAGCTATCTCCAGTTTGTTTTTTTACATTTTCCGAAACGCTTTCCACGGCGGTTTTTCCGGAAATATTATTTAGCGTCGCCTGTTTTCGAAAGACCACATAAAAAATACAGCCAATAATTATTAAAACGGAAGCTACCGCAATACTTAGGAAGCGAGTTGAACCTTGCTGATCGCGCATAAAATCAAATTATTTTTAAATATTACACAAAACGCGAGGCGTTTTTTTCGGTATTTTTTCAAAGACAAATCCAATTATCTCACAAATTCAATATAATTCTCCATGCTCCATGGACCTTGTCCGCAGGCTGAACGATTGGATTTTTCCACTCTAATCGTTTCGCCGTTTGGCATATTGAGATACAAAACCGCTTTTTGCCCTCTTCCGTCCCAAGCATCTGAAGTTTCGTAGCAATAAACATTGCCGTCCGATTTCACTTCGGCAAAATCCCTGTTCACGTTGCCGCTGTTTTTTGGAACAAAGAAATTGACTCCGCTTCGATAACCTTTATTTTCTCCTGAAATCCCCATTGAAAAAGCTTGCACTTGAGGATTTTTATTGTCGTTTACCAGCGCCATGTTTTTGTCTTCGTGCGCATATTTCACATAATCACCGGGGAACCAATGTCCCTTAGCCGTGCCTTTGATGTCCACTTCTATCGTTCCGCAAACCGGCTCAATGGTCCTTTTTCCGTTTCTTTCACGGCTACTAAAACGCCCGAGCATTTCATTTTTGATGCTGTCGGTAAAATAATTTGCCGGACAGGCGTTATAAAAAGATTCTTCGCGCCAGCGATCCGGATTGGCAAATTTCAATTTCTCAATTCGAAAATCCGTGGCCCAAATATCCAGAGCGGCTGATTGTCCGTTAAAAACTGTTCCAAGTTCTTCGCCGGCTTTCACGAAAATTTTCAGCTGATCATATCTGCAAGCGCGAAATCTTGATCCACCGGTAGCATATTCATCGCATTTTTTATTTTCTGATTTTTCTATTTCGCTTTTCAATTTGGAGGAAAGCCGGCCCACATGCCCAAACTTGCCTCTGAATTCGGCGCATGGCTGATAACTTATTGAATAATCGGTTATTTTCGCGCTTATATTTTCATTAGTGCTGATTTCAGTAATCCACATATCCCCGGGAGAATAAAACGGTTTGGTAAGCGCTTCTGAAGGTCGCCCATTGTCCGGCGTGTTTCTTGAGAACAAATATATGTGGTCGGTCGGAAAAACATGACCGGTTGGGTTCAGACTACCTAAAGCTATCAAATCGCCATAATCCTCGCTCTTTATCGGAGAAACGGTGAAAAAATCCATTTTGTTTCCGCAGGATGGGAAGTCTGATTTCTGTTTTTCGCTCTCAATTTGGCCGGCCCCATCCGGAATTTCAGGACCATCTTTAATTCTCGGACTATTTTGCCCGGCGCCGTCAGGAATGGTCGGACCGATTTTGGCGGGGCCGATTTTTCGCGTGGCATTAATCAGCAAAATAATAACTAGGATGACGACAATAAATATAAGCCAACTGAATTTATTTCGCATTAAATTTTTTATTTCCACAATTTTTGTTTTAAAAATTATTTTTAAGAATTGATATTATCTGTAATATGTTGTGCCGTTTTTTTCCGGAAATTCTTCCGGGCAGGCGCCTGTCGGGCTGTATGCCATTTTCATTTCCATATCTGACAAGATTTTGAAATACGCGTATCCATTGGCCGGGGTGTTTCCATACTCGGTCAGCGCATAGCAATGCGAACCGGTAACAGCGGCCGGATCTTTGTAGGACGGATTTGTCTTATCCAAAATAAAACGTTTTCTGTCAATCTCATAAACGATTATCTCGTCTGACGCGGTTTTGTATATTGAAAATGGAGTGGCATACGCGCCTTGATATTCCGCTTGAACGCCGTCTTTTGCCAGATGCCACATGCCGGAAATACTGCCTTTAACATCGCGAGAATTTGTCCCGCAGGTTTTTGATTGGCCGGCTTTTGTCCATCCCATCAAAGCGATGAATTGCCTCTTTACGGCATCGTCATAGTAGTCAAACGGACAAACGGCATTCAAATAATCATATCGGTTTTTCATTCTTTCAAACCTGGCTTGATTGGCAAAAATATTGGTCCGACTATTGTCTCTCAGATAAATATTCCAATTATGCGCCTGATCGGTGCCGGAAGTTTTGGCCACCAAATCGCCGGCTTTGAACGAAAGTTTTTTTGTGGGAGGCACATAGCCGGATGTGGGAGTGGGAGGAGTGGCCTTTCTTATTTCATCCGGAACCCAAGTGATGTGATCAAAACTCAGTTTCAAATCCTTTGATATCCTGAAACCCAGATGCCAGTTTGGCGTGTATTGGCCGCCGGTAAAATAAGAATAATCTTCCAGTGTCATGTCCGTCGGAGCATAAACATCAATTTCCGAAGCATTTCTTTTGGCGTCGGTTTTGATATTAATCGTCACGCCATTTATTGTTTGCGCTTCTTCATATCCGCCATTCAATTCCCCCAGTGGGATGATGTGGCTGATCAGCGCGGGATCAAATATTTTGGCGGTAAAATTTATCTTTTCGGCGCTTGTTTTTCCGACAGTTTGTTCCGATTGATTTTCAAATACTTGAGAAATTCCCCTCTCCTTTTCCAGAAAAATCCGGCTTAAAAAAAATCCCACCGTTATCAAAACTGCTGCAATAATTATTATTTTTCCATAGTGTTTCTTCAAAAAGTTTTCCATATTTTTTATGCTCCCATTATACCACGAAAAAGGCGGGGTGATTCCCCGCCTGAAGTTTATTCAATTTTCATTCCCCTTCTCGTGTGATGCTTCCTTGCCACCCTGATTCTCGCCCACTCTTTTTCAATCGCGGCCGCCACTCTGGCATAATCTTCCGAATCGGCGGAAATTTTTTCATTTTTCAAGTCCTCCGCTTTTTTTCTGGCTTCTTCGGCTCGTTTGACGTCAATCTCTTCCGCTCTTTCCGCTGTGTCGGCCAAAACTACCAGATTATTTTTATCAAATTCAATAAACCCGCCGGAAACCGCCATATGAATTTCTTCTTTATCAACTTTCAAAATTATTTCTCCGGATTTGAGGGACGCGATATATGATCTGTGATTCGGCAAAATCGTCACTTCCCCGTCAGACACGGGCAAAGTGGCTTGATCAATTTCCTGATCACAAACCGTACGCTCGGGAGTAACTATCTTAAATTTTATTCGTAAACTCATAAAATTAATTCCAAATTTCAAAATCCCAATTGTTCCAAATAAAATCCCAAATCCAAATTTTTAAATTTTTGTCATTTGAGCTTTGTTGGAAATTTGAGCTTTGACATTGAGATTTTAAATCTTTTTAACATCCTCAATCGCTCCACGCATATAGAACTCTTGTTCACCCACTGAATCCATTTCTCCATTCAAAATCATTTTGAATCCCTTGATAGTGTCTGATAGTTTCACATATTTTCCCGGTGTGCCGGTGAATTGTTCCGCTACGAAAAATGGCTGAGACAAAAATTTCTGAATTTTTCTGGCGCGAGAAACTGTCACTTTGTCGTCTTCGGACAATTCTTCCATTCCCAAAATCGCGATAATATCTTGAAGATCTTTATATCTTTGCAAAACCTTCTGCACATTTCTCGCCACTTCATAGTGTTCTTGCCCAACAATGTTCGGATCCAAAATGGTGGAACTGGAATCCAACGGATCGACTGCCGGATAAATTCCCAATTCAGAAAGCGCGCGAGACAACACCACCGTGGAATCCAAATGTCCGAAAGTGGTGGCTGGCGCCGGATCGGTCAAATCGTCGGCCGGAACATAGACCGCTTGCACAGAGGTGATGGACCCTTTTTTGGTGGATGTGATTCTTTCTTGCAGGCGTCCCATTTCTTCCGCCAAAGTCGGCTGATAGCCCACGGCTGATGGAATGCGTCCAAGCAACGCGGAAACTTCCGAACCGGCTTGCGTGAAACGAAAAATATTATCGATAAAAAGCAAAACATCTTTACCTTCGTCGTCGCGGAAATATTCCGCCATCGTGAGCGCCGACAAAGCCACTCGCTGACGAGCTCCCGGCGGTTCATTCATTTGTCCGAAAACCAGCGCGGTTTTGTCCAAAACTCCGGACGCTTTCATTTCGTGATACAAATCATTGCCTTCGCGAGTTCTTTCTCCCACTCCCGCGAACATAGAGTATCCGCCGTGTTCTTGCGCGATATTTCTGATTAACTCTTGAATAACCACAGTTTTTCCCACGCCCGCTCCGCCAAACAATCCCACTTTTCCTCCTTTGATGAACGGACAAATCAAATCAATAACTTTGATTCCGGTTTCCAAAATTTCCGCTGTGGTTGATTGTTCGGAAAAGGCCGGCGCTTCTCGATGGATAACTCGCAAATGTTCCGGTTTGAAAGCTGGCAATCCATCAATTGGTTCTCCAAGCAAGTTAAACATGCGTCCAAGCGTCTGCGCGCCTGTCGGAACTTCAATCGGCGAACCAGAATTTTCCACTTCCATTCCACGTTTCAATCCGTCAGTCGGTCCCATAGCTACAGCGCGAACTTTGTTGCCACCCAAATGCTGGGCGACTTCCAAAACTAGCTTTGCGTCACCGTTTTGGATTTTTAGCGCATGATAAATCTGCGGCAATTCGCCTGTGAATTCCACATCCACGACTGGACCTATTACCTGACTGATTTTACCCATGTTCTTCATAAAATTGTATAAATAAATTAAGTTTTATTAATAATTGACAGATTTTAAATCTAAATTTCAAAATCCAAATGCCAAATAAAATCCAAAATCCAAATTTTTAATTTTTTAGTTTTGAGCTTGATTTGAAATTTGAGCTTTGAAATTTGAGCTTATTTTTGGCTTATTTTAGGCAATATTTACTGGTTACAATTCAACTGCTTGGCCCGAGATTGCTTTGCAATTTTTCGGGCTTGACATTTGTCTAATTTTGGAGTATAATTGCAGGTTGGTGTTATTTTGAAAATTTGAATAGAAATTTAACCTTTTCAGGGAGAATAAAATGGTTAGTAATAATCCGTTAAAGTTTTTTGAGTCTCTTGAAATTAATGATCAATTTAAACTCATTTCTGGTGTAACTTTTCAAATAAAGGTTAACAGAGATGAAGATGTTTCACAGAGAATTTACAAAAAAATTTCCGAAGGCGTTGCTATTCATATCGCGACCAATGAGGAAATTCAGATCAGCGGGAACACTCCTGTCAGGTCATTAATGGTTTGAACCAAACAATTTTCTTGAAAGGAAAATTTATGTCAACTCTTGCAACAGCATCTCCATATCTTGCAGCTTCTGTTTCAGCAGGATTAATGGGACCCGTACTAAACCTTGGATTATTAGGAACCATGGGAATTTATTTAGGATTGCTTTCAATTATATGGGCAATAAGAATAAAATAATCCCTTCTGTAATAACAGGTTCGAGTTTTTATTAACTACTCGGACCTGTTTTTTTATTCCAAAATATTTTTGAAAGAACCGACTATTTACAATCACCAAGATACAAGAAACAATAATCAAATAAATTTCAATAATCAATATCCAATCCTCAAATTTAATTTTTTTAATTTTAATTTGGGATTTATTTGTCTCTTGTTTCTTGGTCATTGTATCTTCTCGAAAACTAATAACATTAGTTTTCGAGCGCTGCTCGTCCTGCTGAAATCTCCGCTATTTCCTGCGTAATCTTTCCCTGCCTAATTTGATTATAAACAAATGTCAGACCTTCGGACATTTCCCCTGCCGCGTCGGTGGCGTTTCTCATCGCAATCATTCTGGCGGATTCTTTGGACGCGTTGGATTCCAGAATAGCATGATACACCTGCATTTCAATGAGGCGCGGAATGATATATTCTAAGACCTCTTTCGGGCTCGGTTCCACTTTATATTCCACAATCGGTTCTTCCAATCCGAATTCTTTCGCCAGCACATCCATTTCCGCAATTTGTTTTTCTAAGTCAATTTTTGATATCGGCAAAATCTGGCGCACTTTCGTTTCTTGTTTGATGGCGGAAACATAATCGGTATAAAAAACCACCACTTTGTCATATTTTTTGTTCAAATATTCTTCAATCACAATTTTGGATAACGGCCGGACATCTTCAATCCCCGGCAAATAATTCAGCTGTGGAAAAGACGCGATAATTTCCCTTTTCATTCTTCGCAGAGCATTCTCCCCTTTTTTTCCGATGGTAATAAAATCTATTTTCAAATCGGCATCAGAAATTTTTGACTCAATCTTTTTTATTCCCGCTCGGTTGATTTTCAAATTTTTCGGATCTTCAATTTCATCTTTCAATCTCTTGATCATCTGCGCGTTGAATGAACTGCAAAGTCCTTTGTTGGCCGTGATGGCAATCGCCAAAACCGATTTCACTTCCCGCACTTCCAATAGCCCACTATGGACGGATTCAAATGCCCGAGCCATATTGGTGAGCACTGACCAAGCGCTGTGAGCATAGGGACGAATGGCAATCACGCTAGCCACTGCTCGGCGCATTTTGGCAGCCGAAACCATCTCCATCGCTCGAGTTATTTTTTTGGTGTTATTGATTGATTTGATTCGGCGACGAATGTCGCGAGTGCTGGCCATATTGACAGATTAATTTATTTATGCTATACTGGATTTTAAGCTAAATTTGGCTTAATTGTTATTTAACTTTCATTATGGGAGGCGTATAAAATGATTAGATTTTTAATCATTCTTATTGTTGGACCAGCAATTGTTATGATGTCTGATAATCTAATGGGTATATCAATTCCCATGGATTACAGAGGTATTATTCATTCACTTACACTCATAGTATTTGGCGGTTTTCTTCGGGAAGCCGTTCACAGAGTAGTAGTGCGAATGCATTATTAGGCGTATGACCACCATTATCTTATTCTTGAGAAAGAATGGATTTTGGTGGTTTTTTTATTTCCCGTTCGTATATATTTCCTTAAACTCCTTAATACTTTTTTCCAACTCTTTCACCACTTCTTCCGTTAAGTCCTTCTTTTCCAAAATTAATTTCAAAACATTTTTTCCACTACTTTTCAGATATTTGTGAAAATCGTTTTCCCATTTCTTTATTTCTTCTACTTTCACATCATCCAAAAATCCGTTGGTCAAAGCATAGAGAATCGCCACTTGATTTTCCACCGCCATCGGTTCGTATTGGCCCTGTTTCAAAATTTCTACCGTTCTTTTTCCTCTTTCAATTTGTTTGCGAGTATTTTCATCCAAGTCCGATCCGAATTGGGCAAAGGCTTCCAATTCGCGGAACTGCGCCAAATCCAAACGCAATTTTCCCGCCACTTTTTTCATCGCTTTGATCTGCGCGGCGGAACCCACACGGGATACCGATAGTCCCGCGTTGATGGCCGGACGGATACCTTTATAAAACAAATCGGATTCCAAATAAATCTGTCCGTCAGTGATGGAAATAACATTGGTCGGAATATAGGCCGAAACATCGCCCGCTTGCGTTTCAATAATTGGGAGTGCCGTAAGAGAGCCTCCGCCGAAATCTTTGTTGAGTTTTGCCGAGCGTTCCAAAAGTCGGGAATGCAGATAGAAAATATCTCCCGGATAAGCTTCGCGTCCCGGCGGTCGGCGCAAAATCAATGACACTTGCCGATATGCCCACGCGTGTTTGGACAAATCATCATAAATCACCAAAACATCTTTGCCTTGGTCCATAAAATATTCTCCTAAAGAGCATCCTGAATATGGCGCGATATAGGAAAAAGCTGCCGGATCAGACGCGCCTGCAATCACGACAGTGGTATATTCCATCGCTCCGTTTTTTTCCAATTCCGCCACGATGCGCGCAATTTTGGATTCTTTTTGCCCGATAGCCACATAGATACAAATCATATTCTGCCCCTTCTGATTAATTATGGTATCAATCGCAATCGCGGTTTTTCCGGTTTGGCGGTCGCCGATAATCAGTTCTCGTTGTCCGCGGCCGATCGGAATCATCGCGTCAATGGCCTTGATTCCAGTTTGCACCGGTTGATTGACTGATTGGCGGGTGATAACGCCCGGCGCTATCTTCTCTATGGGGTAAAACTTTTCTGAAGTTATCTCCCCTTTGCCGTCCACTGCTTGACCCAAAGGATTGACCACTCGGCCGATCATATTTTCTCCAACCGGAATAGACAAAATTTTGCCGGTGGATTTCACAGTGTCGCCTTCTTTGATGCCTTCAAAGCTTCCCAAAATCATGGCACCCACCTGGCCTTCTTCCAAGTTTAATACGACTCCGAAAACTGATTCGGGACCCGCCGTCGCTCCGCTTTGGCGAGGCACGAATTCTATCATTTCCGAAGCCATCGCGTCAGATAGTCCCGAAATTTTGGCCACGCCGTCGCCGACTTCAATAACCGTGCCGACTTTTTCCGTCGTCGCCTTGGTTTCAAAACCTTCAATTTGTTTTTTCAGTTGTTCGATGATGTAATCTTTACCTGCCCCGTTAATTTTTTCCATAATTTTATAATATAATTTTACACTTTATTAATTTATTCTAAGTCCGCTAATTCTTATGTAATCAGAATTATACGGGGTTCATAGTTTTCGATATTATTTAGCTAATTGAATTTTTAAATTTTTTAGTTGGTTTGAAATACTAGCGTCCATCACTTCATCCCCCACTCGGATAATTATTCCACCTTGAATTTTTTCATCAATCACATTATTGATTTCCACTTTTTCTGTCTTATACTTTTCCTTAATAAATTTTTTAATCTTGTCGCTTGTCGCTTGTCCCATGTCGCTTTTCGTAGTCACTTCTGCTTCCACGATTCCATTTTCTTTGTTAAATATTTCGGAAAATTTTTCAATTATTTTAGTTGCTAATTTTATCTTTCTGTTTTTAATCAGAACTTTCAAAAAATTTGCCACCACAGCATCAATCTCCTGCTTGGTCTTATCAGCAGTTATTTCAAACAATGTCTTGGCGTATTGATTGGCAGTTATCTTCATGTTGATAATTTTTAATTTCCAATTTTTAATTTTGAATGAATTTAGAATGTTTTAATTTTTAAACATTTAATCATTCGCATTTGAATCAAAATTCAAAATTCATAATTTAATATTATTGGATAGACTTCTCTATCAGCTCCTTGTCTTTCCCAGCGTCTAGCTTTTCATTAATAATTTTCCCTGTCGCCGCGACGATCAAATCCGCCACTTCGGATTTCACTTCGGCAAACATTTTGTTTTTTTCGCTTTCAATTTTCTTTTCCGCATCAGCCAAAATCTTTTCGGATTGTTTTTTGGACTCGGCCACGATTTCTTCCTTGTTTTTGGCCGCCACTTTTTCCGCTTCCGCGATGATTTTCTGCGCTTCTTTCTTGGCTTCGGAGAGAATTTCTTTTTCCTTGCTCGTCATTTCTTCCATCTTTTTGGCCGCACTTTCGGCATCTTTCAGGCCTTTTTCAATTTTTCCCGTCCGGTCATTCAAAGTTTTCAAAATCGGCTTGTAGGCGAATTTATACAAAACCAAAAGAACAATGGTGAAGTTAACCATCTGTGCCAGCAAAAGTTTGATATCAATGTGAAATGTTTTTATCAGCTCATCCATAATATTTGCATTTAAAATAATTTATTTTCCCACTAATCTACAAATCAAATACAAATTTACAAATTATTCGTATATTTGTAGCTGATTAGTATATTGGTGGGTAATAGCAACTTTATTTTGGCTCCGTCATAAACAAATATACGGAACCAATAAAAATCGCCTATTTGATTGAGAACGCGATCACCAACGCATAGATGGCCACGGCTTCCGCGAAAGCGGCGGACAGCAACATCGGCACCAAAATTTTGTCGGCGGCTTCCGGATTTCGTCCAATCGATTCCATAGCTTTGGCTCCGATTTTGCCGATAGCCAACGCTGGGGCGATTGATCCGATTCCGATAGCCAGGGCTTTGGCTAACATTGTTAGATCCATAATTTTTGTTGCATATTCAACGCTCGACATTTTAATTGGTTTTTTAGTGTCAGCAAAAAATATGCATTATTTAAATTAATTATTAATTTTCAATTTCTAATTTTCAATTTACAATGAATTTTCAATGACTAAATTTTTTAAAATTTGGAAATTGGAAAATTGGTCATTGATTGAAAATTGTAAATTAATAATTGAAAATTCCAATGCGATTGCATTGGATTAGTGCTCGTGCGAACTGGCGGCAATTGTCATAAACACTAAAGTCAGAATAGCAAAAATCAGCGCCTGAATCAAGCCCACGATAATTTCCAAAAACATAAACGGCAACGGCAGAATGAAAGCGAAAAGCGCCATCATTGAAGCCAATAAAACCTCACCGGCAAAAATATTTCCGAACAACCGAAAAGAAAGTGATGCCACTTTGGCCACTTCTCCGATGATTTCCACCACACCCACAAAGGCCTTGATTGGATTGACCAAAACAATGGCCGGATCTTTGGCAATTTTCCTCGGAATAGCCATAAAGGCCTCCAGATTGAGAAATTTGTTGGTGTGTTTCCAAATGCCAATACTCACAACCCCCATGATGTGCGACGCCACCACCGCAAAAAGCGCCAGAGCCAAAGTGGTATTGAGATCAGCTGTGCCGCCGCGCAGCATCGGCACAAAAATTCTGTGCGCGCCCTCACTTTCCACAAAACCAATCGTGCCCACTCCCGGCAAAAGTCCCAGCCAGTTGTTGATCAAAATGAAAAGAAAAAGCGCCATCGCAATCGGCAAAAATTTTTCCGATTTCTTCCGGTTGCCGGTGATGCTGTCCGCCAATTTCAACGCTTCTTCCAGAATAAATTCAAAAATATTTTGAATGCCCTTGGGCACGCGCTTGATTTTTTTGCCGACCAAAACGAAAAAAACAGCCAAAATAACCACGGTTATCCAGCTGTTGATGAGTGAATTGGTGATGGTGAAATTTCCGACATGAAAAATCGGTTCCGCAAATAATGTTGATTCGCTGGTAATTTCATTATTATTTTGCGTGTTATTCAATTGTTCTGAGGATGCTGACATAAATTAAAAATTCTAAATTCTAACCTCTAAATTCTAAATAATATCAAACCTACAATTACAAAATTCAAAACATTTTGATATTTAGATTTTGGTAATTTGGATTTATTTGGGATTTAGGATTTTGAAATTGGGATTTATTTTGACTATTTGTCTCTTGATAGCTTATTATCTTCTTCTATTCTCTTCATCTCCCTCAGTGAATCCCTCACAATGCCAAAAGTGGAAAAAACAAAAGCGATTCCCACGCTTAACAAAAACAGCCACGGTTCCGTGCCGTATTTTTTGTCCAGCCATTTACCAATAAACAAAGCAATGATAATTGGTCCGGCAATCCATCCCGAGAGCTTGGCGAACAAAATCATCGCCGGCTGCCACCAAGGATTATTAGAATTGTCTTGATTTTCTAGCATCAAATTAAAAAAATACTATGTTTCCATTTTCACCCAATTTTTCAAAAAAGTCAATGGTGAAAAATTTAAAAGCCCCGAGGATATTTATCCTCAGGGCTTCAAAAAAAATTGCTGCCAATATTTGATTTTAGGGTGATGCAAAAAAATTTTTAAAATATTCGCTTTTCTTGCCTCTTATCCTTAAAATTCTTTTTGCCTTTTTCTCAATTTGCCTTATTCTTTCCCGAGTCACCCCGCTGGTATTTCCAATTTCTTCGAGAGTTTCTCGTGAAATTCCTCCGATACCAAACCTTCTTTTGATAATTTCTTGCTCTCTTGGAGTCAGGGTCTTGATTAATTTCTCAACAAATTCTTTCATCTCGCTTTCTATAGCTGCATCAAGAGGATGAATCGCGGAACCGTCCGATATTATGTCCGCAATTGTCGCCTCTTCATCTTCATCAATAGGTTCATCCAAGCTGACGGATTTATTTCCTGACATTTTTTCTATGCAGAACGCGACTTCCTTCGCAGACAATCCGGTCGCATCCGCAATTTCAAGCATAGTTGGAAAACGCTTGTTTTTGATGAAAAACACAGTCTGAAATTTGCTTATCTTGGAATATTTATCCAGGATATGCATCGGTATTCTGATCGGCCGGGGCAAATTTTTGAGCGCGCATATTATGCCTTGCTTTATCCAATGAATGGCAAAAGTTGAAAAATAACTTTTTTTCTTCTTTCGAAAACGGCACATGGCTCTTTTTAATCCAAGATTTCCCTCTTGCACTAAATCTGCCATATCCAAACCCTTCCCTCTATATTTCTTGGCCACATCTATAACCAATCGCAAGTTTCCGTTCGTAATTTTTTCCTCCAATTCCAACGCTCTTTTTTTGCAAACTTCAGTCTCTTGCTTTGTGAATTTTGGAAAAAATATTTTACTTTTCCATAATTTTTTTATTCGCAGATACTTTCCTTTGCCCATTTTTTCTTTGATGACAAAAATGGCCTCTCTGACTATGAAATCGCTTTCATTTTCCTCAAGCAAATGAAAAATATCTTTTGATAAAAATCCTTTGACTGATTTTAACTTCTTTACTTTTCTTACAATTTTATTGGCCACCGGATAAACAATCCTGTGAAAAACGTCCTCGTATTCTTCGGCTAGTTTGGTTATTTCTTTCGCGTTCAGAGCGGAATCTTTCTTGATCCTGGTAACATCCTTTAAATAATACCTCCATGACTCCGGTTTTTCCAAAATGTTGTCTTTTTGGCTCACTTTATTCTCCTTTTTTAAAAGAGCTGCTCTATGAATTATTTCAAAAATTCTATCACAAATCGGGTTTTTTGCAAGCACGGATAAAAAAAATCCCCACCTGCGATTTCTGCAGATGGGGAGAATGTCAATACTGCGCTACTAAGGATTTATCATTCAGCAAAATATGGCCTTTTAGTTTTCTTATTGCTTTGGCCTCAATCTGCCTTATTCTTTCCCTAGTTAATCCTTTATCGTCTCCGATTTCTTCCAGAGTCTCTTCTCGAAGACGGCCTATCCCAAACCGGCGAGTAATAACCTCATGCTCCCTTGGGGTCAAAACGCCTCCACTTATTTTTTCCACCGCTTTTCCTTTTTTATTTATTTCTACTGTCTTAACTTTAATTTTCAACCTTTCTTGAACCCGGCTATTGATGTTTCTTTTCAAAATTTCTTCTTCCACAGAAGGATTTTTATTGTCTTCCAGAAAATTTCCGAAAGACTCTTCTGAATCAACATATAGCGGCTGGTCAATGCTTTGCATTTTATAGCTATATTCCTGACATTTTCTGACTTTCTCTTCAGATATTCCGGTTCTTTGCGCAATTTCCACAACCGAAGCTTTTCCGCCTTCGCTTAATTTGTTCACTCGATAGACTTTACTCATCATTTCACGAATATGAACCGGGATGCGGATAGCTCTTGATTTATTGGACAGCGCTCGAGAAATTGATTGTTTAATCCAATAAATGGCATAGGTTGAAAATTTATTACCCATACTGCTGTTGAATTTTTCAACCGCAAAGAAAAGTCCGATATTGCCTTCGCTAACCAGATCATCAAAGCCCAAGCCGAGATTTTTGTATCTTCTGGCTACTGAAAAAACCAAACCTTGGCAGCCCACAATTATCTTGTTTCGGGTTTCAAACGCCTCTTTTCTCGCGCTCGTCAACTTCACGGAATTTCCAAATTTGTCAACCAGAAAATTTACTGGAATAATTTTCCTTCCTCTTTTCTTCAGCCAGTCAATTCTTTTATTTATAGCATTTATCAACTCTGCTGAATTTTCCTCCAAGGAGCTGCCCTCTTTCTTTTTTAATCCCTTGTAGCGGATTATTTCACTCACTTTCTCCACTGAAGATTCATTCAAAGAAATTTTTTTAGAAATCCTCATTTGTTTCGCCACTTTGTGCATTTTAAGTGCCAGCATAATTTCTTCATAACGAGTGGCTAACGTGGTTGATTCTTCTCCCGATAAACTTTTAAATTTTTTGATGTCTTTCACAAATCTGTTAACGGGCCTCAAATGATCACTGAAATTAATCTCAGCGTTGGGTTTTTCTTCCAGCATCAATTCATCAAGATTTTCCAGTCCGGAAAAAATCCCAACCTGAGTCAAATTCAAGCTCAAGGTTTCATTTCTAATTATTTCCATTGCCTCGTTCATTTCTTCTCCTGTTTTAATGGTTTTTGGTTGCAATATTCATTTTTTAAAGAAAGAAAAATGGCTCAAACACCACAACAAAATTTATCACACTTTTAAAATTTTGTAAAGAGTCTTTGGCATTATTCAATATTCAGCAGTTTTTGGGCGGTTTTGGTGGTGATTTTTGCCACTTCTTCTGCTGAAATTTGCTTTATTTGAGCGATTTTTTGTGCTACCAGTTCCACATTTAGCGGTTCATTTCTTTCGCCTTTTTTGGGCACCGGAGTCAAATATGGGCAATCAGTTTCCAAAACAATGTCCTTAATATCAATTTCCTTGATTAAGCGATCATAACTTATGCCATAAGTAATTATGCCGTTCAGTCCGATTTTATAGCCCATTTCAATGAATTTTTGAGCAGTTTTATATGAACCGACAAAACTATGGATCACGCCCAATTTTTTGACTGGATTGTTTTTTAATATTTCATAGAGATCTTCATAAGCGTCCGTTCGGGCGTGGTCTCGTTCTTGCCCAACTTTTACGCCCCGTGGGGCGTGATCGAACTCTTTGCGAGATTTTACGCCCCAGCAATGAAGCATTACCGGTTTCTGCACTTCATTGGACAATTTAATAAATTCCACTAAAACTGCTTTTTGTTTATTTTTTAGTTCTTCTTGATTATCCGTATCGGCAAAGTGATGATAATCCAACCCCACTTCTCCAATCGCCACTACTTTCGGATTTTTGGCTAGTTCCAAATATTTTGCATAATCAAAATTTTCGCCTGCGGTTTTTATTTCCACCTCTTCCAATTCATCGTCATCTTTATACTGCATGCTCATTTTTTGCAAATGCACCGGATGAATTCCAATTGCCGCCCACACACCTGTTGCATATTTCTCCGCATATTCCACCGCGCGCTTGCTGGTTGAATATTGCGATCCGACATTCACCAAAAAAACATTGTTGTCCAATGCTTTTTTTATTATTTCATCCGCGTCATCCTTGAACGCGCTGAAATTTACATGGGCGTGAGTATCTATGAGATAGCTTTTAGCTTTTAGCTTCATTAGCTTTTAGTATTATTTAATCCTTTGAAATAATGGCTCAACTTTTTTGGTTTCCAAAGCAATTTTAATTTTTTCGGAGGTTTCTGGCATAAAAGAAATCAGTAGGTCCGCAATTAAATCCAAGTCGGATAACAATTTTTTCATTACTTCTTCAAATTTTTCCTGATTATTTTTAGCTAGTTCCCACGGCTTATTGTCATCTATAAATTTATTATCCTCGCGAATGACATCCCAAACACATTCCAAAGCTTTTCCCATCTCTAATTTATCGATAAAATTTGTAATTTGGATTTTGTAATTTTGATTTTGTTTGGAATTTGTTTCTTGGAAATTGAGATTTGAACTTAGTTTCACGATTCGTGAGACTAAGTTCCCAAGTCCATTTGCCAAATCAGCATTATATTTTTCCGTGAAAAATTCCCAGCTCACATCCGTGTCTTCTCCAAAACTGCCGAAACTCAAAAGCAAATATCGGGTTCCGTCCACGCCGAATTTTTCCACCATTTCAGATGGACTTATAAAATTCCCTGAACTTTTGCTCATTTTATCGCCTTTAGTGGTGATGAATCCGTTTATAAAAATCTGCTTTGAAGGAATTATTTCAGCCGACATCAGCATCGCTTGCCACATTGCGGATTGCTGGCGCAAGTTGTCTTTGCCTGCCAATTGGACTGCCGGCCACCATTTTTCAAATTTTTCTATTTCTTTCGGCCAACCAATAGCGGCAATATAACTCACTAAAGCATCAAACCAAACATACATCACATGTTCCGGATCATTCAGCACTGCCACTCCCCACGGCATTTTGCTTTTAAGACGCGAAATGGAAAAATCCTCAATTCCCATTTTCACAAAACTCCTAATTTCATTGAATTTTTTTTCAGGCAGAACAAACTCTGGATTTTTTTCATAGAGCGCCAGCAATTTTTCCTGATATTTTGAAAAACGGAAAAAATAATTTTCTTCTTCAATAATTTCAACTTCTTGATTGGGATGGAGCGGGCATTTTCCATCTACCAGTTCTGATTCGGTTTTTTCCAATTCGCATCCGACGCAATATTTTATTTTGTATGATTTTTTGTAGATGTCTCCCGAGTCATCGCATTTTTTCCAAAATTCCTGTGCCGCTTCAATGTGCTTTTGGTCAGTCGTTCGGATGAAATTATCAAAAGACAAATTGAGCACTTCTTTCAATTTCAAAAAAGCCTGCGCTTTTTCGTCGCAATATTTTTGCGTATCCATTTTCAGCTCTTCGGCTTTTCGAAAAACTTTCAGCCCATGCTCATCAGTTCCCGTGTTGAAAAAAACTTCTTCGCCAAGACCACGATGAAATCTTGCCAGCACATCCGCTTCAATAATTTCCCGCGCAAAACCAATATGCGGTTCGGCATTGATATATGGCAAAGTGGTAGTGATATAAAATCTATTTTTATCGTTTGGCATAATTTATAGGTCCTTATAATTACCTGACAATGATTGAATTCGTGGACCATAATTGTTGAGCGCATAGCAAGACCAGCCAAGATATTTCATTGAAGCATATATCTCCCATTTGACACTGACTTTTTTTCCATTGCAAGGACTGGTTATTTTTGTGGTTCCGCCATTGGTCGCCCCATCATTCTTCAGTTTTGACGCCATTGCCATCACCCCATCAGTTAAATTCCAAGGATTAGGCGGATTATGCCCCGTTCTGGAAGCAACTGTGCTCTTGTATCCCCACCACGTGTCCGACATAAATTGCGCGGCACCCATAGCGCCTCCCGTTCCTTTATAGCTAGCCGGCGGGCAAGATACTTTTAATTTTTTGAAATCCAAATCCAACTCGGAAGCGATATTTTTGAAAATACCCAAGCGATAACTGCTCATTTTGCTTTGCTTGTAATCACAACCTCCGACACTGGCGCCAAGACGAGATTCAATGGACAACATTCCAAATAAAAAACCTTCGCGCACACCCGTTTTATCACTGGCAAATTTTATTGCGTCTTTAATATCCTTTGCATCATAACTTTTTCCCAGCAATTTATTCAAATCACTTTGCAATTCTGCCAATTTTTCTTTGAGTTCCGATATTGTGGCTTTGGCTTCTTTAATATCCGCTGCAGTTTCATTTTGATCTGTTACCAAGTCTTGTTTTTGATCAAGCTTAACCGCCAATAATTGTTCCTGCTGTTTTTTGATATTTGCCAAATCTTGTTTTTCACTTTCCAATTTTACTTTCCCATCTTTAATATCAGCAATTAATCTCAGAAATTTTTCCTGCAAAGTGACTGACTGATCAATATTGGAAGCCAGTGAGGAAAAATTATCCGAAGTTAAAATTATATCTGCAGTTGAATCTTTTTTTGCATAATATATTTCCCTAATCAAATCTTCCAGAATCTTTTTCTGAAAATCCAGACGCGTTTCTTGCTGTTTGATATCGCCTTCTTTGCGGAAAATTTGCTCCTTGGCCAGGTTGATTTTTGCGGTTGTTTTGGTTATCTCACCTTGAACCGAGGCAATTGAATTTTGGATTTGCTGATATTGCAGGCTCAATTTTCCATAGGCTTTTTCGGCTTTGGCCAAATCTTTTTGAAGAGACTTTTCTTCATCCTGCAAATCTCCCAGCTCATCCGCTCTGGCAAAGAAATTCGCTTGTGAAAAAACCAAAACCAGCATTATCACTAACACCAAAATAGGAAAAACTTTTTTGTTTCCTTTTTTTTCTTTTATTTTCACCTCTAAATTCTATCATTTTTGAGAAAAAAAGGCAAAAAAAGAGAAGCCTATTCTGACTCCTCTTTAAAGTATATTTTTAGGATTATTTCTTGGCCTCTTTCTTCTCTTCGCCTCCCGCTTTTCCTTCTTCTGTCTTTTCCGCTTCAGGAGTTTCTTTGACCACGCCTTCAACTTTTGTCACGTCTTCTTCCACTTTTTCGTCCAATTTGGCCATTTCCGCTTCAGTTCTTTGAGGAGCTGCTCCCGCGATTGTCGTTTCGCTATCCAAAAGAATCTTGACCTTTTCGGAAAGTTTCAAATCTTTTACCTTGATATGATCTTCGAATGTTTTCAAAACTGAAATATCAATTTCAATCTTGCTTGGCAGATCGGCCGGCAAACAACTGACTTTTATTTCACTGATATTTTTGAGCAAAATTCCGCCCAATTCCTTGACCGCCGGAGCTTCACCAACAAATTCCAATTGGATATCCGCTTCGATTTTTTCATCCATTCTCACTTGAAAGAAATCGATGTGAGCCAAATTATCACTCACGGGATTGTTTTGAATGTCATGAATCAGAACATTAACTTTTCCCTTGCCTTCAATTTCCAACTCTATGATTGTGCTTTCTCCCGCTTTTTTGTAGACTCTTTCAAAATCAAGAAGCTTGACCCACAAATTTTTTGGTTCAACTTTATGTCCATAGATAACCGCAGGAATCAATCCCTCCTTGCGATATTTTTTTACCTTATTGCCTGTCACTTCCCGTGTTTTTGAACTGAGATTAATTTTAGTCATAAAAAATAGTAAATTCAATCCGCCGTCTGGCGGATTATTTATTATTGGGATTTTGTCCGCCAACTGGCAGATTGGATTTTTTTATATAAATTCTTTAACTTCTCCATCAAACTCTTTCAAAAATTGATGGAGTTCAATAACTTGGTTGGATGTAATGGCATCATTCTTGTATAATCTTTTGGCTTCATTCTTGTCCAAATCCGTCAAAATTCCCAGGCTCACCAGGCCAAAATTATTGCTGGATACCAGAACAATCGTGGATATTTTGCAATTTTCACAAGTAACATGAAAAGCGGTCTTGTTGACCTCCTCTTCCAAAACGAGCGCCCTGGTATGGTTATAATTGCGGTCACAAACCGGGCACTTCATCAGATGTTCCAAATTGTTGGCTGACGGTTTCATGACTATATTATATCCGAAAATTAAATGAAAAACAACTTAAGCCAGTTTGACCATTCTACTATCAGTTAGCTTTCTTGTCAACTTCCTCCGGCGCATCAATATGACTGGAGCGATTTTGATTCCAAGTTATTTTTCTTTTCATTGATGCTGAGAAGAATTCCGATAGCTGCAAAAAACGCCATCAAAGAACTTCCTCCGTAGCTGAGGAAAGGCAATGTAATTCCAGTGACCGGAATTACGCCAATATTCATTCCCACGTTGACGGCGATTTGCGTAAAAAACAATATCATAATTCCTCCAGCCACCAAAAATCCGAAATTGTCGGGAGCATAATCGGCAATTTTTTTTATTCTATAAAATATCAACGCGTAGAGAAAAAGAACCATCGCTGCTCCAAAAAATCCCAATTCTTCCGTGATAACCGCAAAAATAAAATCAGTATGCTTTTCCGGCAAAAAATTAAGTTGGGATTGCGATCCATTACCAATACCCTTTCCTGTCAAACCTCCTGAACCCACCGCCACCAAAGATTGAGCCACATTATATCCGCTGCCCCTGGCATTCAATTCGGGATGCACAAAATTAATAATTCTTTCTTTTTGATAATCCGCCAGAAAAGACCACTCGATTGCAAAGAAAGATATTATTGCCAAAGAAATTAGAAATAAGAATTTCTTGCTTACACTGGAAATCAAAATCATGCCGATCCAGCTGATAGCCAAAACCATCGCCCCTCCAAAATCCGGCTGTTTGATTACCAAAAATATCATCACGCCGGAAATAATCAAAGAAACAATCAATCTTCCCGCTTCTCCAATTTCTCGGTTTTTCTTGGAAATGAAACGGGCAATAAAAATTATCAAAGAAATTTTAGCGATTTCCACCGGCTGCAAATTCAAGATTCCAATTTTTATCCAGCCGACTGTCCCTCGCACAGTTGTTCCAAAAAATAAAACTATGATTAAGACCAAAAGGGTACCGAAATAAATATATCGGCTATATGATTCCAAATAATGATAGTCCGTTAGTGCCAAAAAAAACATCACACAAATTCCCAAGGCGACAAAAATAGACTGCTTCAAAAAAACATTCGTTGCCAGTTCTTTGTTTCCGGTAGACAAGCTATAGAGAACCAAAAGACTGATTCCCGCCAAAAGCAATGTGGCGAAAATCAAAATCCAATCAAATTTTAATATTTTTTTCAACATAAAAATTAGCTTTTGCGGCTAATTAACCCCCACACCAATTCCATAAAAGCCCGTTTATAATCACTGCACGAAAGGCGAAGCCGCCTAACGGCTCTGACTATAAATTACTTTAGATTTTTATCAGAATTGGTGTGGGGGTAAAGAAATTATTTTTGTTTTTGCCTAAGGAGAAAAGATTTTTAAAATCTCTGAAATTTTTTCGTAGATGGCGAATAAGTTTTGATAAAATTCTGGGAATCAAAAACATTAGCTTGAGCTTCGACATCAACATAGAGAACGTCTCCCGGAAAACTATTTTGCCAGATCAAAGTAAAATCCCTCTGCTCATTGGAAAGAATAGTCCGCATTTCTGTCGCATTGACCGCTACCGGTTTTTGATTGGCATCCCTCAGAATCACTTTTATTTTTACAACATTAAAATCAAAAGGGCTTTCATTGCGCATTAATGCATAAACCTTGCTGAATCCCACTCCTGAAGAAATAAGGTCATAACGCTTGTTATAAATATTTAGCTGCGGTTCTTCAAATCCGGAAAATTCCTGCCACTCTGAATTAGAAACAGAAAATTCAACACTCACCGGTTGATTAGCAGTTTCCAAATTATTTTCAACGATATATTTGCTGCCGGCCGGAAGAATAAAATCCTTCCCGATCCTTTCAGCCAAAACGCTCCCATCGGCTCCTTTCAGAACAAATTTATAGTCAAATTTATCCGCTCCGAATCGGCTGTTGGGATTGGAAATTCTGGCCATCACATCAACTTTTCCTTGACCGCCGTAAACAAATGTTTTTTCCTTAATCGCAATAGGCACTACCTCTGGTTCCTTCACGCAAACAGCGCAAGAACCGCCGCAATCAATTCCTTCTTCTTTTTGATTTTGCACTCCATCAAAACAAGTGGGTTTTGTTTTAAATAATGAATAAGCAAGATACCCCAGAAGGAAAAAAAGGATTATGTAAACTATTATTATAACTGTTTTTTTGAAACTGCGTTTATTCGTATCAATCATATACCAATAATACAACAAAAAAACAAAAAAACAAGCCTAAAAAAAGCTTGTTCTTTTATTTTTAGTTTGAAAGCCAAAATTCTCGGCATCGACCTACTCTCCCGCGACATTACATCGAAGTACCATCGGCGCTGAAGTGCTTAACGGCCGTGTTCGGTATGGGAACGGGTGTGTCCACTTCGCTAGAGAAACCGAGAATATTGGCTTCCAAACAATTTAAGTAACTTTTAACTGTTAACCGCTAATCTCGTTTCGAATCATCTAAATTATTGAATAAATCCAAAAAATTTATACGAATCGAAACAAGAAAAAATTAAGAAAAAGATTATTCGGTTT
>Ga0172379_10000706_pt1 | contig 79503 bp, 87 predicted proteins | sample GrowelOW334metaG_FD_119756 | JGI IMG/M metagenome (GOLD analysis project Ga0172379, IMG submission 119756) | Groundwater microbial communities from an aquifer near a municipal landfill in Southern Ontario, Canada - Groundwater well OW334 metaG | ecosystem: Environmental > Aquatic > Deep... | reverse complement strand
GAATTATCTGATCTACTTAATTCGGTTAAGCGACATATCCCTTGGCGACAAGTGCCTGCCAATGATCACACAGAGGCGAGAGGAATTTAAATTGATGACATTATGATTTTATTTATTTTTGGCCCTGATAGTTTCAGAGCTCAACAAAAAATAGCCGAATTAAAGAAGAAATACCTGGATCAAGTGGATCGTCTTTCAACCAGCTTCACTGAGCATGATGGTAAGTCTTTGAAAGTCGATGATTTGTCCAGGCTCTTCGCCACTGATTCACTCTTCGTTAAAAAAAGATTAGTACAAATCAACGATGTCTTTGCTCACAAGCAAATGGATTTTATCTCGGCCTTAACAGAGTTCTTGAGTGTTGATCACGCCGAACACATCATTATTTTTTACGATCAAACATTGGTGTTGGACTCAGCTAAGAAACCTGGCTTCCCAGTTGAGAATAAGAAGCCCAAGGCGCTCAGTAAGGATCAGCAGAAATTGTGGCAAGTTTTGTCCGGTGCTTACAGTCAGTATTTCCCCATTTTAAATAGCGCTGAGTTGGGTCGTTGGGTTGAGTCGAAATTGAAAAGCGAAGGGCAGACTATTTCTAAACCAGCGCTACAATTACTAGTCGGTATGATTGGTGGTGATTTGTGGCAGATGAATAATGAGTTAGATAAATTGATTTCATATAAACTGGGTTCAGGTTCGGATCGGGTCATTAGCTTGGAAGAGGTTCAACTTTTGGTTAATCATGAATTGAATCAATCCATCTTCGAATTAACTGATGCTATCAGCAATCGAAATAAAGCAAAAGCAGTGGCCATTCTCAATGAGCAGGTGGCCCAAGGTGTGGCTGATTTATATCTGTTAACAATGTTGGTTAGACAATTTAGAATTCTATTGGGCGTGCGTCAGGGCCTGGATAATGGTTTGAGTCCCAAGCAGATTGGCGATGTTTTAAAATTAAATAGTTTCGTATTAAACAAAAGTATTAACCAAGCTCGTAATTTTAATCTGAGCTCCCTAACTTCAATCATGAGCACTTTGGCGAAGATTGATTATCGCTTCAAGACCGGCGCTTTAAAAGTAGAGACGATGATCGATATTTTAATTGCCAGACTGTAATAGCTTTAATAATATCTGTAAGTAATTGGCTAATATTAAGCGATTTAAAAATCGTATTGACAAAATCATAAATAAGTTGTAAATATAACTAATGTCTATTTTTATATTAATAGTATGGGGTGGTTGTGAACAATTCGTTCTTTAATAATAGTGAAAACAATGAGGGCTTAATGCTAATCGTGCTGGTAGTTGATGATTCTTTGAATATTCATAGAAAAATCAAAGAAGCCTTAAGTGATCCACGGATAGTGGTTGAAAGTGCTTATTACCATGAAATGGCTATGGAAATAGTGAATCGTGGTGATTGTGATATAATATTTATGGATGCTTGTCTCGATGGTGATCGACCAGACACCTTGGAATTGACCGAAGAAATCAGAAAAATAACTGATATTCCGATTGTGGCCATGTCTTCTGTGAAAGAGTATCGCGATGAACAGTTAAAACACGGCTGTAATCACCAGATTGATAAAGATGTAATAAGTACTCTGGTAAATAAGAGTTTATTACGAAATCTTATCAAGCCTCATGAAAAAATTTTTAAAAACTAACCATTTGTTAGTTTAACAGTGATTAAAATGCGGTATGAATTTATGAATTCATACCGCTTTTGTTAATATCTAGGAATTTCCTTGTAATGTTATATAAAAAAATAATCCTTGAGAGGATTATTTTTTGCTTTTATTGAGTTGTTTGACTAATCTGGATTTGGTTCGGCTGGCTTTGTTCTTCTTAATCTTGCCTTTGCCGGCTGCTTTATCCAAGGCTTTAATAGCGCTGGCAACTAATTTGCTGGCCTCAGGTGACTTGGAAACAATAGCTTTTCTGGAGACCTTGGTCTTGTCCTTGAGATCATGTTTGATCTTGGTATTGACCACGACTCTTTTCTTAGTCTTCCTCAATTCTTTTTTGGCTGATGCTTTGTTTGGCATAATATAGAATTGTTTTATTAACAAAAATAGCTTAACATAAGAGTAAATAATTGTAAAGCGTTTATAAGTAGCTAGGGCCTAGTGTCTAGTTATTAGTGCTTAGTATTGATAAAATAAGCGTTAGTGGGTTTTTTAAAGTTCGGTTTTGTATATTAGTGGAAACCATTGAACAAGCCTTAATACTTGCGAAAAGCATGTTTTCTATATATACTATAAGTAAAGTGTTTGCTAAATACTTAATTTTAAACTTATGAATTTTGAAAATCCTCAACAAGAAAAAATGAAATCCGCGAAAGAGGGAGGCCTTGAAATGAATATTGAGAAATTAAAAACCGGAATTGAGACCTTAACTGACATGGTTAATCAGATTGAACATTTGCAAAAGGTTCCTTTTCGCTACAAGAATTTAGGATCGGTTGACAAGAGAGAGCTTCCAGCACTTGATCAATTCGTTGAATACAGAGGCAGTTATGAAACAAGAAATAAAATAACTCAAGAAAAATTAGATGAAGCATATTCAGCGATGTTGGATCAACTCTCTATGTTGAGGGATTTAACTGGAATTCAAAGTCGAGATGAAGCTTTATTGTTTGATAAAAATACCGGTAGACAAGATAAGGATTTATAAAAATTTAATCAGTTTGTTAAAGAAAAAAGCAAATCTTAATTTTAAAGACTTGCTTTTTGTTTAGATGATATTTAGCCTTTCGCTAATTTATCGGCCGATGCTATTTCTTCCGATGTTAACTTGTTGCTATAAAAATTTTCAGTCACGGACTGTTCAAAATTTTTCAATTTTTCGCAATCCTCTTCTGTTAAATCAACGAGATGAAGTACTCCTGTTTTAAACCTTGAGCCGTGTGGAGTACCGAACTGCGGAATTGAAAACATGCTCTTTCCGTTAATTTCTCCCCATTGCCCATCTTTATCCTCTCCGATAATTCGACCTAGCAAAGTAATAGAATTGATTTCTACTTTGCAAGGATATCCTTTTACATAATCTTTTATCATGATACATCTCCCTAGTAAATTAATAAAATAATCTTTCTCCGGTGTCAGCTCTTAACTGGTAAATTTTATCGCTACTTATATTCATAGCTAGCCGAGGCAACAAAACATTGGCTGAAATAATTTTTACCTCTTTGGACATAAACACGCTTTCGTTATAATTTTTATCTACAGGCTTAATTGCACCGACCGACAAAAGAACTTTAGCAACATGTTCATCGTGTATAGTTAAAAAGCGTTTTTGTAGGCATTGTTTAAATTCCGATGAAATTAAACAAAATGATTGATTAACAGGATTAAAAACAATCAAACCCCAGTTTTCATTGCGCAGTTTAATTTGCTGGTTCCATTCATAGTAAGGCGTTTCTGGTAAGACGATTGTTTTTACTTCCGTCCTGTCAATAAATTGTTTGGCTTCATTTTCCAGTAAATGTTTTCCCATATACATAGTTTTACCAGTAGCTAATCCGTTATTTTCGTACAAACAACTAGTTCGACAACCACCACCGCAAATCGCTAAAGCCTTACAATCCAAACATTCTTTAGGTAAAAGTTTTTGTTCGGCCCAAGTATTGGCGTTTTGCCAACTGCGTTCATAGTTATTGAGAAGCTTTCCGCCATATTCTTCTAAATAAGGCGCTTGGATACATGATCGGAAATAACCATCTGGTGAAACAACTCCAAATGATTTACCTGCCATACACACTCTTGGCGATAAAACTTTTAAATATTTTTTCCAATCGTCAGGAAAAAATTTAATCAACACACATGGCGGAATTGGCAAAGTTGAATCAATTTTAAGTCCCAACAAGTCAATTTCTTCCAAAGACTTAAAATAATTACGGTAATGATTTTGCTGCATGATAAATTGTTCATGCTCTGGTGCGGCCCAAGAAGGCAAAAACGGAGTTGCTGTCATTGATTTTAAACCAATATTTTTAAGTAATGACCCCACGCTAACTAGTTGATCTATATTCTTGGCCGTGGCAACAAAATTTGGAATGACGTGTATGCCAACTTCCATTAAATTTTTGATTCCGGTCAATGTTTCTTCATAGGCCTTTTTAATGCCCACCATGTCGTCGTGATGTTTTCCGATTCCATGAATTGATATTAAAGCTGAATTTAAACCGACTTCAACTAGTCTTGAGGCGATTGCTTTAGTAATTAAGCGTCCATTGCTATTGATGCTAGTATAACAACCTGCCTCTTGATAGATTCGAAGAACGTCGAATAGATGCTTACCCATTAGAAATGGCTCTCCTCCGGTTAGACAAATGGCCATTACTCCCTTGGTAACCGATAATTTTGCTATTTCTAAATTACGTTTTATGTCTTCTTGGCGGGGAACAGAAATTTTTGACCAGCAACGTTCCGGGTTGTAACAGAAGCCACAATTATTGTTGCATTTGCTGGTTAATTCGTGTTGTTGAATAACTGGCGCTGAAGTATTCATGATAATCTCCCTTTTAAAATGTTAATGTTCTTAAAGCTAGTCTAGAACATTTGACAAAAATGTACAATGTGTCGTACAATTACGACAACAACTACAAATATGTTAGAAAATCAATTAAAATCTTTGGGTTTAACTGATCATGAAGCGAATATTTATGCCACGCTTTTAAGTAATTCTCCAGCTAGTGCTACTTTAATTGCTAAAAAATGCAACTTATCTCGTAGTAGCGTTTACACTTCTTTGAGTTCTTTAATTAGTAAAGGGCTAGTTGGCACATCATATAAAAATGAAGTTAAGCAGTTTGTGATTGAAGATATTGAGGCTTTGCACCAAATGGTCAAAAATGAGGAAATTATACTAGAAAAAAAGAAAAATACTCTAGCGGATATAAGTCTATCAATCAAAGCTTTGCGACAAAGTGACATTAATATTCCAAAAGTAATAGTTTTTGAAGGACAGACCGGTTTAAAAAAAATATATACATCTATGCTACGTCAGGCACAAGCAAATGAAACAATGATGATTGTGCGTGACGAATTTGTTTGGCAAGAAAATTGGCAATTTATATTCAAAAATGATTGGCATGATAAAGTAAAACGTTTGCGTCAAGAAAAAAATATCAAAACGAAATTATTAATTAATAATTCAGCTTTAGAAAAAATAAAATCGACTTATTATAAATCCAGAAAAGCCTTGGTGTATAAATACTTGTCTTCTAAGGATAGGGTTAATAATTTCGCCATGTATATTATTGGCGATACGGTTAGTATTTTGTCAACTGAAAACAGCAATCCAGTTGGCATAAAAATAGTAAATAGACATTTAGCTAATAATTACAAAGTTTTATTTGACGGTTTGTGGAACAATGCCAATGAAGTAAATGAATAAATTTTTGAGCAACTTATTTAGTTCGAATAGATCTCTTAGTAAGAAAATACGATAAGTAACTAGGGTACAGTGTCTAGTAGCTAATGTTGCTTAAATTAGTTGGATTGCTATAATACAATTTATATGAAACGAATTGCTCACAATCTAGCGGAGACTCAGGCCATCGCTACTAAACTAGCTAAACAGCTCAAGGGTGGTGAAATTATTGGTCTGATTGGTGATCTGGGTGCCGGCAAAACTACCTTCACTCAAGGTTTGGCCAAGGCCTTAGGGGTTGTGACGATAGTCAATAGTCCCACCTTCGTCTTGATGAAGGTCTATCCGACTCAGCACAAGACCATCAAGCAACTAATTCACGTGGATGCTTATCGCTTGACCCAAGGTTCAGAACTGGAGAATATCGGTTTGACGGATTATATGGGCCAGGCTGATATAGTCACTGTTATTGAGTGGGCTGATAAAATCAAGACTATCTTGCCGAGGAAAACTAAATATTATCATTTGGAAAATATCAGCGAGTTCGAAAGGAAGATTAGTGGACCATTGCTATAAATTGTCCAATGTTTAATTGTTTTGTCATACCGGTCCGCCAGAGGTCGGATAGACTCCAGCAGTTATCCAGGGACTATATGATATGTCGTGATTAATTTTCCGTGTCAACTTAGATAATTATTGTGCTGTTCTGCTCTGGATCCCGGCCTTCGCCGGGATGACTATTATAAAAAAGGAATGACTATAAAAAATAAAAATTATTTATTGCGCCTACTGGTTCAGTAGGCTAGAGATTAACTTTCTTTTCGTTTAATTAAAATAAGTATCAACAATCCAACACTGACACTAATCAAGACATCGGCCAAGTTGAAGCTGGAAAAATTAGTGATTTCCAAATAGTCTATGACGCCACCGTAAAGTAAACGATCATAGAGATTGGATAGGGCGCTGATGATTAAAATCAATATTAATAAACTGGCAGTTGGCCGGTTTATTTTTTTGAAATACAGAAAATATTTAAAGAGAATGATTAAGGCGATTGCAATCAGGGTGAGCGCCCAAGCTCCGTTGATTGGTAGCGAAAACGCGATTTGACGGTTAACTGACAATGCTAGTCGAAAAAAATTAGTCACTTCAATGTGCGAATCAGTTAAAAAATTCCAGGCAAAGGTTTTACCAAGCCTGTCTATTGCCAATAAAAAAAGGGCAATTAAAATAACTACCCGATTTAAAGTAATAACTTTCATAAATTATCCAGCCTGCTGTAGTTTGTTCTTACATTCAATGCAAGCGCTAGAAAATGGTCTGATCATCAAACGTTTAGGATCAATTTCCTGATGACAATATTTACAGATGCCATATTCACCTTTATCAATCTTGGTTAAGGCTCCAGTAATATCCTTCAAAGTTTTCTCGAGAATCCTTTCGGTCTCAATGTTGGTGGTATATTCGCTTACCTCTTGGGCGTTTTCATCACTTTGGTCGCCGTACTGGGGGAAGTTAGAATTATAATCACCCGGTTGATCACTTGTCTTGGCAAAAGCTGAGAGTTCGTTTTGAATCTGCTCTTTTCTGGCCATCAAGTCCTGCTTGATTGTGTCTAAGATTGTCTGGTCCATATATTTTGTTTATGCTCTTATTCTATAGTATTACTGGTAAATGTCAACGGCCTATGATGTTTGTCTCGCACGGTAAGTTATATTTTTTGAAATGCGGGTTCCCGTCGTGGCGGTGACGGTGGTATGCCGTGTTAGATATAAAAAACGAGATCCCCGACTACCCGCCTCGCGTCGACGAGCGACACGCGAGTCGAGGCGGGAATCGGGGATAAAATTATATTACTTTACCACTCATTCTTGGCTAGGCCTTTGGCGGCAGCGTCAACTTGCGCTTCTTGTTTGGAGGTGCCGACACCAACGGCTATTAATTTGTCTTTGATATATACACCGATTTCAAATGTTTTGTTGTGGTCTGGTCCGTATTCTTTCAAGACTTCATAATGAGGTGTGATATTGTAAAGGTCTTGGGACTTCTCTTGGAATCTGGATTTCGGATCATGAAATAATTCGTTGTCCAGAATATAATCCAGTTTGCTGATGAGGTAGCGATGAATCAGAGTCTTAACATTCTCCATACCACTGTCCAAATACATGGCGCCGATAACCGCTTCGATGGCATTAGCGAGAATGTATTGACGAGCCTTGGTATTCTTGTCTTTGGCTTCGCCTTTGGATAAATAGAGATAATTTTCCAATTCCAGTTCGGTAGCAACGTCGGCCATGGTCTTGGCGTTGACCAAGCTGGCACGCCAATCAGTCAGCACGCCTTCCGGTTGGTCTGGATATTTGTGATACAAATACTCGGTAACAATGATTTCCAAGACGGCATCACCCAAAAACTCCAGACGTTCATTGTGTCCGAGTTCAAATTGAGGATGCTCGTTAATATAAGACCTGTGAACCAGAGCTTGTTGTAATAGCTTAGGATTAGCGAAAGGCACTCCTAGCTTAGTGATGAGAGATTGAATATCCTCCATAAATGAGGATTGCGATTTATTAATTGCTGGCTCGTAAACGAATCGTCAATTAGTAAACAACAATAGGTTAAGAATTATTATTTAAGTGGGTTAAGGCATGTTCACTCCGAGTGGAATTTTACAGATTTGGAACTTTTAATAATTACTAATGTCTAATATCAAATTTCCAATCAATTTCTAAATCCAAATATCAAAGCATTGGTCATTAGTCATTTATTAGATATTGGATATTAGTAATTTGACATTGCTACTCAGCGTTTATTACTCTACTTTTTCTGATGCTACTACGGTTTCTTCTGTGGGTTGAGCAGGGGTTTCGTTTGGCGGATTGGCTGCTATCGCCTTAGCTTCCGCTTCTTTCTTGAGGTCAACTTCTTTGGCGGGAATTTCTTTGTAGATGGCGCCGAGTACTCCGTTAACGAATTTGCCGGATGACTCTCCGCCAAAAGCTTTGGCTATTTCAATTGCTTCGTTGATGGCGACTTTAGCTGGAATATTTTGATCAAAATTTAATTCATAGACACCGAGGCGCAAAACATTGCGGTCAACTGTGGTGATTTGATCTAAAGGCCATTCGGTAGCGTATTTGATTATAAAGCTGTCGATTTCTGAGACATTATTAATAACCCCCTTAACCAGGTCTTTGACGAAACCATGATCATTGAAGTTAGGAGCAAATTGCTGAAAATTAGCGTCGATTAATTCATCGACATTGTCAGTGTTCTGTCCGTTAAAATCCCAGGCAAAAAGTGTTTGCATGGCTAAGGTGCGAGATAGGTGGCGATTGGCCATTTGATTATTTGGTGGACTTTGGCTTCTTGCTAGTTGCGGTTTTTTTAGCCTTGGTCTCAACCTCCTTTATGAATCGATATGTGCCACAAAAAGGACAAGCCATGTGAGGTTGCACAGGTTTGGCGCATTTTGGACATTTGTTGATAGTTTTAGGCTTTAGAGCGTGATGTGAACGGCGCTTGCCTTTGTCAGCTGGCGTTCTCTTTTTCATCTGTACCATAGAGTTTTGACAAAAATTTATTATTAAAGCATTCTAATTATAGCCTAATATTTCGGTAAAGTCAAGCGTAACACATAACACATAACACATAACACATAACACATAACATCACCCATTAGTAGTATTCGTAGTGTTTGTAGTATTCGTAGAACTTTTAGTAGTATTCGTAGAATCTGTTCGTGTCTTTCGCATTAATTAACTTTAGCTTATAATGTAAGTATGGAATTATCTTTATTGAATCTACCAACTTTAACTATTGGCTTGCTGGCTTTGATCGCTTTTGCCGTCTTGGCTTGGCGTCGCTATGACTGGGCTTTATTGACTACAATTGCCCTATTGCCTAGCTATTTAATACGCTTTAAGGTCTTGGGTATTCCTAGTACTTGGCTAGAGATAATGATAATAGTCTTGATTATAGTCTATGGTTTTAAGAATTATAGGCTAACAATGGCTAATATTAAACAAAATATAACAAAGGGAAAAGTTACCAATCGTTATCCTTTTGACATTGAAGTCATATTATGGCTAATATTAGGGATAATAGCTGTGGCAATGGCTGGCTGGAGTCTGGGCGCCCTAGGTATCTGGAAAGCTTATTTCCTGGAAGCTATCTTTGTTTATTTGTTATTTATTAATACTTTAGGTCGCAATAAGGCTTGGACTAGGGTTTTCTGGGCTATGGCCATCTCAGCTCTGTTGTTGAGCTTGGTGGCTTGGTATCAGAAATTCGTCGATATGGAGTTCTTGAACCCGATTTGGTCGCACCAAGTAGTGCCTCGCGTGACATCTGTCTATCCTTATGCTAATGCTTTAGGGCTCTACTTAGCTCCGATTATTATCCTATTGGGTGTCTATCTCAAGTCCTTGCTCAAGGACAAGGGCAAGCTGTATCAAATCGTGGCTCTGATTGTGGTGATAATCATGTCACTGGCGTCTATAATCTTTTCGAGAACCGAAGGAGCTATGCTGGGAGTGCTAGCGGGATCGATTCTGTTCTTCGCTCTTAGCTCTAGACGCGGTTTGTGGCTGACTGCAGTAGTATTAGCACTTGGCTTAGTAGCTATCGTGTCTGTGCCGAGTTGGCGTAGTGTCGCTTGGGAGAAAGTTAGCTTGAGTGATTTGTCCGGTGAGATTCGTCAGGCACAGTGGTTGGAAACCAAGCAGATGCTAATGGCTAGTCCTGTTAATTTCATTTTCGGAGTGGGACTGAATAATTATCCTGTCAGAGTTCTGCCCTTTCATCAGGAAGGTATCTTCTATAATTTTGATAAACTGCCTTACGAGGAATTTCGCAATAATTTAGTTAACGGTAGTTATCTGTATAAACGAGCCTATTGGAAACCGGTTCAAATCTATCAATACCCTCACAATATTATCCTGAACTTTTGGACGGAGCTGGGTATCTTGGGAGTAGCTCTAATGCTGTGGCTGCTTGCTAGATTTTTCTACTTGAGTTTAAAGATATATTATCAACACCGAGATGTCTTGGCACTTGGTCTGGCCTCAGCAATGGTGACTGTGTTGGTTCACGGCTTGGTGGATGTGCCTTATTTTAAAAATGATTTAGCTGTCTTGTGGTGGATATTATTTGCCATCTTGGCAGTGATTAAATTAGATTACGATTATGAAAGAAGTTCTACAAAAGGTGATCGCTAGCAGTGGCTATTGTTCTAGACGTAAGGCTGAAGAATTAATTCGCGCTGGTCGAGTGACTCTCAATGGTTATGTGGCGAAGTTGGGCGAGCGCGCTGACGAGACAGATGAAATAACAGTCAACAAACAAAAATTATCTCAAGAATCTGAAAAGATTTATTTGATGCTCAATAAACCGGTTGGCTACACTTGTACCAATCGACGATTTGAAGGTGAGAAAAATATCTTTGCTCTGATCAAGACTAAGGCTAGACTGTTTGCGGTTGGTCGTCTGGATAAAGACAGCCGAGGTCTAGTTCTTTTAACTAATGACGGAGATTTGGCCGCCAAGCTAACTCATCCGAAATTTACTTCTGAGAAGGTATATGAAGTTAAAGTTAAGGACGATGAACGTCTCTTGAAAAAGGCCAGTATTGATAGCGTTTTGAGAGCCTTACGTCGTGGAGTTGACTTGGGCGAGGGCGAGGGATTGGGTTTTGCTAAGGTGGCTGAGTATGATTACGGCACTTTCACTCTGGTTCTGACTACCGGTCGCAAGCGTCAAGTACGACGAATGTTTCAAGGTTTGCGAATGCACGTTACTGATTTGAAGCGCGTCATGCAATCGGGACTGCGACTTGGTAATTTGGCTGAAGGGCAGTATCGGGAGTTAACCGAGGGGGAGGTGAAGAAGTTGAGTAAGTAACTGAGCAAAGCTCAGAATGTCAAATTTCCAATTTCTAACCCGCCCGAACGACTGAGATCGTTCAGTCGGGCGGGTGTCAAATAAATGACCAAATCCCAATGTATAATGACCAAAGAATAAAGATTTAAGTGCGCCCGAGGCGCATCCGCCTGGGGCGGAATTTAAAATTTATTTATAAAATTATCAAAATTATCACCGCGTAAGCGGGATCCCGCCTCTAGTAAAATAAAATAATGTGCGGGAAAAATTTAAAAATTAGTTCTAAATCTATGAACAAGAAATTATGTTTAGCTGGTCTAGGCTTTGCTCTAGGCACAGTGGCTTACATCGCTTTAGTCTCAGGCTTTATGACTCAGGCGGAAAAATATTTCGGTAATACCGAAGATGGATTCTTGGCTCCGGTCATTTTCCTGACTCTATTTGTAGTCTCAGCAGCGGTGACTAGTTCCTTGGTCTTTGGTAAACCAGTGATGTTGTATCTCGATGGTGCGAAGAAAGATGCGATTAAGCAGCTAGGCGCTACCATAGCTTGGCTCTTGGTCAGTCTTATCATTACCATTGCTATTGTGATCTTTGGTAGATAATTGGTTTGTTGCTCGCCCTGGGTTTATCCCAGGGCGAAAAGTTTAATTTAATACGGAGATGTGGCAGAGTGGTTGAATGCACCGCTCTCGAAAAGCGGCATACCTCAAAAAGGTATCGGGGGTTCAAATCCTCCCATCTCCGCATAGGTTGATTCTGGTTAATTTTTTACTCTCGTCACGGGATGAACCCGTGACGCCCTGGGTTCATCCCAGAGCGAAAAGCGGCATGCCCCACAAGGGTATCGGTGGTTCGAATCCCTCCCTCTCCGCAAATTAATTTTTTATGATAGAATCAGACGAAGATTTTATGACAGAGGCCTTAAAAGAGGCTGAAATCGCTCTGCAAGATGGCAATTGGCCGATTGGTTGTGTTATTGTTCTTGATGGAAAAATAATTTGCCGTACCCATAATTTAGTTTATTCCAAAAAAGATAGGCTGGCCCATGCTGAGATGTTAGCCCTTCAGGCAGTTAAGAAGATCTTAGCTGAAAACAAGAACAAGGCGGTTTTATATACGACTTATGAGCCGTGTCCGATGTGTTTTGGAGCTTCGGTTTTAAGCAGGTTAAAGAAAGTCGTCTGTGGCATAGACTTAGATAATAGTGGAGCTATGTATTTTAGGGATAATCTGCCTCTTCTTTTTAAACAGGATAAATTTTCTTTAGATTTTAAAACTGGTGTCTTAGCTAAAGAATGCCATGAAATTTTTATTAAAGGAGAACCAACTAAAAAGCTGATTAAGGAAAATATAATCTTAAAAAATAATATTGAAAAGCTGGATTTGTAATAAGAAATGATGCAAAACAATGAAAAAAGAAATTAAAGCGGTTATATTTGATCTTGGTGGGGTTGTTCTTTCTCGAGGATTTTGGTCTTTTCGCGCTTATCTGGTAGAAAAATATGGCGTGACAGACGAGCAAACACGAGAGGTTCTTATTAAGAAATACTATAAATCATATTTTTCGGGGAAAATGTCAGAGGAGGAGTTTTGGAGAGGAGTTCTTACAGATTTGAATATTGTAGCTGATTGGAAAGATTTGAAAGCGATTATTCTTGATTATTATGTTCCCAATGAAGGTATGTATGAGCTTATCACTAATCTCAGAAACAAAGGATATAAAACATATCTTCTTTCAGATCAGTCAAACGATTGGTGGCCATTGTTAAATGAGCGTCATCATGTATCAGATTATTTTGACAAAACATATATTTCTGCACAGATCGGTTTTTCTAAACCCGAAGAATCATTTTACAAATTCGTGTTAAAGAATATTAATTTATTGCCTGAGGAAACTTTGTTTATTGATGATTTACAAGAAAATCTTGATCCGGCTGTTAAGTTAGGTATGAATGTGATGCTTTATTCCACTACAGAATCTTTAAAAAAAGATCTAAAAGATTTTGGAATTTATCAGGAAGAGTAGATTAATAAAAATTTTTCATAATAAAATTAGAATGTATGACGCACATGTATCCAATAATTGGAATGAGTCCTGGTAATAGTTACTTCAAAGATGAAGTAGTTAAAGAGTTGCTAAAAAAAGTTATTGAGAAATATGGAAAGACGGCAATTTTGATTGCTGATATTCCTGCCGTCTCAACTTACATAGCTTTGGGTTATCAGGAAAATCGAGCCAGAAGAGATAAAGCCTTGCCACATAGTAATAATCTTAGAAATAAGGTTCAAAAAGCTATGGTAGAACTTGGATGCTCAAAAGATCAGATTAAGATTATTGATTGGGGATTAGAAATTGAAAACAACATCACTTACAAGGAAAAATACAAAGAGGTTTTGGAATTTTATAATTCAAATAAAAATTTTCAGCAAGCGGCAAATAATGCAACGCAAGGCGTTTTAGAATACTCCGGCAAAGAAATTACTAATGTTGTATCTGCAGTTAAAATCGCAGTTCACTATCTGCTTTCAGAATTTGCGTTTATGGAATTTGCACCAGAGTTTTTACAAACTGAGAAAGTTAAATATATTTACCATAAAAAATGGCCAGTTTATGAAAGTTATATAGCTGGCGAATTTGACGGTAGGATAAGAGATTATCTAGAATTTGAGATTATAACTGTAACTTTGTAAGATATTTTTTACAGAAATTAATGTATAGTTAGTTTACATTGATATCGAGTTTTTTTATTATTTCACATCCTTGCTTTTTCTGTAGTTAAATCTATGAAAACAAAAATTATTCTACATGGAGGTTTTGCTAGTCATGTGAATGAACAAAACGATTCTTTTTTCAGGGAGATATTGAAAGATGCTCCCAACAATCTTAATGTATTATTGGTATATTTTGCGAAAGAAATGGATAAGGTTTCTGCGAGCGAAAAAGATATAGCTCAGTTTGAAAGAAATAAACAAAATAGAAATATTTTTTTTCAAGTTGCAGAGGAGAAATCTTTCGTTGAAGAGGTGAGGAGCGCTGACGTTATTTATTTTCATGGCGGGAAAACCTTAAAGTTATTAGAAATTTTAAAAAAAGTTCATGGACTGAAGGAATTATTGATCGGCAAGGTTGTTGCTGGTGAATCTGCTGGAGCCTATGTTTTATCTTCTGTTTTTTATAGTAAGTCAGCGAATGGTCTTTATAGAGGTTTAGGACTAGTTCCGGTAAAATTAATCTGTCATTATGTAGGACTAAATGAGGATAAGTTGGTCGATAATCCAGAACTTGAAACATTATTACTTCCCGATTATCATTATAAAGTATATTAATAGATGCAAAAAACCAAAGAACTCCCATTCGCATAAAATACAAAAATGACTTGTCTTGCCATTAATTAATTTTTAAATATTATAAAGACTATGAAAATTACAGTTTGTGGAAGCATCGCATTTTATCCAGAGATGCTCAGTATTAAAAAAGATTTGGAGCTTGTGGGTCATGAAGTGGTTCTGCCTCCAACGGAAATTAAAGATGAGTCCGGTAATCTAATATCGGTCGAAAAGTATTATGAAATCAGAAAGACGGCCGGTGAAGATGTCCAATGGGTTTGGGATAGAAAGTATCAATTAATCAAAGATTATTTTGAAAAGGAAAAGGGGGCTGATGCTATTTTGGTTTTAAATCATGATAAGAATGACATTGTTGGTTATGTCGGCGGTAATACTTTAATGGAGATGGGTGTAGCTTTTTTCTTGGATAAGAAAATCTTTTTGTTAAACTCTATTCCTGACATGTCCTATAAGGAAGAAATTTTAGCCATGCGTCCTATCGTTATCAATGGCGATTTATCAAAAATAATTTAGTTCGACATGGTTCGACAGACTCACCACAAGCGCTCACTATAAATATAACTATATGCCAAAAATCTGCGATCACACCAGCGTGGGCATGCTGGTATGGCAAGGGGACAAACTATTATTAATTGAACGTAAGCGACCACCTTTCGGTTTTGCGCCTCCAGCCGGACATGTTGATGGCGATGAGTCTTTTGAGATTTCAGCGAGGCGTGAATTAAGCGAGGAAGTTGGTTTGGAAACCTTGAACATGGAATTATTAATTGAAGGGCGTAAGGACAATGCTTGTCGTCGCGAAGACGGCACTTGGCATTATTGGAAAATCTATCGTATAGAAAGTGCAGGTGATATAAAGCCTAGTGTTGATGAAACTAAACAGGCTAGATTCTTTGATCGAACGGAGTTGATGGCTTTGATAGCTAGAACTGAGAGTTATTTGCGTGGAGAAATCGCGCAGGCTGATTGGGAGGCAGTACCAGGCTTGGAACCAGTTTGGCTGGAGTGGTTAAAAGAATTAAAAATTATTTAATATTAAAATTATGAAAAATATTTTAGTAGATGCTGTAAATGGGCTTGTGGTAGAAACCGAAAACGGTTTTGAGATTTTTGAGCCAATACAAAAAATGCTTGATGAATTTCCAAATACTAAAATAATTCTCACTGGTGCTGACGATGAGCAGTTTAAGAAATTCGGGCTGGATAAAATGCCATACGAAGTTTTTACGCTCAAACATGATCCTGAAAAAACTAATCCAGAATATTACAAAAAAATGTTGGAGCATTTTAATTTAGGCTCAGAAGATGTTATTTATTTTGAACATAATTTAGAGGCGGTGAGGAGTGCTGAATCAGTTGGTATTAAGTCGTATCATTACGATCATCAAGAGAGAAATTTAAAAGCTCTAGAGACTTTCTTTAGAAATAATGTATAGCTAATGTCTTATTTTAATGTGTCAGAAATGTCGACTAAAAATAATACTATAAAATATGATGACTTTTACTTTTGATAAGAAAGATCCAAATTCGACACCTTTTAATTCTACTGCGGTTTCGGCTATCATAGAAAGGACTGATAAAGACGGTGAAATTGAAATCTTAATCCAAGAAAGGGTTAATAGTAATGATTCCGTCTATTACGGAACTTTGGAAATTCCGGCTGGTCATATTGATAAGTGGGAGAATGTCTACGATACTTTAGCTAGAGAAGTATTAGAGGAAACAGGGCTGGAGATTATCGAGATTTTAGGTGATGAGCGGACTGAAGAAATTTCTGGTACGGGCGAAGATGCTGCTTTTGCCTTCAAGCCATTTTTATGTCAGCAGTATTTACGAGGTAAGGGTTGGAGTTGGCTGGCTTTTGCATTTAGATGTCGTGTGGCTGAGGGAATAATCAAAGAACAGCTCGGAGAAACGGCAAAGCATAGGTGGGTAAAGATATCGCAATTAGAGCAAATGCTCAATGAGAATAAATCACAGTTTTTTACTTTGCATTTACCCGTTTTAAAATACTTGATTGATTTTCATAAAAAAATATAAAGCTCTTATAAGAAAATATAAAATGTTTTATAAAATATGGATAAGCAACTAGAAAAACTAGGAGATGGCATAAGCTGTCCGATTGCAATCATTGTCAAAGACGGCAAAGTTCTAGTTGGATACCGTCATTATACAATCGACAAATGGAAGGACGTTTCAGTTTGGACATTCCCTGGCGGTAGGTCGGATCCGGGAGAGATTATCGAGCAGGCGCTTCGCCGAGAGGTGATGGAAGAAGTTAATGTTACCGATTTGGAAATTTTGGATTTTATCGGTGAGGTGCCTGGTGCTAAGGCAGGAGATCTGGTCTTGATGTTTTATTGCACAACTAGACAAGAGGCTCAACTCATGGAACCAGAAAAGTTTTCTGAATGGCGTTGGGTTTCTACAGACTTTCTCCGTGAAGAGTTGCACAGTGACTTCAATCCTTCAGCATATAAAATGATTAGCGATTATCTTTTGAATGTAATTAAAGAGCCTTTGAAATAAAAGTGTTATTGTAGAAAGAGGTAGAGTGTTTTCTGATAAGTTGTATATACAAGTGTGTATTGACAAAGTAATTCTTTTGCCATACACTATATTTATAGAAAAATAATATGAATAATAACGAACAAATTCAAATTCGCATTGATGCCAAGACTAAGCGTGAAGCTAAGAAAGTTTTTGATAGCTTGGGTATGGATATGAGCTCGGCAGTCAAACTGTTTTTTCGTCAAGCGATTATTGCCCAGAATTTCCCTTGTGAGCTAAGAGATGAAAATGGCATGACCTTGGCTAATGCTGCTATTTTGCGTGAAGCTTCTATAGAAGGTGGAATGAGTAAAAAAACTTTTTCTGACGGGACTTCGCTTATTAAAGACGCATTGAAGGATTGATTTAATGTCTGGTAATTTCTTTTTGTATTATTTATCATCCTTTTTCGCTATGGTTACGGGCGGGCAAGCATGTCCTAAAAAACGAGATCCCCGACTAAATCGGGGATAAAGTTATTGTATGTATATTTTGAAATATTCAAAGCAGTTTAAAAAAGAGCTAAAGCATTACCAGTATGACAAGGTTGTAATGGTCGAGCTGAAAAACGTTTTGGATATTTTAGCTTCTGGAAAAGCTTTGCCACAGAAATATCTTAACCATCGCCTAAATGGAGAATTTATTAATTTTTTTGAGTGTCACTTAAAACCGGATGTACTACTCATATATGAATTAAGGGATGAAGAGGTGATTATTGTCTTATTAAGAATTGGATCTCACTCAAAACTCTTTTAAATATTTTTAATTCGGGGTATTTAGCTCCGGTAAATGTAAAGATATGAAAAAACAATTAGCTTTATATATTGATGGTTATGTCTTGGTGGTGCCCAAGGCGAAATTACCGGCCTATCGTAAGATGGCTGTTGGTGGTGCTAAGTCGTGGATGAAGCATGGTGCTTTGGATTATAAAGAATGTGTTGGTGATGATCTGAGTCCTGAGCATGTCATCCTGACTTTCCCTAAAATGATTAAAGCGAAGGAGGGTGAGGTTGTTATTTTCTCTTACATCACCTATAAGTCCAAGGCGCATCGCAATCAAGTCTATGCCAAAGTTATGAAAGAAATGGAGAAGATTTATGATAAGAATACGGTGATGCCTTTTGATATGAAACGTATGGCTTTTGGTGGCTTTAAGGTGATGGTCGACGGTTTGGCTTAAAGACTAAATCGTGATTTATAAAACGGGCTGTTGGATAACAGCCTGTTTTTTTCTTTGTCTTTTTATTTTTTGTACTCCAAAAATCTCTAGGTTGATAGGAGGTCACGCAAATTATACATAACGAGATCCCCGATCGGGGTCGGGGATAAATTTATATTCCAAAAGATCTCCAGGCTGGCAGTCGAGCGCTTGGCAAATCGCTTCTAGGGTTGATAATCGAACTGCTTTAGCTTTGCCATTTTTTAAAATTGAGATATTGGCCATGGTGATGCCGACTCGCTCGGCAAGCTCGGTGACGCTCATCTTCCTTTTGGCGAGCATGACATCAATGTTAATTATGATTGGCATATATTTATTTATAGTGAGCGCTTGAACTAAATCGTTAAATCATTCTCCGACTTCATGGCTAATCCGCTCTGCACCAGTTTCTGAAGCACGGTGGCAAAAGTGGCTATGACAATGGAAGCAAAAATAAAAATGATTCCAAAACCCACTGCACCAGGCGCATCGTCTTGGTCAGCGACATAAAATAAGAAGGGCATGCCAGCCACATATATGGCGCTGATGGTGATGGCAAAGTATTTAATCTTCTTCAAAGCCTGAAGAGATAGTTCAGAGAAAGCGATGTTACGATCAATGTAACCCAATAGCTTGATGGCCTGATAGAGCGCCAAGAAAAAAGGGATAGCTGTCAGCCACAGAATTATTAGAATTGGCAGGAATAACATCTCTCTCGTTGTTATTAATTGCCAAGTAAATGCGGAGCATGAAGCCAGGACTATTATGCCAATGAGTGAGATTACGAATTTTAAAAATAGTGTTGGAGCTTGTTTCATAAATTTTATTTTATAAATTAAATCGTTTTTTGATTTTATGTCCATGGCCTGTTGCAAAGTTCTTTCAAACACGTTTGCGGTCGTGGCGACGACCAGGGTGATAAATGTAGTTATAATTCCCATGGCAATAAAGCCAGCTGGATCATCGTCTGGGTGATGAGATGTTATAATAAAGAGTACTGCCATGACAATGGAGAGGCTTAAGATGATGGCGCAATATTTTATTGTTTTCAAAGCCTTGAATGAGTTTAGTGAGAAAATTTTATTCTGTCCGATGTAGCTGAGTAACTTGAAGGCTTGGTAGAGGGCGGTAAAAAAGGCAATAGAGACCAAATAGCCGTAGATGATAAAAGGGTCGGAGTAAATGCTCAAGAGATCTAAGTTGACGGCTCTACCCTCGGTCAGAGGAAAGCGAATTAAAACGATGAGTGCTACAATACCAATAAGCACAACGACCGCCTGAAGAAATATGGTGGAGATTTTTTTCATAGGTTTTTTAACTATAGGGTAATATTAAGCCATTATATATCGTTTGTCAATATATATTTATCGTTATATGTGTATAGAAAAACTCCTGATAACTCTGCTTGATTTGCCTTTTGAGGTTATTTATGTATAATAGGATGAATCCTAAAAATTAGGATTTATTTAAAAATTTTAAGGAGTCCTTTGAAATGAACGGTACAGAAGTGCGGCCAATTATCCGCACCGTTACAGTTACCGGAGCGGACGACAGTGTCCGCCCGGAAGATTTAGTTACAATCCAGAAAGACTACCCTTTTCTGGAATTCGGCATCTTGCTGTCTAGTGGACAACAGGGTAGTAGTAGATTTCCATCAGCCGATTGGCTGGAAAAATTGCATGAAATCTGGCTAAAGGAAAAGCTGGTCTTGTCGGCTCATTTGTGTGGTAAATGGGTAAAAGATTTATGTTTAGGTGTTCCCAGTTTTTTTGAAGAGTTTAAGACCGGTTGGGAAATGTTTGAACGTTATCAACTTAATTTTCAAGCCGAAAATCATTTCCTTAATGAAGCAAGATTTTTAGCTGTTATCGGAAAATATCTTGATAAAAAACCTATCATCTTTCTAGCTGGTGAAGAAAACGACCACGTATTCTTTAAGATGGAAGTGTTCATAGCTCAATGCTCTGTCTTGTTTGATTTATCTGGCGGAGCGGGTATATTGCCTCAATCGTGGCCACGAGTGTTACGCGACTTCTACTGTGGCTACGCCGGTGGATTATCTCCTGATAATCTACAATCAGAAATGCAAAAGATCGCTCAAATGACTAGCGGTAACGAAATCTGGATTGACGCTGAAACGTGGCTAAGAAGTGGAAATGATAAGATCTTTGATTTAGACAAAGTTTGTGACTTCGCAGAAAAAGCCAAGCCTTGGGTTATCCAGCAGGCTACATAAAATAAATAAAATTCTATTCAAGCCTGGCTTTCAGCCAGGCTTTTAATAAACATTTTGCTTGTAAATTAGCTTTAGAATGCTTATAATTGAATAATATGACTAAACCAGTTGAGATTGAGCCGAGTTGGCGTGAGGTTTTGGCGGATTATTTTGATAGTCCAGCTTGGTTGACTCTGGCTGAATTTGTCAGAAATGAATACCTGACTAAGCAGATTTATCCGAGGCCTCAAGATGTCTTCCGAGCTTTTTGGCTAACACCACTGCCTGAAGTGAAAGTGGTGATCCTGGGTCAAGACCCTTATCATGGGATTGGACAGGCTCATGGGCTATGCTTCAGCGTGCTGGAGGGTATTAAGCCACCACCATCGCTGGTGAATATTTACAAAGAGATTGAAAGTGATTTGGGTGTGAAGAAAGATTTTGCCAGTGGCAATCTGGAGGCTTGGGCTCAGCAGGGCGTCTTCCTGCTCAACGCTATGTTAACGGTAGTGGCTAATACACCAGTCTCGCATCAGAAAATTGGCTGGGAAGAATTTACCGATGAGGTTATCAAGACTATTTCTGACCAGCGCCAAAATGTCGTCTTCATTCTCTGGGGTAATTATGCTCGTGGTAAGAAAGATTTGATTGATGCGCAGAAGCACTTAATCTTGGAAGCACCACACCCTTCACCATTTTCGGCTTATTCAGGATTTTTTGGTTGTAAGCACTTCTCTCGGGCTAACGCTTATCTAACAGAGCATGGTCAAAAAGCAATTGAATGGTAAGACAATAATTTATACCCATATCTGGGCACGCGAAAATTTAAAAATTTAATAATTTAAGAATCTTGAAAATCGTGGCCTATAGCACGTAACAATTAAATTTAAATAGGCGTGTTTGATGTTTAGTACTTTGGTGTGATATGATAGGGATGTAAGGATTAGAACTAATTTGTTTTTTGATGTTTAGGAGCTTTTCCCAACTAATTAAGAAATTTAACTAGATCCCCGATCTGGTCGGGGATAAAATTACGCTATGTCACATGAAATAGAAGCGGATTTTAAAGAGGATTGGGATAATGAAGAAACGCAATGTCAGCGTTGTACTAGTTTTCGAGACGAGGACTGTTTTTGTAATGAAGCGCAAGCACAGGTGCCTCCGACGGCGCATTGTGATTTTTTTCAGTCAAAAGACTAGATAATAGGAATTAAGATTAAGGATTTAGGATTAAAGATTAAAGATTAAAGAGTGTGTATAATGAGTACATGATATTAAAAAATTTTAAAATAAATTTATGAAAGGCTACATTGGGAACATTGAAGAACTGACTAAGTCCAACAACAATTTTCGCCAGGTGCTCTACACTGGTAAGCATTGTCAATTAGTATTGATGAGTTTGGAGCCAAGTGAAGAAATCGGGCTGGAGGTGCACACGGACAACGATCAATTTTTCCGTATTGATCAAGGTAGCGCCAAGATTATAATTGATGACAATGAATACGAAGCCAGCGACGGTTTCGCTGTCATCGTACCGGCGGGAGCTAAACACAATGTCATTAACACTTCTTTGACCCAAGCTTTGAAATTGTACACTCTTTACAGTCCGGCGCACCATCAAGATGGTATTATCAGAAAAACGAAAGAAATTGCCGAAGCTAACGAAGCAGAATTTGATGGTGTAACTAGTGAGCAGAATTGACCCCTTCTCCTAGACAGGAGAAGGACGGGATGAGGTAGATGTAAAATAACTACTATCCGTGATATACAAAATATTTACGTAGATACTTTAAACCGTCAACCTCACCCTAACCCTCTCCTGTCCAGGAGAGGGATGTTGCATCAGGCATAACTTAATATACAGCCTCGTTGAAAAATTTAATTTTTAAGCATATGGATCAATATTTAAATGCCAAGGAGATAATTAGTGGAGTGCATTGGGTTGGTGTTAAGGATGCTGAGCGACGAATCTTTGACGCTCTGATCAAATTGCCTCAGGGCACTTCCTATAATTCTTATTTGATTAAGGGTAGCACTGGCACGGCCGTCATTGATACGGTTCTGCGTGACTTTAGTACAGAGTGGTCTGGCAAGCTGAGTAGTTTGGTGCCGATAGCCGATATCGATTATCTAATCATGAATCACGCTGAGCCTGATCATGCCAGCTCTATACCATATTTTCTGTCAGTTAATACCAAGGCCAAAATTTACATGACTAAAGCCGGTGTGGCCCTGGCTCAGAAGTTTTATCAAGTACCGACAGAACGAATCGTGGTTATCAAAGATGGTGATGAAATTAATCTAGGTGGCAAGACTTTACGATTTATCGAAGCGACCATGTTGCATTGGCCTGAAACGATGTTCACTTATCTAGTTGAAGACGCTATACTCTTTCCTTGTGATTTCTTCGGAGCGCATACCTCTCTGGGATTATATGCGACTGAAGTTTCGGACATCATTGACCAGGCCAAGAAATATTTCGCAGAAATTATGATGCCGTTTCGACCTTTCGCACAGAAGGCGATGGATAAATTAGCCAAGTTAGAATTGAAAATAATCGCTCCGAGCCACGGACCGATTTATCAAGAGACCGCTGAATTATTAAAAAATTATCAATCCTGGATTAGCGGAGTCAGGCAAAATAAGGCGGTGATCAGTTATGTCTCGATGTGGGGTGACACTCAGACTATGGCTCAGGGTCTGGCCGAAGAATTGAAGGCTCAGGGAATTCAAGTGTCAATCTATGATTTAGCTAGCAGTGATATTGGTGAAGTGGCTAGGGATTTGGTTGACGCTAAGGCCTGGGTGCTAGGAGCGCCGGCTGTGCTCAATCAAGCTCATCCCCTGGCGTCTTATGCGATTAATGTCATCGACATCTTGAAGCCCAAGGTGCCATACACGGCGATTATCGGTTCTTATGGTTGGGCTAAAGCGGTGGAAACTCAATTAGCTGTTCTGTTGAAACCGTTGGAGGCGGAAATGGTCGGAGCGGTGGAGATTAAAGGGCCAGCTAATCAAGCGGAACAAACTGCGGTTAAGGATTTGGCTGACGCTATTGCTCAAAGGATAAAAAGTTAATGGGTATAAAAAAAGCCTTTGTAAAAAAAGGCTTTTTGAAATCAGTGATTTTAGAAAGAGGCGTTTATCGCAATCGAATCTTGGTAATTCTTCGCAGTTCGAAAGCGAAATAGGATTTTAACTGCTCCTGATAATACTTTAAGATCCGTTTCATCTCCAAAATTTAAATGTTGTGTTAGTACACCAACGATTCTTTGTCCGGGATCAATACTCTGGCTCTGGTTACCAAACGGTTTAAGCCATTTAGTATAATAGGCAGTATAATGTTGGGTCGTATATTTGTTTGTCTCCAGATCCAGATACATTATCAAAAAGGTATCTAAAGGATAAACAGTTTCGTCGGTAATATTCTTAAATGAAAAATCATAAGATAGAGAACTATCGTTGTCACGACTACAGTCAAAACTAGCACTGAGATAAGTTTTGTCTGCCGGATTGGGCTCACTTGGCTGTGAAGTATCAGAGTCGCAGGCTATTAATAAACCAATAACAGCGAAACCGATTATAATCAGGTTTTTCACGGAACACCTCTAATAATTGTGTAAAAGAACTTAGATGTATATTATGGCTATATTTATACACGTATTCACTGTAATGTCAAGTAATGTTAAAAATAGCCTAAATATTAGCAAAATAAAATTTTTACTATTTTAAGTAAAATCGGTGTAATAAAAAAGCCTCTAAAATAAGAGGCTATAAAATACTTCAATTGTAGACATTAATCCAGTCAACTTTGACCTTGATGGAGTCTCGGTGCTCAGAGGCGGTGAGGTAATGAAAGGTCAATTCAGAATCGCCCGAATTAATTTTTATCTTGGGATCTTCAAAAACATTAACAATTGTTAATAATGTCAATGGCGTGCCTAATAGCAGATTTGTAGAGTATTTACAAATATTAAAGTATATGCTATAGTATTGCTTATAATTTTTTGAACTTTAAAATTTGAGGTGAAAAATGAAAAAATCGTTGTATTTAACGATATTTATGCTTATTTTCATTACTTTAGCGAGTTGTGATAATGATACGACTGGGCCAAGTAATAAAAATTATCCCAAATATCAACAAACAGAAGTCGAAAATAATTTGACTCTGACAGTTGAAACGATGACCAATGAATATGGCATTAACATGTCGTTTTCGTTAAAAAATAACGGAAATGATACTATTTCCATTGGCGCTGACAATCTTGAAAATTTTGCCACTATCAGTTTAACTGCATTTGGTAGTGATGAGAGTTACTCGGTCTTTTGGGTCAAGTCGGATTGGTTAGACATGGGTGGTGGCCAGGATTATAAGATGTATCCCGGGCAAGTATTCACGAAATTTCAAACCTTACAACTGCCTAGTTATATGGTAAGTTTTGATAAAGGAGATTTGTATTTCGATCTTTATTATATTTGGAATAATGAGTCGATACAGACAATAAGCGCCAAAGTGCCTTGGTCTAAAAAATAGTGATACATAAGCCGTTGGTCATAATACTGACGGCTTATATTTACAGCCGGTCCGTGAATTTTAATGTTTTCGCGCTATTGACAAAGTCCATATAACGTGATTAACTACAAACAATAATTTGCTAAAATTAAAGTACTTTAACTATAGGAGTTTAATAATGAAAGTATTAGTAGTCAGTTTGCTAATCATTTTGTTGATGGCTTGTGGGTCCGACTCACTAGGACCTGGCACGAACGATAATGAAAAAAGCATTAACGATGGTAACTTGCGACTTTCTACCAGTACTTTTACTGATAGATATGGATTGCATGTCAAAATAGTTTTGGAAAATATTAGCCAAGATATTATCTTACCAGATTATCAAGAAACCGTACTGATTAAATCAGTGGTAAGCAGTTCTTTGTTTGGTGATAGCTTGACTTATTCGGTGTATGACAGTGAGTGGGATAGGGTTTTTCAAGTTGACAATGTAATTACACCTGGAGAAAAAGTCATAGGTTATTACAGCATAGATTTGCCCAGTAAGTATAAACAGGGCACTGGACATATCACGGTAAGTTTCGGCTACAAAACATCCAGTTATGAATCTATAATTGAATTAATAAATGACTGGTGAACAGTTAGTGGGTAGTTTCGAGGACCTCTTTTTTAAAGAGGTTCTTTTAATATTAAAACAATTATGGTAAAATATGTATAGTGTTTAAAATTAAAAAATGGTTATGAAAAAAGTCTTTTTATTTAAAAAAATGTCTTTGTTGACCATGGCAATCATCTGTTTGCTGATTGGAGCTTTGCATTCAAATGTAGTGTTTGCTGTTGATGACTCAGACTGCGGTACTCAAAGGGGTTCCTGTTTAAATGGAACCATTGCAAGTAGTCCGGTTTGTCAAGGGAACAATTGCTCTTGGACTTGTAGCGGTGGCAATGCTGTAACAATCTGTAGCAATACTAATGCTTCCAGTGACACTAATACTGGTACTATGGGCTCGTCGCTCTGTAATACATGGCAACAAAAATGTGCTGTTGCGGGTTTTGTTTATAAAAATAATGCCAGGCAATTACTAACCTGTTCGGATTTAGGCTTGGGTTCCGGTTTCGTTACCTGTAATGTGGCGACTTGCGATTATAATCTTGATAAATGTTTTTCCAAAATAACCAAAGAGTCTGAACTGGCTAACGTTAATGACCCGAATGGGCCCAAGTGCAATAATTTGGTCACCGATAGCAATGGACAGGTTAGAGCTAGGAATTGTGATGATGGTCCAGCATGTAAGTCACCGGCTACAATTGGCTCTTGGCTCCCTAAGGGTGAATGTGATCACACTAACTCATGCAAGTGGACATGTAATTTGCCTGGTAAGGTGGCAACTAACTGTCAGGCTGATGATGTCTATGACTGCTTTCGGAATGAAAGGGTTTTTGATGATTGGGATAAATATTTTGAAAACATTAGTTTGAACAAGATAACTTTGTGTTTGAAAAATGGTAAGCCGACCAACAAATGCGCTGTCACAACTAGTAAGACAAAGGAATCGCATGAATATAAATGTGGTGGCAAAACATGTCGTAACTGCGCCAGACCAGTTTGTAGTCAATTAGGTATTTCTAGTGTAGGAGTGGATAGTGAAATGATGGTTCTAGGTCATGCCTACGAAAAATTCAGTGGTAAAAAGACATATGAGAAATTTAGCGAATTTACAGCTCAGCCCTTATGTAAGTTTGGATTTGTAACCGATTTGCGTTTCATGGCCATGAGAAACGGCTCCCTGAGAACTGTTCCTTATGCTCCAGATGGTAATCCTTACACTGTAAAGCAAATTAGCACCGGTTTGGATTTGTTTAAGGATGAGGCGCCCGTTGATGGCCAAGATGATGATGGTGTCTATGATGATCCGATTGGTTGGCAATGGTCTTGCAAGAGTGACTGTAGCAGTGTAACCAATGAGAACAATTCTTGTTTTGTGAGAAGTGCCATGTGTGGCGATGCTAAGGTTAATTCTAATGAAGAGTGCGATGAAGGAATTTTAAATGGTGACAGAAGTAATTGTGATCGGAATTGTAAGCTCAAGCAAACGGCAGAGCCTGGGTGTTACGCCGATTCCGATTGTGATTCAGCACCGTTAATAGGATGCAGACCTGGCTTCATGGTGTTGGGTAGTTTCAAACAATTTGATCCAGCGCCAGGCTGTACCAAAACCTGTACCTGGACCTGCCGAACTCAATACAAGAATATTATCAAGGACAAGTCATGTTCTGGAAAGGCGAGCTTCCAATGTTCTAAATTAAATATCGACGATTATCTAGGCGGTAAGTCCTATGATCTTTGTTTGCGCAATGGTAAACCCAGTCAAGTTTGTAGTACGCCAGTGGTACACAATCAACAAATTTCAAAATATGAATGGTCTTGTGGTGGCGAGAGTTGTGGCGCCTGTCAGAAACCAGTTTGTGGCGACTTCTCATATTCATTTGGGGATCAGGATACTTCGAAACAAAATGAGTCCTTTCCAGCTATTGAAAAAGATTATTATGCACAAGGTTTGAAATTATATACCAGTCGTTATCAATGGCCAGCTGGCAAACCAGTGTGTAAAGTTGGCAAGCCGTCCTTAGTCAGAGTAGCACGATGGGAATTCCTGAGTAACGGCAAGGTTAATAAAGAAGCTTCCGCTCAACTAATATTAGGCGATCCTTACCAAGCTTATTATAAAGTTGACCAAAATCGTTTATTTGAATATTCATATTGGATGTGGGAGTGTCGAACCTGTGATAATGATCAGGCTAATGTTGGTAATACTACCTCTTGTTTAGTGAAAAGAAGCTTTTGCGGTGATGGTTTAGTCGATGCTAATAATAATGAAAGGTGTGATGGTCATCCCTTGGTACCAAGCCAGAACGATGATTGCCCTCAAAACCCTAAAACAGTTAAATGTATCAATGGTAAGAAGGGAGGCACCTATTCAAGTCGAGGCTTATGCAATGCTTGTCAGTGTGAGCCAGGCCCCATGATTGATATTAAATGTCGTAAAATATGTGGAGCCTTGGTTGAATCGGCAGATGAATGTAAAACTGGCCACTTCAATCCAGAGACTTGTACTTGTGATGAATGTCTTAAAGACACGGACTGTCATTTGATTCCTGGTAAGTTTTGTCGTGGTAATGATTCAGTTACTCAGAAGAATAAGTGCAACGCACAACATAAATGTGAATTAGTTGATGCTGTTATTAAGGACTGCACCAAGTTGCCTTTGGATTATAAATATATATTCAAAAATCCAAATTACCAAAAATGCCTCGGTAAGAAAACCGGCTTTGCTAATGGCAGATGTACGGCTATGGGTCTGCTAATACCGCCAACTGGTCCAGGTGAGTGCTATCTAACTGAATGGAGTAAATGTATTAAAGGCTCCTGTGGTGCTAAATGTTCAGAAGGAGACAGTTCAGATTGTTATTTTAACCAAAAGGGTCAAGAGGTCGAAGTTGGTTGTTATAAGGGTAAGGCTACTTGTCAGCAGAATTGTGATTATGGTAAATGTCAGCAGATTGAGAGGTGTGGTGATGGTATCACGCAGTCTTGTGAACAGTGTGATGATGGTAATAATAACAAAGATGATGATTGTGATAACAATTGTAAACTTAATTTAAAATGTGGTAATGGTCATGGAACTAAGATGACTGAGGAGGATTGGCGTCAGAAATGGCAAGACGATTATCAGGCTGGGGCTCTAACCGATCCTAAATGGCTTTGTGCTAATGGCAAGAAAGTGGATGTTTTCTGTTATGATGAAGCTGGAGTTAAGATGCCAGGCTGTTTACCAAAAAATGAAATCGTCAAGAGGGTCTGGACTTGTGGTAAAAGTATTGTCTGTTCGTCTGACAATGTTGGTTGTGCCTTCCCTGATGATGCCTTTTTGTCAGCATATTTAACTGACACTAATCAAAACTCCAAATTATTCTTCAACAACTTCTTAGAAAATTTTAGTAGACAATGTTTGCGTGAAGGGGTGCAGTCTAAGAGAGACAAAACTATTCCATATTCTTGGATTGGCAGTGACGCCTTCGGCAAGAGGAAGCAGTTGTGTAAAAATGTCTTCTGCTACGGAGATGATAAGCCAACTAATATTGTTTATCACGGTTGGTATTATGAAAGCGAGACTGATAAGAATCTGAACCCATATTGGAGTTGGGATTGTCCTGAGTCAAATAAGAAGTATGGTTCAAAATTAAGTTGTGGTGCCAAAGAGATGGGATGCGCGCCTCATTTCAAAGACGGCGTTGGCGATATGCGTTATATCGATTCTTTGGTAAATGATGATTTTCCCGTCTTAGGTAATATTGAAGGTGATGAATATGATTTCAAAATCAAGAGAAGTAATTACGATAAATTGTTTGATGCCAAGCATCTATGTTTCAATAATGGTGAAATGAAACCAATTGCTCCTAATTCTAAGCCAACCTACAATTTCAATTACCCAGATGCTGCCACCAAAGGTTTCTATGGTAATAATATCTTCGAATATTATCAGGCCAATAATGACATAGAATATCAACTTCAAAATGATAACCAGGGTAGGTGGCTGTGGACTTGTAATTACGGTGATGATATTGAAACGGACAGGGTGTCCTATCCTGATTACGACTACTTTAAGCCTAGGCCAATTAGAAAGAATCGCTATGATGAAATAGATCCGGCTAATTATTGCTTTTTGGAAGAATTAGCTCAATGCGCTTTACCGGATAGTAAATTCAAAGATAGTCAACAGTTATTTACCATTAATGAAATGAAACAAATGCTAGGCGAGCGCAAAGGTTTAGTTTCTCTCTGTTCCTCTGGTTATGTCGATACTAATACCACAGTGAATTTTCCTAAATTTATCAACGGACTAAGAGTTGAGTCTCAGCCTGATGGCGAGAAGGTCGCCTTCTATTATTGTGCTTCTGATTATAGAGCTAATTCATGCGCCACGCCATTACAAGACAAAAATAATTATTGGGATAATACTGGTATTAAAGCGCGTTGTAACTATGGTAAGTCCTACGAAGATCCATTGTGTCGCATTAAGCTTAAAGGTTGCAACAAGAATATAATTGGCAAGAAGTGGTATTCAGCGCTTCATTTCAAGAATTCGGCTAAAGGCTGTTTTGACTCTAAGGGTGAATATGTTGGCGGTCCCGATTGTAATAACTCGCTATGTGATGCAGGCGTACCAGTATTTAATTTTAAAGAGTCAGATGATCATTTCTCTTGGACTTGGGACTGCGGTGGTGATAAATGTGACGTGGCGATAAGCGTGATTGAATAAGAAGCGTGGTTGATACACTCGAATGATTCGAGAAATTTGTACCCATAATAATCATCTAGTGTAAAATTATCAAAGCGAGGTTTCAAGCCTCGCTTTTGGTATTAGGAAATCATTGAATTTTTGGATCTTGACATATTTAGTCACCATATTGACAAGCGAAAGTTTAAATGTTAGGATTCGGATGTTATTTTGACTGAGCTTATTCGGAGAAAGATAATTATACGTGACAATATATTTCGTTAATTTATTGACGATTTTTTTAAAAAATGGAGAGTATGGAGTGGTTCCTCCTTCGTCCCGTCTGCGGGACTACGGCGGACAAGAGTTTGGAGGGCCCCTAAGCCCGACATCCCGCTTTACAAAGTAAAATGCGGGGCAGCTGCTGTTAAAGTAGCTTAAAAATGTTAAAACATTGGAGTGGTAGTTCAGCTGGTTAGAACGCCTGCCTGTCACGCAGGAGGTCGCGGGTTCGAGTCCCGTCCATTCCGCCTTCGCTTCGCAGTAGCGAAGCTTCGGCGAGACACAGTCCGCAGAAGTTTCGCGAAGGCGAGATTAAAGTAAAATAGGTACATTATTAATAATTGAAGGGTGGTGACATGGATCAGTCACAAAGTAATAGGTCAAAGAAACCGGGTCGACGTTATCTGATACCAGGCTTCTTAATTGGTTCTTGTGTAGTTAGTTTAATTGAGGATTTTGTCGGCAAGGAAGCTTATTTGAAATATGCTAATGAGCATTGGCATAATGCTTGGATAACCGTGCCATTGGCTATTATCATCATATTGTTTTGTTATGCGTTGATGGCTTATTGGGAGCGGAGGGATAATTCAAATGCTAGTAAATAATTTGATCGCACTCACTTAGGTGGGTGTTTTTATTTATAAAAATGAAAGTTACTCAACTCCCGTACTTCAGGATATAAAAAACCGAGAATGATTTTTCTCGGTTCGTTAAATTTTTCTGATTTTTATAACTTGATTTCCGCTCCTTCTTCATAGAGTCGGGTGTCGAAGTGAAGTTCGTAGAAACGCTCGGCGTCCTTTAGAAAGAGCTGTTTTATTTTTTTATCACTCTCTGTTTGGGCATCTAGCCTTTTTAAGTCTTCAATCTCCTTAGCTAAATGTTCTTTAGCTTCTGGTTTTGTTACTAATCGTCCATTGGATAAATTGCCGATTCCGGTATGGCCCGCGTAACTTAAGAGAGCTAAATTTGGATTTACATGATCTATTAAAACGACCAGGTCGGTTTTACCAGATCTGACAATATACCACTCTCCACCTTTAGGCTTTGGTTCTAAATCAGATAAAGATATTTCTATGGATTCGTTTTCATTAAACATGGCAAATTCCTTTAAAAGTACTGGAAAAATATTGGTTTATGCCCATAATAGCAGTCTATGTAGAATTGTCAATATTTTAAGCTGTTTAAGCTTAACGAAATTTTTTGAATATTTTTGTGTGAATTATGGTTTCTGAAAAATGCACAAAATCTGTCTTTGTTGATAAACTTCGCCAAAGCAGGCAAGACTTGACCCTAGTTCCAATCAAAAAGCAACAAAAAAGCACCTCGCTATGGGTGCTTTTAACTCAATTAGCAGAATTATGATAGGATTTGTAACGATTGTTCAATTGCATTTTTCCAGTTGAGCAAGTAGTCAACTTCTCCTCTGTCTAACTGAGGACTATATGTATCATGGGCTTTTTTAAGTTCTAAAAGAATTTCATTTAATTCCGTGTTAGTAATATATTCAAATTCCTTTTTTTTGCAATACAAGTAATGTTTTAAGCTGTGTTCTTTTGCTTTTGTCGTTGGATAATTAAAAGTTCTACCGCCGCGCTTCACTGGATAAGAGTCAAAAAATTTATCAATATCTTTGCATGACTGGCAATTACAAATAATATTTTCAAAATCTTGATTTGTTGATAAATCAGACCAATTGTTAGCTGCTAACAAGTTTATAAACATTTCTTGTTTAATTCTTCTATGTAAAGGCCAAAAATAATACTTGGACATTGGTAGTCCGCCACCAACAGGGACCACCTTTCTCGATTCACCATATTCGAGTCCGTGGGATACTGCAGAAAATCCATTTAAAAATTTTGATAATATAATTGAAAAATACCCTCCGTACAAATTAGTAACAGGGCGATTTGTTTTTGACAGTTCACTAATAAAATAAATAAAGTTTTTTAAGCTAGCGGTGTTTTGTTCGTCCTCTGAAAACCCATCGATCCAAATAAAGTATTCGTCACACAAACAGGTTTTGTATTTAGCAAGTAAAGTTGAAATTCCAGGATTATTGAGAAGTTGGGCTGATATGACAATTTGACCAATGACAGTGTTATTGTTAAAAACTTCTTTAGTTTTATTGACTAATTTAATATTTAAATCTATCCATGGACTATCAATGCTTTCAATATAAAAATATGGAGCAACGATATCGGTTATATTTTGAACATCATTGACTGTTTGTTCTTCTTTGGCAAAATCAATATATCTTTTTTCTTCCAGACCGTCTACTGTGTTTAAAATTGTATCTAGTTGAAATTTGCCAACATTTCTACAAAATTTTTCCATAATTTCGTCTGTGAAAACAGAGGGAATAGCTGGGGTATTATTCAGTAAACATGTTGAAATAGGCTCGCCATAGTATTCGGCTAAAGAACTAAGAGATGATTTCACGTCAACTCCTTTTTTATTTCTAATTAAATCAACATCATGTTGAAATGCATGAGTTTGAGGATCTATTAGTATTCTTTTATCATTGTTTATTTGCAATAAAAAGCTTACCATTGATTTCGGAGTGTATGCCAGCATGTTGCCATTGATAAAAATACCGTCATAATAGTCGGAATAAATTCCATAAAAAAACTTTTTTTCTGCGTGTGTTCCGAATCTAATATAATGATTAGGCATATAAATATTTTTCCAATATAACTCTACTTGCCCTCCAACATCTTTGGTTTTTATCAGCTTCTATTATTTGTTTTAAACACTCTTCTCCGTTAATTTCGCTATAAAATAATAATCCTATACTAGCGTCACCTAAATATTTTTTAATTTTTTTTAAGAAAACATCCTTTTGTTTTGGCTCTGGCAAACAAATATAAGCCCTGTCAACCACAAGCGAATGATCCTTCGCCTGTTTAATGGCTTTTTTCCAATCTGCTAGCTTAACTTCTATTGATATCAATTCGTTCTGGTCATTTCGGTATACTATGTCAGCGCACCTTGTTAAAACAGGGACCTCGTCCATGACTATTAAGCATGTGTTTTTTAATATGTTAACGATTTTTTGTTGTATATATATTTCTGTCATAATTAGCATTTTAAATCTTGATCATTATTTATTTTTCTTATTTCAATCTTTGATTTGACGATCGATATCAATGATGATAATAAGTAAAACAAAATAGCGGTATTAAGTGTAAATGCTATATCTTTAGAATAAAATAAATATTTTTGAGGGAAAACACCAATTAACAAAAGAATTATAGTAACTACTATAGAGTAAATTGCCTTTTGTTCGGCATTGTGGTGTTTTTTAAAATGCTTATCTACTGCTTGTTTATATTCAAAAAATTTGTCTAATTGTATTAGTATTTCTTTTTTTTCTCTTGAATCTTCTATGCTTTCAGTGCTACCATTTGTGGCGATAATTTTTTTAATATACTGACTAAGCTTACCCTCTCTTTTTTTTAAAATATCATCTCTAAGCACTTCGATGCTGGTAATTATGCTATTATCCTTTTCTTTAATAGAGGTGTACACAAAAAGCGATATGCTAAATAAAACACTTAAAAAGCCCGCACTATACCAATAGTTTTTAAGTATATTGTAATAATCAAGCCACATAAGCTTAGTTTTTTAAAATTTTATCTTTAATTTCAGATTTATCCGTAAACTTATCATATTTTGTATAAACATACTCTAATATCGCATATAGAGACAAGCTGTTTATTCTTTTTTTAAATTCGATAAGTATTTTTTGCTCGTTATCAGAAAAGTTATCTAGAATTCTTTCTTTCACATACTTTTCACCAACCTTGGTTAAATGAAATCCTTTTTGTTCATAACCATTATTATCGCTATTGTCTGGGTCAAGGTTATTAAATTTTTGAAAATCTTCAACTTCCTCTGTGTATATATTTTCACTGCTAGAGCTATCAACGCATTCTATAAATTTTATATTTTGAAAAAATTCTAAATCATCCATTACTTGTTTTGACCATGGACCGAAATTCCATGCAAAAAAATCAGGATATATTTTAATTTTGTCGGCATCTTTTAATGATTTTTTGATTTCTTTTTCTAGCAAAAACATCGCCTTTGTTAAACGCGTCATTCCGTCAACTTTTTCATTAAGTTGATTTGTTTTTCCTGGCAGGTATAGAAACAAGAGCAAAAAATCTTTGCCAATGGGTTTATTTTTCATATTTTAATTATATAATTTTTTTTAAAAATAAGCAATTTTATTACCTCTACTCCTCCATATCGCTGTGGTTGCCCACGGGTTGCCAACGAGGTGATAAAAGATAATAAAATCAATAATAGAGATAAAATTGAGAGTGTCTAAATTTCGTCTAACCTTAAAAAAATACTTATCTTAGCGGTTTTTATCACACTGTCATTACCTGTTTCGAGTCCCGTCCGTTCCGCATAATAAAATACATCCACCTTTTGAGCGGATGCTATTTTTGTAAAATCCAAAAAAGAGCCTTTCGGCTCTTTTGTTGATGTTAGTGTTATGGTTATAGAAAAATGCACAAAACCTGTCTTCTCTGCCAGCTGGCGGATACGCCAAGGTAGGCAAGACTTGACCCCACTAATTACTCTTTTCTTTTTGACATAAGAGTAGTAAAATAATCTCATGTAACAGCTAATGTTATATTTAATGCCTAGCAGTGATTTATTTGCTAATATAAAGCAAAATATTATGTAATGGCTATGTAATAATTGTTATAGTTAAATAATTTTTATGAAAAAAGAAGAAGCCAAGCAACAAATTCAAAAGCTTGTAGAAAAGTATCAGAGAGTAGCGGAAGCAGGAAAAATAAATTCTTATAACGAAGCTCAAACGAGAAATGAATTTATTGAGCCACTTTTTGAATTTCTTGGCTGGGATATGCGAAATCTGTCATTTGATAATGAAGTTACTACCGAAGAAAATGTTTCTGGTGGCAGGGTTGATTTAGCTTTTAGATTTAATAATATCCCCGTTTTCTTTTTAGAGGCCAAGGCTATGAAAGTTGATTTAGATGAGTGGAAGTGGGCGGAACAAGCGATAAATTATAGCTGGAACAAAAATGTTACTTGGGCTATCTTAACCGATTTTGAAAGTATCAAGATTTTTAATGCTGAAATACCGCCAAAAAGTCTGTCGCAGAATTTATTTATTGAAATAGACCATAAAAACTTTATTGATCGTTTTGACCAGCTTTGGCTGTTGTCAAAAGAAAGTTTTGAGCTAAAGCTGTTAGATAAAGAGGCTCAAAGATGGGGTAAGTTAACGCAAAGAAAACAAGTTGGTGAAAAGCTTTTTGAAGATTTGATGGCTTGGCGTATTTTACTTACCAAGGATTTTAAAAAACAGAACAGTTTGACCGATGAGGAATTAAATGAGGGGGTGCAGAGAATTCTTGATCGTCTTATTTTTATCCGCACCGCCGAAGATAGAAAAATTGAGCCAAATATTTTAATCGGAATTCCTAGAGGTGGAAAAGCTAATCAATATGAGCAGATAATAAAGGTTTTTCGAGATTTTGATGATGGATATAATTCAAAGCTTTTCGCACCGCATTATTGCGAACAGTGGAAATTGAGCGACAAAGTAATTGGCGAAGTTATTAAAGGGCTTTACGAAACAAAAGACGGCTATCGTTATGATTTCTCTGTTATTTCGGCTGATGTGTTGGGCGGTATTTATGAGCAGTATTTAAGTTTTGTTCAGGTTCGCAAGGGCGAAGATAAAACAAGGTCAAAAAGGAAGTCTCAAGGTATTTATTACACGCCTAAATATATTGTTGAGTTTATTGTCAATGAAACTTTGGGTGAAGTTTTGAAAAAGACTAAGCCAAAAGAATTGTCTAAAATCAAAATCCTTGATCCTGCTTGCGGTTCGGGTTCTTTCTTGAACGCCGCTTATGATAAAATTTTAACTACTTTAACAAAACAAAATCCGCAAACTTCACTTTTTGCTAAGTTTGATATTTTAAAAGAAAATATTTTTGGAGTTGATCTTGATGTGCAAGCAGTAGAAATTGCCCAACTTAATCTTTTGCTGAAAGTGTTAGTACAAAAAACAAAGTTGCCAACACTTCAGCATAATTTAACTTCTGGTAATTCACTTATTTTAAGTGAGCCTGCAGAATTAGAAAAATACTTTGGCGCTGATTATCGCCAAGAAAAACCATTTGACTTTAAAAATGAATTCAAAGATGTTGTTGAGCGAGGTGGTTTTGATGTGATTATCGGTAATCCGCCCTATGGTGCAGAGCTATCAAAAACGCAACAAGAATATTTTAATAATATTTACAATGTCGGTTCAACGGATACCGCTATTTTGTTTATAAAAAGATCGTTAGAGTTGTTGAAAGATGGTGGAAAACTTGGGTTTATTGTGCCTAAAGCTCTTTGCTTTGCTTCAAATTGGAGAAAAATCAGAGAATACATTTGGGATAACACAGAAACGATAATTGACTGCGGAAAAGCGTGGAAAGAGGTTAAGTTAGAGCAGGTGGTTTTTATCGTAAGAAAGGGTAAAAAATCATCAAGCTACACTTCGGGTAAGTTTGAAAATGGTAATCTTAAAATTTTAGGAAAAATCAATAAAAAGGATTCTGAAAATTTTGGTTTTTTCTTGAATGGTATCTCGGAGTCAGAGCTTGCGATTGCTAAAAAAATAAAAGCAAATTCTATTTCTTTGAATGATATTAGTTCAAATCAGCGTGGTGCGATTTTACAGAAATTTATTTCAGAGTTAGGTGATAGAGAGGTGATTGGTGGGGCGCAAATTCAAAAGTTTGGAGTAATTGGAATAAAAGGTAAAATTGATAAGAGTAAAATTGGTAACGAACAGGCTTTTATAAAAGACAATTCTGTTCTTGTTCAGAATATTGTAGCTCATATTGAAAATCCAATTGATCATATAAAAATAACCGCCTGCGTTCCCGACAGAAATGATTATATTATCGTTGATACTATAAACCAAATCTCTCTAAATAAAGACATTGATAAAAATGTAATTTGCTACCTACTTAATTCTAAATTGATGAGTTGGTATGCTTATCGTTTTATTTTCGGTAAAGCTATTCGCACTATGCATTTTGATAATTCAATTACAGCTCGTTTGCCAATTCCAAAAGATATAGAGGTTTTACAAAATGAGCTAGTAAAACCAGTTAATGAATTTCTAAAACTTGGTAAAGAATTTTCAAATACGCCCGTCAATACCGATAAACGCCACAATCTCAAAACTGAGATGGAAAGATTGGAGCAAAAAATTGATGATGTTATTTATAAGTCTTATGAACTTACCACAGAAGAAATTAAAACAATTGAATAATAATGGCGTTGTTGTTCCGATGTCTAATAATCGAATCACAAAAACAAAATCTGAAATTTTGGGCGATATTGAGTTGAAATATGTGTCTGGTAGAGATTCGATAGAATTTGCCAAAATCCTGCAAAGTCCTATGAAAGATAGGGATTTTGTTGTTGAGATATTATTTCATCAAATCGTTAATTCAAAAATTACTTTTGACGATTTTAAAAAACTACCTAATCTTGAGCTTGAAGAATTAGCCAATCTTTTTGTAAAAAATGAAAAACATACATTCAAATATTTTCACGACACAGGTAATTATTTCAAGGATTTTAAAGATGCTCTAGCTGTTAGTCGTGAAAAATATATTGAAGAATCAAGGAAGATGTTTGAGCCGATGGTTAAGTCGGCTCAAGAAACCTTGGAAGCATTTAATAAAAACCATCATTCTGTTATACAGCAATCTATTAATGGTAATTCGTATATTCAAGAAGCAATGAAAAAACTAGCGGAAGTTGAAAAGCAGATTGCTGGCAGACAAAGAATATTACTTGAATCATTAATGCCAGCAATTAAGCATTACCAGGCGATGGCAAAAATAATTACCGAATCTTTACAACCGCAGATAGATTTTTGGCAAAAATGGATAGAGCAAAACGAAAAGTTATTTATTAGTTTTTCTAAATACTGGGCAGATGTTCAAAGAGAGTATAGTATCGCTGAACAAAAAGCTGTTGTGGTTTTACAAAAATACAAGTGGTTTATTACTCCAAGCTTTCCAAGGTCTTTTATTTTTAATGTAGTGAGATTAGACAAAAAGAAAGGTAGACAAGATAAGGCTATAAACCATCTATTTATAAAGTATTTTGAAGCTAGAAATTGGCAAAATCTAGAAATGATGGTTAAAAGTTGGAAAAACAAACCATTGCTTAAAAAACGATATAAAATATTATTTGACTGCGTTAAAGTTATTAAAATGGCTAGTAAGAAAGGTGTAAACGAGGCAAATGTTGTTTTGCCGACACTAATCACTCAAATTGACGGAGCATTAACGGACTATTTGAATTCAAAAAATATTCAGTGGGATTGTGATTATGACGATCGGATTGACAGTAGAACAGGGAAAGTTAAAAAGATTGGTAGAAAAACGCAGTTTAAAAATTCAAAACCTAAGGTTTTAACCACAGAACTCGACAGTTTAGCAAATGATATATTTTTAAATATTTTATTTCAAAGATCACAAAAGGGCAAACCTCTTGTTACGCCATTTAATTTTAATAGACATAAAATTATTCATGGTGAAAGTGTGAAATATGGCAGAAAAGATTATTTAATTCGTGCGTTTATGGTTTTAGATTTACTCGCACATCTTTAGGCAAACACAAAGATAAAAAATGGAATAAGTGCAGAACCAATTAAAAGTGTAACGAGATATGTATGCGATATCAATGTAATGAAAAATTAAAAAGTTTGTGGATTAAATTTAAGAATTTTTGTTTTCATAAAAGGTCTTATGCGCCCACTATTTTTACTACTATTCTGTTATTTGTTTTAATTTATGTAACTGGTAAAATAATCTTTTGTGGTTTTTTGAATGTATATTTGTTCGGCAACAATTCACCTTTGTCAATTAGTGAAAAGCTAAATGCTTATTTACTAGCTCTTACTGGTATTTTTATATTCATTTATACGCTTGATACCCATAGAATGGTTGGTGTGGCAAAGAAGCAAAGGAGTGATGACATAAGAAAAAAGGTCTATGAACAACTTGCTGAAATCTATTCGGATATTAGAAATACTGGTAACGCTCTGTTATTATCTTTAAGAAATTACAAGCAAAATTTAACTTTAAACAAATTTACACGTGATGCACAGATAGCTTCTTTGGAGGTCTATTTGACCAGCGAAGAAATAGCTGATAAGCAAGACGTGTTTAAAGACAAAATTCTAAAAAATCAGAAAGAATTAATTAAAAATTTTGAAAATTTGCTATTTCAATTTTTTAACCAAATTGATATTTGGGAAGTTTTGCTTTATAAGGTTAATGATTTGTCAGACGAAACACGCAATGACTGCAATGTTCTTTTAACAAATCTGTATAAATATAATAATTCTTTGTCAATTCCTAGTACTGAATATAATGAAACTGATAACATGAAGGAGGTGATGGAATTGCTAGATATTTTAAATAAATGTAGCAACCTTTTTTGTAAATGCCATAATATTATTTTTGCAGGAACGGAGTTGTCCCATTTTAAAAATAGTCATGATCAGATTTGGAAAGATTTTTTAAATCCACAAATAAAAGCTTAATAATTTTTTATGAAATTACTTAAATTAATCCAAAAAAAATCAAAGTATAAAACAATCCTACTAATTGTTGTTTTCGTTATCATTGCTTTGTTATTAACAATGTTTCTCTTGTGGAAAAAATCGTTTAGCAACATGTCTAGAAATGAAGTTGAGATAGGAGAAAGCGTCTCAGGTACAACAGAAAGATGTAATAAAGATGCTATATTTAATAGCGATGGGACAGTAAAGCTAGGTTACATTTATATGGAAGATGGCGAAGGATATTATTTTTTTAATAAAGATGTATATTACTGCCGTTATAACTTTGGAGTAGGTGCGCCTATTACTTGTGGGTGTTATATAGTAGAAAATGTAGATAAAGAAACTTTTGAAATTATAGATCAGAAGAATGCTAAGGATAAGCACGGGTCTTATTACAAAGGCAAGTTATCTAAGTAAAAAATAAAAGGCTCTGAAATTAATCACAGTTTTCATTTCTTATATTCTTTATGACTCGCCGGAGCTTGTAAGTGGCTGATGATGATAAAAAGGTTGGAAATCTTAGGTAGCTTGCTAGAATCAATCCTGGGGCTCTAGGGGGCTTAAGGACATGTAAAAAGGGCTAAAAATGATGAAAGATAGCACTCTGACGATTGTTGGATTTTGCGTATTTTTTAATAATATATTGAGCTAGATTAAAATTTCTCTAAATAATTGATAGGTATTGCTATAAAATCTATCAATTATCATATTATTTTATAGATTTTGTATGAAAATCTATCAATAATTATTGATTTTTATAGATTTATACGTCGGTGCTTGCTTCATTGCCGATATTGGCTAAGGATAAAGAGGATTTGGTTTTTGATATTGCTCAAAGAGTGTTGTTGCGAATGCACAACGAGAGAAATTCAGTTACTAAATAAAGACGAAACGGTTTTGGAGGCTATGTCTAATCGGTCAGTACCCTATTTTTTTGAAGAATTCCGCATATTGTGATATAGTAAAAATACTGGGTGTGGACTTGCTTGACAAATGCCTAATAGTGTACTATCTTATTTATATAGAAGAATTGTTGAAATTACAGAAACGACTTCAGATTGCTAAAATCACCCACTCTGGTTCCCTCGGGAATCACGGTGGGTTTTTTGTTATAATATGTCTTCAAAAGAAAGGGTTGCTGTATTTATAGATGGCAGTAATTTGTATCACAAACTCAAAGATTTAAAAATAACCAACACGGTTAATTTTAATTATGTTAGCTTGTGTCAAAAACTTGCAAGGAGTAGAGAACTTATTTCTTACCGCTATTATGTTGGCGCTATTAGAGCCAAAGATGACGATAAAAAAGGACAAAGCCTTAGAGCTAATCAATTAAAGTTGTTTAATAACTTAAGTACTCAGGGATTTGTGATTAAGAAAGGTAATTTTTTATTTAGCGGGGGAAGTTTTCATGAAAAAGGTGTTGATGTAAAAATGGCAGTAGATTTGCTTGTTGGAGCGTATGACAATATTTGGGATACGGCAATTTTGATTTCATCTGATTCTGATTTGAACCCAGCTATAAAAAAAGTAAGACATTTAGGGAAGAATGTTGAATATGTAGGATTCTCACATAACCCATGTTATTCTTTGCAAAAAGTATCAACACTTTCACGCTTGTTAATCAAAGAGGATTTGGATAAATTTATTATTCCAAAATTACCTTTGTGAGCAATTATATTTAGGTAGTAAAGTTAAGTTGTAATAATATAAATATGAAAACGCTAATTTCAAATTTAGACAATTTAGAAAAGTTCAAAACCAAGATCATGAGTGAGGGTTGGCAAAGCCTCCATGTTTTAGCTGATTTTGATAGAACTCTAACTTATGGGGCCGTTAATGGTGTTAAAACACCTTCAATTATTTCTATCCTCCGAGACGGTAATCATTTGACCGCTGACTATGCCGAGCAAGCCCATGCCTTGTTTAATAAGTACCATCCAATTGAGGTGGATATTAATATATCTATCTCTGAAAAAAAATTGGCGATGCAAGAATGGTGGGAGGCGCATAATAAATTATTGATTGAATCTGGTTTGTCTAAGTCTGATTTGGAGGAGGTGGTGACAAGCGATCAAATCAAATTTAGAGAAGGTGTAGTGGAGTTGCTGGAATTTCTGCGTGACCAGGACATCCCTCTGATTATATTTTCAGCCAGTGGTTGCGGTGATGTCATTGAAATGTTTTTTGAAAGCAAGTCGGTCAATTTTAAGAACATTAGTTATTTGACTAATAAGTTTAATTGGGATGAGTCGGGTCGGGCGATCTCCTCGGTGCAACCAATTATCCACTCGATGAACAAAGATGAAACACTGTTGGAGAGTATTCCAGAAATTTATCAATTAATTAAAGATAGGAAAAATGTGCTACTATTAGGAGATAGTATTGGTGATTTGGGTATGGTTACTGGCTTTGATTATGAATGTTTACTAACAATCGGATTTTTGAATTTTGATTATAATCAATCAAGAGAGTTGTACGAGGAAAAATTTGATATAGTGTTGGAGGGTGATGGTGACGCGGGTTTTATTAATGAGTTACTTATGAAGTTGGTTTAATTTTATGAATCAATCTTTGCGTCTCTTAAATATTTTAAATGTTTTTGAAGGGTTGGTTGGTTCGCTAATCGGTATTTTCGTGCCGATTTTTTTGTTGTCTTCTGGTCATAGTGTCAAAAATGTTTTGGTGTATTATTTGGTTTATAGCTTGTTTGTATTTATCTCGTTTTTTATCGCGGCCATGGTAGCGACGAAGTGGAATCTAACCAGCGTCTTGATACTCCGATATTTTTTCTGGTTTGCTTATTTGATGTTGCTATTTTTTATACCGCAGGCCAGTTACTTAATTTACTGGTTGGCCCTGGCTAGTGCTATCAGCAGTGCTTTTTATTTTTTGCCATTTCATATTATTTTTGGACAGTCGGTGACTGATGCCAAGATGGGTAGTCAGTTTGGACGGATTGTTTTAATTGGGCAAATTGTCGGTTTCTGTGGACCGTTGATTGCGGCTGGAGTCATAAAATTATTTGGATACAATGCTTTGTTTTTGGTTGCTATTATCATCATGACGGGTTCGTTATTCTTTTTGAAAATGTTGCCTAAGATGAAAACCAAGATCACTTTTACTTGGGCCAATTGGCAAAAATTTGCTAGGCGGAATCAGAGTTATTTCTGGTTTGAGTTTTTTGAAAATATTATTGAAGAAATTGAGGGCATTATTTTTCCGATATTCATCTATATTACGGTTTATGAAATCTGGTCAGTGGCTTTTGTGTCAGTCTTGGCTAGTGTCGGTAGTTTGATATTTACTTGGTTGGTTAGTAAGCGCATCGATGGCTGGAAACGCACTAGAGTTTTGTTGCTAGCTTCACTGATGTTATCAGCGTTGTGGTTGTCGCGCTATTGGTTGGCGGGCAATTGGTTCTATATCTCGTCAGTTTTGATTGGGTTGTTAGCTACGGTCTTCTCAATCTCTTTCAACGCGATGGTGTATGTTAAGGCGAAGCAAGATAATTATGATGAATTTATCATCTTTCGTGAGACGCCCGTCTTTCTGGCGCGAACCTGTCTGTATTTACTGGCGATATTTATGGTTAATTACCTAAATATATTCTTTATCATTGCGGCTAGTCTGTATTTGGTGCTGATGTTTATTTTAAACTTGAAAAGGAATGGTATGAAATAATTATTGACTACAAATACTACGAATCTACGAAAATTGCTACGAATACAACAAATGCTACAAATGCTACTAATGCTGCGAATTACGGACACGTCCACCCTCTCCTAAGTTAGGAGAGGGGATGGGGGTGAGGTCTGGAGTCTACAGCTAAAACAATAAGATCCCCGATCAAGTGGGGGATAAAGCAATCAACAAGATCCCCGACTTCTCGGGGATAAAGTTATGCTCTTGACAAGATTTTAAAATAGCTTTATAGTGTTTATACACCCCTGGGGGGTGTATGCTAATAAAATATTAACAACCATATGAGTAATGTCATAAAATTGACTAATGAAAATTTTAAACAAGAAGTAGAAGAGGCGACTGTGCCTGTCTTGGTAGACTTTTGGGCTCCGTGGTGTGGTCCTTGCCGAATGATGGCGCCAGTCTTGGATGGACTAGCAACGGAATTTGATGGTCAGCTAAAGATTGCAAAATTGGATATCGAAAACCCAGAACACAAAGAGTTAGCTATGAAATACGAAATTCAATCTATCCCTGCTTTGATGTTGTTTAAAAATGGTGAAATAACCCATGCGTACACCGGCTTTCGCGAGCAGAGATTATTTAGGCAGGAGTTAAAAGAGGCTTTGACCACGAATTAATATGGAAATATCTTATTTGGAAACAGATCTAGAATTAGAGCAATGGAAAAAAGATTATCCACTGGTGGTGGTCGACTTTTTTTCTGATGATTGTCCACCTTGTGAAAAGTTGGCTCCGATTTATGAAAAAATGGCCAAGAATTTCCCGGCTGTAAAGTTTGTTAAAGTATTTAGACAACAACATCGAGACTTGGCTAAGTTGCTTGAGGTCAGCGGTTCACCGACTGTTTTGTTTTTCAAAGAAGGACAATTACAAACATCGAGGTTGTCTGGTGATATAGCGGAGCATGAATTGAATGAAATATTAGTATCCCTGGGAGCTGTTAATGATTTATTAGAGACGGATAATCAAGCATCGGAATTATTTCATTTGTGTATTATTGGCAATGGTCCCGCTGGCATGACGGCAGCTATTTATGCGGCGCGCTATAAAATAAATCAAGTTATGGTCGGTGATTTACCTGGAGGCCTAATGATGTCTTCTCATAAAATTTGTAATTTCCCTTCGCAACTAGAAATATCTGGTCAAGACTTAACTCAAAAAATGTCAGACCAAGTCGTTGCATTAGAGGTGCCTCAAAAATTGGCTCGCGTAGAAACGATTACCAAAAAAGATGGAATGTATCATATTAGTTTGTCTAACGATGAATTAATCAGGGCTAAAACAATTTTATTGGCGACTGGCACTAAACACCGTCATTTAAATTTAGTTAATGAAAAAGCCTTGGCCGGAAGGGGCGTGTCTTATTGCGCCACTTGTGATGCAATGTTTTACAGGAATAAAGTAGTCGCAGTTGTAGGGGGAAGTGATAGTGCTAATACTGCCGCTCTCTACCTGGCTCAGCTCGCGACCAAGGTTTATCAGATTTATCGTGGTGATGCTTTGCGTGGAGAAGTGGCCTGGATTGATCAGATAAAAGTCAACGATAAAATTACTGTGCTCTATAATACTCAGGTTACTGAACTAATTGGGGTGGATAAATTGACCGGAATCAAGTTAGATAAATTAGTCAACGGACAAAATGAGTTGATGGTTGATGGTGTTTTTGTGGAGGTTGGTTCTGAACCCGAATTATATTTGATTGATCAATTAGAATTAGCTGTAAATAAAGGACATTACATCGTGACTAAGGATGATCAGACAACTAGTCAAATTGGTGTCTGGGCAGCTGGCGACATAACCACTAATTCAAATTCATTTAGACAGATAATAACTGCTTGCAGTGAGGGAGCTATTGCAGCCGAAAGCATCTTTAAATATTTGCAGATAAATAAATAATTGTTTATGGCGACGAGAAAGGAAGCAATTGATTTCATCCTGGACCAGTTATCTAGTCTGGAAAATTAAGAAGCTAAAATAAAACCCCTTCGATTAATCGAAGGAGTTTTATTTACGCTACTACAAATACAAATTAGTACAAATATACAAATTACAAATTTCGATATCTCAAATCTGACGGGAGAAAAAGATAAATTTTACAATACTTCTTTGAGCTTGTCTTTGTATTTATTATAGATGAAGGAAAGTGATAAGAGAATGACACCAAGCACCATGAAGGAGCCGGTGCGGTAGAGAGTGTCTAATTCTCTGGTATCGTAGAGGAAGACCTTGAGAATGGTTAGTCCGATTAGGATTAAGCCCTGATAACGTAAATCTCTATTCCTAACGCTAAAGCCAATTAGTAATAGTAAAGCGCTAAATATAGCCCAGCCGATAGAAATCCAATAGTCTTGTATTTCTAAGACGATTAAGAGTGATAAGGCTGAGGAGCCGAGCCAGCTGTAGGCTCTGGTCAGTGTGATTTCAAAGTCTGTTTTAGTCTTGATCTGACTCAGAAAGATGGCTGAGAAATATAACAGGATAATACCGAAGGCGTAGGCGATGAAGCGATGGCTGGTTGCCAATGAGTTAAAGTGAAATTCAGTCAAAGTGGAATCATAGACAAATAATTTCAGAGCGGTGATGATGGTTAAAGCTGAGGCTTGAAGTTTCAGACTTGATTTATCTGAGATGTAACCAAATAATAATAAGCCAAGTGAGATTAAACTCCACCAGATAGTGGTCCAGCAAGTCGGACCGAATGATTCTATTAGTACTATTAGTGCCAGTAATGAAGTGGCGGACCAGCTGTAAAAGTGTCCAGCCAGTGGCCATTGCTTGGGTTTAAGAAAGGCAGTGATAATAGCTAAGAAATATCCGGTAAAGACTACGGTTAAGCCGGTCAATAATCTGCTACTAGCCAAGAGATTCGTGGCGACAAACGGCTCCAATTGCCAGAGATCTACTATGAATACTTTGAGAGCTAGAGTAAGGGCGATCAAGTAACTAGAGTATTTGAGATTTTCCAAATTCTTGGCTCGTCCAGCTATGAAAGTGACGGCTAGCAGTAGCAAACATAGGGCGTAGCTAATGCCGGCAATATAATCTTTAAAATCAACCAGTAGAACTATAATCATTAGAGCGGTTGCTGACAAACTAAAGATATTGAGAATAATATCTTCGTTGTCGGCTATTAAATCTTCTTTTCGGCTGATGAGGTAATAGGCTAGGTAGAAACAAAGTGCGGTAGCTAACAATGAAATTAGTCTGGTGCTGTTAATAATATTAACCGTGTCTAAGGGGGCGAGACTGGTGAGATCATAAGCAAAAGCCTTGATGAAAGTTACTGCCCAAGCAGTTAGTGCAGAGTATTTCAGAGCTTGAGATCCAGTTCTGGTCCATAGTGCAGTCAATAATAAGGTCTCTAGCGCCCAGAAGATTGTGACTAGTTCAGGGTTGAATTGCAAAGGGATGGCTAAAGTGAAAAAGAGTAGTGCTAGGTAGAAATTAGTCAGTGCTAATTTATTTTGTTTGAGAGCTTGAGCGCAATAATAAACTAGACCGTAGAAGATGGTGAGGGCGAAGCAGAAGAGTCCGTCCAGGCTGAGATAATTTAATCTAATGAGCCAAAAAGCCAGACCGAAGAAGCCCGCTGAATTGATTAGAGTTAAACCGATTTGATACTGCTGACTTATTTCGTCTTGTTGTTTGATCAAAAAACTGACAACGGTATAAGTCAAGAAATAAATCCCTAAGAAGGCGAGACCGATAGCCGCCGAAGCAGGGTGATAATTGAACCAGAGAAAGAATGATAAATACGCGCCAACAATGCCGATTAAATTGAGGCTATACCATTGTTTGTAAGCCGAGACGGTGATTAGAACAATGGCCAAAATGGCGACATAAACTAAGGTTAAGACGCTGAGGTTTTGTCCCAGTAGTGCGGTTACGAAACCAAGGATAAAGGCTTCGGCAGAAATTAATTGAGAATTATTTTTAAGTGAACTGATGATGGTGATAGCTCCGACAATAATTAATAGAATAATATCCAATCCCTGGCTAATGCCAATCGCTTCTCGATAGTTGGTAAAATGATAGGCGGCATAAATAACGAAATAGATGATGGCTAAACCTCCGCCAACTAAAGTGGCTCCCCAATGTTTGTATTTATCGTAGCCTATGGCAATCTGTCCGATGATAGCCGTAATGATGCCAATACCAACGCCTAAGATAATTCTGGTTAAGTGGTTAATAAGATTGTTATCAATGGCATATTTGATGAAGAATCCGACGCCAATTACTAGAGCCAGAATGCCAATTCCGGCGAACCATTTGATGCCAATCTTTTCTTCAATGTCATCGTTTTTTTGTAGTTTAATTTTTTTGCCATTTGAGCTCTCTGTAGCAGTCGCATTGGTTTTAACATTGGTGCTTGAGCTTGCTGTCATGTGCCTGAAATAGGCCACAGCACTAACTAAGATACCTAAGACGGCAATCCAAACCAGGTCTTCATTGAAGAGCATGATGAAACTCAATCCAAAGATGATTGGAATCCACACAGACAATGAGGCTGATTGACCGGTTGTTGTAGTCTGGTTAGTAACTGGAGATGACTTGGGACTAGGAGCCTTAAAGGCCACGCCTGGCTCTAGCTTGACTTCAGCTTGATAATAATTTTTGGTTGCCATGGGTGATGACTCGTCTTGGTCTGTTAATTTTCCCAAAGCTTCCATCATGAGTAGATTCTGCTTCTTGAGCTCATCCACTTCATCTTGGAGAGATTTTAATGTGGGCATAAGAATAATTAATTGTTTTTTAAATATTTAAATCGCTTATAATTATTAGCTCCAGAAAAAAACTGAGACAACAATAAGTCCTAAGATAATACGATAGATTCCGAAGGCGGTGAAATCGTTCTTCTGCACGAACTTGATAAATAATTTGACGACAATCAAGGCGCTGATGAAGGCGCTAATGAAGCCAATTGCCAGTAAAGTCAAATTGCCATTAATGATACTTTGATAATTTTTTAAAAAATCATAGCCAGTGGCAGCGAGCATAGTCGGTATGGCTAAGAGGAAGGAGAATTCCACCATAGTTTGTCGACTGAGACCCAGGCTCATGCCACTCATGATGGTAGCGCCGGCCCGTGATACTCCAGGAATCATAGAGATGGCTTGAAAAAGTCCGATTTGCCAGGCCTTGGTTGAACTTACGCTACTTAGAGTTGGTGGATTTTTTTTAAAATAGAATTGCTCCAAGTAGATGATGATAACGCCACCTAAGAGTAGTGATAACCCGGCTACTAAATTATTGCCTAATAAACTTTTGATAAAACCGTAAACCAAGAAACCGATAAGAGCGGTCGGTAAAAAGGCTAAGCTTAATGTTTGGAAATAATAAGTCAGGTTGCGCCAGATTTTAGCCCAAAATAAAGTAAGGACAGCGAGTATGGCGCCGAGTTGAATGATGATTTCGAAGCTCAAGATGAATTCGTCCTCCGCTAAGCCCAGCAATTGTCGGCTGAGATCCAAGTGAGCGGTGGAAGAAATGGGGAGAAACTCAGTTAGTCCTTCGACGATGCCTAGAATAATTGCGTGTAGAATAGTCATGCTCTAATAATACCGCATTTGGAGTTAAAAGCCAAGAAGGTATGAATTCGCTCAGCTTGACAGACAGGGGAGGGGGGTGTATGATGAGTTCATCAAGTTCACCCGCCTGCAACGCTATGCAAGAGAGCTTGCGAGCGTAGCATTTCGGGCAGGTAAAGTTTATAAAGCATGCCCGCCCGTAGCGAAGCGAAGGAGGGTTTATAAAGTTATCAAATGAAATTTTATGTCAGATATTTATCAAGAGTCGCTTAAGTTACATCGGGAGCATCAAGGGAAATTAGCAATACGTAGCAAGGTTGCCCTGAACAATAAACAAGATTTATCACTAGCTTATACTCCTGGCGTGGCAGAGGTCTGCCGTGTCATCGCTCAAGATGAGTCGCTGGCGTCAGTTTACACCTTGAAGGGTAACAGTGTGGCGGTGGTGACTGACGGCAGTTCAATTCTGGGCCTAGGTAATCTGGGTGCCAAAGCGGCCATTCCAGTCATGGAAGGCAAGGCGATTCTCTTCAAAGAATTTGCCGATATTGATGCCTATCCGATTTGCTTAGATACTCAGGACACGGAAGAAATTATTAAAACGATTAAATATTTAGCGCCTGGCTTCGGTGGTATTAATCTGGAAGACATCTCAGCACCTCGTTGCTTCGAGATTGAGGATCGTCTCAAGGCCGAGTTGGATATACCAGTGATGCACGATGATCAACATGGTGCGGCTACAGTCACTCTAGCTGCCTTAATTAACGCCTTGAAGCTTAAGGCAATGACCAAGACTGAGGCTCGAGTGGTTATTAATGGCTCTGGCGCAGCCGGTGTGGCCATTGCCAAATTATTGATTGATTACGGTTTTGAAAAGATAATAGTTTGTGACAGTCAAGGTGCGATTTATCAGGCTCGTCCTAAGCTCGGCTCATACAAGCAAGCATTGGCTGAAGTGACGAATAAAGAGAATGTCCAGGGAGACTTGGCACAGGCGATTAAAGGCTCTGACGTCTTTATTGGTGCTAGTGTTGCTGGAGTTTTGACCAAGGCCATGGTTGAATCGATGAATTCCCAGCCCATTATCTTCGCCTTAGCTAATCCGATTCCGGAAATAATGCCCGATGTGGCCAAGGAAGCCGGCGCTCTAGTAGTGGCTACTGGTCGCAGTGACTTCGCTAATCAGATTAACAATGTCTTGGTATTCCCTGGTGTCTTTCGAGGCGCCTTGGATAACAAGGTAAAAACAATCACTAATCAAATGTTAATTAGAGTGGCTGAGGCTCTGGCTGGAATGATTATTGATCCGAATCCGGAATTGATTATTCCCAGTCCTTTGAATAAAGATGTGGTGGGACTGGTAGCGAGTCAAATTTATGAATAACATGTAAAATTTGAGAGCGTTATTTACATTTGTTTATAAAATAACTAATAAATATTACCCTGCTTTAGCTAAGACAATCCTTAAGAAATCGTTTCTATTTTACAGATAAATTGAGCCAGCTCGCGTCGTCTGTCTGAAGCCAAAATAATATGTCCTGTAGAGAATTAATGATTATTTTGGCTGAGTTACGACGCGTGGCGAAAATTTATCTAGTCACCGCTTTGCGGGATCCCGCCTCAATTACATTAGTATAGAGCGGGATAAAATAGCCAGATTGTCTTCGGTATTGTCGTGCTGAAGCAAAAAAAGAAAAACTAGATAAAATTATCAATAACTCTATTATATCTTACAAATAATAATTAATCTGATATCGGTAGACTCTCAAGTTTGCCGAACTAGAATTATATGGATAATCATCAAGCAGATGCTTATGCAAATGTCTTAACGCAATTGACGGAAGTCAAAGACTTAATTAATCTGGACGAGAACGCTTTTCGCTTGTTAAGTGAACCGCAACGCGTGCTCAGAGTTGCTCTGCCAGTGCGAATGGACGACGGCTCAATGCAAGTCTTCATCGCTTACCGTAGTCAGTTCAATGATGCGCTAGGACCATTTAAGGGTGGCATCAGGTTTCATCCTGATGTTAATGAAAGCGAGGTTAAGGCTCTGAGCGCTTGGATGACTTGGAAGACGGCTCTCTTGGACTTGCCTTTGGGAGGAGGTAAAGGCGGTATCATTGTTGATACCAAGACATTGTCTCTGGGCGAATTAGAGAGATTATCTCGGGCTTATATTCGAGCTTTGTATAAAAATTTTGGACCAGAGATTGATGTCCCAGCGCCCGACGTCTACACGACGCCTCAGATTATGGCCTGGATGCTGGATGAATACGAAACTATTGTTGGTAGACATCAGCCCGGTACAATTACCGGGAAGCCATTAAGTGTCGGTGGCAGTGCCAGTAGAGGTCCGGCGACTGGGCGAGGCGGGGCATTGATTATGAAATTAGCGGCTGAGAAATTAAATCTGCCAAGTGGCGCCACGGTGGCTATTCAGGGTTTCGGTAATGTCGGAGCAGAGATGGCCCTGGCGGCCAGTGACTTGGGCTTCAAGATTGTCGCAGTCAGTGATTCTAAGATGGCTATCTATGATAGTAACGGTTTTGATGTCGCCTCTCTGATGAAATTGAAAGCGGAGACAGGTAGCTTGCAGAATTTTCCCAAGTCTGAAGTGGTGACGGATATTTTGGCAGTTGATTGTGATATCTTGGTGCCGGCTGCTCTGGAAAATGCCATTCGAAGCGATAATTACAACTCGATAAAAGCGAAGTTAATCGTGGAAATGGCTAATGGTCCAGTGACACCCGAGGCTGATAAACTTTTGGCAGACCAGAATATTATCGTCGTACCAGACATTTTAGCTAACGCTGCCGGAGTTACCGTTAGCTATTTAGAGCAAGTTCAGAATGCCAGTAATTATTATTGGACTGAAGCTGAGGTGGTGGCCAAAATGACTGAATTGATGACTAGAGCCTTTGATAGTGCTTGGCTGAGGCGAAGTAATTTACAGACTACTTTTCGTAATGCTTGTCAGGTTTTGGCGGTAGAGCGAGTAGTGACAGCGATGAAGGCGAGAGGAAGGATATAGATAAGTTTATCAAGTTTATTTTTGATGACAAAAAACGGGCTGAAATTAATCAGTCCGTTTTTTTGTTTTGGTGCTCCCGGGGGGAATTTCGCGTCACTCACTTAACTTCGTTAATTGTTCGTTCCTTGTCCAGCTTTCCCTTTCAAGTGTTTCTCAAACACTTGAAAGTCGCTTACTGCGAGGCTTTTGTTCACTCACAAAAGTCTCTAGTTCGCTCGGAAAGTGTTCGATTCCTCTGAATGTCAAAACAAAATATAGCCCAGAAATTGGGCTATATTTTGTTTTGGTGCTCCCGGGGGGAATCGAACCCTCATTGTGGCCTTAGAAGGGCCCTGTTCTATCCATTGAACTACGAGAGCTTATGTTATTGTGGAATGGTGTAGGTGTCCTGTAAATTAAAAGCAGACAAGACTCCAATTTTCCAACCCATTATTTTTCTGAATAAATTCTTGTCAGAAACCCTAATGCAACAAGTGCCATTGTATAAAATATTTTTTCTGTGTCCTAGTGAAGTTTTTTTGATAATCAATTTATGGAATTGATTATCAGGTATACCTGTAATATTTGACCAATATTTTTTGATTTCTAGCTGATCAATTAAAGAATGGATGTGTAGTTGGATTCTGAACCGTTCTTCTTTGACGTGACAGACTTCCCTAAACCAACGCATCATTAATTTAATCATGTTAGGATCAGAATTACTGAAATTTACCAATTCTTGGCCTCTCTTAGTCCCTTCGGCCCAGTACAGCATTAAGCCAGATAAAAATAATTTGTTTTGTAGCAAGTTAATTGATTCTGTTTTTGAATCTTCAATAATCTGTCTGGTTATATTAATTCTAGTATGTTGCCTAGATTTGGAACCTATATACCTTGATTTACTTCGCCCCTCTAATCTGGTTTTCGCTTCATGAGACAAAGGAATGTCTCTTAACCATAGACTAAGGGTAGACTTTGATACATTTACCAACTTTAAAATTTCAGAATAGCTTTGACCATTTTGACGCAACCTTCTAGCTAAATTTTTATTTGTTTCATTAGCCATTGTGCTAATCAAATATAACCAGTCTATATTTAGGAAGTAAAAAGTCTAAATATATAAGGACGACCAATTATCAACCTGCTTATTTAAATATAGATTTACTTTTTAGTCAACCATTTGACTTTATAGCTAGTATAGCACGGATTGAGTGATAATTAAAAAAAGTGCCTCACTTGAGAAGTGAGGCTAGAGAAATGTCAGGAAGCAGTCAGTATAACTACGATATAGGCGATTAAAAATCCGATAAAGATTTTGAGCGGGGTCTTGGACCTAGCGTAAAATCCTTTAATTAATTTGAATCGTCGTTTACCGATACTGTGCCAATTTATACTATAATGTTCTATCACGATATAGCTCCTAATTAAAATGGAGTGGTAAATATGATAATGAAACAAAATTAGGTCGTGACTAATGTATTTAGTCATTTCACGAGCTGAGCTAGTATAAGTACAGAAGTAATATTTTTGATCGCATAAAGACTCTTTGAAAGTACGACATACGAATATAATTATTAGCACCACCAATAAAATCTGTCAACGACCTAAAATTTATTTAAGTTATCTTAGGTTTTCACTTAAGTTTTTCTCTGCGCGAAGTTGGTAAAGGGGCTTGTAAAAAGTTTCAATTTAGATAAAAAAAGAAAGTAGCCAGAGACTACTTTCGATAATCAAGTTATTAATTGGCACAAAGCGTGATGGTGTATTGGTAGTCCTTGGTTTCAATATAGAAACTCTTCGGACCGCAAGTAGAAATAAAGCTCACGGGTTGTATTGTAAAATTTTTCAATTCATAAGGCTGGTTCAAACAAAGCGTGCCGTTAATTACTTCCTCTTTAGACTCTTTATTGAGTGACAAGAAGTTGTCTTCGGGCCCTCCAGTTTGGACTATTACTATTTGAGCGCCTACATTGATAGGAATCGAAGTAATGGATGCTCTGTTGAAATGACTATAAGGTTCTACTATGTCTATCATGACTGACTCCTGATAATTAGTTGAAAATTGCAAGGAACACTGATTAATTCAATGTCATAATAAACACAAAAAGTCAATGGTGCGAAGAATTATTAGCTAAGATTAAATAAAATACTAAATATTAAATAGAATAGGCTAGTCTTGCAATTTAGAAAGCTTTGTGTTACTATGGTTTCGCGTTGCAAAGCGCTTTATTCATTAAGACTACCCTGGGATTATTGCCAGTCCGGCTCAATCTCGGAATAGCCATCAAGACTATGTTGGACAAGAAGCTCAAACAGCGGATTATCAATAAATTCCGCATTCATGATAACGATACTGGCTCTAGTCAGGTTCAAATCGCTATCTTGACCGAAGAAATCAAGCAATTGACTGATCATTTGAAGATGCACAAGCACGATTATTCATCTCGACGCGGATTACTGCGTAAGGTTGGTGAGCGTCGTCGTTTGCTGAAATATCTCCAACGTGAAGATGAGAAAGCTTTCTTAGAATTAGCTGAGAAACTGAAACTAAAGATTGCCAAGAAAATGATTGAAGATGAAGAGGCCCGTAAGGCCGAAGAAGCTGCTTTGTTCCAGGACGATACTATTGAAGATGAGGTGGAAGAAGTTGTAGTGGAAAAAACTGAAGACGACAAATAAATTTTCTAGGCCAGATTTATGTCTGGCCTAAATTATAGCGCTAGTTACCGTGGCAAGAGAGGGAAAAAGTTTTAACTTTTTATCAATGACTGCGGTAATCTGGCAATATTTATATGATTAAACATCCAAATCAGCGTGTCGGAGTATTGGTCGATGTGTCCAATATGTACCACAGCGCTAAGAATTTATACAAGAAAAGAGTTAATTTCAAAGAAGTGTTGCGACAGGCCGTAGCCAGCAGACAAATTATCAGAGCTATTGCTTATGTTATTAAAACCGAAAACGAAGAAGGTGTTAATTTCTTTGAAGCTTTAAGTCAACAAGGCTTCGAGGTCAAGATGAAAGATTTACAAATCTTCGCTGGTGGCGCCAAGAAGGCTGATTGGGATGTCGGCATTGCCGTCGATGCTATTAAGTTAGCCGGCAAGCTAGACGTGATAGTGTTAGTGACCGGTGACGGTGATTATTTACCCTTGGTGAATTATTTGCAAGAAACAATGGGTTGTTTGGTGGAGGTGATGGCGTTTAAACAAACTGCTAGCGCTAAGTTGCAAGAAGTCGCTGATGATTTTACCAATTTGAGTGAGAGTAAGAAGTTCCTACTGTAGAAATAAAAAGTGTTAATTGAAGAAGAGATTTGAATGTTGTTAATGCTTCTAATAAAAAACTTATTAATGACAAATTACCAATGTCTAATGTCAAATAAATATCTAAGTTCAAATGACAAAGTCTTAGATGTATAAAGTTTAGGGTTTTGACATTAAGAGCTTTATTGGAAATTGGATACCTGCCGGCAGGCAGGTTAGACATTAGTCATTCTGCTTTTATTAATATTTTAAAATTATAGTGGTTATTTGATTAAAATTTATTTTTTGTTTAACAATTTAATTAATGAATGCTGACCTTCGGATATCAAGCACTGTGGGTGTTACTCATAGTTCTCAAATCTGTAGGCCAGCCAAAAGTATTATGCAACAAGCACAAAAGACTTTTAGTTGTGATTGGCTAGGCCGAACTCTAACTATTGAAACAGGCAAATTCGCCTGGCAAGCCGACTTTGCCTTGACAGTACGCTACGGTGATACTGTTATTTTGGCAACCGTCGTTGAAGATAAGGAAGACAAACCATCGATGGGATATTTTCCTCTGATGGTTGAATTAGAAGAGAGATTGTATGCCGCCGGCATCATTAAGGGTTCTCAATGGATCAAGCGTGAAGGTCGTCCTTCTGATGATACTGTTTTATCTGGTCGTATGATTGACCGCTCCATTCGCCCCTTGTTTAATCAATATGCGACCAAGGCCATTCAAGTGAGTATGACCGTCCTGTCGGTTGATCAAGAAAACGACCACGATGTTATTGCCTTGATTGCAGCTAGCGCAGTCTTAGCTCTGTCTCCAATTAATTGGAACGGCCCCTTGGGTGGTATTCGTGTTGGACGAGTTAATGGACAGTTGGTGTTTAACCCAACTTATAGCCAGAGATTAGAAAGTGATTTGGATTTGATTGTCGCCGGTACTGCCGTTAAATCAATTATGATCGAGGCGGGCGCCAAGGAAGTCACTGAGGCTGATATGTTCGCTGCTATTAGTGCCGGCCAAGATGCTATGCAACCAGCGATTGATTTGATTAAGAAAGCTCAGGCGGAACTTGGCATTAATAAAATCTTTGTCAGTGGTCCCGAACTTAAAGAGATCGAAGCGGAGCAAGCGCAAGTAAATCAAATTGCCAAGGATTGGTTGACAGCCAATATTCCTACTATCTTGTTTGACAAAAGTTATTATACCAAGAAAGAACGTAAATTAGCAGTCAAAGCAATCAAAGAAAATTTGAAAGCTTATTTATTAGACGAACAAAAGATTTCCAAAGATTTGGCACTTAGCGCCGTTGGCCTATTAGCTGAGCCAATGATCGAAGCCGAGGTTACTCGTGCTATCTTGGAAGAAGGTCGACGTGTTGATGGACGCCAACTTAATGAAATCAGAGAGTTAACCAGCGAGGTTGGATTCTTGCCTAGAGTGCATGGTACCGGACTATTTAGTCGTGGTGAAACTCAGGTCTTGTCAGTAGTCACATTAGGCGCTGCCGGTGACAAACAAAGCTTGGAAGGTTTGGAAGGCAAGGGCGAGAAGCGTTATATGCATCACTACAATTTTCCTAGTTTCAGTGTCGGTGAGGCCAGACCGAATCGAGGTTTGGGACGACGTGAAATCGGACATGGCGCTTTGGCTGAGAAGGCTTTAGAACCGGTTCTGCCTAGCCGAGAAGATTTCCCTTATACTATTCGTATCGTTAGTGAAACCCTTTGTTCCAATGGCTCTTCGTCCATGGGTGCTACCTGTGGCTCTAGTTTGGCCTTGATGGATGCTGGTGTACCAATCAAGAAACCAGTAGCTGGTATTGCTATTGGACTAGCCTCTAATCACGATATGAGTCAGTGGAAAATATTAACCGATATTCAAGATTTGGAAGATGGTGAGGGTGGTATGGATTTCAAGATTACCGGTACTAGTGATGGTATTACTGCTATCCAATTAGACACCAAGACCGATGGCTTAACCAAAGAGATGGTGGATCAGGCTTTGTCGGCTGGTCAAGTAGCTAGAATGAAAATATTAGCTGTGATGGCGACAGCTTTGCCAGCGCCTCGAGCTGAATTGTCACCCTATGCTCCTCGTATCACCAGCTTCTTCATAGCTCCTGACAGAATTAGAGAAGTAATCGGTTCCGGTGGTAAAGTTATTAATGAAATTATCGCAGTCTGTGAAGTTCAGATCGATATTGAAGACGATGGCTTGGTAATGATCTGCGGTGTTAATGCCGAGAAGACTCAGCAAGCCGTAGACTGGGTAAAAAATATTGTCAGAGAATTCAAGGCTGGCGAAGTCTTCACTGGCAAAGTTGTCAGAATGTTGGACTTCGGCGCTTTTGTAGAATTGCCTGGCAATCATGATGGCATGGTTCATGTCAGTGAGATGGCACCTTACCGCGTTTCCAGTCCGGATAAATTCCTGACACTCGGTCAAATGGTGACGGTGCGCATCAAGGAAGTTGACGAGCAAGGTCGCATTAATTTAAGTATGAAAGGCCAAGCTGAGAACGAAGCTCTGTGGCAGACTGAGAAGGGTAAAGATGATCGTCCACCAATGGCGCCCCGCTTCGGCGATCGTGCCGGAGGAGATCGTAATCACCGTTCTGGTGGTGACAGACCGAGACCGTTTAGGAAATAAATTTGGTAAAAAAAGAGACCTCAGTTTTATAACTAAGGTCTTTTTAGATGTATGTTTATGGTTATGACAGTACGTTACGTCGGTTGTAGTGCATATAATGATTTTCTAGAAAATCCAGTACCGTTTTACAGATTTCATCTGTCAGGCGACCATCGGCAGTTAATTGGTCATCACATAGATGTCCTGTTACCGATGCTATTAATTCACTAGCTTCGGATGAATAGTCCTGCAACTCATTCTTAAGCTCTTCAGAAGCTCGCTCTATAAGCTGGTTAGTAATACTGTCAAGATGACAGGGAAAAACATTCTCACAGCACGGACTGTACGGTTTATTGAAAGGGTAGAATTCGGTGTAGTCGGCAGGGTTTTCACTGACGAGGTCATTTAAATCTTCATGACCAGCAGGGTCATTGAAAATTAATTCAACCCTAGTTATGTTTTTCTTACGTTCGGTTAAGACTGCTTTTTTAACACTATTTGCCTTGATGAATCCATTGGAAATAATTTTAATTAAGTAATCTATTTCGTCTGCGTTGCATAGAGTATCTGACAAAGTTTCTTGTAGATAGGATAGTAGATGATGGGAGTCTTTAGTGAAGTTCTCATCGCCGACCAAAAGTATTTTGCCAACTTCTTCAGCATTGAGCCTTAGGCTTCTGATAATCGTGTTGCGCTGTTTTTTAACAGTAGCTACATCGCTATTAGTAATGTCAGCTATCAATTGAAAGCTGACCGCTTTTTTGTCTAAGAGCTCTAAGAGTTCTATAAAATCGTCAACTGTTTCCAAGTAGCTGCTAGTGCAAGCTGTCCCAAAAACACGCCTAATTAAGTTTTCTACCCTGCCGTATAAAGGCGGATTAGAATCAACCAAAAGATGTTCATTAGAAATCATTATACCCCCCCAAGGGTTATTGATGAAAAAATTTTAAAGTACTATAAAGTACTGAGTTTCTATGAAAAAATGGTATAACCTTTAGTCTCTTTTGTCAAGTACTCGTTTTTAGGCTATAATAACGGGGTTATTATTAGCTTAAATTATGTCAGCCAAAATCTACTCAGCGGCAGTCCTCGGGCTAGAAGCTGAAATCATCGAAGTTGAAGCGGATATGGGCGGTGGTGAATTGGGGTCTTTCTCCTTGGTGGGCTTGCCGGATAATGCGGTTAGTGAGGCGCGAGAGAGGGTGAGAAGCGCTATCAAGAACTCCAATCTGGAGTTTCCGAAAGTGAAGGTGACTGTTAATTTGGCCCCGGCTGATTTAAAGAAACAGGGCAGTTCATATGATTTACCTATTGCTATCAGTGTTATTTCGGCCTTGGGTAAGTTCAAAGCGGTGACTGACAGTGTTCAGCAAGCCTTGTTTGTGGGCGAATTAGCACTTGACGGCAGGTTGCGCAGTGTCCATGGTGTCCTGTCAATGACATTGGCAGCTAGACTCAATGGCTTTGAAGCAATTTACTTGCCTCTGGAAAATGCCAAAGAGGCTGGATTGGTAACGGGTATTACCGTTTATCCGGTCGAGAATCTGAAACAATTATATAGTCATTTGATGAATGTTGAACTAATTCCGGCTTATTGCTCAGAGGAACTTGACTTGGCCACGGCTCAGTATGCTCATGATATGTCACATGTTTGTGGTCAAGAGCAGGCTAAAAGAGCTTTGGAAATTGCGGCTGCCGGCGCTCATAACATTTTATTATCTGGTACTCCTGGCTCTGGTAAAACTCTCTTGGCCAGAACCTTACCATCTATTTTACCCAAATTAAGCTTAGAAGAAGCCTTAGAAATCACCAAGATTTATAGCATTTCAGGTCAATTAAATAGCGGACAGGCTTTAGTTAAGGAGCGACCATTCAGATCGCCTCATCACAGCGCGTCCAATGTAGCTCTGGTTGGGGGTGGAACCTGGCCCAAGCCTGGTGAGATTTCCTTGGCTCATCGAGGTGTTTTGTTCCTGGACGAATTCGCCGAATTTTCTCGCAGTGTCTTGGAGAGTCTGCGTCAACCATTGGAGGACGGCGTAGTCTGCGTCTCTAGAGCTGCTGGCAACCTAGTCTTTCCCGCCAAATTTATCTTGGTCGCTGCCATGAATCCTTGTCCTTGTGGTTTCTTGTCCGATGAGGAGAAACCCTGTACCTGTAATCAACGCCAGATTATGTCCTATCAGCAGAAAATATCAGGCCCTATCATTGATCGTTTTGATTTGGCGGTTGAAGTGCCCAGATTGGAATTCAAGAAATTATCAGACGAATCACATGCTGAAAGTTCTGCCGTGATTAACGCTCGAGTGGAGTTAGCCAGACAAAAGCAAGCAGATCGTTTTGAAAAATATGCCATCTTAACCAATTCGGAAATGTCTTCGGCTCTGGTCAAGAAGCTCTGCCCCTTGGACGCTCAGACAAAGGATTTGCTAGAACAGGCGGTACGTCATTTAGCCTTGTCACCTCGGGCCTATTTCAGAGTAATTAAGCTGGCTCGGACTATTGCTGATTTGGCCGATTGTGCTAATATTGCTAGTGAACATATCGCTGAAGCCTTACAATATCGACAAAGCTTAAAAAGAACTTAGCTGTTTGATTGTTAATTTTTTTGCTATAATATCTAGACAATAAAACATATGAAAAAGAAATTAATAATCTTGAGTTTAGTAGCTATCTTCTTGATAAGCTCCGGTGCTCGTTGCACTAAGGGGCCAACCGTAGCCGAACAACAGGGTTTGCGTCCTATCACGCTTAACTATTGGCGTGTCTGGGATGGTCCCGATGACTTTCAGCCTATTATCGCTAAGTATAATGCTAAACATCCGAACATTACCATTAATTACCGCAAATTAAGTTATGATGAATATGAGAAGGAACTGCTAAACGCCTTGGCGGAAGACCGTGGCCCTGACATCTTTTCCATCAATGTTAATTGGTTGAGACAATACCAGTCCAAATTGCAACCGATGCCAACTGAAATAGTAATGACGGACATGGTTGAGATCGGCACTATTAAGAAAGAATTAGTACCGCAACAAAAAACAACAGTTAGCATTACCTTAGGGCAACTCAAGGATCAATATCTGGATACAGTTTACAAGGATGTAGTACTTAATTACGATAATCCTACCAAGAAGATTAGAGAGCTACGCGTCTTCGGTTTACCTTTGGCCATGGACACTTTGGCGACTTTTTATAATAAAGATTTATTGAATAATGCTGGAATTGGTGATCTGTCAGATTATTGGAGTAATGATAAATTCAAAAAAGATTTGAAGAAATTAACCAAGCAGGACGAACAGGGTAATATCTTGCAATCTGGTATGGCTTTGGGGTCTGGTGCAAATATTGAGAGATCCTACGATGTGCTAACTGCCATCATGATGCAAAACGGAGCCACTATTATTAATGATCAGGATCAGATTGCCTTTCGCAATTCTATTCGTGGCAAAGATTATAATCCTGGTATAGATGCTATTAGATTCTACATGGACTTCAGTGATCCCACCAAAGATGTTTACAGTTGGAATGGCGACTTGGATAACTCCTTAGAAATGTTTATGCAGGGCCGGTTAGCAATTCTCTACGGCTACTCTTACCTGGTGCCGATTATCAAAGCGCAAGCTCCCAAGCTTAATTTCAGTGTTCGCAAGTTCCCACAAGTGGAGGGTTCGACGGCCAATGTTAATGTGGCTGATTATTGGGTGGAAGTGGTATCGAAGAAGAGTCAAGCCCGGGCTGAAGCCTGGGATTTCGTGCAGTTTATGGCCAATAATCCTGAAAACGTTAAGATGTATCTCAATAAAACCAATCGTCTGTCGGCCTTGCGATCGATTATCGCAGAACAATCCACCAAGGATGAGTTAAGCGTCTTCGCTGAACAATTGTATAATGCTAGAACTTGGTACAAGGGTAGGAATTACCAGGAAGGCACCAAATCAATTATAGAAATGATTGACGCTATTAGTCAGTCACCTCAAGAGAACTTCGAGAAAGAAATTAAGATAATGGAGGGGCGTTTAAAGAATTCCCTCTAGTATGTCACTATTCAATACTAATAAAATCGGCTTGGGTCAGGCTAGTGTAGCCGAGCAATTGACGACAACCAGACTCAAACTGGGAATCGCCTTGTCTGACGTGGCCGTAGCGACTAAAATCAGTCAGAAATATTTAGAAGCCTTGGAGAGTGGTCAATATCACAAATTACCAGAAGGCATCTACAGTTTAAATTTCTTGAGAGAATATGCACAGTATCTAGGACTTGACTACCAGAAATTACAAGCTAGTTTTTTGGAGGAAAAAAAAGTCACCCTATCTCATAATCAAACTGATTTATTTGCGCGTCAAATAGTTGCTACCAAAAATCTAATGGTCATGCCTCATTTAATTAGAAATGTTATCTGGGGTTTGTTATTATTCCTAGCTTTGGGTTATATTGTTTGGTTGTTAAATAATATTTATCAAGCGCCTCAGTTAATCGTGATAACTCCCAGTGATGATTTGGTTAGCTCTGAGCCAAAAGTTTTAATCAGTGGCAAGACAGAGACGGAGACAGAAATCACTATCAACGATAAAATTATCGTCGTTAATTTGGCAGGAGAATTTAGCGAGTTAGTCGCTCTGGAGCAAGGTGTTAATACTATTATCATCGAAGCCAAGAAGGGTAACAAAGCCATTAACACTGTAGTTAAAGAGGTTTTGTTTAAGACTAGCGAAAACTAAATATTTTCTTGAGTTTTTGGACGCAATGGGCTATCATTAGTAGACTCTTACAATAAAGCAAAATATATGGCTGATAACAAAGGCTCGAAAAAAGAGGGAGGGATGAATCACGATGCTAAGGAGGCTGCCGCTAATGCCGCCATGCAACAAATCAAAGACATGTATGGCGATGGCGCTATCATGAAATTTGGTGAGGCTAAAACTAGTGATGTTGATTGTGTGCCGACGGGTTGTCTGTCCTTGGACTTGGCCTTAGGAATTGGTGGCGTACCTAGAGGTAGGATTATCGAAATCTTCGGTCCCGAAGCTTCGGGCAAAACTACCCTGGCTCAACATGTGATAGCTGAAGTTCAGAAATTGGGAGGCATTGCCGCCTTCATTGATGCTGAGCACGCCTTGGATCCCGATTATGCTAAGAAGATTGGTATCAATGTTAAGGAAATGTTAATCTCTCAACCTGACACTGGTGAACAGGCTTTGGAAATTTTAGAAACTTTGGTGCGTTCCAATGCGATTGACGTGGTAGTGGTGGACAGTGTGGCTGCTTTGGTGCCGAAGAAGGAAATTGAAGGCGATATGGGAGATGCTCAGATGGGTTTGCAGGCCAGATTAATGAGTCAAGCTCTGCGCAAATTAACTGGAGTAGTGTCTAAGACCAAAACTATAGTCATCTTCATTAATCAAATCAGAATGAAGATTGGAGTTTTCTTTGGTAATCCAGAAACGACGACTGGCGGTCAAGCTTTGAAATTTTATTCCTCGGTCAGAATCGAAGTTAGACGCAGTGCGCAAATCAAACAAGGTGATCGCATTATTGGTAATAGGGTCAAGGCTAAGATTGTCAAGAATAAGGTTAGCGCTCCCTTCAAAACTTGCGAATTTGATATTATGTATAACGAAGGCATTTCTTTATCAGGCGATATCCTGGATGTCGGTACCGTTTACGGAGTTATTGCCAAGAGAGGCAATGCCTACAGCTACGGCGATGTTAAATTAGGAGTCGGTCGTGAGAATGCCAAGAAATTCCTGCGAGAAGATAAGAAATTAATGGAGACTATTCGCAAACAGATTATGAAAGAGGCTAAGAGTCGTGAGGATGGTGGTATCGCCATTGAATCGCCATTGGTAGCCGATTTAGAAACTGATGAAGAACCACCGATAGAATAGGAATTAAGAATAAATTGATTTCAAAAACCTCTCGAGATTAATCGAGAGGTTTTTGAATAGTTTGGAATTTATTTATTTTTTGATAGAGCCTAGTTAACACCGGGTCAGCTCTAGCTGTTTTTGTAGATAGATTTTTGCTCACCCAATGTCATCCCGGACTATGATCCGGGATCCAGGGTTAATTTCTTATTAACTTGAATACAGTGAAAATATATTAAATACTTACCAACTCTGGATACCGGCATTCGCCGGTATGACAATTAAAATTACACTCGTTCGGTGTATTCACCACTATCAGTATTGATACGGATGACGGTGCCGGCTTCGATGAACATTGGGACTTGGATCTCAGCGCCAGTTTCCAACTCAACCGTCTTCATAACATTGCCGGCGCTATTGCCACGCACTCCGGGAGGAGCGCTGGTTACTTTCAATTCCACTTTGATTGGTAATTTGATAGCCATAGGCTGTCCTTGAAAATAGAGAGCTTCAATAGCGGTGCCGTCCTTGAGGAATTTTAATTGTTCTTCGATCTGTTCCAGGGGCAATTCGAACTGTTCGTAACTCTCAGTATCCATGAAGTAGCCGTTATGCTCATCTTTGTAGAGATAGTCGGCCTTCTTGTATTCTACTTCTGCTTCTTCGGCCTTGTCACTACCTTGGAAAGTTCTCTCCATAACATTGCCGGAGAGGACGTTGCGAAGTTTGGTTTTGAGTACAGCGCCACCGCGACCCATCTTGTGGTGGTCGGCTTTGACGACGACATAAGGCTCCTTGTTGACCAAGAGAACTTTGCCGATTTTTATTTCAGTTAATGACAACATAAATAAAATTTAAAGTGGAAATCTCAAATTGTAAAATGACAATATAAAATTTAAAATATCATCGCGAAGCGATACCTAAATTTTTCATTTTGACATTTTCATTTTAAGTTTTTATCTGTTAGTGAAAATCATCAGGGCCATCATGCGAGCACGTTTGACGGCGTTGGCTAATTTACGTTGATGACTGGAGCAAATGCCAGTACGACGTCGAGGTAAGATTTGGCCGTAGAAGTTAGTGAACTGTCTTAGGGCTTCGGTATCTTTATAATCAATGTCGTGCCATTGGTTCTGACAGAACCAGCAGACCTTAGCGCTTTTGATCGGTGCGTTTGTATTAGACATAATATTTATTAAAAAGGAATATTCTCGACACTTATCTCTTCATCGGCAGGAGCGTCTGCATTAATGGTTGGAATGTTGTCGTAAGTAATATCATTAGATTGATTAGATTGATTGGCTTGATTTTGGTTCGGATAAGTTGCTGGACCGCTGTAAGGAGCTCCGGCAGAACCGCGACTGTCAAGCATAATCATGTTCTCGGCCACAATTTCTGTGGTGTAACGTTTGACGCCGTCTTTGCCGGCCCAATCACGTGTTTGTAAGCGACCCTCAATGTAAACCTTAGAACCTTTCTTGAGAAAACGTCCGCAGATGTCGGCGAGGTTTTTCCAAGCGACAATGTTGTGGAACTCTACTTTCTCTTGTTTCTGACCGGCAGCATCCTTCCAAACCATGTTGGTAGCGACGCTAAAACTGGCGACTGGTAAACCTGAACCAGTCTGTCTGATTTCGGGATCCTTGGTAAGATTGCCGATAATCATAGCCTTGTTGAGATTCATATATTTTTAATTAAAGTAAATTAAAGTAAATTGTCGTTTTCTAAGATTCTGTTGAGCTTATCTTCGAGGTCGGCCATTTCTAGTTTCGGCTTTTCTACTTCAGTTTCACTAGAGGTAACTTCAACAGCTTTTTTCTCAGCGCTGACTTCAGCCTTTTTTTCGGCCAACTTCTCTTCGTTTAATTCCAACTTCTTCATCACCTTGGCACGCAACTCTTCGGCAGCCTTTAATTGTTCTGCGGTCTTAGGCTCTGTTCTGACTACTTGGTGACGAATGATTTCGCTGGCCAAACGGATTTGGTTGTCAACATAATTAATTTTATCACCTGGTAAGTTAAATTCCAAGAGATGGTAGTAGCCGTGGCGGAAACCATGAATTGGATAGGCGAGACGCTTCTTACCCCAATCTTGATTAACGGTGATGTCACCGCCATTATCAATGATCAATTTCTCGACCTTGGTCTTGATTGGACCTAATTCAGTCTCACTAAACTTGTTGGAGATCAAGTACAGCAATTCATAATGCGGTACTTTGTCTGATTTTGTTTTGCTCATAAATACGCGTTAGTTAGTTTTTAAATAAATTAATCTCCCACCAATTTACGAATCATTTCACTAATACACAAATTAAGCCTTAATGCTTGATTCGCTTGTTTAGAATTCGTGCATTAGTGTCGATTGGTTGATTTGTGGGTTCAAAAAAAATCCTAGGGGTATTCCCTAAGATTGGCTATAAAATAGCTTGGAGAATACCTTTGACCTTTTAAGGGGTCATCCGCCGGAGCGGATATGGATCGGGTTTTAGTTGTAGAACTATGCTAACATAAGTTAAGAATGAGGTCAAGGGGCTTATTGGATAAAATATGTTAGGCATAATTCCCCTCTTCAGAGGGGTGCCCCAGCCTCGCCGTAGACGGCGAGTCGAGGCGGGCGTAGGGCGGGGTATGTAGTAGATTAGCTGAAAAATTACAAGTTATTTGGCTTATTTATTAATAACCCACCCCTAACCCCTCCAAGGAGGGGAATTTATATAAATCAGACCAATCTTGATATGTTATAAATCAAAAAATGGCTAAGATAAGATAAATAACATGACATGGCATTGACAAGTACTGTAATATATGATACAATACTAGATTGTTTTGTTCTTTATCAAGGGTTGTAATGATGTTGGGGTTAACTATTATCTTTGTCTGGATTCCGTTTATATTATTGTTAATTGCGGTATGTATAGCGTTTTTAATATTGACTGGCAATAATGTCAGTGAGTATTTTTATCAGAAATCACAAGGTCAGAACTGGGCCAATCGACTCAGAAGAATCATATCTAACTCCGAAGTCGGATGCCAATGACTATTCAAATTATTTAAAGCCATGCTTAACAGCTGGCTTTTTTTGTACCATTCTATTACTTTACACTATTACAGATTATGTTAAGCTATAGGATATGAAATATTTTTTTATTCTCGGTAATCATCCCGAGTTATCGGTAACGGAAATCTATAGTGTTCTGGGTGAGAGCGCTAGCTATCTAGCCTTGGTTAATGGTGCCTTGATAGTGGAAATTAAAAGTCTCGACGCCGAGTCTCTGATTAAGCGATTGGGAGGCACTATTAAAATTGGAGAGATTGAGGGAGAAATTAAAGATTTAGCAGGGGAGATTGGCGGAGCCTTATCAATGCTCCTGCAAAAAAACACAAAGCCATTTTTTGGAATCTCACTCTATGGTGGTAAATATAATTTCCTACCAACTGCACTAACTATTAAAAAAGAAATTACTATTGCTGAGCGAGCGCCACGATTTGTGACCAGCAAGGAGTCAGTCTTGTCGAGTGTGGTAGTGGAACAAAATAAATTAACCAATGGCGGTCTGGAAATGGTGCTTATTATGGATTCGACAAGCTCACCACAAGAAAAAAAGTATTGGTATGGACGAACCTTGGCGGTTCAGGATTTCAAAGAATTATCCAAGCGAGACTATGGTCGTCCAGCTAGAGATGATGCTTCTGGAATGTTGCCACCCAAGCTGGCGCAAATTTTAATTAATTTGACTGGTGCGGATTTTGACGAGACTTTGCTCGATCCATTCTGTGGGTCTGGTACAGTGATTGGTGAGGCGGCGTTGATGGGTTTTCAGAATTTAATAGGCACTGATTTAAGCGCAGTGGCAGTTAATGACAGTTGGAAAAATTTTGACTACCTGGAGAAGAGTTACGAGTTGCGAGTTACAAGTTGCGAGTTCAAGATTTCCAATGCTACAAAAATATCTGATATTTTAAATAGCAATCAAGTTGATGCTATCGCCACCGAACCATATCTTGGTCCACAGCGAGGTGAAAGGAATTTTGTTATTATAAAAAAAGAGCTCGATGTTTTGTACAGCGAGGCACTGAGCGAATTTAAAAAAGTTGTGAAGACTGGTGGACGGGTGGTGATGGTGTGGCCTGTATTTTCACGTAACACGCATCACGTATCACGTAGCATGGTTGGCTTGGTAGAAGTTGCTCCAAATTTCCAAGGTTGGGAGATGGTTGATGCTTGGCCAGAGGGTATTAGAAATGATGCCAAGGGGTACTATTTGTATGGTCGACCAGGGCAAAGTGTCTGGCGTCGTATCGTAATTTTACAAAAAAAATAGGAGTCCCTTGGGGACTCCCACCACGTTCACACTTTGGCTTAGATTAAATAATCAAACCTACATAGGTCATCATTTTCGTGGGGGGGATCACGAAAAAGATGGTCATACCCTTTCTTGATAGCGTCGTCTGCCAATGAGCGTTTCCTCGTGTATCGAATATAATAAGCTTGTGATAATTCACGTTACAAAAGAACATTTTGCTTACTATAGCTAAAACATATAAAAAAGTCAAGAGCTGTTGTGAAAAGGCTATTATTGGGCCTTTTTTATTTATTAATAAGGAAGTTGCAGACGTCTCCGTCTTGGACGAGATATTCTTTGCCTTCGATGCGGAGTAGACCTTGGGAGCGAGCTACTGCCTCAGAACCAGTTTTGACAAAATCTGACCAATTGATGACTTCGGCCCTGATGAAGCCTTTGATAAAATCAGTATGAATGACACCAGCAGCTTCGGGCGCTTTGGCGCCGACGGGGAAGGTCCAGGCTCTAGTTTCGTCTTTACCAGTAGTGAAGAAGCTGGCGAGACCAAGTAAAGCATAAGAGGCTTGGACTAATTTGTGCAGACCGCTGTCGTCCAGACCCAATTCGCGGATATATTCAACTTGTTCCTCGGGAGCGAGCTCGGCTATTTCATTTTCTAATTTGATGTTTAACCTTATTTCATTAGCCTGTGACTCGGCTTCAGTCTGATCCGTGTTGACGACATAGAGCATGGGTTTGGCACTGAGGAGGCTGAGATCTTTGATAGCGAATTTTTCTTCGGCGCTTAATTCTAAATCACGAACCATCTTCTCCGCAGAGAGTTGCTCATGAACTCTTTTAATTAATTCGTGATAGGCGATGGCTTTTTTGTCGCCGGTTTTAGTTTCTTTGGCGGCCTTGTCCAATCTCTTTTCCACGGTATTAAGGTCAGCTAGAATTAATTCTAAATTAATAACACGCTTATCACCAGCGGGATCAATTTTATTATTAACATGAATGATATTATCGTTTTGAAAATCGCGCACCACTTGGATAATGGCATCACACTCCCGTATGTGGGAGAGAAATTTATTGCCCAGTCCTTCGCCTTGGCTAGCACCGGCGACTAGGCCGGCAATGTCAACGAATTCAATGGCAGCAGGAATGACTTTGGCTGGCTGGGAGACTTTGGCCAAGGCCTGTAGTCTGTGGTCGGGCACTTCAACTAAACCGACATTCGGTTCGATGGTACAAAAAGGATAGTTCTCGGCTGGAACTTGATTGCGGGTTAAAGTGTTGAAGAGGGTTGATTTACCGACGTTAGGTAAGCCTACTATGCCTAATGATAACATAAGATGATAATTAATGTTTTGATAATTTTTGAGAGATACCCGCCTCCGCGGGTATAAATTTAAACCTACTGAGAGATACCCGCCTCCGCGGGTATAAATTTAAGTATTGGGTAGACCGACGATTCCTAGTGATAGCATAAGGTTATGATTATTATTTTGCAGGTTTTATACCACAGTAATCTTATAATAGCAAGGTAATAGATATGTATTTATAATTTCCAAATCCCAATTTCCAAATCCCAAACAAACCCCAAGCCACAATTTCCAAATTATACAAAAATCAGCTAAAGGCTAATCGCTAAAAGCTAATAACTGATTTACTTCAGGGCGAGGCCGGCGAAGATGAGAAGTAGGGCGTAGATCATGTCAAAGCCGACTATTTTCAATTTATTAGAGCACCAGACAGAGAGCCAAACTAGATAGTAAAATGGCAGGGTAATTAGGTAGAGAACATTTTTGTGACGTATTAGATTGATGTTTTTCTGCACTATATTGTTGGCATCTTGGTCGCTGGGTAGGGCTTGGGAGCCAAAGGAAAAAGCCAGCCAAATCAGGAGATAAAACCAAGGGCTGTTGACGCCGTAATAAGTGGACCAATAGGCGATGAACATGGCCACGATGGAATTGATGACCAGTGGACCGATGGAAACGCCGAAAGCAGAGCTGATACTTCTCGGCTCCTCGTGCTCTACAAAGCCCGATAAAGTTCCGAAGCGGAAAAAAGAGATACGAAATATCTTTAGTCTGAACAGTTTACAGAAGATGGCATGAGCACTTTCGTGAAGCATAACTCCAGGGAAAGTAAGGATAGGGAAAAACATGGCTGGTAAATTTATACCCATATCTGGGCACGCGATAATTTAATAATTTAAAAACTTAGTATTCATAACTCATAACTCATAACCTCTATCACTAAAAACTAACCGCTAAAAGCTTTTATATATCTTATCATATACTATTCTGATTAAGTTGCCAAATAAAAAACCACTAACGTGGTTTTTTTGTGGATGCTGAAGGATTCGGCTCCAGTCACTAAGTCTCGCTAGTCCCGATAGTAATCGGGACGTCGCTCACTAAGTGCTCCAGCCCGACCTCGCGATGCTCATAAATTCGCATATCGCTCCGGTTTTCGAATCCTTGCGCAGTTCAAACTTTTGAACTGCTCAGCATCAAAAAAAACCACTAATGTGGTTTTTTTGTGGATGCTGAAGGATTCGAACCCTCGACCCCTTCGGTGTAAACGAAGTGCTCTAACCAGCTGAGCTAAGCATCCTAGATAAGTTTATAAAGTTCACCCGCCTGCAACGCTATGCGTAGCATTACGGGCAGGTCAAGTTTGTAAAGTTTGTAAAGTGACGTTGGTAAAAATCTTTATGAACTTTTAACTTTACTAACTTTATAAACTGATTAGTGCAGACGAGAAGACTTGAACTTCCAAGGCCTTTCGGCCATCCCGATGTCCATCGGGACGTACTTATCAATTTCACCTTTATGAACTTAGTTGTGTGGGCGGAAGAAGACTTGAACTTCCAAGCTATTGCTAGCACCAGCCCCTCAAGCTGACGTGTTTACCAATTTCACCACCCGCCCAAAAAATAAATCCCAAGCTCCAAATTCCAACCATCAAATATTTATAAATTATAATTTCCAAATCATTTATTTTTTTGGTTTTGTTATAATTATAATAACTTGATAACTAAAATTTGAAACTTGGGATTTTGTAGATTTATTTAACTTCTTTCTTGATAACTTTCTTGATCTTCAGTTTCTTCTTGTAGTCAGTCAAGAAATACAGTTTGGCGCGTCTGACGATAGCTTCTTTCTTGATCTCAATCTTCGTGATAGTTGGCAGATTGATAGGAAAAATCTTCTCAACTGTAATACCATCGCTAACTTTGCTGACTGTGATAGTACCTCCAGCCTCTTTGCCGTGACGACGAGAGATGATGATGCCATCGAAATATTGTAAACGCTCTTTTTCTTGACCCTTAGCGTTAAGCTCTTTGATTTTTTGATAAATCCTGACGGTCATGCCGGGAGCCAAAATAGCCTTGACTTCATCAAGTGTTAACTGGTCTTTAGCTTCTGTTGTAGTTTTAGTTGTCATATGATTAAAAAGAAGAACTCAATGAGTTCGATAAATTCAACCAAATATTATAACAAACAGTTAAATTTGTCAAATATAGGACAATTGTTATAAAAATGGCTGTTTTGGTGAACGAGAGTTGCGTTAAATGTTCCTTCGGTTATTTTGCTAATGCTTAATATTTAATAATATGAAGTAGTTAAAATTCAGACCTCACCCTTACCCTCTCCTAACTTAGGAGAGGGAAATCGTTAAAATATTGATTTAATGATATTTTTAGAGCGTTATTCTATTTTTAACTCTCTGGTCAAGAGTTCTCTAATGGCGACAGCTGGCTCTTTGCTGTGATAGAGTATGCGATAGAGAGCGTTGGTAATGGGCATTTCTACCTGCAATATTTCTGATTTGTGCCAAACGGCGCTGGCGGTGTAATAGCCTTCAACGACACCGTGTTTATCCAGAACTTCCTGGACGCTATGGCCTTGGCCTAGGGCGATGCCGAAACTGTAATTACGACTGAGCTGACTATTCATAGTCAAGAATAAATCACCCAGTCCAGACAATCCGTAAAAAGTTTGGCGTTCTGCGCCCAGGGCCAAACCGAGTTTGACTATTTCTTTGAGACCTCGTGTTAGTAGAGCTCCCTTAATATTCATGCCACCATCAATAGCGTCACTCAAGCCTGCACCAATAGCAATGACATTCTTAATAGCACCGCCGATTTGAACCCCGATGATATCGGTGCTGATGTAGGGACGGAAAAAGGAAGCGGAAAAAGCGCTTTGAATTATTTTAGCTGATTCTAAATTGCGACTAGCGATGGTTACTAAGGTAATCTTTTGATCGGCAACTTCTGTAGCGAAGCTTGGGCCTGAGAGGTAGCAAGTGTTGGGAGCGAGCTCTGGCGCCATTTTCTCAATAACTTCAGAGATTAATAATCCATCTGGCAGTATGAGGCCTTTGGCGGTATTAACAAGAATGGTGTCTGGTCGCAAATGTGGTATAATCGAAGCTAGAACTTCTGGTAGAACTTGGCAGGGGCTGGCCAGGATGACAATTTTTTTATCGGCTAAACAGCTTTGTAAATCTGTGCTGAGATTAAGTCCGCTTAAGTTGGCGTTAGGTAAGAAAGGATTTATTTTGGTGCTTTGACATTGCTGGTAGGCTTCGTGGTCGTAAAACCAGAGGTCGACGCTGTGACCATTCTTAGTTAAGACTGTGGCTAGGGCAGTGCCCCAAGCGCCAGAGCCTATTACGGCTATATGATGTAATTGATTATTCATGTTTTTGGCTTTTAATAGTATGTTAGAGTATAATCTAAGTGAGTAATTTTAAATTTCCAATTTCAAATTTCCAAACAAATTCCAAATCAAAATTTCTAAACTACAATCGTAATGTATGTCTATCAAAAATAAAAAAATACTTTTTTCCTTATTTAGTCTTATTGTCATTATATTAATAAACTATTTTTCTGGCAATGAACCTGTCGAAGCGCCGGTATTGACTCAGGAAATGGTTAGTAGTAGCGCTAGCATCATGACTACCAGCACGACGACAGTGGCCGGTGATAAAGTTATAGGTCTGGATCAGATAGAAAATGAATCCAATGAATCTGAGGATTCGGATTTGTTTATGGTGACTAAGGTGGTGGATGGCGATACTATCGAAGTGAATCTGAATGGCAAATTGGAAAAGTTGCGATTAATCGGTGTGGATACGCCGGAAACGGTTGATCCTCGTAAGCAGGTGCAATGTTATGGTCGCGAAGCCTCTGACTTCACCAAAGCGACTTTGTTGGGTCGGCCAGTACGTTTGGAGCTGGACCAGAGCCAAGACGAGCGTGATAAATACGGGCGACTTTTGGTCTATGTCTGGCTTGGTGAGGAATTATTCAATCAGAAGTTAATAGCCGAGGGCTATGCTCATGAATATACTTATAAGCTGCCTTATTATTATCAAGCTGAGTTTAAGCAAGCGCAAGTCCAGGCGCGCGAGCGAGCCTTGGGTCTATGGTCGGCCGAGACTTGTGGCGGTGTGACATTTTAATTCAGTCTTTGCATGATGCTTTGAAAAACTTGTCGATTCTAGCAAATCTGTTAAAACTTAGCCCAAAGATTATTTAAGCATTTTCAGGTTTTAGCCAATAATCTGTAGTAGGGTGTGGCAAATGTCGGCTTTTTGGCTAAGGCTTGCTTTTTTTAAAATTATTGTTTATACTAAGCTCAAATTGACAACCCAGCACTCTTTGATTAAATCTCTGGATTCGGCTTCCTTATAATTAATAAGGAAAAGAGTGGCCAGAGAACTGATTGTCGCCCTGGAGCGACTTTGGTTAAGGGAATCTTTTTTATTATCAAATATGTCAAAAACAGCCCCAGTTGACGAGCAAGACTTCGCCGTCTTGGTTGATCAAGATCTCAGTCGAATCCCTCAGGTCGGTGATACTGTTACCGGCACTGTGCTAACTGCTTCTAAAGCGGAAGTGCGTTTGGATATCAACGGCATTATGACCGGTGTGGTTCGTGGTCGAGAGCTCTTCTATGAAGCTATTGAATATGCCGACTTGAAACCTGGTGATGAAATCGAAGCGACAGTCATGGAAGGTGAGAACGAAAACGGCGAATTAGAATTGTCATTCCGTTTCGCTGGTCAGGAGAAGACCTGGACTAGCTTGACTGATTCATTCACCAACGGCACTCCTTTGAAAGTGAAAATTATCGAAGCTAACCGTGGTGGTTTATTAGTTAGTTATATGCAGACTCAGGCTTTCTTGCCTGTCAGTCAATTGTCGCCAGAGCATTACCCACGAGTCAGTGGTGGTGACAAGAATAAAATTTTAGAAAAATTGAAATCTATAGTCGGTAAAGAGATTGAAGTTAAGGTTATTACTCTGGACAAAGATGATCAGAAATTAATTGTCAGCGAAAAGGCTGCCTGGCAGGAGCGTCAACACGATGTTCTGACCAAGTATGCGGTCGGTACAACCGTCGAAGGCGCTATTACCGCCGTTACTAATTTCGGAGTCTTCGTTTCTTTTGGCGAGAGCCTAGAGGGTCTGATTCATATCAGCGAATTAGCTTGGCAGAGAATTGATGATCCTAGTGAACTGTACAAAGTCGGTGACGCCATTAAAGCGGAGATTATTAATGTCGAAGGCGCCAAGATTTTCTTGTCAGCTAAGAAATTAGTTAGTGACCCTTGGAATGATATCAAAGAGCGTTACCAAATTGGCTCCAGTTACAAGGGTACGATTATCAAGGTTAATCCTTTCGGTCTGTTCGTAGAACTTGATAAGAATATTCATGGTTTGGCTCATGTCAGTCAGCTTAGTTTGGCTTCAGGACAAAAGTTAGAAAATCTCTACAAGGTCGGTGAAGAAAGAGAATTCGTGGTCGTTTCTATTGAGCCTGATGAACATCGTCTTGGCTTATCAGTGGATAAATTGCCAGTTAAGGAGCAAGCGTCCAAAGAGACTGAAGTGATAGCAGTAGCCGGCGCTGAGTCAGAAGTAAAGGATGAAGTGAAGGAGTAATTAACGAATCATTGAAAAATGCTGTAACAGTGATATAATAGATATCATATATAATTGATTTATGCGTAGAATATATCGTCGTCCCAAACCAATAGTTGATAAAGGCTTTCGCGCTAACGAGAGAGTCCTTTCTCCGATGTTACAATTGATAGACGCGGACGGTGTCGGACTCGGCGTGGTCAGTCGTGAGGAGTCACTCCGTTTGGCTCAAGAAGCCGGATTAGATTTGGTAGAGGTAAATCCGAAATCAGATCCGCCAATCGCCAAGATAATGGACTACGGTCAATTCAAATACGAACGCGATAAGAAATTACAGAAGCAAAAGACGAAGAGTAAGAAGTCTGAAACCAAATGTGTACGTTTATCCGTACGTATCGGTGTCCACGATTTCAACACCAGAATAGAACAGGCTAAGAAATTCTTAACCAGGGGAGATAAATTGAAAGTGGAGCTTCGTCTCAAAGGCCGTGAAAGACAACATCCTGAGACAGGACGTGAAGTACTGGTCAAATTCATGAACGAAATGCTAGCTTCAGACAAATTGAACCTGGAAATCGAAGAAGCCTTGACAAAGCAAGGGGAAACCTTTAATATGGTTTTAGTTAATAAAAAAAGCTAAGGTTGAAGTAAAATATTTAGGATAGATTCATTTTTGAAAATAAAATTATGCCGAAAATTAAGACACATAAAGCAACGGTTAAGCGTTTTACCAAAACAGGAACCAACAAAGTTCTACGTCGTAAAGCCGGTCAAGACCATTTCAATGCTAGAGAGACAGGAAACACTAAACGTAATAAACGCCGTGATATTTCAGCTCACACAGCTGATGTTAAGAATATTATTCGCCTCCTGCCTAACTAAGGTTGGTCTGATTAATTTAAAAAAACTATGCCGAGAGTCAAACGAGGAATCACTCACAATAAGAAGAGAAAGAAATTATTAAGCAAGGTTAAAGGCTTCAAGTGGGGTCGAAAGAACCGTATCAAACTGGCCAAAACCGCCAGTGTTAAGGCTGGCGTCCAGTCCTACATTGGTCGTAAATTGAAGAAACGTTTCAACCGTGGCTTGTGGCAGATCAAGATAGGCGCTTTCGCCAAGACTCATGACTTGTCCTATTCTCGATTGATTGATCAATTAAAGAAAGCGGATGTCGCTCTGGATAGAAAGATTCTGGCTGATTTGGCCGTTAATCACAAGACAGTGTTGACTAAAATATTGGAAACAACTAAGCGCTAAATTATGAGTACTCAAACAATTCAAATCCTTCAGCTCATCACCGCGGTTTTATTGATTGCTTCCATTATGATTCAGCAGAAGGGCAGTGGCCTGGGTGAAGCCTTCGGTGGTGGTGGAGCAGTCTATCGAACCAAGCGAGGCGCTGAGAAAATAATCATTCGTTCAACCGTGGTATTAATAGTAATTATGTTGGGCTTAGCCATCTTAGCCCTCTTAACAGCCAATAACTAAGCCTATTGAGATCAATTGATTTTAATAAGCAATGATTTATATGAACAAAGCTGGTTTAATTGAAAACATTAGCGCCAAAGTTACTGGCGTGTCTAAGAAGCAAGTTGAAGATGTGGTGGAGACTTTAGTCAACACTATCATTGAAGAGTTGGTAGCGGGCAAGAAAGTGAACCTGGTTGGTTTCGGTTCCTTCGAGGCTCGCAAACGTCACGCTCGTGGCGGAATCAATCCTCAGAAACCAACTGAGCGCATCACTATTCCTGAGGTTAGCGTGGCCAAGTTTAAGACTGGCAAGACCTTGAAGGATGCTTTAAAAGGCAAACTGAATACTAAGGAGAAGATTGAAGAGGCAGTAGCGGAAGAAATGGCTCAAGAAATGTAAAAATATATTAATTTCAATTTAGGAGATTTGTGAAAAAGCAACGTTTAGCTCTAGCGACGTTGTTTTTTATATATTGGATAATATTTTAAAAAAGTGCTATACTGCAAAATATCCAAATTAAATATTTTTCAATAATAAAATTGTATGAAAATTCATGACAAAACCGGCTTCACTCTGATTGAATTGCTGGTAGTAATGGTCATAATTGCCTTCACGGTAATTATTACTTATGTAAATTTGCCAGGCGTCAAGGCTAGAGGCAGAGACATCCAAACCTTGAAAGAGGTTCAGTCGATGAGAGAAGCTCTGGCCAATTATAAACAAGATAACGGTTTCTATCCGTCAATACTAACTCCAGGCATGTCTATGGTGGGACCCAGTGGCAAGGTTTATTTATCGGCCGTGCCCTCTAATACTGATATGGAGGATGCCTGTGGCGTGACGGATTTCGGTTATGCCAGTTCCAATCCTTATGAATATAGTATTAATTACTGCCTAACCAATCCAATTGAGAGGGTAGGTTCTAATCTCTGTAATGCTAGTCAAGGTGATATCTGCGAGTCCTGCACGGCTAATTGCACTAATAAGTATTGTGGCGACAGCAATGGTTGTGGCGGTATGTGTACCGGCCTCAGTGCTGAAATGTCTGCCATTGCTGGACTGTCATGTAGTTCAAGTGGTGATTTAATGTGTGGCAATACACCGATAACAGTTGATGTTAGTCAGATCGATACTTGTGTTGATGACGATGTGTCCTGTAGCGCGGTGGCTGGAGGTTGTAGCGCGACAGAAAGTTGTGTCGCAGGAATCTGCCGAGAGGCGACGCCATGTAATGCGCCAAGTCTAGCTACAGTAGAATGCGATTCGTCCAGTCAATATGGAAAAATTTGCGGTGGTGGTTACTTGATTTGTAAAGCCGGCGACAGTAGTTGCGGTAATGTTAATTTAGTAGCGGCTCCAGGCCGATGTCTCGGTGGCTCAGGAGCGCTCAGTACCGTGTGTACTTGCGGCTCGGATAATAATTATAAGACCTGGGGTGATGGAACTTTAACTGGAGGTAGTGACACGGTTTATGGATTGAATAATTTTAGTGACGGCGCTGATGGAACGACAGTCAAATCAAATAGCACCGCCTTCCCGGCAGCTAAGCATTGCCTTGATTTAAGCTTGACCGTTAATGGTGTGACTTATGACGATTGGTATCTACCATCTGCTAAGGAGTTAGCGGCGGTAGCTAAGAGTAGTGAAGAATTTTATCTTCAATATCAGGACGACCAAATCAATCCCGTCCCACAAAATGTTTGGGCCATCAATGCTTATTATGGTGAGGCTTTATCAGTGGCTACTTTGGCTAGTGGCGCTCATTACGATAAGATTCCATTGCTTAGCGCAGGAGATGTTCATAGCTATGATTATAGTCGGGCAGACAATCTCGGTATAGTCGAATATTGGTCTTCAACGGAAACTAATAGTACTGATTGGAATATGAGCGTGCCTAATGGAGCCTATGCTCAAAGAACTAACGGATATGCCTTGGGACAGTGGAAGACGACTAGTCGACCAGTCCGTTGTGTCAGGAGGTTCTAAATATAGTTTTAAGTATTTGATTCAAGAGCGTGGGAGCTGAGTCCGACGCTCTTGATTTATTTAACTCATAATGTTATTATCCACTTGGTTAATAACAATTGACCTATGGTCTGATTTTTGTGGTTTCCGTTATTTAATATTAGCTAAAAATATAGTTAAATACTTTACGAACTTTATAAACTTTCTAACTTTGTAAACTTGTTTTGCTTCGGTAGCTTGGAGGGCCACTAAGCCCGACACCCCGCATTTACGCAGTAAATGTGCGGGGCAATGGATAGTCCCGCTTTGCGGGATCGGACCAGATCAAGTAGGTTTAACAATTTAAGTTTACGAAATTCAATTGGCTTCGGTAGCTCAATGGATAGAGCACTTGGCTTCGGACCAAGGGGTTGGGGGTTCGAGTCCCTTCCGAAGCACGAAGTGATGAGGAAGCAAGTCAACTTCTTGACTTGCGTAGGGACGAGAATGCCGGAGCGATGTTCAGCGAGCAGTTCCGGTGAGCTGAACCGCGAGGCGGGGTCGCGACCGAGGAGG
>Ga0172379_10000705_pt1 | contig 79518 bp, 69 predicted proteins | sample GrowelOW334metaG_FD_119756 | JGI IMG/M metagenome (GOLD analysis project Ga0172379, IMG submission 119756) | Groundwater microbial communities from an aquifer near a municipal landfill in Southern Ontario, Canada - Groundwater well OW334 metaG | ecosystem: Environmental > Aquatic > Deep... | reverse complement strand
CTAATTTAATAGCTTCGTTGTATTCAGTTACTACCTTGAGTTCAGTTTCATCGTCATAACTAATCATTTCTGAAACAGTTTTACCAATCTTCATCGGATTAAGCTTGGATACTGTTGGTGAACCTTCAAAGAAAATTATTCGCTCAATCAACCATTCGGCATGGTGCATTTCATCCATTGCCTGTTTACGGATAGCTTTGTGAAGTTTGCTATAACCCCAGTTTGCACACATTTCAGATTGCACCATATACTGATTGATAACAGTAAGTTCATCAGCTAAAAGCGAATTCAAAACGGTTACTAATTTTTCATTACCTTTCATAATTGTGATTTTTAAATAGTGAATTTTGAAATGACTAATTTAAGCAGCTTAAACTGCAAATGGGTTACAGAATTTTTGGGAAAATTTACACAATTCGCACATTATGAATATGCTTATTTTGTAAATAATTGCGATTCAATTGAACTTGACGAAAGATTTATAAAAGGACTTATTAAAACCTAAGTTGAGCGATTTGAGTGCAGCAACAAATCGCTTTACTTAGGTATAACCCCGACATAGCAATTGTTGTTTTTCTCAAATTGAGTGAAGCGAAAATTTGTGGAAACTTACAATTGTTCAGTCGATTGAGCAGATTTGTGGTAACAAATCGCTCAATTTGGGTAAAAGGCTAACTAAGGCTCTGTTTCATTTATGTGTGCAATATGTATAATTTCTTTGGCGATATCTTCCGGAGAAAGAATAAAATCGATAAATCCACTTGCTATTGCGCTTTCTGGCATATCTGGCTGTTTGGCTGTATTTGGTTTCTGGGCGATGGTAATGCCTCCCACTTCTTTTATTCCTTTCAATGCTTCGGCTCCGTCACCATCATAGCCTGAAACAATAACAGCGATAAGTTTTCCGTCCCAATGTTCAGTCAATGAACGCAGAAAAACAGTAATCACATCAGGCCATCCCCTAGGTTTGGATATTGGCTTTAGGCGGAACTCGTCGTTAAACACGTGTAAGTCGCTCTGTTCGGGAATGATAAATACATGATTGGGCAGAACATCGAGTCGTTCCGTGATCAGTTCAACGGGCATCTTTGTAAAGCGAGGAAGAACCTCGTGGAGCATAGTAGCTAAGGTTCTTACATGATTAACAATTACAATAGCCACACCCATATCGGGTGGCAAATGTTGTAGCAGACGGGTGTAGGCATCAAGGCCTCCTGCCGAACCACCTACGCAAACTATTGGAAAGTCTTTTATTGTTTTCTTAGTTTTCATACATAATCGTTTGTATTCATGCCGTTTTAAAATGCTTCTTTGATAATTGTTTTTCCATAACACAAGATTTAGTAAGTCAAAGAAACGAGCCTTTTATAAATTAAGTATTACAGAACTTTTGATAATATTTACAACATTCTCACAATATATTTTGAGTGTACCCCAGCAAATTAACAGGGCTTTAAATATTGTGAATAGCTATCAGAAATAATTAAAATAGGAATGATTTACCAAAAATAGAAAAGCCTGAAAATCATATAATTTTCAGGCTTTTGGTTTTGTTTAATTTGTCGGGGTGATCACGCCAAAAGGCGTGACGACCATCACGCCTTTTGCGTGATACGCTAGCCAACTGCGCCACACCGTACAGTTCCACCAAACCAATTCCATTCCGCGAGCCGATTAGGTTGCTCCAATCGGCACCGTCCCAATAGGAGTAATCGAAATATTCTGCCAGTTCACCATGATACATTATCGGCTTTAATCTGATCGATAGTTTGGGGAAAAGCTTGCAATCCTATTGATAAAACAATGGTAAGGCAAATAATCGGTTTTTTCATTGGTATGTTGTTTGTTCACTTTTGGAATAATACCGCTTAAGTATATGAAATTTTAGAATAACTAAGAAATATTGTGTTTTTTAGTTGATTTATAGATAATTAAGACTTATTCTAAATAAGAATTTTTCCACTAAAATGATTCAAAAAGGAGGATGTTGGTTGCCCATAAAAGAGTCAATCCAATATTGGAAAAACCAATATTATACAAAAAACAACTTGTAACGGTATTGTTTTGCACTTTACTACGAACTTTATCATGAACTTTATACCGAACTTTATACCGAACTATTAATTATCCAAAACCCTGTTCTACCAATTATTTTTTTAGTCAATTACTTTAAATCTTCTCAATCAGTCGACTTCTAAACATTTCCCATGCTGCCAATGGGTTATACTTTTCATCCACTCGAAGTAATGAAATGGTATCATCTAAAAATTCCCGGTCTTTCATTTTTAATTCCATGTTTTGCAGGTACTGTTTTTGAGTGGGTGGATTGGCAACTACAAAATTCATGTACACTTTATAACAGGCAATTATCTGGTCAATATTTAGATTTGATAAGGTTAACGCTTTATACATGTCGTATAAATCACGTCCTTTTCGGCGTTGATATAGGGCACGGATTTTTGTGCCTAACATTTCTTCGAGTTGGTAAGTAGAAATATTGCAAGTCCCTTTAAACCAACCAGTATTTACGCTAAACTCCTTAGTGGTATATCCTAAAACGGAAAAATGTTCCCGACAATTAATTTCCACTTTCAACCGCAATTTTACTGGGGTTATGTTCTCGGAATCGAAACGAAATACAAGGGTGTTGTTATTTGCCTTTTGTTTGATAACGGGTTGTCCAAGGAAAGAGAGCCGCTTTTGCAGCTGTGCGATAACATCTTTGATTGGACCTGTTTTTTTCTGAACTAGGTCAATATCTTCGGAATAACGGGGCTGAGGTTGTAAATATAGTTTATACAATGCGGTGCCACCTCTGAAAACAAGATTTTCGGCCAAAAAATCATCTGAAAATATCTCCACCAGAGAACGGCATATCACCAAGTCCTGTTCAATTTGTTCGTCGGTTATCCAGGGAACAACATTACTCCAAGCTTTTATTTCGTTTGCTGGTATCATTCGTCAATTTCAATATCGGTGTTAATAATTATTTTCCACCGGTCATTTTTCTGAAAACCGATTTTTTCAATTCCGGCTTTCAAGGGTTGCCTAAAAAACTCTTTCTTTATTTTTTGAGACTCTTTGTAAAGCTTATCGGACAATATTTTTTGTTCCAGAACAACCTCTAAAAGATAACCCAAACGCTGGATTGTAGGAACGGTGAGCGTATTAATCAATTCGGGAATAATTTTTTCCGGTTTCATCACTTCAGCTAGCTCGTTTATAACCGATGCCGCTCGATTAATGCCACCAATCCGGCTATTGTAATAAATAATATCCGCTGCAGTTAATTCGGGGCTTGACACCTTCACAAAACCCGATTCGGTTTTTCTATTCTCCAGTAAATTTTCGGGAATCTCTTTTTTTGTTATATAATTGATTTTAAGTCCTTTTTTTATCGTTGCAATTTGTTTGGTATCTGTTACTACAAAGAATTCCTGGGGCTGCTGATGGGCTGAACCATGCAATGCTGCGGCACTTAAAAGACCCACATAATAGGGTTTGTGAATAAACTTCATCAAGCTATCGATGAAAAGCATAGGTGGTAGCAGACCGCGGGAAGTATATTCGGGAGGAACAATAAGATAAAACCCTTTATAGACAGATAAGATTCGACCTTTATTTGAAAGTCGGTCTAATGCCCGTTTTAAAGCTGATTCAGACAAATCAGGAAAATCAGCTTTAACTTGTACTAAGCTAAATACATATTTTCCCCAGGATTGCTGTTTTTCAACCCAACTCAATAAGTAGTTATTATTTCGTGCAGCTTCCAATGAGAGTAAAGTTTCTGTAAATATACCTAAAAAAGGTACTAATATGAATTTTTTACTCAAAAAAATTTCATTCTTTTTTGACACACTATAAATCCCAATTTTTACCCCTTTTGATACAACAGAAAGTAATAAAGATGAAGAGTATAAATTCGAGCAAAGTACCATAAAACGATGTTTTTGTGAATAGTTTACACATAACTCATGCTCTTTGATCTTTTGCATTTCCATCGAATGCTATTAAATTAAACAACTCTCTTAGCCTTCTCTGCATCCTCAATCCATATATTTCTTCAATTTCGGAGCTGTTGAGGTTGGTGGTTAAATGGGTAATCATGTGGCACGACAAAAACAAATCGTACCGCGAAAGCAGGATTTCAGCCATTACGTTGCAGTCGTTGCCAACATATTTTAGGATGTTTTGTGAATGATGGGCAAATTGAGGGCAATAAAAAGCCAACTTATTGATAAAAACAAAAAGAGATTACCCCTTTTAATCGGGATAACCTCTTTCCTGGTCGGGGTGATCACGCTTTGAGTGTGACGACCATCACGCCTTTGGCGTGATACGCTAATCAACTGCTATATTATGGTATGAGGCTTTACGGTCTGGATTTATTTGAATAAAACCAACTGTTCCGATAAAAAACGCCCGGCTCCCCTCGATTTGATCCGTTTCTCCATGGCCATAGCTTCTAAACGGCTGGCATATTCATTTGACCAGATTATTTTCCACGGAACACCTTTAGCAGTAAACGATGTTTTTCCCCTGTTGTGTTCCTATATCCGTCGGTCTAAATCTTTGGTCTGGCCTATATAATACTTCCGCAATAATTCTGAATATAAAATATATACCCTAAACATAGCTTTGGTTATCAGGTTGATAAAAATAAAAAGAGATTACCCCTTTTTATCGGGATAATCTCTTTCCTGGTCGGGGTGATCCGACTCGAACGGACGACCACTAGCACCCCATGCTAGTACGCTAGCCAACTGCGCCACACCCCGCTCAATTGAAAGTGCAAATTTAGTAAACGAATTGTAATCTGCAATTAGTTTGAAACTATTTTCAGGATTTTTCCACCAGTTACCATATTGAACGATATTTTGAAAATCTTTTTTATTTATAGGGTTATAAATAGTATCAATAAATTGGATAGGAATAAGAAAAATCAATAGTTGATCCAAAGAGTATGAATTTAAAAATGGTTGCAAAATTCTTATAAATTAGGTATTTACACAAATAATAATGTAACTTGGTTTTCAATTCATTCAGCCATTTTTTATTGATTCGGAATAATTTGGTCACCTGACAATTTGTATGGAACCAGTATTTGGTTCACTTTTTGAAATCCTCTAAATCCGATCGCTCAGGCATTAAAAATATTCGTAATTTTGTAAAGTTGTAAAGTTGTAAAGAAATTAGTAAAACAAGTAAAAGTATAGATTCATGGATTTATTTAAAAAAATGGAAGTTCCTAAAAACCAGTCAACTGTTGATAACATTGGCGGGAAGGATGCAGAGCATGTTAAATGTTTAATCATAGGCTCAGGACCTGCCGGTTATACTGCAGCCATATATGCTGCTAGAGCTAACCTTAAACCTGTTATGATTCAAGGTATACAAGCTGGTGGCCAGTTAACCACAACCACTGAGGTAGAAAATTTTCCAGGTTATCCTCAAGGTACCGATGGTACTGCCATGATGGAAGATTTAAAGAAACAAGCCGAAAGGTTTGGAACTGAAATCCGATGGGGAATGGTTACCAAAGTCGATTTTTCAACCGATGTACATAAAGTTGTTATTGATGATGAAAAAGTAATTTTAGCTGACGCTGTAATTATTGCCACCGGTGCAACGGCCAAATACTTAGGATTGGAATCGGAAGAAAAATACAAAGGTGGGGGAGTTTCAGCTTGCGCTACCTGTGATGGGTTCTTTTACCGAGGCAAAGATGTAGCAGTTGTAGGTGGCGGCGATACCGCAGCTGAGGAAGCCACATACTTGGCAAATCTGTGTAAAAAAGTATATTTGATAATCCGGAAAGATTATTTGCGGGCATCAAAAGCCATGCAAAAACGCGTATTTGATACACCAAACATTGAAGTATTGTTCGAGCATAGCACCAAAGAAATCATTGGCGACGGCCAAGTGGTTCAAGGAGTAAAACTGATAAAACGGAAAGGTGAAGCTGATGAAGCGGAAGTAATTATTAAAGTTGACGGATTCTTTCTCGCTATTGGTCACACACCCAATTCAGAGGTGTTCAAACCGTTTCTGGAAACCGATGAAACTGACTATATCCTTACAAAACCGGGCTCAACTCATACCAATGTTCCCGGAGTGTTTGCCTGCGGCGATGTACAGGACCATGTCTATCGGCAAGCGGTAACCGCCGCAGGAACCGGTTGCATGGCCGCCTTAGATACGGAACGGTATTTGGCACAAAAGCATTAATTAGAAGAGGAATATTCAGGGAATTCGCTTTAAAAAAAATCCCGAAGGGGATTTAATATGAATAGCCCCGGCTTTCAAGCCGGGGTATATTAATGTGCGGCATAAAATCGGCGCAAGCACTTCCGTTTAATTGAAATTATGAGGAAACCATGCGCCGAAAATGGGAAATTCAAATTTCGATTCATAAATGCGGTTGCCCTGTATTTTTTGTCGGATATAGCTTTGCTTGGAAAATGGTGAATTATTGTGTCCAAGTTCAAAACCAGCTACCAGTAACAAGCCACCAGCAACAAGTAACCAGCCACCAGTACCCAGCCACCTACCTAAGCGTCTCTTCCAATATCGGAAGCAATTCCTTTAAATTGGTCTGAATCCGGTACATATTGGTAGCCATAAAAATAAATATATCTTTCCAGTGGTCTTTGTTATGAAAATTATAGGAGTTATTGATAATATAAATTTGCGATACGGTTTTTCCTTCTCTCAAAAGAACGTTTTCATCCCATATTAAACGCTCCTCAAATCCTTCATCAATGAGGCTGCGGTAATTTTCAAGCTCAGCTAAATAATGCAATCGCCGATCTTCATTTTTGTGGTTTATTTCCAGTATAACTTTAACTCGTTGGTTTTCAACTTCAAATTTAAGCTCCAGTCCTTTAATTTTAGTTTTCTACAACATCCAGTGTATGGGTTCACCCACTTCTTTGGAATAATATTGCGTGTAACGACCAAATGATTCCCAAAATTCTTGCTTTAATTGGCGAAGTTCATCTTTACCGTACATAATGGTAATTATTTACAAAACTACATGAAAGATAGTTATCATAGGACTGACAAGTTTCTGCAGCAAATAAAGTAGCTAACTCAAGGCATTTTTTCCATTGTGCCCTACTAAACTGATGATACCTTATTCCCTGCTCCATCATTTGATGCAAATAAAAAATAATTCCAGCTGAAAAAGTATCACCTGCACCAATAGTGCTCACTATTTCAATTTTATTTGATGGAACAAACAAGCTATCTTGAGCAGTAAATACCCATGAACCATTCTCGCCCATAGTATAAACCAGTATTTCAACCTTATATTCTTTTATAATATTCCAAGCATCTATTGGGGTTCGTACTTTAAAAATATTTTCTAAATCATCGTTTGATGCTTTTACAATCTGAGCTACTGCTAGGTTAGCTTCAATCAGGGGCATCAGCTTATTCAGCTGCGGTAAATGAGGGGTACGGAAATTGGGATCGTATAATATTACCGCTTTATTTTTACGAGCTTTAATTAAAAATTCGTGCAATGGCTTATGTAATATTCGATTTAAACTAAAGAATGATCCAAAATGGACAATATCAAAGGGCGATACTTCCGGAAAAAATAAATCTGGTGTTTTTGTTAGTTCTTCTTTATAAAAAGAATAGTCAGCATTTCTGTTCTCATCAAGAAAAGCTAATGCCAAACTAGTTTTTATTTCTATCTCCCGATGTAAGCAGTTAGTAGCCACACCATTTTCTTCTAAAAATGAAAGAAGCATTTCTGACGCTCTATCGTTGGCTATCAATGAAATATGAGAAACAGGAATATTCAACCGCCCCAACGATATGGCTGTATTTAGCATGGATCCACCTGGACGCATTTGAACCGTATCCATTGAATTTATTATTATATCCAATACCGTTTCACCTATGGTATATGTCATTTTATTGGGAGTTGATAATTAATAAACAACAAAAATACGTTGGTCAGTGCAATGTATTATAATTTATTACTGTTTTTATTTTTTTTTTTTATATTTGTGGAATAAACCTATGCATGAAAAAAAGAGTATGACCTTCAACCTCCAGGAATGGCTTACAAAACATAGTAAGGATGATATATTATTTCTCTTTAAGGGTGAAGTGTCGAGTACTTTAATAGCTGACTCGCTTGAAGTTATTGAATCAAAATTAGAAGAAGCTACACCTAAATCAAAAAAGAAGATTTATAATGTATTGGTTGAAGCTTTACAAAATCTCTATCATCATAGTTCTATTCTGCCTGAGGTTCAAAATATAAATGAAAAAGGGAAATATGCTATTTGCATTTTAAGTAAAAATAATATTGGTTATCACGTAATAACTGGTAATTTTGTAAATAGCAAACAAAAAGATTTTCTAACTAAGCATCTAAGTCGCATTAATGAACTTGACAAAGAAGAGTTGAAAGGATTGTATAAAGAAATCCTAGATAATCAGGAGTTCTCCGACAAAGGAGGTGGTGGACTTGGAATGGTAGATATTGCTAGAAAATCGGGAAGTAAACTTGATTTTAATTTTTATAACTATTCAGATAATTATTATTTTTTCAGTTTAAATGTTAATATTGTAGAATAAATTAATACCGGAATCTTATGGAACCAATCTCAATTGTAGGAACACCAAAAACCCCAACGGTACATTTCGATAATGAAAAAGGAAAAGTTGAAATAAAAGGGCGCTCAATACCTGAAAATTCAATTGAATTTTATAAACCTTTAGTTGATTGGCTTGAAGCTTATTTATCGAATCCAGCCCAACTTACTGAAGTTAATATTCAATTGGAATATTTTAACACCAGCAGTTCAAAATGTATTTTAGATGTTTTTAAGAAGCTGGAAGCTATTTACAAAAGTGGTAATGAAGTAATTGTGAACTGGCATTATGAAGAAGACGATGAAGATATGTTGGAAGCCGGTGAGGATTATCAATCAATTATAAAAATTCCATTTAAAATGGTTGAAATTACTGAGTAAAAAAACTTGGATATTAAAATTTTGAAAGGCTATTACTATTAATAGCCTTTTTTGTTTTTATCTTTTGTGAAGAGGGAAGCATTTAAAAAAGACATGTATTCAATTGATTTACGCAATAATCTATAATGTAAGGTTACGTAAAGTAAAATATTAAAAATCCATATTACAATAATATTCATCCAGAAAGTTTCAACATACCAACCAAATACCATCTTATGAGGAGCATAAAAATGGGCTTTGACAAATTTACTATCAGGATCCAAATAAATGGGATCAATTTTCTGGTATAACTGTCCATCAAACTCCACTATTCGTTCCAAGGAATTGGTATTACGTACAAATGTTGTTAAATTCTCGTTTGTATGTTGTCGCTTTAAGTTTAAAAACTTTTGTTTGCTTTCGGGGCTGGTTTGTATTGATTCAATTAGTTCATCTTTTAATGAATTTGCTTTATTAAAGCGCTTTAAGTAATAATTTGTTAATCTGCTTAGGTAATTGTTCGTTTCTGTTATTACGCTTTCATCTAATTTATCATAGTATAAATAATCATTCCATTTAAACGGAATCAAGTTGTTCACCAAAAGTTCTTTCGATATTTCATTGCGAACCAACTCCAGTTCTTCTTTTACTTTCAATTGTTTTACCGGATTTTTATAGTTCCGCTGACAAAAAGATACTTTATTCTCCAAGGTTTTATTCCAATAGTTTTTTTTATAATCGGCAATACTCATGGCCTTATCATACTCGTAAAATTGCTTTTCGTATGGATTTTGAATATATTGATAAACAGCCAACCCTTCATAAGCCCATCGGGCTGTAATTATTTCACCATAGATGGGAATTTTAGCCGGTGACGATATTATTGGATTTATTTTATCGAAAGAAACAATTACCCCACTCAACAATAGCTGTGGAATTACCAAAAATGGAATAAGTATATAAATAGTAACTACTGTATCAAACGAATCGGAAATATTTAATCCCAATAAACAAGCAAAAAACCAGGCACTGAATAACATCAACCAAAAGTGAAAATACATTCCACTTATTCCCATGATGGTATTTCCAATAAACACAAATATGAAAGCCTGAAAAGCTGAAAGTACAAATAGAATCAGAAGTTTTGAAAATAGATAACTGGATCGGCTAAGATTAAGAAACCGCTCCCTTTTGAGTATTTTCCTGTCCTTTATAATCTCTTCAGCACTAACCGACAAACCAATGAAAATAGCCACAATTACCGCCATAAAAATATATACGGGCAAATTGGTATTTCCACTTAAATTATACCCATCGCTACTGGTACTATAGTATCGAATAATAAAGGATAGTAAAAAAGCTAAAATTGGGGCTTCTGTTAGATTAATAATTAAATATTGCCGATTGGCAATTTTTGAAAGCACATCTCTGGTAACAAAGACCCTAAACTGTTTAAATAATCCGGGAATTTTAAATGAAATTTTTGGTAGTTTATTGTTTACTATTTCGCTACTTTTTTTGTTTGGTTGCTTTTCAATAAAATGCTTATACCATTCATTGGGTGTTTTTTTGCGGTTTTGGGTAACGCTTCCATATTCATCCAGAATTTTTGATTCAACAATGTTAAAAACTTGCTCGGGATTTACATTTCCGCATAAACGGCATTCACTATCATTCCAGTTAGCATGGTGCACTTTTGATTTAAAATATATAATGGAATCTACTGGATTTCCATTATAAATTAAAAAACCTCCTTTATCTAAAATGAAAAGCTTATCAAACATCTTAAATATATCGGACGAAGGTTGATGAATTACTGTAAATATTAGTTTTCCTTTTAAAGCCAATTCTTTAAGCAAATCCATTATTGTTTCTGAATCGCGCGATGATAATCCAGATGTAGGTTCATCTAAAAAAAGAATTGACGGTTCACGGATTAATTCTAATGAAATGTTTAATCGTTTGCGTTGACCACCACTTATTTTTTTATTTAAAGGACTCCCAACAATCATATCTTTAATCTCAAAAAGCCCCAAACTTAAGAGCATTCGATACACTCTTCTATTTAATTGAAAAGGAGTTAATTCATCAAAGCATAACTTGGCATTGTAATATAAGTTTTGGTAAACGGTTAATTCTTCAATTAAAAGATCATCTTGCGATACAAAACCAATCAAGCCCTCAATTTTCTTTTTGTTTTCGTAAATATCAATTCCATTAATCGTGACTTTACCTTTCGAAGGTTTGTAACTTCCATTCAGTACATTGAGTAGGGTTGATTTTCCGGCACCACTTGCACCCATGATACCTATTAAACTGCCTGATTCTTCAGCAAAGTTTATTGAATTTAGCCCTTTTATACCCCCTTTAAACTCATACTCAACGCCATCAGCAACAAATTCTAAGCGGTCTTCTTGCTCATTTAAATAATAGGCACTAATTATGTCGGAATAGTATATAGGTTTAATTTTTGTATCCCGAAAGGCTGAACCCTGTGTTAAAATATAAACACGTTCAGTGATCACTATTTGCCCATTTAAATACATTTCATGTTTGCCAAAACACCTTGCAATATACATGTCGGCAGGAATAAAATGCATAACCCAAATTTTATCTTCCAGCGATTCTTGGTATAAATGCCTAGCTTCCGGATTTGTGGTTGTTTTATTTCCATCAATCAACAGCATTTTTGTCGATTTTGGCATGTCTTCGAAGGAGCTGAGGATAAAATTTTTGAGCAGTTCAAACTCTTCAATTGGATGGTGAAATATTTCTGAAACAGTGAGAACAAAGGTCAGTTCTTGTTCTGAAATCTCAACATCATCTTTAATAAATTCAATTAACCGGATAAGAACTACAACTTTTTGCCGTAAGTCAAGCTCTTCGTTTATTTGGGTACATATTTTCAGAACTTTAACGGAACTTAAGGCGAGGTTTTTTTCTTTCTTTCCTTCTTGACTTTGCTTTTTTTGGTAAAGAGCTGAAAAGCCATCAAAGAGTTTAAGGTACTCTTCAACAATTTCCTCGTTAAGTTGCTGTTTTAAAAAGGATTCAACAATATTTCGTCCGTTGCGTTTATTGGTTCTAGGATAGGCAATTATTGCAAACAGGTGCATTAATGCTTTTAAAATCCTTTCGCTCATGAAATGTTAGATTACTGTCAGGTAACTACTGCTGAAAGCCTATCAATAAAACCGCAATTCCAGAATTTATGTATTTTGAATCCAACTTTGCCTCAATGATGCAATCCATGGTATAATCAAATTCAAAATCCCAAGTAGAGGTGTTTTCGAAGTCATTATTGGTGAAAAGTAAATTCCGTTCTTGATCATAAACTGAAAATATAATATTTCCTTCAGAATTTCCGGTATAAGCCACCAACCTATATATACTTCCACCATAAAAAGTAGCATAAAACTCGGCTACTTCATCACCATTTAATAGGGATGTATAGGATTGACCATCGGATATAAAAGGTAAATTCATGTGGCTCTGACATAAACGTAAGGTGGAATCAATTTGCCCATACGACTTATTGGTTAACGTATTTATTGCCAAAATGAGGAGTATTATTACAGCTGACTTTTTCATTACAATACAGTTATTTAATTAGTGAATTCCTAATATTGCTAACCTTAGTATCAATGGTTTTCAATACGCTTTCGGATACAACAATTTTTGAAATAGAATGGACTTTAGTAATCCTGTTTTGAGGAATGGTTGTTGGCGCCTTAAATTCGTAGGTGGTTTCTACTCCATCAAATTCATAAGATAGGTCAATCAAGTCGTCAACCAATTTCTTTATATCTTCTGATTCATTGTAATAGGGAGATAAAATTTTAATTAAGTTCTCAAGAGGCTGTTTGTTCTCCCCTACCCGCTGAATTAACAATTCATTCTTCGATTCAATTGCCAACTTGGTTAGAAAATTCATAGCTTCAATCCATCCTCCTGCTAAAACTAAAGTGCCTTCGCGTTGACGTTGACTTTCTTTAAGATAATAATCAACATCGCGATAAAGATTGGACATAATGAAAAGAAGACTGTCCTGATTATCAATATTGTTTTCAATGCGCGACATTATATTAGGGTTAATTGCTGAAGTAAGTCCTAAATCCTGCGACATTATTTTTATTATCGAAAAATAGGTAATAGCAGACGGGGCTTGCTTATAAATATTCAAGTATCCTAAATCGGCTCCGTAAATTCCTAAATTTATCGATTTCTTAAATAAACTGGTATAAAGCTTATAGTTTTCTGCAGGATTTAATAATTCTGAATTGTAATTGCTGCCAATATCTTTAATTAAAATTGAAAGTTGATATGGCGAAGGCACACTAAATAAAGAATTTTGGAATTTAACAACTTTGTCGGTTGTATCAAGCTCCACCTCCAATTCTTTGTCTAACTTGCTATTCGAAGGCTTTTTATCTTGTTTGCAGGATACTGTTGCAATACATAAAAAAACCATTAAAATAAAATATCGGCTTCTGATATTCATAGTCTAGGCTATTTGGTTGTACTTTTTATTGCAAGTAATGAAAAATTTATGAATTCTCAAAGCAACAAAACTCAAGCTAATTCAATATCCTACTTTTTCCCATAGAATCTATTTTTTAAAACCCAACTTTTAAACAAAAAACAGGGTGGATTAAAGTTAATTATTTGTTAACGAATAGTATATTTGAAAACCCTTTTTGAATAGATAAAAGGCTGAATAAAACTAATCAAATACTAATTATTAAAATTTCCGTATTATGAAGAAATTATTTCTCATCTCTTTTATTTTCCTATCAACAACAACATCTTTCTCACAAAATAAAAACTTCACAATTGACGAGGCGGTTATGAGCCAATGGAGAGAACTCTCCCCTTTGAATTATAGAAACGTGCAGTGGAAGGGAAATAGTTCTAATTATACGTTTCAGGATTATAATAACATTTACCAACAATCAGTAAGTAATGCTGATTCAATTATCCTACTAAGCTTGAGAGGCTTGAATCAATCCTTACTTATCGAAGGTTGTGATACCCTAATAAGTTTGCCAGCAATAATATGGGAGACGGAAACAGAATTTCACTTTAATACAGGCTCTTCATGGTTTGCCTATTCTATTTTGCAGAAAAAAATTACTTCACGCATAAAAATACCCGAGGAAGCAGAAAACATTACCCTGAATTATTTAAATAAAATAATTGCATATACCAACGGCAACAACATTTATCTGATAGGAATTGTCAACAAAATAATTCCTATAACAGAAAGTTCAGATAAAAACATGGTGAATGGTCAAACTGTGAGCCGTAACGAATTTGGAATAACTAATGGTATTTTTTGGTCACCAAAAGGTAATTTATTAGGCTTTTACCGGAAAGATGAACATAAAGTAATGGAGTACCCTTTGGTTGACATTACCAAACATGACGCAAAATTAAAATCATTGAAATATCCAATGGCAGGTGCTCCTAGCGAAAATATAAGTTTAGGAATTTATGATTTGAATTCAAAAAAAACTCACTTTATTGAAGATAAGGATACGGTATCTGAAAAATATTTAACAAATATTTCATGGGATACAAAGGAGCAATATATTTATATTCAAGTACTCAATCGAGCACAAAACCACATGAAACTGAATAAATACAAGGTTTCTACTGGGGAATTTGTAAAAACGCTATTTGAAGAGAAACACCCTAAATACGTAGAGCCGCAAAACCCAATAACATTCTTACTTAATAACTCAGAACAATTTATTTATCAATCGCGACGTGACGGTTACAATCATGCTTATTTATATGATACTACAGGTACTCTAATAAAACAGTTAACTAAAGGCAATTTTGAAATTACAAAGCTGATTTTTGTAGGAAAACGTACTATTTACTTTGAATCTACAGAACCAAATCCTTTAGAACGACATTTTTTCAAAGTCGATTTAAGTTCTGGAAAAAAATATAAACGAACTTCTGCTGAAGGTACTCATAGCGTTTTATTCAATAGTAATGAATCGCATTTTATTGATACCTATTCAAATATAAAACTGCCAAATTGTGTGGATATAGTTGCTACCAATGGCAAAATTATCCGGAATGCATTAACAGCTGTAAACCCATTGAAAAATTATAATATGCCCGAATTGCAAATGGGAACCATAAAAGCCGCAGATGGTACAACTGATTTATATTATCGTTTAATTAAGCCAACAAATTTTGATTCCCTTACAAAATATCCTGCCATTATTTATGTTTATGGAGGACCTCATGACCAACTGGTTGAAGACTCATGGTTAGGAGGTGCCAGATTATGGGAATATTATATGGCTCAAAAAGGATATATATTGTTCACCGTTGATAACAGGGGTTCTGCAAATCGGGGGCTTGAATTTGAAAATGTGATTCACCGGCAGTGTGGAGTAACCGAAATGAAAGATCAGATGGAGGGAATAAACTTTTTAAATAGCTTACCCTTTGTGGACATGGGTCGTATTGGAGTTCATGGATGGAGTTATGGTGGGTTTATGACTTTATCGCTAATGGTAAACTATCCCGAAATTTTTAAAGTTGGGGTTGCCGGTGGCCCGGTAACTGATTGGAGTTATTATGAAGTAATGTACGGTGAACGATATATGGATACCCCTGCCGAAAACCCACAAGGATATATGTATACATCGTTATTGGAACGCACAAAAAATTTGAAAGGTAAAGCATTAATTATACATGGTGCAATGGATAATACGGTGGTTTGGCAGCATAGTCAGCTTTTTTTGAATGAGTGCATTAAAAATCAAATTCCGATAGACTATTTTGTGTATCCTAAAGCGGAGCATAATGTTCGAGGATATGACCGGATTCATTTAATGCAAAAAGTTACCAGTTATTTCGATGACTATTTGAAATAAGTTATTATTCCCTTTTTTTTAATAATAATACTTGCTAATAACTTTATAAATCAAGTATTTAATGATTTTATATGTAATTGCTGATTAGTTTAGATTACTCATTTATTTATTAAAAAGGTGAATAGAAAGTCATATTGTTGGCCAAAATAAATCATGAAAGATTCAATTCATCAAAATGATTATACCTATAAAAATATATGGCAGATTGCCTACCCAATTATATTAGGAAGTTTGGCTCAAGAGCTAATAACAGTAGTTGACACCGCTTTGGTTGGGCGGCTAGGCGAGGTTCAAATGGGTGCAGCTGCAATTGGTGGAATTTTTTATTTATCTGTTATAATGCTCGGTTGGGGATTTGGATTAGGGGTTCAAATATTAATATCCCGCCGTTTGGGTGAGAAAAATATTCCAGCTATTAATAAAATACTATTCCATTCTTTCATCATCCTTTTAGGCATAGCAACCCTAATATTTGTAACAGTACGATTTTTTGCACCCGATGTTTTCATGAAAATAATCCAATCAGAACATGTTGCCAGTGAAAGTATCCGGTTTATAAACATCCGGATATTTGGAATCTTTGCCGCTTTTATTAATATTAATTTTAGGGCTTTTTATATTGGAACAGGGAATACTAAAATTATTAGTCTCACCACCCTTGTAATTGCGGTTGTAAATACAATTCTTGCTTATCTGTTTATTTTTGGTAAAGGAGCTATTCCTGCCATGGGAATAAAAGGTGCAGCATTAGCATCAGTAGTTGCGGAGCTTTCTGGACTGCTAGTCTTTATTTTATATACTTCAAATAATTCTGCTATTCGCAAATTTAAACTATTCAGCAGAGTTCCTTGGAATTTTGAACTGGTGAAAAATATTGGAACCATTGCAATCCCAATTATGATTCAAAACTTTCTCTCCTTTTCCGCTTGGTTTATCTTCTTTTTATTCGTCGAAAAAATGGGTGAAACACCATTGGCAATTTCCAATATCATCCGAAGTATTTATATTGTTATTTTAGTACCAATTTTTGGATTTTCGGCTGCAACCAATACATTAGTAAGCTATTCAATTGGTAGTAAAGAATCCACCATCATATCACTCATTATTAAACGATCATTAACGTTAACATTTATTGGTATAAGCGTTTTGGTATTCATTTGTTTACTTTTTCCAGAACCCATTATCAGAATTTACACCAACATTGACTCTATAGTGATAGCTACAATTCCAGCATTTTATGTTGTTCTAATTGCCGCATATACCATATCGCTCGGAATTATTTTATTGCAAGCAGTTTCAGGAACCGGAAAAACCCATATTTCATTGGTAATTGAAATCATAGCAGTAGCAATATATTTAGCAGGAGTATTTGTTTTGGCAAACCAACCGACTATGAGTATTGAAAAAGTTTGGACTTTGGAAATATTTTATGGTTTGGTTATTGCAATCTTAAGCGCAATCTATCTAAAAAGTGGGAAATGGAAGGAAAGTATTACCTAAGTTTAGCGGTTTGACCCCTAGTCCTCGGGGGAAAAAGCGCTTTACTTAGGTATAACCCCGACCTATAAATTGTTGCTTTTCACAAATTTTCGCTTTAAAAAATTTGTGAAAACTTACAATTGTTCAGTCGATTGAGCAGATTTGCAATAGCAAATCTCTCAATTTGGGTATTACCTAATTATTTGAAGAGAATAATTGAGTCATTTCTGAATATTCTTCATCGCTAAGATCATCAATATAAAAATTGATTGGATTCTTTTTAGCTCCATTAACTATAACCTCATAATGCAAATGGGGACCTGTTGAAGAACCCGTATTTCCTATAGCACCAATTATTTGTCCACGCTGAATAGTATCTCCTTTTTTCACATATAATTTACTCATGTGAGCATACAAAGTAGTAAAACCATATCCATGGTTAATAACAACATAATTACCATAACCATTGTAATTCTTATCCGCTGTAGTAACTATTCCATTTCCGGTTGAACGAATTGGATTTCCAATGTTTGCTGCAAAATCAATTCCATCATGCCCTTGAAGCCTTTTTGTTATTGGATGAATTCTCAATCCAAAACCTGATGATATAGTTAAATAATCATTTGGTGCTACCGGAGCAATACCTGGAGCTGAAAGCAGGCTATCATTTAGGTTTTTAGCGAGGTAAATTATGGTATCAAACGATTTTGACTGAATATGCAATTGGTTTAAAAGTATATCACTTTTTTTGCTGGCATTAATTAATAAATTACTAAAAGTATATCCTTCTAAATTTGAATATTTGTTGGTACCTCCAAATCCAGCTTTCCTAATGGAAACAGGAATTGGATTAATATGTGAAATTACCCGGTAAAAATTATCGTCCTTATTTTGTGTTTTATTTAGAAATGAAGAAATAGTGTCAAATTTTGCAGTTAAAACAACAACTTCAGAAATTAATTTTGAATTACTTTTTTCAAAGAGTCTATTTTTTGGAGAACTAATAAAACCCGTCATTGAAAAGAACCAAAATGTTAATCCAAGAATTGAACCTACTGAAACATATTTAAGAATCGTAAGAATTACCAGTTTTGCTGAGGATCTATCCTTTTCAAAAACTAGTGATTCGGTATTTAAAGTGTACTTATTTCGATTTATAAATTTTTTCATGAATGCAAATATATTTTTTTTTACCAGAAAAAGATTATTATATCCATTAATTTAAATGCAAATTATCTATAAATGAGGTAAATAGCAAAATGAAATATCCTAAGCGACTAATTATTAATACCTTACAAATATTTTTAATATGTATGCTTTTTAACATGCCAAAATAACCTTATTTGAGTAATTTTAAATGCCAAAATAACATATTTTGCCTGCTGGCAAATAAATTGATCCTTATAAACGATTAAAATATCAAAATTATGAACTTAAATAATTATACAATAAAAGCGCAAGAAGCCATTGAAAATGCCTTCCTAATTGCACAAAATAATAGCAATCAAGCTATTGAAACAGGGCACTTGTTGAAGAGCTTATTAGAGGTTGAAAAAAATATATCTCAATTTATTCTTAAAAAGCATTCCATCAATGAAACTAGTTTTGCGACGATTCTTGATCGAATTATTCAATCGTATCCTAAAGTTACGGGAGCATCACCCTATCTATCAAATGAAGCCAATACTGTATTGAACAATGCTCAGATAATTGCTAATAACAAAGGAGATAAGTTTGTATCGGTGGAGCATATCTGGAAAAGTCTTTTTGAACCCAATGATCAGATTACTAAATTTTTGATTGACCAAGGGATATCAAAGAAATCAATTGAGAAAATAACAGAAGAGCTAACAAAAGGACAAAAAGTAGAAAGCCAAACCGCCGAAAATGGTTATGATTCATTGAATCGGTATGCCTTAAATTTGAATGAATTAGCCTTGAATGGAAAATTAGATCCAGTTATTGGCCGGGATGATGAGATACGCCGGATACTTCAGATTTTAAGCAGACGAACCAAGAACAATCCAATTTTAATTGGTGAGCCTGGTGTTGGAAAAACAGCTATTGCCGAGGGAATTGCACGCCGAATTATAAATAGAGATGTTCCTGAAAACTTAATTACCAAAAAGATTTTCTCATTGGATATGGGTTCATTAATTGCCGGAGCGAAATATAAAGGAGAATTTGAAGAACGGTTAAAAGCAGTAATAAATGAGGTAATTAACTCGAATGGTGACATTATTTTATTTATTGATGAGATACATACACTTGTAGGTGCTGGGAAAAGCGAAGGTGCCATGGATGCTGCGAATATTTTAAAACCGGCATTAGCCAGAGGTGAATTGCGTGCTATTGGAGCAACAACAATAAACGAATACCAAAAATATTTTGAGAAAGATAAAGCATTGGAACGACGGTTTCAAGTAGTAATGATTGATGAACCAGACATTCCTTCAACCATTTCAATTTTGCGAGGTTTGAAGGAACGTTACGAGACACACCATAGAGTTCGTATAACTGATGATGCGCTGATTGCTGCGGCTGAACTATCGCACCGATACATAACTGATAGGTTTTTACCCGATAAAGCTATTGATTTAATTGATGAAGCGGCATCCAAGCTTCGATTGGAAATGAATTCAGTTCCAGAGATAATAGATGAACTCTCCAGAAATATTATGCAATTAGAAATTGAAAGGGAAGCCATTAAACGGGAAGGAAATTCTTCAAAAATGGAATCCATAAAAAAAGAATTAGCCGAATTAACTCAAGAATATAATTCCAAAAAAGCTAAATGGGAAGCTGAAAAGATGGTAATAAATACCTTGCAACAAAATAAAAAATTGATTGAAGATTTAAAATTAGAAGCCGAACAAGCAGAGCGAAATGGAGATTACGGAAAAGTGGCAGAAATTAGGTACGGAAAAATTCAAGAATCGGAAAAACAGATTCAAAAGCTTAAAGAGGAATTACATTTAATGCAAGCAGGCGAAGCAATGATTCAAGAAGAAGTTTCGGCAGAAGATATTGCTGAAGTAGTAGGCCGTTGGACTAAAATACCTGTTACCAAAATGCTCAAGTCGGAAAAAGAAAAAATTCTCAATCTTGAATTCGAACTTCATAAAAGAGTGGTTGGTCAAAATGAAGCAATTATAGCTATATCTGATGCTGTGCGACGAAGCAGAGCTGGACTGCAGGATGAAAACAGGCCCATAGGATCCTTTATTTTTTTAGGAACCACGGGTGTTGGAAAAACAGAACTGGCTAAAGCCTTGGCTGAATTTCTATTTGATGATGAGAACTATATAACCCGCATCGACATGTCGGAATATCAAGAAAGGCATTCCGTTTCCCGACTCATTGGTGCCCCTCCAGGATATGTTGGTTACGATGAAGGAGGTCAATTAACAGAAGCTGTTCGGCATAAGCCTTATTCAGTTATTTTGCTCGATGAAATTGAAAAAGCTCATCCCGATGTATTCAATATCCTGTTGCAAGTATTAGATGATGGGCGGTTGACAGATAATAAAGGTAGAATGGTAAATTTTAAAAATACCCTTATTATAATGACATCGAATATAGGTTCACAGTTAATTCAAACTGAATTAGAAAATTTAAATCAAAAAAACAGGGAAGAACTATTGGAAAAAACCCGGCGTAAGTTGTATGAATTGCTTCGACAAGCAATTAAATCCGAATTTTTGAATAGAATTGATGAAATAATCATGTTTACCCCTTTATTAAAGAGCGAAATAAAAGAAATTGTGAACCTACAATTTAAGATTATTCAACAACGCCTATTAAAAAGCCGGATTAAAATTGAAATAACTTCAGAAGCTATTGAATGGCTGGCTAATGAAGGATACGACCCAACATTTGGAGCCCGACCCTTGAAACGGCTTATGCAAAAGAGCATTTTAAATGAACTTTCAAAATCAATTATTGCTGAAGAAATTAAGAATGAAGATACGATATTAATAGATGTTGGCATGCACGGATTAATATTTATCAATAAATAATTTAACAAGCAAGCTAGTCCAATGATTAGCTTGCCTGTTTTATAGCTTTATTCTTTTAAAACAGATTGTTTTTTAATACCCCATTTTTTTTGTATTATAGCATCCTAAATTGAAAATAGGCTGTTTCATGAAACTAAAAATGAGTATTAATGCCAAAATGTTGATTTATATCTTATCAACTTCCATTGTAATTTTTTCATTCGTATTTGGTTTTATCAGTTATAGAACACGTCAGTTAGCCATAACAGATGCTGAAAAATACGTTTCAAAAGTAGGTGATGGCTATGCCATAATGATTGAAAAAGATCTGTCGAAAAAGATGACTGTCTTAAGCACATTGGCCGAAGCATTTTCAGTTTATGACGGTATGGAAGAGTCGGAATGGAAAGAGTTATTTATAAAAATGTACTTTAAGGTTTTTGAACAAAACCCTGATTTTTATAAACTTTGGGATAGTTGGGAACTCAAACAATTTGATCCAAATTGGACAAATGACTATGGGAGATATGCGGTTACGGTGTTTAAGCAGAACGGACAAATTCAAAAAAGTACTAGTTTAAGAAGTATGGATGGCGATAGCGAAAGGTATCTGCAAATTAAAGCATTGGCTTGCGATATGATTTGGGAGCCCTATTGGGATGAATTTATAGAAGAATCGGAAGAAAAAAAATTCATGACCAGTCTATCCTCCCCTATTTTCCGCAACAATCAATTTGCTGGCATTGTAGCTGCTGATATTTTAATGGAAAAATTTCAGAAACTGGTTTCCCAAATAGAACCTTATAAAAACACAACAGCATTCTTAGTTTCAAATGAAGGTGTTTTTGTTGGTCACCATAAGGCAGATTTAGTCGGGAAATCAGTAAGTGGAAACTATCCCGAATATGAAAATCAGATAAATCTTTCACAATTAATAAGAAAGGGGGAGCGAGGAGTTTATTGGGTTAATGACACTAAAAATCAACGGGTTTTACTAGCTCTTGTCCCCATTCAAATAGGAGAATTGAATGCTCCTTGGGGACTTGGATTAATTATACCTGCTAATCAAGTATTAGTTGATGCCAATAAAATACAAGCAATATCAATACTTGTTGCATTTCTTGGCTTGCTGGCGCTATCTTTTATTATTTTTATAATTGCACGGAACTTAAGTTTTTCGTTAAAAAAGACTACCAATATATTGGAAAAATTATCCATTGGTGATATTGAGGGAATTGAAGATTTAACTATATCAACCGGAGATGAAATGGAACTTATGGCCAATTCCGTCAATCAGTTGAAAGCAGGGCTTAATAAAACTTCCAATTTTGCCGACCAAATTGGAAAAGGTAATTTGAATGCAGAATTTAATCCACTTAGTGACAAGGATGTATTGGGAAATTCATTGATTGAAATGCGTAAAAGCTTAAAACATGCTGATGAAGAAGATATAAAGCGAAAAATTGAAGATGAGAAATTAAATTGGTCAACGCATGGTTTGGCAAAATTCAGTGAAATTTTAAGAACCAATTCAAGAAATATTGAAGAATTATCGTTCAATATATTGAGTAATTTAATTAATTACTTGGATGTTAATCAAGGGGCGCTTTTTGTTATTGATGATTCAAACGAAAATCAAATAATGCTTGAATTAAAGTCAGCTATTGCTTATGGAAGGGATAAATTTCTTAAAAAACAAGTAGAAATCGGTGAGGAATTGGTTGGAAGGTGTGCCTTTGAAAAAAAGACCATTTACATGACTGATATTCCAAAAAATTATATTCAGATTACTTCAGGTATGGGAACGGCAAACCCTAGAGCTTTATTACTTGTTCCATTAATTCTGAATGATGAATCATTTGGAGTTATTGAATTGGCATCGTTCCATCCAATTGAAAAACACCAGATTGAATTTATTGAAAAGCTTGGAGAAAGCATTGCTTCAACAATTGCCGCAGTAAAAGTTAATGAAAAAACCACCAAATTATTGGAGCAATCAAAAAGTCAATCAGAAGAATTGGCTTCGCAAGAAGAAGAAATGCGACAAAATTTGGAAGAACTTCAGGCTACCCAAGAAGAAGCAGCCCGCCGTGAATTTGAAATGGCCGGAATTGTTAAAGCATTGGGTACTACGGCCTTTATTGTTGAATATGATTTAGAGGGTACGGTATTAAGTTGCAACCAAAAATATGCCGAAATGCTTGGAATATCTCAAGATAAAATACTGGGTCAAAAACACTCCCAAGGATTTGACTTTACCCCTGAAATGAAAGCGAACTATAACTTATTCTGGGGCGATTTACGCAGAGGTGTACAAAAGAAAGAAGTTAATAGGATTTTAATAAACAATAAGGAATTTTGGGTAGAAGAGACTTACACACCAATAACAGGACAACATGATGACAAACCATACAAGATTCTTAAAATTGGTTTTGACATAACCGGGCAAAAGCTTAAGGAACAGCAAATGATTGGACAGGAGATTGAAATTAAAAAGGAAAAGTTATTACTTAGTGAATATCAAAACCGTTTGAATGAGTTACAAAATCAATTAACCGAATAAAAAAAAAATAAAGTAGAGAAAATTACTGAAGTAAGTGATTCAACCATAATAAAGACTGATAGTCCAGATATTCTAATTAAAGGTTCCCATGACAATTTGTTGGATTGGGTTCCAGCATTTGAAACAGGAATTGCGGAAATGGATGCACAACACAAACAGCTAATTACTTTAGCAAATCAAATGTATGCATCCTTCAAATTCGATAAGAATAAAAAAGAAATAAAAGAAAACATCCGCAGCTTTATGGATTTTGCTTCCTATCATTTTGGAAACGAAGAAAACTATCTTGAAAAATTCAATTTTGAGTTTGCCAAAGAACATTCAGCCGACCATAAACTTTTTCTTAAAACCCTATCGCAATTCCAAATTGATTATGCCGCTAATAAAGTTAAGTTCTTGGATAACACCATGGAATCTATCAAAAAGTGGTTGTTCCACCATTTTTCCGAAGTTGATAAAAAATACATCCCTGTTTTTAAAGAGAATGGAATGTAGTATTCAAATCAATTTGAAAGAAGTTATAGCATATAAAGTATTGCAAATAATCACAACTAGGCATTAAAAAGTAAAAAGGCTGTTCCTTGGGAGAACAGCCTTTTTAATTATCGTATGTGAGAGTTTACACCCGTTTTTCTTTAATCCGTGCTTTTTTACCGGTTAAATCACGCAAGTAATAAATACGTGCACGACGAACATGCCCCATTTTATTTACTTCAATTTTCTCGATAAAAGGTGATGTAATAGGGAAAATCCTTTCAACTCCAATATTACCTGACACCTTACGAACAGTAAATGTTTTGGTCATTCCGGTGCCTTTTTTCTGAATTACAATACCACGGTATTGCTGAATCCGCTCTTTGTTACCTTCACGAATTTTATAATGAACAGTAATAGTATCTCCTGCTCCAAATTCTGGTATTTGATTTTGTCCAGCCAATTCATTCTCAACAACTTTCATTAAATCCATCTTGGTATTTTTTATAATTTAACGTTATGAACGTAATGTATCAGGCTCAATGTCAACTGAAAGAGATTACGTACAGATTTGCCGCAAAAGTAATATTAATTTTGTAAATAAAGAATTTCGGGTGCTATTAAAAATAAAAAATGTTGGAAAACCCAACATTTTCTATTTTTAGTAAGAGCTCATTGAAATCTATTCTATTCCTACCCTTGATGGTTTATCAACAAAATTAATGACCTCCACCAGCAGGAACCAACAATTTGTCCTTTGTATCCTCTACCACACCTTTTTTCCATTGTTCATTATAACCCGGTTGTTCCAATTTAGGGGTTACATATTTATAATTGGCAGGTACCTCCCTTTTTTCTTTCACATTACCATCCATATATTTTACAAAAAGGTACTCATAAAATGAACGCCAGTCTTTAACCAACTTATTGGCTGAATTTACCGAGTAGTCTGTTAACAATTCAATGGCCAGTGTTTTGTCAGTTTTATATAGTTCTGAAGCTGCCATATCAATAGCTGGAGTATAAGTGATATACTTTTGTTCTATTTGTTGTTGTTTGGCCTCAATTTCGGGATGTATCGAGTTATACCGGGTATAAGCCAAATTACTAACCTCGTTAAAAGTCCAAAATGCAGCTGTTTTTGAATAGGTCATCATATCACCATTACCTACTTTAAAACTTTCAGGAACTCTGGTTGAACTGCAATAGATGGGAGTATAAACTGAACTTGCCACATCGTCAACGCCAAACCAAAAGATACCGCCAATTTCATCAGGCAACCAGGAGCGCATTTGCGCTACAAATGAAAAGCCGGTTTGTTGGGTTGCAGTGGCCCGTTCATTGCAATAAGTCATACTATCAACTTCCCAAGTTAATGGACGCCAGCGATAAGGAGCACCAAAAGGACCAGCACCCAAATCTTTAGACATATCTAATTCCGTGCCTTCTAAATGATTTCTTATATTGTTCATTACATCATGCACCGTAATTTTTTTATCGGGTTTAATCCACAAAGGCATGCGATTGTTAGCATAACCGGTATTATCATCGTGGGTTATTTTTCCTTTTACGTAATCCCAATACTGCGCCATGCTTTGGTTTACATCGTTAAAAAAACCCCAAACCCTTATTTCGCAAAAGCGGGCACCACCGAAGGTTACCGGTGCATAAGTATCCGAAAAGCTGAAATTTTCCTGAGTTATATTATCGTTAATATAGCCTTTAGCTTTTGCTAAAGTCATTACATCAGCAGCATAAACGGTTGTCACATTTTTATCGAAAATCTTATCTAATTGTTCACTGGAAATAGAGGTCGGATCATTATTCCATGGAAAAGTAGTAATCCGGGCTTGGTTGGCATGGCCTGCAACATAACCATCAGGAATCATGCGGGCTACCCAAACGGCACCTTTGTTTTTATTTACAAGGGTAGCAGTTTTACCTTTCGATTTTACCATCTCATTCCCTTTTCCAATCATTTCTAGAATCCAAGCTTCGTTAGCATCAACTATCGAAAATGATTCACCGGAACTGGCATATCCATAATTGGAAACTAATTCAGCCATTACTTTGATGGCTTCGCGGGCATTCTTTGCCCGTTGCAGCGTGATATAAATCAAGCTTGCGTAGTCAACAATTGCGGTAGTATCAATTAATTCTTCGCGCCCAGTATAAGTGGTTTCGCCAATAGTTAACTGGTGTTCGTTCATGTTACCAATTACTTGATATGTGTGGTTTATCTGATGAATTTCCCCCATATATTTACCGGTATCCCATTCATAAACTTTTAATAATGTTCCGGGGGTATGGTCGGCTGCTGCCCAAAAATACAATTCGCCAAACAATACATGTGAATCGGCCGAATAGCTTATAAAGGTTGAGCCATCGGCTGAGGCTCCTTTAGTTACCAAAAAATTGGTACAAGCCAATGAAGCTAAACTTGAAATAGCTAGTAGTCCAAATGTTGTGGTTAATAATTTTAATTTTCTCATCTATATATGGTTTTGAAATTTACAATGGTGACAAAAATAGTAAATTAAAGGAATTGCCCATGTGTGTTTTAGGTGTTGCATAATATTTATAAGGACAGAAGTTAGAAGTTAGAAGTTAGAAGTTAGAAGTTAGAAGTTAGAAGTTAGAAGTTAGAAGTTAGAAGTTAGAAGTTAGAAGTTAGAAGTTAGAAGTTAGAAGTTAGAAGTCAGAAGCGAGAAACCAGCTACCAGTAACCAGCAACTAGAAAGATAATGCCTGAATATGATTGTTTTCTTACTCTTCCAATAAATTTCTTGTGCAATTAGCCATATAGACAGCCTTGTTTCCCCGTTCATCTGTTGCTTCAATCAATACTTCAAAAGTTCCATTTTTGGGAGTAAATTCATCCATTTCGTATCTATAGGAATCTTTTTTCGGATCCCATTCAAATAAAACCCATTTTCCATTTATGGAGCCCCGAAGCTTTTTTATTCCACTTAAGTTATCTGTAATTTTGAACTGAATGAACTGAGCATTTGATAATTCATTGCTTTTTGCCAATGCCCCTACTGGAATTATCTTTGGAGCGATTGTATCTACTGCCAGATAATAGGTACCCAATTCACGTACTTGAGCGTAAATCATTCCATTCTTTTCAATACCTCCTAATGGTAAAGGTTCCTTTTCGCCAACCATTGTTACCACCAATTTATCTTTAAATGGCTCTGCTATGGCATCGTAATTTAATCTTATTTCATAAGCCTCATGGATTGGGGTAAATGGGTTGTGAATTTTGTAAGTATTGGAATAACCTCCGGCCATTCGGCCAGTATCTATACTAAATTCCAGGTTCAACGTATCGTAAAGTGCTTCTTTAGGAATGGAAATTGAAATGCCTGCTGTATCTAATTGAAAACTTTTTTGCCACGGAATAATCCATCTACTATTACTGCTTTTGTATTGTGTTTTTTTTTCGGGATTGAACTCCAAATAAAATGTTAATTCTGATTTGTTAAAATAGGCATCTACTGCCTGAATGGTAACTTTAGATACCCCCTTAGATCTCAATTCAATGATTCCCCGATTGACCTCCTTTTTATAAACAGAAAGTTTGTTGTTTGGATCGATGAATAACTTGTAAAGCTTCCGTTTCTTTTCAATACTTTCTTTATAATCCATAAGGCTATTCACATAGCGCGATTCAGCAAACGAAACCCCATCAAACTGTTCATGGAAATATAATGTATCGTTCACAAATATTTTTATCCAATATACTCCACATCGATTGGTTGATTCGTTCAATAAATCATCAACTTTTAATCCCAGTCCAATAGAACCAGAAGCTTGCAACGTATCACCCTGATTCAATTTGTATCGCCCGTTAACCTTTTTTAAATTATAAAAATGACTCTCGTTCTTACGACTCACCCAGCTATTAGCATCTTGCGGATAAACATATAAATAATCCATATCTGGGTCTAGGTTATCTTTTATATCATACCCTAAAAAAAGACCGTTCATAGGAACTGAATTGGCTGTTTCGCGTATTTCAAAATGCAAATGCGGCCCGCCACTAGAACCCGAATTGCCGGTTAATGCAATAATATCGCCTTTGGCTACTGGCAATTCTCCCATTTGAGGATATACATCTACCTCAAAGCTTTCCCGTTGATATTGAATGGCTTTGATGTATTTTTCCAATTGGATGTTAAATTCCTTTAAATGGGCATACACTGAAGTATAACCGTCGGGGTGAGTTATGTAAAGGCTTTTACCATATCCGCCCGATGCAATTTTGATGCGTGAAATATATCCCTTATTTACTGCATACACTTTGAACCCTTCGGTACCTTGTGTTTTAATATCAATGCCTGCATGAAAATGCCCCGCCCTCAGTTCGCAATAATTCCCCGACAAAAAAATAGGAATATCAACCGGTGCACGCCACCCTATGGTATCGAACCGCAACTGTGCAAAAATTGGCAACTGGAAACAGAGAAATAAAACAAAAACAAAAAAAGCTTTTACTATTCGAAATGCCATAATTCTAAAAAATCAATCCATTTTAAGGGTGCAAAAATAACAGAATAATAAAGGAATATGGAAGAAAAAAGTTGAATGTGATAAAACAATTTCTATTGATTAATTGGAGTAATTGACATAAATTGGATTAGTTCTTAAGGCTAATCTCTTTTTTACAAGCAAAATAGCGAAAAATTGTTGGTTATCTATTTGAAAAACCAAATGATTATTCCTACATTTGCAGCCCTAAAATAGTTTAAACGTTAAAATTAAAAAGTATGTTAAACCATTATGAAACCGTTTTCATTGCTAATCCCGTTTTGTCTGCGCCACAGATGAAGGAAGCGGTTGAAAAATTCAAAGGAATTATCGTTGCTGGCGGCGGCGAAATTGTGCATGAGGAGGATTGGGGCTTGCGTAAACTGGCTTATCCTATCCAAAAAAAATCGACTGGATTTTATTATCTGGTTGAGTACCTAACTGGTGGTCAAGCAATTGACAAGATTGAGGTTGAATTCAAACGTGATGAGCGAATCATGCGTTTTCTTACGGTGCGTTTGAATAAATTTGCCGTAGCGTATGCTGAAAAGAAAAGAAGTTTAAAACAAGCTAAACAGGAGGAGAAATAAGCCATGGCACAGAATCAATCAGAAATCAGATATTTAACCCCACCGTCGGTTGAAATCAAGAAAAAGAAGTATTGCCGTTTCAAAAAGAATAAAATCAAATACATCGATTATAAAGATGGTGAGTTTTTGAAAAAATTCCTGAACGAGCAAGGAAAAGTTCTTCCTCGCCGTATTACCGGAACTTCATTGAAATATCAACGAAAAGTTTCTGTAGCTATTAAAAGGGCTCGGCACATTGCTTTGCTTCCTTATGTTACTGACTTGTTAAAATAATTAGGGAGGACAAAAAATGGAGATTATATTAAAACAAGATATTCCTAGCTTAGGATACAAAAACGAAGTGGTTCGGGTAAAAGATGGTTACGGAAGAAACTTCCTTATCCCTCAAGGTGTGGCTATTCTGGCTACCGAATCAGCTAAAAAAGTTATGGCCGAAAACCTTAGGCAACGTGCACACAAAGAAGAAAAAGTGAAGCAAGAAGCGTTAGGTTTGAAAGAAAAAATGACCGATGTTAAAATTACTATAGGTGCCAAAACCAGTACAACTGGTAAAATCTTTGGTTCCGTTAATAACATCCAAATTTCAGAAGCTTTGCAAAAAGCAGGCTATCAAATTGAGCGCAAAAACATTTTAGTTAAAGGTGACGGCATCAAAGAAATTGGCAGTTATATAGCTAAAATTAAATTGCACAAAGAAGTTGAGTTTGATTTACCTTTCGAAGTTATTTCAGAATAATATTCAAATAGTGTACATTTTAAAAAAGGCGCCTAACTAAGCGCCTTTTTTTATTCAAAAATCCTTATAGCTATTGTTTCAATCTCAATTAATGCCCCCAAAGGAAGATTCGCCACTTCATAGGCAGCCCTTGCCGGTGGTTTTGAAGGGTAATACCTGGCATATACTTCATTCATAGCTGCAAAATCTTTAATATCTTTGAGTAAGACGGTTGATTTTACTACATCATTGAAGCTGAATTTTGCCTCTTCGAGAATGGCTTGTATGTTTTTAAGAGCCTGATCGGCTTGGGCTGCAATGCCATCGGGTATTTTGCCTGTTGCCGGATCAATGGGCAATTGTCCTGAAATATAAAGTTGACCATTGATATAAATTGCTTGACTGTATGGTCCTATCGCTTTTGGTGCCTTTTCTGTAGCTATTACTCTTTTCATGTGTTTATTTTTATTTTTTGTATCAAGGTCACATGGAATACGCCATAAATAAACATCTTCTGTTTGTATGCAATTTATTGCTTATGGCTATTTCATAATACAACACTTATTTTCGATTATTCTATAATTTAACTGGTGGAACAGTTTCCTTTAAGTGAACTAATTATTTAAATGAAAATCGATTAAAATGACGAGAGAGTAACCTCCAATTTTTTGTAAATTACAACTATGAAGGGCTACTATGCCTAATTCAACTCGATGAATTCAAAAGGTATTGAGACTAAGGTAGCGTAGTCTTCACCTGACTCGCGCATATCTTCGTCAGAGATTCTATAATACCAATGAATTTTCACATCATTTCCTTTTTCCAACATATCCTCCAGTCGTACTAATAAACGGAGCAAAACCTTGGCTGAAGAAGAATTGTAATAATCGAGTTTGAAGGAAAATATGGTTTCCGGATTTGGTTCTTGTTCATAGCTTTCTATCCACTCAAAAATAGGTTCAAAAAAGCCGATTACATTTTCAGGTCTCGACTTGCCTGAAAACTCAAAGATGCCATTTGCCTTATCCAGTAATACTCCGATGGTGGTTTCTGTTCCGTTCAATTTCAATGGACCCATAATCCAATTCTAATTTTAGAATTCAAATATAAGAAATATTATTATACATTAATATTATTAAATTTTGAAGAAACTATTTTGCAGCATATTCCTCAATCTATTTTTTGTATAGGATGAATTCTACCCTCCGGTTTTGGGCTTTGGCTAATTCTGTATTTTCAGGAAATAAGGGTTCAAGATTACCTTTACCTTCCACTGATATTCGTTGTGCCTTAATATTTTGACTTGTTAAATAGTTTTTTATTGCCAGAGCCCTGGCTACGGACAAATCTATATTGTATTCAGTTGTTCCCACATTGTCAGTATGGCCAACCAGTTGTAGTTGAATATCAAAATATTGATTGAGTAGTTTTACCAGACTTTTCAATGCTTCCAGATATTCATTATGCAATTCATACGAATTAAAATGGAACTGTATGTTTGACTGAATATGGATTTGATCATTTTCAATTTTATAGGTTATAAATTCCGATTGCAACATCTCATTTTTCAAATCAGACTCAATTATGGTAGCAAATGGGATGTTTTTACCTCGGCTTTTCAGAGAACTTGCCCGAATAAAAACACCCGAATCGTAAATATTATCTCCAACATCGGCAATGGCAATTTTCAACCGATAAGGCTGGTAAGGAACTACTTTTGCTTTGGCCTCTAGCATTTGGGTCATTCCATCAAACTCAAATGAAAAGGACAATTCCGCCTCTTTGACATTGGTTTGATTTTGAATTCCAATCCAAGGAATGTTTGGCTGGTAATAATTGGAATTTTTGAAAACGTTAATATTATCAACGGTTATAGGTTCGCCAGTTGTTGGCAATTTTGCTATGTTTGCTGGCTGTTCATAACCGGCCCCTGAAATAAAGAATGCAAAAACATCATTTACTCCATGATTTACATATTCTGGATATTCCTCAGAGGCAAAGAAATACTCAAAAGAAATTTCATCGGTATTTGGGTAGAACAGTAGTTCAAGAATTGCGGCATCAGCTGTATTTCCATCGGCTATTCGATCTAAATCTTTATCGCCCGGATTAAAACTTAGAGTACCCATATTTCCAGATTCATTGGGACCATCCGCATTTTCAGCCAATCCGGTACTTAAAACGAGTCCTTTTTTTATAGGCAGGTATTTGGTGGCAGAGGTAAATACTCCTATCGATTTGACCGAACCGGTAAACTGAACTTCCTCTATTTTAATCCCGCTGGTATCGTTAAGTAGCACTTTATGAACCATTTCGTTTGGCGATAGGTCTGCTTTTATTAAAATTTGACCATTTACTGACCCTACTCCTTCAATGATTATAATTAAAAATAGGAATAGAGCGGTAGTTTTGGTATTACTCCACATCCGATTCAAAATATTTCCATAAACTATCATTAGGTACAGGGGCAACAATCCGCAGGGGTGTTTTTTGAACCGGATGAATCAATTCAATGCTTCGGGCATGTAAACTAATTCCACCATCGGGATTGGAACGGGGAAACCCATACTTTAAATCCCCTTTAATGGGACAACCGATTTGAGCCAATTGAGCTCTTATCTGGTGATGCCTACCGGTAAGCAATTCCACTTCCAATAGAAAAAAATTATCCGACTTTTTAAGAATTTTATATTGCAGAATGGCCTCTTTAGCTCCTTTTTTTTCCGGTGAGCAAATAAAAGATTTGTTTTTAGCTTCATCTTTCACTAAAAAATTTTCCAGACGACCCTGCGGATTCGGCGGTTCATTCTTAACAATAGCCCAATAGGTTTTCTTGACCAAATCTTTTTCACGGAACATTTCATTTAGTCGGGTCAAAGCCTTGCTGGTACGGGCAAAAAGGACTACCCCCGTTGTGGGTCGGTCGATGCGGTGTGGAACTCCAATAAAAACTTCTCCGGGTTTGTTGTAGGTAGTTTTTAAGTACGCTTTCACAAAATCACTCATAGGGGCATCACCTGTTTTATCCCCTTGAACAATGTCAGACACTTTTTTATTTATAGCAATAATGTGGTTGTCCTCGTATAAAACCTCTAATTTTTGCATCCTAAACTAACAAGGGTTTTTAGTATTGTTCTTTTTCGTTTGGGAAATCTTGGCTCCTAACATCCGCAATATAGGATTTAACTGCACCGTCAATTTCGTTTGTCAGATTGTGATACCTGCGCAAAAAACGGGGTGAAAATTCCTGATTTATTCCCAACATGTCATGTAAAACTAAAACCTGCCCATCAACGCCATTACCTGCTCCAATTCCAATTACCGGAATTTTAACCATTTGCGATACCTCTTCGGCTAATTTTGCAGGAATTTTTTCAATAACCATGGCAAAACATCCCAGTTCTTCAAGCAACTTGGCGTCTTCTTTCAAGCGCCGGGCTTCGTCTTCTTGTTTTGCACGCACTACGTAGGTGCCAAATTTGTGAATACTCTGTGGAGTTAGACCTAAATGCCCCATTACCGGAATTCCGGCCGATAAGATGCGGATAATGGATTCTTTCACTTCAATTCCACCTTCCAGTTTTACGGCATGGGCACCTGTTTCTTTCATGATTCGGATGGACGAATTCAGTGCCTCTTTTGAATTTCCCTGATAGGTTCCAAAGGGTAAATCAACTACCACCAGTGCCCGTTTAACTGCCCTAACGACTGATGCGCCGTGGTATATCATGTTATCGAGAGTAATTGGCAAGGTGGTTTCAAAACCAGCCATTACATTCGAAGCCGAATCACCAACCAGAATGATATCGATACCGGCAGCATCCACCAAACGAGCCATGCTGTAATCGTAGGCTGTTAACATGGCAATCTTTTCGCCGTTGAACTTCATTTCACTCAGCGTATGAGTGGTAATTATTTTAACTTCTTTATGAATTGACATTTTATTTTTTTTAATGGTTACTCCCGCTAATTGAAACTGCTTAACTTATTCTAAAAAATATTCTCATCATTTTTGTGATTTTTCACTTTGCGAACGCAGTCTGAAAATGATAAAAAGTAGAATCACTATAATGCCAATGGCACCACCAGCAATTGTCTTCATTATTTTAGTGTTAAAAACCAATTGTTTTTTTAGTCGCAGTTTTTCATTTTGGAGTGTTTCAGAAGAAGGATTTATTTCAATATTGGGGTTATTTTTAAAAACAGAGTCGCGCAACTGCACATACTTTTGATAATATTCCAACGCTGTTTTTGATTCGTTTTGTACAAAATAGAGTTCATACAGTGATTGGTAATTATCAATTTTAGTTAAATTTAAGCCAAGTTCCTGCGAAATAGTAAGGCTTTGAGTAAAATGATCCTTAGCTTTTTTATAATCTCCCAATTCCCTGTAAACACATCCCAAATTATTTAGTGATTGTGCTAATACAATTTTGTCGTTTTCCAGTTCTTGAATTTTATAGGCTTTAGTAAAATAGGTCAAAGCTTGCTTGTATTCATTGAGTTCCATATACAATTGACCTATAGCATTATTTAACTTTGAACTCTCAATCTTGTTTTCAACTTTATTGTTAGCTTCCAGCGCATTATTGTAGCATTTTAATGCGGTATTATAATCCTTTAGTTTAAATAACGAATATCCTTTCAAGTAATTCAGATTCACGATGGAAGGAAGATATTCCAGTGTACTGTATATATTGAAAGCTAAATTATAGCTATCATAAGCTTTTTGAAATTCATTCCACTGAAAATAAATGGAACCAATACTTGTAAGCAATTCTGCTTCACGCATGGAAAACTGCAATTCCTGAAAAATTTTTAAGGTTTGCTCATAATAAAGAAGTGCTTTTTTGTTATCGCCGGAATTGAAATATACAAGCCCAATCTTTTGCATAAGGTTGGCTATTTCAGCACGGTTTCCCAATCGCATGGTAAATTTTAACGCCTGCTGATAGTAAGCAAGTGCTTGTTCAAAATTTGACATGCTATAGTAACTATTCCCTAAATAATTCAATACCTGAGCCTGATCCTGAATATCATTGAGTTGTTCGGCCCATACCAGAGCCTCTCCTGCATACTGAATTGCATCTTGTGTGGGCAACCCTTTTGTTTGTTCCAAAACGCTTAGTAAGTAATCTACCTTTTTATCTTTAGGTACTTTTGCTAATTCGCTCATTAAACTGTCGCCAGGTTGAATGATAGCACTTACTTTATTTACTGAAAGCAAACTAATCAAAAAAATAACGAAATAAAAACCTAATTGAGAAAAACGCTTCATTCTACTGTTTTATTAACTATTTTATGTTATTTGAATTCCAACTACCAGTACATCATCAATCTGGCGGGTTGTACCTTTCCATTCATCAAACTTCGCTTCGAGTTCTTTGTGTTGCTTTTCAATATCAAAAGCATGAATATCCATCAATATTTGTTTAAAATTACGGGTAAACATTTTCCTCCCTTTATCACCACCAAATTGATCGTAAAACCCATCAGAAAAAATATAAAGCATGTCATTTTTGACTAAATCGATGGTATGATTTGTAAAATTTTCTTCTACAATTAAATGAACTCCAATAGGCATTCTATCCCCATCGTATTCAACTAATTCATTTTGTCGGATTAAATACAATGGGTTATTGGCACCGGCAAATTGCAGTTTATTGTTATCGTAATCGATAATACAAAGCGCACAATCCATACCATCGGTAGTACTTTCAACATAATCAGAGGTTTGATGCAGGGCATATTTTACTTTTTCACGAAGTTTATTTAAAATATCTGCTGCATCGGTAAAATTTCCTTTATCTATGATTTCGGTTAACAGCGATGTTCCCAACATGCTCATAAAAGCACCAGGAACACCGTGCCCGGTACAATCAACGACTGTTACAACCGATTGGTTATTCACTTTCCGCATCCAATAAAAATCGCCGCTAACAATATCCCTTGGTCGGAACATGATAAAGTACTTATTCAATACCTGATTTATCAACGATTCCGGTGGTAAAACTGCAGCCTGAATTCTGCTGGCATATTCTATGCTATCGGTAATTTTTTGCTTTTGCTCTGTTATCTGATCGCGCTGTTTTTCGGCTATGTCGCGTTGTTTGGTTATTTCGTTTTTCTGATCCTCAATGGCATCGCGTTGAGCAGATATTTCTTCTTTTTGCTGAATAATCTCCTGATTTTTGAGAGCCAGTAATTCATTAGCATGAGTAACTCTTTTATTTTGCTGAACAATTAACAGCGAGAATATGGAAATTAAAATAAGGACTGAAATGCCGGTAAATATTAAGTTTCGTTGTCTTTTGTTTTTATCTTTTTGCTGAACCAGTTGAATGTTGGTTTTCTGTAATTCGCGTTCCTTTTTTTCACTTTCGTAGCGTATTTGCATATCTGCAATTTTCTTGATGCTTTCTCCACTCATCATTTTATCCTTAATTCTGGAATAGGCTTCAAAATAAGAATAGGCCAATTCAAATTCTCTTTTACCGGCATGAGCTTTCGCCAACGCATATAAAACATCTTTTTCCAAGTCTTGAAACTTTAGCTCACGCGCAATGATTAATGCATTATTAAACAACACAATAGCTTCGCTATATTTATTCTTTGCAACGTAAATACTTCCAAGGTTTAATGAGGAATTTGCCACTCCACTCCTATCATTGATTTCGGTTCGCATTTCAAGAGCCATCTTAAAGTATTGCACAGCCAAATCGTCTTCTTTAAACACTTTATGTAAGGTTCCAATATTATTTAACATGGATGCCGCATTTTTTTGATTACCCAATTCTTTGTACACGGTCAATCCTTTTTGATACTCCATCAAAGCACTGTCGCGTTCGCCCAAGCTGCGATAAACCAAGGCAAGGTTGGTGTGCGAACGGGCAACATATTTTGGATCACCCACCTGATCGCGCATGGAAAAGGAACGCTTGTAAACTTCCAATGCTTTTCTATAATCACCTGATTGCCAATAAACACCGCCTATAAAATTTAATGCATCGGCCTCCAAAAACCGATCGCCCATTAGTTGGTATTCTTTCAGCGATAATTCATAATACTCCAATGCTTTTTCGTAATTGCCTAAATCTTTATATATTAATCCGATGTTATTCATTGTGGAAGCAATCACTTTTTTATCACCGGTTTGTTCCCGCATCTCAAGTGCTTGTAAATAGTTTTCCAGTGCTTTTTTATATTCTTTGTTTTGCCAATAAACTCCTCCCAGGTTGTTGTAATTTGAGGCAAGCTGGTCAAATTGATTGGTCTCTTTCAATAAAGCAATGGATTGTTCCAAAAACTTTACTGCTTTTGCAAAATTGTTTTGGTTTTTATATAAGGTAGCCAAATTATTTAAGGTAGAAGCAATCCCTATTGTATCAGTAATTGATTCACGTAGGATCAACGATTTTTTATAATATATTTCAGCAGAATCGGGGATGTTCCGATTCAGAAATACATTTCCGATGTGGTTTAACGTGGTGGCAATTTCCGATTTGTCGTCAGCCTGATACCAAACTCCCAAAGCCCTGTAATAGTATTCAAGCGATGTATTATAGTCACCAAGGCTTTGACTGGCTAAACCCAAATTATTTAGTATTCGGGCTTTATCATCTCTTTTACCTTGTTGTTCGCGAATCTGGAGTGCCAGTGTATAATATTGAATGGCTTGTTCATAATCGTTTTTGCGCCAAAAAGCAGTACCAAGGTAATTATAGGTTTCAGCTTGACCTTCCTGCTCGGCAAGACTCTCAAAAATATCTAATGCTTTGTAATGAAAGTCAATAGCTTTGTCGAGTTTTCCGGTTTCCCGATATTTTAAACCAATTTCGTTCAATAAACTGGCTTCTTCGGGTTTTGATTTAGCCTTTTTAAGCTTTGATTCCAATTGTTTAATATCCTGCGCATTAACTACTTGAAATATAAGTAAACTAAACAGGAGAAATAAGCACTTTATTAGTTGCATGCGTGATATTGCTTTGGATTTCATCATGCCATAAATTTACTAATTATTCGGTATTTACAAACCTTTTTTTCCTCTGGCAGGTCAAAAGAGGTCAATTTCAACTAATAGTTGGATTCATAATTCTGAAGAATTCAAAAAGTGGGTAAGAGTAATTCCCTATTTTTATGGTATAAGTAAAGCAAAACCGAAGTCTATTCCTGAATATCATTTACCAAACCGGTTAAGGAACCTTGGGCCAATTTGATATTTATTACATCGTTAGGAGCTAATTCACTTGATGATTTGACTATTTTTCCGTGTTTGCTGACGATAGAATATCCTCGATCCAATATTTTTTGAGGATCTGCCCATTCCATTATTTCCTGCAAATATTCAAGGTGTTTTTCTTCTTCTTTAACACTGTGGTTAATTCCTTTTATCAATCTTTTTTGTTGCTGGTTGCAATGTTCCAATTTAGCGCTTATCCCCCTTTTTAATAAAAATTGAAGGGTAACGGAAAATTTTTCCAGATTTTTAAAATGATTGTTTTGAAACTTTAGTAATCCATACTCAATTTTTGAATTCGCACGCATTAATACCTGCTGATTGTAATGCCACGCCTCTATAAATCCGGTTTGCAACCGTTTTGATTGCCCTTCTAAATCCAACGTTTTATTTTGAATGAGTTGTTGTACCAAATCATTGACATACATCAAATTATCATCCAGTTGGCCATTAAATTCAGAAACCGTATCAACCAAAAAAACGGCAATGGCTGTTGGCGTTTTCAATCGGGTGTGAGCCACCATATCGGCAATGGAATCATCGCGTTCGTGCCCAATTCCGGTTAACACTGGCAAAGGAAATTGAGTTATGTAATAGGCCAAGTTATAATCATCAAAACAACTTAAATCGCTTTTTGAACCTCCACCTCGAAGCAAAGCAACCACATCAAACTTTTCAACTGAAAGATACACCCGCTCAAAAGCTTCAATGATTGATTGGGGCGCTTGTTCGCCCTGCATCACGGCAGGAAAAAGCTCGGTGTAAAAACCAAATCCAAACGGATTATTGGTCAATTCATCGTAAAAATCGCCATAACCGGCTGCTGTCTCCGACGAAATTACGGCTATCCTTTGTGGAACCAGTGCCAAAGTGTGCAATCGGTTCATGTCAAATACGCCATCGTCTTTCAATTGTTGAATAACCTTCGCTCTTTTTAAAGCAATTTCGCCCAAGGTATATTGTGGGTCAATATCGACGATATTCAAACTGAACCCATACACCTCATGAAATTCAACGGTAGTTTTGACCAGCACTTTCAAACCGGCATGCAACGATTCGTTGGTGGTGGTTTCAAAATACGGTTGTATCATCCGGTAGGCAAAAGCCCAAATAGTAGCGCGGGTTTTAGCCAGTATTTTATCACCACCCGATTCTTTTTCAATGAGTTCCAAATAGCAATGTCCATTTCGGTTCAAATTCATTTCGCTAATTTCGGCCACAACCCACACCGGAAAAGGGAACTGGTTTTTTAGGGCTGATTTTGCTGCGTTAGCTAGTTGGGATAAACTGATGGAATCAATGGTCATTTATTTTTTAGAATTAATTGGGTGGTTTGTTTATCTTTTGAAGTAATTGTTAATAAATAAACTCCTGCCTGTAATTTCGACAATCCATCTATCTGAAAATAGTTCATGGTGGTATTCTCTACCGATAACGTTTTGTTATATAATATGGAGCCAGAAATATCACTGATACTAATTGCTATTCTCTGTTTTTCAACTATATAAGCATTTACTTTTAAGTAATCAAAAAATGGGTTCGGAAATAGTTTGAGTATTTGATCGGTTGAATAATCCGTAATATTGCTATTCGAACCCGTTGAATATGCTTTGGCAAAATCAGGAATTCCGTATCCAAAATCGTTATCTGGAGTACTTGTACTGCTAGCCGTTTGGCGAATTAAGTTTAATATTTCCTGATTGGATAATTCGGGTAAGGATTGCCATAAACAAGCCACCATTCCGGCAACAAGCGGACAGGAAAATGAGGTTCCACTGCCTTTTCCAACCGAACCATCCGAATAAACTAAACTAGTTTCGAAACCCTGCGCGGTAACATCGGGCTTTACCCTTCCATCGGACGAAGGGCCACTGCTGCTAAAATAAGCCAGATGTTTTAAGGAATCTACCGCCCCAATTCCCAGAACATGTTCGCCATCGCTGGGTGCGGTTAAAAAGAACCAGGGATCGTTTCGTGAATTTCCGGCACTATTTACCACTAAGAGGCCTTTGGAAAATGCTTTCTCAGCACCTTGAGTAACTCGGGTTGTTTTTCCATCCATGTCCTGATAGGTATAGTTCATGCTCATATCATCAAATTCACTGTAGCCAAGCGATGAGGTAATGATATCAACGCCAGCACTGTCGGCAAATTCGGCTGCCGAAATCCAGTTTTCCTCTTCAATAGGAAATTCAGAATTGGTATTTTCCGACCGCAACAACCAAAAAGAGGCACCTGGCGCTGAACCCATAAATTGCTGGGGCAGGTTTCCGCCAATAATCGATAATACCATCATACCGTGGGTATGGTCATCATAAACTAGGGAGTTGCCACTAACAAAATCCCAGGTTCCCAAAATCTGATTGTTTTGAAAAAGACTATCGAAACATTGTAGTTGATTTACATTATAAAAACCACCATCGATTACGGCGATTTGAATACCTTGCCCCAAATATCCTTGGTTATGCAAGAGCTGTGCATTGCACATGGTTATTTGATTCTGCGATGCACCATAATCAACAAATGCGGGAACTTTACTTTGAGCTTCATCGTCCCACTTTGATTGAGCTAACCCGCTTTTATTTACAGTAGTTCCATAGATTTTAGTAACTTTTTTAACAAACGAAACCGGTTCCACTTTCGAAGGAAAAGTTTCATCGTTGGTAAAAAACACGGCGGAATTAAACCATCGGGAAGTATTGTGCAGTTTGGCATTAAAGCTCAACAGGCTATCGCAGTATTTTTTGTTTACCGGAAAGTCTTCTTCAGTTATAACTATTTGGTACTTCTCCCTTCGCTGAATGGCCCGTTCCGATAAAAATGCTTCCAGATGGGTGGCTTGGTATATTGTTCCAGATTTATCGGTAAATTCAACCAAAAAGGCATAGTTGTAATTTTGTGTGAACCCACTTTTAAAAATGACAAATAAAACCAGAAACAAAAAAAATTTATTTGTTGCCATAGCCAATTAGTTTTTGGTTGTAGATAATCCCTCTGGTAATCCGTTCCTCAACTGGAATGTTCGGATCATATTCCTTTTCACCCGAATAAATATCGGTTTGCTGTTTCTCAATGAGTCCAACTCCGAGCGCATATTTTTCCTCAAAATAAATTTTATCAATTTTTGTCAATTTTTCTTTCTGAACAACCGTTAAAACAGAATCAAACAACAAATTATTCAATGAATAAGGCTCATTTATGGTTATAATTTTATAACTGTATTGATTCAAGGTATCAAGACGGTTATACCTATTTCCATCCCATGCTTTATTTAATTGAACGGGGAAGTCTAATTTTAGATACCGGATATTCTCTTCCACTTGAATGGCTTCATGGTTTATAATCCCCGACTGCCAGACCGACAAAATTTCCCATGTGTGATTTTGTTTTATTTTGGAGAACCGTTCCAACCGTATCATGGAATCATTGGAAGCACTTACAATCAAGCCTACCCATTGTTCCAACAAATAATAATGGGTAGTGTCAAACACATTCGATGGTTTATCAATCACAATTTTGGTGACTTCAAACTCCCGCCAAGCGCCGCTATCCATTGGGAAATAGCTATAATTATACACTACGGGTATTGGCTCCAAATCGGGTTTTTGGCAAGCACTCCAAAAGAGAATAATGGTTGTTATAAAAAAAAGCTTCTTTATCATTTGGTAAAGATATAAATTTCCTGTGGCCTACAGAAAATCAAGCCTAACAAAAATATAGGATTTAAAGGATTTGGTAAGCGACTCGCAAGCCAGTGTTGGGCTAAAGTAATAATTTTTTCACTCAAATTAGGTTAATGTGGAATTTGCACCTGCTTAAGAATTATAATAAAACATTTATGCAGTTGCCTTTTTTTTGTTTAATAAAGCCTGCAAACTGATGTATAAAAAATTGCTACCAATAGGCTGTAAAGAATATTCCAATAACTGGTCAAATTATTTTGAACCACTTGTAAAACTCCAATCTTTTTGTACTTTTAGAGGACAAATTCCCCCATTTGTGTTAAACTTATAATAGCCGTTTTATGATTATTTCGTTAGAATGCTATTGCCCTACTCATTGGGGGCAGGTACTGAATGTTACTGGTTCCCATAGCTTTTTGGGAAGTTGGAAAACCGAAGAGGCGTTGCCCATGCAATGCATTGCTCCCAATAAATGGAAAATTGAAATTGAGGTTTCTGCCGAAGAACAGCTCAAATTTTCGTACAAGTATTTTCTAAAAAATGGTGGAGACCAATCCTTGGTTTGGGAACATGGTAAAAACAGGGAATTTTCTAAAACATTCTCCCAGTTTGACAGATATCATATCAAAGACCTTTGGTCATCCGGCAATAATGTTCAATTTTCCTGGACAACTTCTGCATTTACCGATGTAGTTTTTCGAAGAGATAAAAAACTGGAAAAAAAATTTACCCTTCCTACAAAAGCCTCGCGGGTTATTACATTTGCAATAACAGCTCCTCGCATTAGCAAAAACCAATTTCTTGGTATTGTAGGTAATTGCAATGCTTTGGGAAATTGGGATATAAAAAACGCCATGCCGTTAACTGGTTGCGATTTTCCGGTATGGAAAGCCGCTATTAATGCAAATAATGTCCCACCTATATTGGAATATAAATATGTGATTGTTGACCGGAACAACCCGGAACAATTGATATGGGAGGCAGGAAGCAACCGATTGGCTTTTCTTAGCAACGAATCGGAAAATGAAATGTATGAAATTAATGAAGGGATGTTCCGCTTTCCTGATAATTATCTTAAAGGTGCGGGGGTAAGTTTACCGGTTTTTTCAATACGTACTAAAGATAGTTTTGGAGTTGGCGAATTTACCGATTTAAAGAAAGTAATTGATTGGGCTGCCAAAACAGGACTTACCATGATTCAGGTGCTTCCTGTAAACGACACCCAATCTACCCAATCGTTCCTCGATTCCTATCCTTATAAAGCCATATCGGTATTTGCCTTACATCCGCTTTTCCTGAATATTTTTAAAGCTGGTAAATTAAAAGATGAGGCTTTGTTTGCTGATTATCAAACATTACAGCAGGAACTAAATCAAAAACCTTCGGTGGATTATGAATTAATTGTTAAAGCAAAACTTAATTATTGTAAAACTCTTTTTGCTGAAAAGAAGCTTACTTTTTTAAAAAGCGAAGGATTCCTTACTTTTTTTAAGAATAATGCTTCGTGGTTGGTTTCTTATGCGGCATTTTCATACCTCCGCGATATCAATGGAACCAGCGATTTTAGCCAGTGGGGTGATTATAAAGAATACTCAGAGATAAAAATCAAAAAGTTGACCGATGTAAAATCGGAATCATACCATGCCATAGCTTACTGGTATTTTATTCAGTATCATTTAGACCAACAACTAAAAGAAGCCAGCGAATATGGCAGAGAGCACGGAGTAATTTTAAAAGGAGATATTCCAATTGGCATAAGCCGTTATAGTGCCGATGCCTGGTATGAGCCAAAACTCTATCATTTTGATGGACAAGCCGGAGCCCCACCCGATGATTTTTCGGCCGATGGGCAAAACTGGGGATTTCCTACCTATAACTGGGAAGAGATGGCAAAAGACCATTACCAATGGTGGCGAAACCGGTTGACAAAAATGGCCGAATATTTTGATGCCTACCGCATTGATCATATATTGGGATTTTTCCGAATTTGGGAGATACCCTTTGATGCAGTACAAGGTATATTAGGTCATTTCAGACCGGCCCTACCCCTTTCGCACGACGAATTGAATTCAAGAGGTATTTGGCCTGATACCAATCGTTTTTGTAAACCATACATTCGTGGTCATTTTTTGAGTCAACTATTTAAAGAACATGCCGATGAGGTTCGACTTATCTACCTTAATGAATTGGAATTCAATATATTTGAATTAAAACCGGAATTTTCTAATCAACAGTTAATCTATCATCACTTTGTAAAAACCGGAGGCCCCGAAGATCTATCAGAAAAAGATAGCACCATTATGTGGGGCTTGATTAAATTGGCCGCTGAAGTATTGCTTTTGCCTGATAATAGTAAAACGGATCATTATCATCCGCGCATTTCCATGCATTCAACCTATTCTTATCAGGAACTGGATGGGTATTTGAAAGATAAGTTTAATAGTATATATATTGACTATTTTTATCACCGGCATGAACAGTTCTGGAAACATCAAGCTATTAACAAATTACCCGCTTTAGTGAGTGCCACCAATATGCTCATTTGTGGCGAAGATTTGGGAATGATTCCGGCAACTGTACCTGAAGTGATGAGCCAATTTGATATTTTGAGCCTTGAAATTCAGAGGATGCCTAAGAATCCTAAAAAGCAATTTGCCCATCCGGCTGATGCACCTTATCTTTCGGTTTGCACCACTTCAACCCACGATATGGCAACCATTCGTGGTTGGTGGGAAGAGAACCGGGTTGCCACTCAGCTTTTTTATAACCAACAATTGGGAAAATGGGGCGAAATGCCCTACTATGCTGAACCTTGGGTTTGTAAAGAAATAATTGTGCAACATTTGCATTCACCAGCTATGTGGACCGTTTTTCCTATTCAGGATTTATTGGCTATGGATGAAAAATTGCGCGCCACCGATACCCATGGAGAACGCATCAATGAACCAGCCAATCCAAGACACTACTGGAAATACCGAATGCACCTTAGCATGGAACAACTGCAAAAAGCCACTGATTTTAATAAATTGTTAAAAAGCCTGGTTGAAGAATCGGGACGTATTATTGAATAATAAAAATAAACTGTATGAAAACTGCATTTTCACTAATTTTTTTCACTGTCATTACTCTACAAACATTTTCGCAAAACGTTGGTCAGGAAGGTGATACGGTAATTAATTATACTGATATTAACGGCTACAAACAGGGATATTGGAAAAAAACCTATCAAAACAACAACCCTAAATTCGAAGCCTATTTTATTGATGATAAACCTGTTGGGGAGATGAAACGTTGGGATAGTTATGGAAATTTGTTTGCCGTATTGAATTACGATAAAAAAGGGGAAACAGCTCAAGCCGTTATGTATCACAAGAATGGTATAGTGGCGGCTACCGGTAAGTATTATGGCCAAATAAAAGACAGTATTTGGTTGTATTATTCCGATAATAAAAAATGCTACTTACAAGAATCCTATAAAAAAGGAAAAAAACACGGAGCATTTAAAAACTTTACCGCAGAAGGTTTTTTATTGGAAGAGTCCCATTGGACCGATAGTATTAAAGATGGACCATGGAAAAAATACTATTCCAATGGCGCATTGATGTGGGAATCAACTTACGTAAATGGAAAATTAGAAGGCGATGCCAAATCCTACTTCGAAGATGGAAAAGTATATAAAGAAGGAAAATTCATTAACGATTTAATGGAAGGAGCCTGGTTTAAATACAATGAAAATGGAGGATTGGAAAAAGTATATCAATACAAAAAAGGTGTTTCGCCTGAAGCAGAGCAGGAAAGCGATGCCATACTGCGCGAAATAATTGAAAATAAAGATAAAATTGAAGGGCCTCAAGACAACAACGACATTGATTGGCTCCGTGGGGGAAGATAACAATTGGCAATTATCAATTATCAATTATCAATTATCAATTATCAATTTGGAATTGGTTAAAAGGGTAATCAAAATCAACATTTTAAGTTAACCATTGTTACTTCCCCGGTAGATAATTGAATACTAATATTTTATTTGATGAGTAAAGAACGTGTTTTAATGGCCATGAGCGGTGGAATTGACAGTACAGTGGCGGCCATGTTATTAATCGATCAAGGATACGAGCTGGAAGGAGTTACCTTCCGGAGTTGGGATAATATTTCAAAAGCTTGTATGGATAAAGAAACCGGCTGCTGCAATGTTGATGCTATTTTCGAAGCCAAAGCCATTGCTGACCAGTTTGGTTTTCCACACCAAATTTTGGATATCCGCAAACATTTTGAAAGCACCGTTATTGCCAATTTTGTTAGTGAATACTTGGCCGGACGTACTCCAAACCCTTGTGTGGTTTGCAATTCGGATATTAAATGGGGCGAAATAATTAAAAAAGCCGATGAACTGAATTGTGAGTTCATTGCCACAGGACATTATGCTCAGGTTATTGAAGAAAATGGCCGGTATTTTATAAAAAAAGGGAAAGATACTACAAAAGATCAATCGTATTTTTTATGGAGCCTTACCCAGGAAAACCTTAAAAGAACCCTGTTCCCTTTGGGTGAGCTGCTGAAAACTGAAGTTAGGGAGATTGCTTTTAACAAAGGATACGAAAAATTATCGAAAAAACGCGAATCGCAGGAAATATGCTTTATTCCCGATAACGATTACCGCCGGTTTCTGCGTGAGCGGGTTCCTGATTTTGAAACCCACTTTGGCCCCGGTGATTTTATGGATACATCAGGGAAAATTGTAGGAAAGCACAAAGGGTATCCCAATTATACCATTGGCCAGCGCAAAGGGTTAGAGATAGCTTTAGGACAGCCAATGTATGTTACCCAAATTATTCCAAGAACTAATACCGTGGTTTTGGGAACGCGCGATGAATTGCACAGCAAACTTTTTTTTGTGGAAAAATTCAACCTGATGCGTTTTCAAGATATTAACAATGAGATAGAAGTATTGGCAAAAATACGGTATCGCAGTCAGGGAGGAATGGCTCGTATGTCTCATGAAGGGGATTTGCTCCGTGTTGAATATTACAACCCCATTGATTCAATTACCCCCGGACAATCGGCTGTTTTTTATCAGGACGAATGCTTGATTGGTGGTGGAGTAATTGAAAGTGTTGGTTAAGGAGAAATGGAAAGGTGTCAAGGTATCAAGGTAACAGGGTATCAAGGTGTCAAGGTAACAGGGTAAAAAAATGGGGAGATGGGAAATTAGGGAAATGGGAAGTTGGGGAAGTTGTGAAGTTGGGGAAATGTGGGAATTGGGGAAATGGTGAATTGAAGAAAAAAGCACCTAAATAATAAATTTTTCCATTTTTCCATCTTTCCACCTTGCAACCTTTCAACCCTGTAACCCTACAACCTTGCAACCTTTCTACCTTGTAACCCTGCAACCTTTCCACCCTGCAACCCTGCTAGGAGATAGCCATTATCCTTCGAATCCAATTCAATTTATCACTTGTATAAGGTGGATATTTATAAAGAGGTTCAAAACTAAATCCTTTTTTAAGAATGCTTTTTTGGTGCGAAAAACAATCGAATCCAAATTTGCCATGATAGTTGCCCATACCTGAATTGCCCACACCTCCAAATGGCAAATAACTGTTTGCCAAATGCATTACTGCATCATTGATACAGCCACCTCCAAACGAAAGGTTATTTAATAAATAATCGCTGTTATTTTCATTTTTAGTGAAAACATACAATGCTAATGGTTTTCCTAAGTTTTTAACCTCTGTAACAGCTTGTTCCATATCGGTAAAAGAAATTACCGGGAGTATCGGTCCAAAAATTTCATCTTTCATTACTCCATCCTCAAAAGTTACATTCCTTAAAATGGTGGGTTCAATGAACAAGCTTTCGCGTTCAGTTTTTCCACCGCAATAAACTTTTTCCGAATCAATAAGTGAAACCAACCTATCAAAATTCCGGGCATTGATTATTTGAACATAGCTTTCGCTTTGACTGGCATTTTCTCCAAAAAACTGAAGTATGTATTCTTTCATTTTCTTCAATAATGCCTCTTCAACATTTTTATGAACCATAACATAGTCAGGCGCCACACAGGTTTGACCCGCGTTTAGGAATTTGCCCCATACCAAACGGCGTGCGGTAACATCAATATTGGTATCAGAGAAAACAAAAGCCGGGCTTTTTCCACCCAACTCAAGGGTAACCGGGGTTAATTGTTTTGCTGCCGCTTGATACACCAATTTTCCAATTGGAGTGCTACCGGTAAAAAAAAATTTATCAAATTTTTGTTCCAATAATTCAGTTGTTTCTGCCACGCTTCCCTCCTGCACATGCAAATATTCCGAATCGAAGGTATTGTTTATTATTTGAGCCATGGCTTTTGAAGTGTTAGCGGCCAATTCACTGGGTTTTATAATAACAGTATTTCCGGCGGCCATTGCTGATACTGCGGGAACTAAACAAAGCTGATAGGGATAATTCCAAGCTCCAATTACCAACACCGTACCAAATGGTTCTGGCATTATAAAACTTCTACCGGGTTGATTGGGAACATTTGTTTTTACTTTTTTTGGAGCAGCCCAACGATTCATATTTCTCAAAGCTTTCTCAATTTCATGAAAAATCATGGCAAACTCAGTTACATAAGCATCAAAAGAGCCTTTATTAAAATCAGAATGAATGGCACCAAGTAATAATTTTTCGTTATGAATTAAAACCTCTCTTAGTTTTAATAACTGTTCTTTCCGGTAATCAAGGTTTTTTGTTTTACCGCTAGCGAAAAAAATCTGATGGCTGGTAACTAGGTTTTTCATGTTCATTACGTTTATATGGTAAACAAACTATATCCGAAATAAAGTAAATTACTAAATGCTCAAATTACAAAAAACTAGTGATGTTTTCAATTTACATACTTATAATAATACGTTTTTTTTTTCATTTAAATTAGTAAGCTATTATTGCATTTTTGCATACTTCAAACTGACGTTAAAATACAGTTATATTTTGCGTTATTTACTGCCTATTCCATAATTTTTTAGAACCTCACCGGCATTCCTTAATCGATGTTCACCCAAACCGGAGATTATTTCGAAAGGAAAACCAAAGTATTTAAGTTCATTTTGGTAGATCCCGAAAAGTATTTCCCGCATTTCGCCGCCATTTTCGCGTACTGAGTCGGGAATCCAGGGTAAATCGGTAGCACAAAGTAAATGCAAGGCTTTAGGAAGATTATTAATTGCTTCAATCAACCAAATAGGGCATTGCTTATAAACTACATCAAACCAAACTTTGGTAATAATTAATCCGGTATCAAATATTAAAAAAGGCTTTATTGATGTTTTATATTCCAAAAACTGATTAATCTGTAATCTGGCAATAGCCTCAACATCGGTGTATGTATAGGGTCGGTGTAAATTCTCAATATAGCTGCGCGATAATTCAGGCATCCATTGGCAATGGAAACTCTGAGCCAAGGCTTTGGCTAATTCTGTTTTTCCTGTCGATTCAGGGCCGGTAATTACAATATAGCTGGTGAATGTTGGTCTTTTTTCCATTGTTTGATCCATTCAAAATAGCCAACTACGGCTAATGCAGTATAAACTAAAAAAAGAAGAATGCTTGGAAATAAACCTCTATAATAGAACAAACCTATATATATCAAATCAACGATAACCCAAATAATCCAATGTTCCAATACTTTACGAGCCAGCATCCATGTGGCAGTTATACTTAATGATGTTGTTAAAGCATCCAGCCATGGAACGGGCGAATCGGTAAAATAAATCAAAAATTGGGCAATTCCTACCATCATAAAACAGGTAATAAGCAATAAATACAACCTATTCCTTTTACTTACGCGCGTAATTGGAAGAGATATCATTGATTTACTTGCATCCACGCCAGCCCAGTGAATCCAACCATAAATTCCAACCAAAACATAATAAACCTGCAACAGCATATCAGCATAAATTTGCGATTGAAAAAAAACAAAAAAGTACAATATAGAGGAAGCAATACCAAAAAACCAACAACTAACCCGTTGTTTTACGGAAAGAAATATGTAAATAATTCCTGTCAAAACGGCCAAGTTTTCAACCCAACTATTAATCACCCATTGATAAATTGAATCCATATTTTTTTTTACACATAATAGAAATTCCTTTTTGATTCATCGCTGATAAATAATATAGACGAATCAAAAAGGAAATCCTTTTCTTTTACTGTTTCCGATAAACTATAAACTCGAACAAATTATCATTTCATTTACTTGGAATTGGGATTCAATTTCTGCAATTTCGATTGATACATTTCATTGTTTAGCATTACGTTTACTGCCTGTATATATATTGGATCTAATAAATTAAATATTTGAAACGATTCGCTGGAACCCCATATATCCCGTGCAATTAAAGCTTTCAAATTTATCTTCAAATTTTCTTTGCTAGCAATAAAATCTTTTTCAACAAAAGGGAGTTTGTCATTTTCGGCAAAATCGGTCAACGATTTTAAAAAGGCATCATCAATTTCGAAAGTTTTAAGATAGCTTTCAAAACTCTGCTCTGATTTTGAACCTTTGTACTTCTTTTCTAACATCGTTCGGTTCTCATCGATATATTTCAACACAAATCGGTTAACAATTCCTTTTCGGATTAAATCGCGGTAATAATTAGAAAAGCCAGTGGTATCGATAGGAACAAAAATATCAGGCATAATGCCGCCACCTCCATAAACGATGCGTTTACTCTGGAGTGTAAAATATTTTTGCGATTCAGGAAAATGAATGGAATCAGCATTTGAAAGTTCCCCATTGTTGTAACGGTTCACTAAATCTTTCTCATAATCAGCGTTCCCTTTTTCATACGATTTTTGAATTAACCGTCCTGTTGGCGTGTAGTACCGAGCCGTGGTTAATCGTAACATAGAACCATCGGGTAAATTCAAAGGGCGTTGAACCAGTCCTTTTCCAAATGACCGGCGACCTACCAAAACCCCACGGTCCCAATCCTGAATTGCCCCACTAACAATCTCGCTAGCTGAAGCAGAACCTTCATCTATCATTAAAACAATCTTTCCTTCTTCAAAGGTTCCGCCTGAAGTAGCAATCATTTCTTGCCTAGGACTCTTAATTCCTTCAGTATAAACAATCATTTTACCCGTTGCTAAAAACTCATCAGCTAAATCTTGTGCCATATTCAAATATCCGCCGCCATTATCGGTAAGATCAAGTATCAGATTCTTAGCTCCCTCACTGCGCAATTTCTTCACTGCAGTGCGGAATTCGTCCATTGTAGTTGCGGCAAACCGGTTTATTTTAATGTAACCTACTTTTTCTTTTTTGTTTACTATATATGCAGCATCCACACTATAAATAGGAATTTTATCGCGGATGATTTCAAAATCGAGCAATTCCTTCTCACCCCTACGGCTAATGCCCACGGTTACTTTTGTTCCTTTTTTTCCACGCAGTTTATCAAAAACCATTTCGTTGGTAAGTTTTATGCCAGCCACATTCGTGCTGTCTATCCTAAGAATGCGGTCGCCAGCCAAAATGCCAACTTTTTCAGAGGGACCACCAGAAATGGGGGAAACTACCATTAACGTATCATCCATAATATTGAATTGAATGCCAATACCTTCAAAGTTTCCTTGCAACGGTTCATTCATTTTCTCCACTTCTTTTTTATCGATATAAACGGAATGAGGATCCAATTCTTTAAGAATTTCAACAATAGCATCATCAATTAATTTCTGCTTATTAACGGAATCAACATAATAACTGTCGATATAACCAAACACTTTCGAGAACTTATAAACCTCATCATTAAATAATTGTCCATATCCTTCATTTGAGAAGAATAGTAAACTAATTATTATACTAAAAAAAACTCTTTTAAACATGATACAATAATTTATATTTTAATACTTCGGATTTCTGTTAACAGGAACAGGTAAGCGACTTTAATGTTTTATTTGGTCGAAACCTGCGCTTCAAAGATACAATAATTATTGGTTATACTTGTCATTGTTTCAGTGAGTCATTTGTGCAAAAGCAGCTTATTAATGAGCTATTGCCACTTTGAAAAATGGTCAATTGGTGAATTGAAAAAAATATACCTTTGCGGATATTATTTTGGTGACCTTGCTATCAAAAAAAATAGTTTTGAAAAGAATTAAATTTATAAATAAATGAAACGGATTTGTGTTTTTTGTGGATCAAACTTAGGCAATCACCCTGATTATACTGTTATTGCACGTCAACTAGGTGAAACATTAGCACTGAACCAAATTGAGTTGATTTATGGTGGTGCCAATGTAGGCTTAATGAGGATAACTGCCGAAGAAGCTTTAAAAAATAAAGGTAAAGTTACTGGAGTAATTACCCATTTTTTAGCTGAAAAACACCTGACATTGCCCGGATTGACTGAACTTATATTAGTAGATACCATGCACGAGCGCAAAGCTAAAATGGCTGAATTAGCCGATGGATTTATTGCTTTACCCGGAGGTTATGGAACATTGGAAGAGCTTTTTGAAATACTCACTGCGGCACAATTGGGTTTTCATCATAAACCGGTAGCCATAATTAACATTCATGGATACTACGATTTTATGAAACTACAGCTAGAAAAAATGGTGGATGAAAAATTGCTTTTAGCTCCTCATTCGGGAATTGCTCAATTTGTAAATACACCCGATGAGGCCTTAAATGCTATGCAAAACTATTCACCACCTGTTGTTGGGAAATGGATTGAGGACATTCGCAAGGATAATGGACATTCACTAGAGAATTAGCATGCATTTCCAGCCTTTGCATGGCATTATTTCGATTAAATCCTTTGATAATGGAAAACTTATTTCGCTGCTCCTGCACGATTGCATCTTGTGGGTTTACTTATAAACAAAGAACGCAATGCAATCGCGAACTAGCGGGGATTAACCAATCTGTTTTAAATTTTTATTAATGCAAATAGATGCAAACATTTCGATTAACAATTTTAACCCTTTTTGCCAATAATATTAATGCCCAACTGCTTGCACATTTCTTTGCAAAAATCATTATGTAATTCATTGTGACGGGGAACTGTAATGCGTTTATTATTAGCATTATTGATGTAAACACTATGTTTACCTCCTTCGCGATATAAAGTGCAATTATTTTGATTCAAGTGCTTTAAAAATTCATTGCGCTTCATACCCTAGTTAATTGTCGGGTAATATATCTTTCACCTGAATATTTTTTTAAGGTTTCTTCCCTTTTCAATTCCAAAACCATATTTAAGGCATCATTCAGGTTTTCTAATAGTTCATCAATTGTTTTCCCTTGCGACATGGCTTCGGGGACTTCTTCAATTTGCCCAAAAAACCATCCATCTTCAGTTTCTTTAATTAGCGCATTAAAACAGCTTGACTTTTTCATATTACATGTTTTTTAACAAAAATACAATTTAATTTTTAAAGTTGTTTGAGGATTTCATACTTATGCGAACGAAAACTGTTAAGACACTGCTCCTGCATTATTGCATCGTTTGGGTTTACTAATAAACAAAGAACGCTATGCAATCACACACTAGCGGGGTATGGCATTATTGCGGTTAATTCCTTTGCAAATTGGATACTAATTTCGCTAGGTTTTAATGAACTAAAAAGAGCTGCCCAATAAAAAGGCAGCTCTCAACATATAAAGGAAATATTTTATTGCGCTGGACTCATTACCACCTCAAATTTGCCAGCTTTCTGCATAAATTCTTTTGTAAATGCTTCAACTTGCTCCGTAGTAATTCCGTTAACAATGTCTTCATAAGCAGCAGGTATAACATTTATTTCATTGTGCTGATAATAATTAACCAGAGCACCTACCCAATAGTTATTTTTGCGAAGATTTTCCTGACGAACCTTAATGAAATTCTTGATAGCTTCGTTCAAATCTTCAGGCTGAACTCCTTTCAGATAAAGCGAATCCATTTCAGCATAAACAATTCCTTTCAGTTTTTCGGCTTTAATCGGATCGGTATCAAAAGCTACCAGTAAACTATATTCCTCTTTTGGAAAATGAGTTAAACTACCTCGCACAGAAACACCATAAGATCCACCTTCTGCTTCACGAATTACATCGGTATATCTTTTATCGAGTAGTTCGGCTACCATATCCATTAGAATGCGATTGGTAGCATTGTATTTCATATCGCCGTGGAGTTTTACATAGATTGAAGTCTTAGGGGTTTCCATGGTTTTTTGAAAGTGTTTTTGGGTGCCATTTGCTGGATAAGCTACTCCATTGTCTTTCCACGTTTCATTCCGTTTCTCCGGTGCCAAGCTGCCTAAATATTTTCAATCAAGGGCTTCATTTTTTCGGAATCAATATTTCCTACAAAAACAAAAGTAAAATTGGTAGCATCCGAAAAACGTTCGTTATAAACTCGTTTAATTGTTTCAAAATCAATTTTTTGAATGTTTTGAGAATTGAACAAAACCGTTCGTTCATTGTAATTTGTTCCTACCATTGCAATTGAATCCCTAAAAGCTTTATTAACATCGGCATCTAAATTAGCTACATAAGCCACATACCTTGATTTTAGTGCATTAAAAGCATCTTCATCAAATCGTGGTTGTTCCAATTGCAGGTAAGTAAGTTGTAATAATGTTTCAAAATCCTGAATTGATGAACTGCCTTGCAATCCTTCGCTTAAATCACCAATGCTAGGCGAAATTGATACAATTTTTCCGGTTAAAAGTTTTTGCAAACTCATTTGGTCGAATTTACCTAAACCAAAAGCACCCACAAAATTGCTTATCATTTGTATCGATGGCAAATCGTTAGCTGGATATAATGAACTTCCACCCATACTAAATACATTCATTAAAACTTCATTTTCCTTATAATCAGTAGTTTTCATTACTACTCTAACCCCATTTTTCAAAATATATTCAGTTGCTCCAAACTCCTTCAAAGGATTTTCGTTGCTAATTTTTGAACCTTTCAAATCAACAGAAACTAAGGGTTCATTAATTACTTTATCCTCGTAGGGTTTTAACTCCGTTTTATTTACTTTGTTGGCAATTTCAAGAATTTGCTCTTTGGTGGGATATACCAATCCTTCTTTTTCAGGTCCCGACACGATGAATACCTGATTGGTATTGGTATTCCATGCTTTTGCTAAGATATTTACTTCGTCAATTAAAATAGTTGGAAGCAATTGCTGTACTAGTTTATATTCTAACTCAATGCCCGGTGCAGGTTCGTTAATCAAATAATTCATTTGTAATTCCCGCACCAAACGATCATTCATCAGCTTGTTGCGTTCTTTAAATTTTTTCTCAAATTCGCTTAGTAACGATATTTTTGCACGCTCCAGTTCACTGCCTACAAAACCATATTGGCGTAAACGCTCATTTTCAATCATTGCCGCTTCAATACCACCTGAAATATTGTCTTCTTTTAAGGTTGCTCCAACATTATAAACATTCATTAGCCGAACCATATTATAATAGGCTGCATAGGCATTTATAAAGGGTGGATTGCCTGTTTGAAGCATTTCTTCAAAACGAGTTCCAATCATTTGTGAATACAATTGTTCAACCAATCCTTGCCTATAATACGACAAATCTTTTTCATTAAATGGAGTGGCTTTATGTTTACAATAATAGGAAAAGCTGATATTTCCTGCTTCCGGATCAGTAATTACGCCTACAATTGGTTCCGTATTTCCGGGAACTTCAAAATAACTGCGCTCTTTTGGATTTTCAATGGCAGCAATTGGCGAAAACAAATTCTTAATTTTGTCCTCTATTTTTGCAGCATCCAAATCGCCAACTACAATTATAGCTTGTAAATCGGTACGGTAATAATCATGATAAAAATCACGGATAACTTTAGGATCAAATTTGTCAATCACATCGAGGTTACCAATTACGTCACGTTCAGCATATTTTGAACCTTGAAAAATATACTTTCGTGTTTCTAAATACAATCGCATTTGCCCTGAGCGTCGGGTGCGCCATTCTTCGTGAATTACTCCTCGCTCGTTATTTATTTCTTCATCGGTAAGTAATAAAAAGTCGCTCCAATCGTGAAGAATAAGTAAGGTGGAATCAACCAAATTTTCATTCGTTGTAGGCACATTGCTCAAGTTGTAAACTGTTTCATCAACATTGGTATAGGCATTAATATTCCTACCAAAAGCCACCCCATATTTCTCCAAATAATTTAGAATTCCTTTATCAGGAAAATTTTTTGTGCCATTAAAAGCCATGTGCTCTAAAAAATGAGCCAACCCGTTTTGCTCCTCATTTTCAAGTATAGCTCCCACATTTTGTACTATATAAAAACTAGCCCGTTCCTTTGGCTCTTCATTATGCAATACATAATAGGTCAATCCATTGGCTAATTTTCCGTACCGTACATTTGGATTTAGAGGTAGTTTTTCTAATTTACTGGCTTCCTGAGCCAAACTCATCCCAATTGCAAAAAATAAAAAGGATGCAATTACAAATAATTGTTTTACGTTCATCATTTCTCTGGTTTAATTTTGAATATTAATTATATTTTGTTGAATACAGGGTTATTAGTTACAAATTAAACACAATTTGATACAATAAATTATTTCTTTGCCTAAAATATTGTTACTTTATTTATGCCATTCAGCCTTCTTTTTTGTTAGTATGTTAAAATAAAAAGAACCAGACATGGCACCAAAATTTATCACAAACTTATTAATTGAAACTAAAACTGAACTAATTCAATATTTTTTTAAGCAACTATTGCATAATTCTAATATATTCATACATTTGCATCTTAAATTATCAAATAACAATTATGATTCACTTTCAAAATGACAATTCAATGTGTTGTTGTATTTGCAAAAGAAATGGGCATATTTTGTTTCCGTGATTAAGATAGAATACTTTACACTTAAAAACAATATAAGCCCTTTCGCCGATGAAAGGGCTTTTTTTTACTACTATGCAAAGAGAAGATTTTTTTACCCAAATTGGGCAGTACCGGAGAAGTTCTGTTGGAAAAGTACCCCCTTTAAAAGCGAGCTACGATTTACTTAACAATGTAATTGAATTGCTTTTCCCAATTTTAAGCAGAAAAGAATGCACTTCATTGGATAAAGAATTTGAAGGCGTTACCAAACATGTAACCCAACTTTTGCAAACTATAAACTATGAAAAAAATCAGGCTCTACTCTTGGCGCATCAATTTATTGATTCCTTTCCTACAATTTATGATTTGCTGATAAAAGATGCTACGGCAATATATGAAGGAGACCCTGCCGCAGAAAGCATTGAAGAAGTGATGGTTAGTTATCCCGGATTTTATGCCGTATGCATTTATCGCATCGCTCATGAGCTATATAAACTGAACGTGCCCGTGTTACCTCGACTATTTACTGAATATGGCCATAAACAAACCGGTATCGACATTCATCCCGGGGCTCAAATTGGTGAATCATTTTGCATTGATCATGGAACAGGAATAGTGATTGGAGAGACTACTGAGATTGGAAATCATGTAAAAATTTATCAGGGAGTTACCCTAGGGGCGCTGAGTGTAACAAAAGATAAAGCCGGAAAAAAAAGACACCCTACAATAAAAGATAAAGTTACTATTTACTCAGGAACCACTATTCTGGGAGGTAAAACAATTATTGAACACGATACAATAATAGGAGGAAATGTTTGGCTCACTGAAAGTGTAGAACCCTATTCCATTGTATTAAATAAAAGTGAGGTATATGTAAAAAATAAAAACCCTGAATATGACCATATCATTGATTTTGTGATTTGAGAGTAGAGATATGAGATTTGTGATTTGAGACTTGAGATTAGAGATTAGAGTTTAGAGTTTAGAATTTAGTAACCAGTAACCAGCTACCAGAAACCAGTAACAATTAAATATATGAAAGCAAATAATGTACTTGAATTAATAGGAAATACCCCAACTATAAAAATTAATACTCTTTTTGGAACTCAAACTGAAGTATGGATAAAATTGGAGAAAAGTAACCCAGGGGGAAGTATTAAAGACCGCATAGCGCTCTCGATGATTGAAGATGCCGAAAAAAATGGAATATTAACACACGACACCGTTATTATTGAACCAACTTCAGGGAATACGGGAATAGGTTTGGCTTTAGTAGCTGCTGTAAAAAAATATAAATTAATCCTTGTAATGCCCGAAAGTATGTCAATGGAACGACGCCGTTTGGTAAAAGCGTATGGGGCTGAATTGGTTTTAACCCCTAAAGAAAAGGGTATGAAAGGTGCTATTGAAAAAGCAAAAGAACTACAAATTGAATTAAACGGTTGGATTCCGATGCAATTCGAAAACAGTGCCAATCCTGAAATTCATAGTTCAACAACAGCTCAGGAAATACTTAATGATTTCCCTGAAGGCTTTGATTACTTAATATCAGGTGTTGGAACAGGTGGACATATCAGTGGAGTAGCCAAGGTACTTAAAGCAAAATTTCCAAATTTAAAAGTTTTTGCAGTAGAACCCGAATTGTCGCCAGTAATTAGCGGAGGGGCTCCAGGACCACATCCTATTCAAGGTATTGGTGCCGGTTTTATTCCTAAAAATTTATTTACTGAATTGCTCGATGGGGTGATAAAAGTAGGAAAAGATGAGGCTTATGATTTCGCAAGAAGGGCTGCTTCAGAAGAAGGACTATTTGTTGGCATATCAAGCGGGGCTTCGTTGGCTGCAATTGCTCAAAAAATGCCGGAGCTTGCCGGTAAAAAAGTATTAACCTTTGCTTACGATACGGGTGAACGCTATCTTTCCATTGAAGGATTGTTTTGATTTATAAAATGGTTACAGGGATACAGGGTTACCGGGTTGAATTGTTAATTGCTAATTGTTAATTGCTAATTGTTAATTATTAAATGGCTTAAATCCCAAACCGGGCCAATGGTGTAATATCTTGTGAGGCAAATTCACCTCTTAAATATTTATAGTATCCGGTTATTGCAATCATAGCTGCATTGTCGGTTGTAAAGCTGAATTTTGGAATATGAATTCTAATGTTGTTATTTATTCCATAATTGGTTAAAGCATCACGCAATCCTGAATTAGCCGATACACCACCAGCTATTGCAATTTCGCGTATTCCGTATTCTTTCACTGCTCTATCTAATTTATCCATTAATAGTTGAATGATAGTGAATTGCAACGAAGCACATAAATCGGCTTTGTTATCTTCAATATAATTAGGATTGTTTTTAATTTCATCTCTTATGTGATAAAGAAAACTAGTTTTTAATCCGCTAAAACTAAAATTATAGCCATCGATGCGAGGTTTGGCAAATTTAATTTTTGTAGGATTACCAATTTTCGCCAACTTATCAACCATTGGACCACCCGGATAGGGCAAATTCATTACCTTAGCGCATTTATCAAATGCTTCTCCGGCAGCATCATCTATTGTAGAACCGATTACTTCCATTTGTAAATGATTCCTTATAATAATTAGTTGTGTATGGCCACCGGAAACCAACAAACATAAGAAAGGAAAACTGGGCTGGTCAAAATCCATCGCATCTTCTTTTATAAAATGAACCAACACATGGGCTTGCAAATGATTGACTTCAATAATTGGAATGTTTTGTGCTAAGGCAAAACCCTTTGCAAAAGATGTTCCTACCAAAAGAGAACCAAGCAATCCCGGACCTCGTGTGAATGCTACTGCATTGATATCTTCAGGTTTTATTCCTGCCTGTTTAATAGCCGCATCAACCACGGGAATAATGTTTTGCTGATGCGCCCGGGAAGCAAGTTCAGGAACTACTCCTCCAAACAATTTGTGTACTTCCTGATTAGCAATATAGTTTGAACGTATTACCCCATCGCTGATTACCGAAGCCGAAGTATCGTCGCAAGATGACTCAATCCCTAAAATAGTTATACTCATAAAAATAGGTGCTAAACAAAACAAAATAAAACAGATACATTTCTGTTTATAGTTACCAATTGCTATTTTTACAGTCCTATTAAGCGTTGGTAAAAATAAGTTGTAATAAATTAAACCTCAAAAATATTAAAAAAACAGCTAAAATAGTAGCCTATTTCATTCTTGTACTTGCAGGAATTACTATAACTCTATGGACAGCTATCCGCACACCAACAATACAAACCCTTCTGGCAAAAAAAGCAGCCCAAAAAATAGCCACTTATTTTAATACCGATATTTCAATTGACCGGATTACTTATGGGTTAAAAAGAAATTTTATAATCAAAGGACTTTATATTGCAGACCAAAACCATGATACTCTTCTTTACATTGGTCGTTTAGAGTGTAATTTGAAGAAGCTAAATTTCAATAAAAAAAAGTTATTTCTCGATCAAATTGTTCTGAAAGATGTTACCAGTAAAATAAGACAAATTAAAGATTCCACTTACAATTATTCTTTTCTTATTGATAGGCTGGATACCGGAAAGAAAAGTGCATTCGACTGGGAATTAAAGTTTGATGAACTTAATTTTTTAAATAATACTGTTTTGTTTGAAACCAATGGAAAGAGCTTTCAAATTTCAGATTTTGATGCAAATGTTGAAGATATAGTTATTGATTCCACCAATCAAAGTTTCAACCTAACTACGTTATCATTCTGGTATAATAATGAAATTCATTTGCAAAACATAGCTTTTATTTTTAAAAAGGTAAAACAGGAACTTGCCATTGAAGACTTAAGGATTTTGAGTACTAATTCAACCATCAAAATAGATGGTTTTTGGGTTGAAAAAAAAGATTCAATAACACCTGCAATTTACCACATAAATAATGTTTCCTCAAAATTGTTTTTAAATGACTTTTCATCATTTTATCATGGCTTTAAAGGTAATAACGAGTATTTATCAATATCTGGTAGTTTATCAGGCAACCTCTCCAAAATAAAAGGAAAAAAAGTAAAGGTAAACATGGGAAAGGCAAGCTTCCTCGAATCCAGCTTTGAAATTAGAAACATAACACAACCTTCACAATTGACTTACAGTTTTGAAGTAGAAAATTTACAAACGAGTTCAAATGATCTAATTCATATTCTGGGTACCTATTTTAAACAAGATTCCTCCTTAATTCCTGAACCATTTAAAAATTTGGGGTATATTACCTATAAAGGATATTTAAAAGGTTCTTTAGATAGAATTCACAATCAAGGTTACATTACTTCTAATTTAGGAGCTGTTTATTCTAATTTGTCCGTCATAAAAGATACCATTCAGCAAAAAACTTTTATTGAAGGAAACGTTAAAGCAGCCCCGTTGCATTTAACAACGATTATTCCAAGCGAATCGTTAGGCGAAATATCATTTAATTTGGATACAAAAGGTTATTATTCCAATAAACAAGGAATACATTTAGATATTGACGGAATGATACAAAGTTTTGCTTTCAACAATCAAACTATCGATTCCGTTGGTATTAAGGGCGCATTGACCAAAGAAACGTTTACGGGTAGGATTTCCTCCTTTGACCCAAAACTCAGGTTCGATTTTGATGGGGTTTTAAATTTAGATACCATCCCTTCCTACAATTTTTCAATGAATCTGTATTCAGCCAACCTATATGCATTGGGGATAATAAAATCAGATTCCACGGCCAACCTTTCAATGAATTTGAATGCTAACTTTATTGGTAATAAATTTGAAAACACTACAGGAAATATTATTCTTACCGAATTATATTACTTCAAGGATACCTCTTATTTTGCCACGGATAGTATTACCATAGCAATTAATTTAACTGAAAATGGAAGAAAATTAACTTTTAATTCAGAATATATTACAGCTGAATTAGAAGGTCATTACAATTCATTAACCTTGGTTCAAGGAGTAGAATCCCTTTTAAATTCCTTCATTCCATCCTTAGGAATTAAAACTGCATCTAAAGATATTTACAATAATTTCTCATTTACAATAGTAGCAAACTATCCCCATCCCATAACAGAAATGTTTCTCCCGAATTACCGTATTTCTCCGGGAACAACTGTTACTGGAAGTTTTAATGCTGCAAATGCATTTCTTAGCATTTCTTGCTTTACCAACAAATTTGAATTTCATAAACGGGAACTTGACGATATGAACCTGAAACTATATACTCGTGGAGCCAACTTATACCTTAATCTCAACTCAAAAAAATTCAAGTACTTTGAAAATACTTCACTTAAAAATTTTCTCACAAGCATCAAAATACATAACGACAGCATTGATATCAATTTTAACTGGAACAACTGGTTGCACAATAACTACAGCGGTAATTTGAATTCATTGCTAACTTTTTCGAAACATGAAAACAGGCAAAAACCTGATTTAAAATTGGATATTTTCCCGTCAAACATTATTGTTCTTGATACAACCTGGTACATTAGTAAAGGTTATTTATTAAAAGACTCGGCTACGTATATTTTCTCAAATGTTAGAATTGATAACAAAAATTCTAATTTAAGCATCGATGGAAAACTCAGCCCTAATCCGAATGACAGCATTTTATTTATTTTTCAGAACATTAGTTTAACCCATTTGAACGCACTTATAAACCAAGAAAGTTTACTATTTAATGGAAATTTATCGGGAAAAACAAAAATTACCGATATAACCGGTGAATTACATATTAATTCTGACTTTACCATTAATAAATTAACATTGAATAACCAACTTATTGGTGATACCCGCTTTACCAGTATTTGGGATAAAAATGAAAAAAAATTGAAAGTTCAAGTAATATCGGAAATTAACAATATTACCCGGGTTTTTATCGATGGAAGTGTATCACCTATCAAAAAAGAAATAGATTGCAACGTTCAGTTAAATGAACAATCACTGAAAATTTTAGAACCGTTCTTACAGCCAACTTTTATTAATTTTAATGGGCATGCCAGTGGATTAGTGCGGGTTTATGGAGAACTTACGAACCCAAAATGGGAGGGTAAAGTTTATGCAAATCAAGCCTCATTAACCGTTACTCCTACTATGGTAAATTATCATTTTAGCGATTCCATAGTATTTCACAATCACGAAATTCAATTTAATAGAATTACTGCTTTTGATAAAGATGAAAACCAAATGGTTATGAATGGTACCATATCACATCAAAAATTCAGTACTTTTTCAACCAATTTACGATTTAGTACCAATCGAATTTTGGGCTTAAATACAAAAGTTACTGATAATCCGCTATTTTATGGAAAGGTATATGGAGCAGGTTATGTAAAGATTTATGGCCCATCGGACAACACCAAAATTGACATAGTTGCCACCACATTACGGAACTCGCAATTCTTTATTCCCTTAGAAGGAAAAGGCGATATTCAAGAAAATGGATTTATTGAATTTGTTGAACCTTATAAAGCCAAAAAAAAGGAAAAAAAAGAATCAAATAATTACTTGGAACAAGAATCAGAAGTAAGCATTATAATTGACTTAACCGTTACTCCTGATGCTGAAGTGCAAATACTATTCGATCCAAAAATTGGAGATGCATTAAAAGCTAATGGGTATGCCCACTTAAATATGGAATCAGTCAATGGTGGTTTTGACATGTACGGTGATTACAGAATTAATAAAGGTGAATTTACCTTTACACTTCAAAATGTAATAAACAAAAAGTTTGAAATTCAATCGGGTAGTAGTGTAAATTGGTCGGGCGACCCAATTGATGCCACTATCAACCTTGATGCGGTTTACAAAATAAAAAAAGCTTCGGTTTTCGATTTAACAATGGATGAAGCCGACAGGGAGAAAAAAGTTGAGGTGGATTGTCATCTGAAAATGACCGACAAATTAATAAACCCAACCATTTCATTTGCCGTGCAAGTACCAGCAAATACCAATGAAGCAGCCATTGATCAAATAAACACGTTACCAGAAGAAGAAATTAACAAGCAAGTATTATCATTGCTGCTGGTGAACAAATTTATGCCTTTATATCAAGGAAGTTATGCTACCAATACATCAGGCAATCTTACGGCAACTACTGTTAGTGAGCTAATGTCGAACCAATTAAGCAAATGGGTTTCACAAATAAACTCCGATTTCGATTTAGGATTTGTTTATCGTCCGGGCACAGAAACAACGGAGCAAGAATATGAAGTGGCTCTTTCTACCAATTTGTGGAACGACAGATTATCAGTTAATAGCAATGTAGGTTATAGTGTGCAACAAAACCAAACAACACCAACTCCTAAAAATCCTTATACCACTGACTTTCAGATTGAATATAAAGTAAATAAAAAAGGAAATATCCGGTTACGGGCCTTTCAAAAAGTAAATAGCGATATTGAATATTCACAAGCACCTTATACTCAAGGACTCGGAATTTTTTATACCGAAGATTTTGATAATTTTAATCAATTGATGCAAAAAATATTTAAAAATGAATACGCCACTAAGCCCGATGATTTAGAAATTAAACGGGAGGAAAAAGATAGCCTTCCATAAACTATTTCAACAAAAAGAACCTACTTAGAATTTTATATTAATTACTAAAAATCAACTATAGATAATACTTAACCATTTATTCCGTTATTTTTATATATTAGCGCAAAAAATAATTCTATGATAGCAACAGCTTTTCTTCAGGTTACCTTAAATCAATCACAAGCATTGAACGCAGGCAGCACCCAATCAGTTAATAATTCCCTTTCGGCCCTCGATTTAGCAATTAAAGGTGGTTGGGTTATGATACCGCTGGCTATTTTGCTTGTCATTGCAGTTTATATTTTTTTCGAACGTTACATGGCTTTGCGCAATGCTTCAAAAACTGATGCAAACTTCATGAATCGAATTAAAGACTACATACACGATGGCAAAATTGAAGCTGCCACCAATCTATGTCAATCTACTGATACGCCGATAGCCCGGATGATTGAAAAAGGAATCGCCCGTTTGGGAAGACCATTAAACGACATAAACACAGCGGTTGAAAATATCGGTAATCTTGAAATTGCTAAACTTGAAAAAAGTTTACCTTCATTAGCCACTATTGCCGGAGGAGCTCCAATGATAGGTTTTTTTGGAACCGTAATCGGAATGGTTGAAGCTTTCTATAATATGTCGCATGCTGGAAATAATATTGATATATCACTGCTCTCAAATGGTATTTATGTGGCTATGATAACTACTGTAGGAGGTTTAGTAGTAGGAATTTTGGCTTATTTTGCATATAATTATTTGGTGGCCAGCGTTTCACGCATTGTTTACAAATTAGAAGCCAGTACTACCGAATTTATGGATTTATTAAACGAACCGGTAAGTTAACCGAAAACTAGTTAAACCTATTTTCTATATTAAATTGTTAATTATTAATTGATAATTACAAAGATGTCACTAAAACGTCAAACTAAAATATCCGCAGAATTCAGCATGTCGTCAATGTCTGATTTAGTATTTTTATTGCTAATATTCTTCATGATTACCTCAACTTTGGTTGCTCCCAATGCTTTGAAATTATTGTTGCCACAAAGCAATAACCAAACCATGGCAACAAAACCAATTACTACCGTTTCCATTACCAAAGACTTGCAATATGCCGTGGAAGGCAATTATGTTGACTTTTTTGATCTGGAACGATATATTGTTAAAGAAGTAGGTCCTGCTTCAAGCTATCCGGAACCACCCACCATTTCGCTCCATGTTGATAAAAGTGTAGCCATGGAACATGTAGTAAAAGTTATGAATATAGCTAAAGACCATCAATATCGGTTAATTTTGGCAACAGCTCCTTTAAAATAATTGTATGATGAGCACCACCAAAGAACAACGGTTCAGCATTATTATTACCCTACTATTCCTTGTGGCATTTACAGGGTTATTGCTGTTTTTTGGTTTTACTGCACCTTTTCCACCTCCCGTTGAAGAAGGAATTCTTATAGAATTTGGCACTACAGAAACAGGTTCAGGAGAAATAGAACCTATAATTGCAGAAGCAACAAAAGTAGAAGAAGTTCCAATTCCGCCTAAAGCCAGCGTTACTGAACCCGTTAAAAATAATGATAAAGAAGAGGAAGTATTGACTCAAGATTTTGATCAAACGGCGGTTATTGAAGAAAAAAAACGTCAAGAAAAAAAGGAAAAAGAAGCATTAGAACAAAAAAAGATTGAAGAAGAAATTGCTCGTCAACAGGAGGAAGAAATAGAAAAGAACAAACGCGAGGAAGAAGAAAAAAATAGAAAAGACCAAAAACTAAAAGATATCAAACAACGTGGCAAAAACGCTTTTGCCGGTAAAAACCCAGATGGGGGAACCCAAGGTGAAGGAGTTAATGGAGGTATTGGCAACCAAGGCGACCCAAATGGTGATGTTAACTCCAAGAACCGTATTGGTGGAAATGAAGAATTATCTGGCAATTTAAAAAGAAGGTTGAATAAAGCAATTAAACTTAATTATGATATAGATTGGGAAGGTAAAGTATTAATAGACGTTGAAGTAGATCAAAATGGAATTGTTAAAAAAGCTACTGTTAATGAGATAGGTTCTACCACTAAAAAACCTGAACTTCAAAAAAAAGCAGTTGAAGAAGCCTTGAAAATAAAATTTGAATTTGATAAGAATGCAAAAGCTATTGAAACGGGACAAATTAGATTTACATTTACCAAACAATAAGGTTTTTAACCCAATCGTAAATACTTAAGGATTCTATTCCCAATTCGCCATTTCCCAATTATTCCATTTTTCCCACATCTCCATTTTCCCAACTTTCCAACTTTCCAGTTCCTCAGCTTTCACATTATTTTCCCAGCTAGCATTCTCGCAGCAGGCGCTGCGAGTTCCCTCTTTCCATCTTCCCATTTCCCCAACTTTCCATTTTTTTACCCTGTTACCTTGATACCCTGCCACCCTGTTACCTTGCCTCCTTTCCAACAACAGCAAATCTACGGTACAACAAGGGTTTTCACCCAATCGTAAATACCCAAAAATTTAATGGCAGATATTAAAATAACGGCCAACAATATATATCGCACAAACTTTGGGCCCCAACTAACAGCAAAACGGGAAGCTAAATATGCTCCTACCATGCTTCCTGCAGCTAAAATGAACCCGATGGAAAAATTGATTTGCCCTTTCCAAATAAAAACCGGAAGGATAAACAAGGTGTAAACCAATACAATAAGAATTTTTAACACATTGGCTTTAATTAAATCGTATCCCACACTTAAAACCAAACCTGCCAACAAAAAAACGCCCACGCCTAATTGAATAAACCCACCATAAAAACCAATGCAAAACATAACCAAGTTCTGGCTCCAATTGAGCTTTACGGTATGATCCGGATTTGCTACCTTCACCCATTTTTCGGGTTTATAAACCACAACAAAAAAGAGGAAAACCATTAAAATACCGATAATACGTGTCATTATCTTTTCGTCGATGTTTACTGCCAAAAGAGCACCCAAAAGAGCACCAACAATGGAAGGTATGGTAATTCGATAGTTTTCACGAAGCTTTATTGCTTTTTGCTGCCTAAAACTGGCCACGCCAACAATGCTGCTAAGTAAAATCATCAATCGATTGGTGCCATTCGCAACATTGGCTGGCATTCCTAAAAACATGAGAAGGGACAGAGATATGGTGGATCCACTTCCTGCAAGTGAATTAATGAAACCAGCAAAAAACCCAGCAATTAAAGTTAATACGACCAAATAAACATTCATTTCCTGCATAAAAAGGTGGTTTTTGTAATGAAAAAAGCTACCTGAATAAACAGATAGCTTTCAAATATACCAGTCTTTTTTTATATGGAAAAGGAAATCGTACTTCTCTTTTTAGAATCCTATCAACATCATTCCCCAATATACCAGAGCAGCAATAACCATACTTACAGGAATGGTTAATATCCAAGCCACTAAAAGGTTGGATGCCACTCCCCATCTAACTGCAGATAAACGTTTGGTCATGCCAACTCCCATAATAGCACCGCTAATGGTATGTGTAGTACTTACCGGAATTCCTAATCCTTGGGACACTCCAAAAAGGGTAATAGCTCCAGCTGTTTCAGCAGCTACACCTTCCAATGGTGTTACTTTGGTAATTTTTGTTCCCATGGTTTTTACAATGCGCCAACCTCCTATCATAGTCCCCATGGCAATGGCAATATAACACGAAATGGGAATCCAATTGGGAACATGCAAATGTTTCTTACCAACTGCGTCAATGGTTTCGTTCACATGAACCCAATGGGGTATTTCTAACCCATGGTTACTTAAATAAGCAACATATACCAACATGGCAGCACTGATAATTCCTACCACTTTTTGGGAATCGCTGCCCCCATGGCCTAAACTGAACGCCGCTGACGAAACTAGCTGACCGCGCCTGAACCATTTATTGGTTTTGTGTGGATTGGTTCCCCTAAATGCCCAAAGAATTAGGATTGAAATAATATATGCAATGAACATCCCAATTATGGGCGCCAAAAAAATGAATCCTACTGTTTTCCAAATAATCTGTTGATTTATTACGGCAAACGTTCCAGTGTGCGCTACTGCCGCTCCGGCAAATCCACCAATAAGAGTGTGCGACGACGATGAAGGAATTCCCCGCCACCAGGTTATCAAATTCCAAATAATGGCTGCAACTAAACCCGCTAATATTACCTGAAGATTAATAGAACTGCTTTCAACGGTTTTTGCTACGGTATTGGCCACTTTCAAATCGAAAATCCAAAAGGCCATAAAATTAAAAAATGCTGCAAACAAAACTGCCGGAAAAGGAGCTAACACCTTTGTTGACACTACTGTAGCAATTGAGTTGGCGGCATCGTGAAATCCATTAATCAGGTCAAAACCAAAAGCCAATACCAATATTACAATTAAAAGAACAAACATATCCATAGCAACAGAACAATAAATGATTAAGTATATTTAATTAGGATTGTTCTAATTACATCGGAAACATCTTCAATTTTATTGGATGCTTTTTCAATCATCCGCAGTATTTCCTTTTGCCGAATCAGTTCAATGGCATCCTTCTCATTTGCAAAAAGCAACGATATGGACTGGTGATACAATTCATCACCATGGCTTTCAATAGAATCAATTGCATCACAGGCATTCATGATTACTTCCGGCTTTTTGAGCCCCTCTAAGCCAACCACTGCATTTTGAAGCTCAATACATCCTTTATTAATATTCTTAGCCATTTCGCGGAGGTTGGTGCTGAATGTAGTACAATTATAAAATATAATCTTCTCCGAACAGCCATTCATTAAATCAATCACATCATCGAGTGTTGATGCCAATTCATGAATATCTTCCCTATCGAATGGGGTGATGAATGTGTTATTCAATTCACTGAAAACCTGCCGGGTATGAACATCACCTTGGCTTTCCAGTTTTTTAATTTTCAACCGGATGGCCTTGCGTTCTTCAATATCATCATGGTGTACCAAATTCACCAATTCCTCTGATGCTAACACAATGTTAGCTGCCGCCGAATTAAAAATGGCATAGAACTTTTTCTCCTTTGGGCTGAAATACTGTAAAAGATTTGAAAACTTCATAATTTATAATTTTATAGAATTAATTCTTTTTAACAAAATTGTATTGCAAATATCTTAAACAAATTCAAATGTTACTAAAATATTACAAATATTAATTAAATATTAAAATACTGTTAATTAATATCAATATAGATTGAAATAATTTCCCTCACGCATACTAGATAACGACGTACGGGAGAAAACAAGTAACAAAAAGAAGACAAGCATTGAAACATTTACCCTACCAAGAATAAAATAAATTATCCAAATAATTTCAACTCATTTAATAATTATATAGTTGGTTCTAGTCTAATAATTTCAACCTTTTGCAAGTCTTTGCCATAATATTACTAATCAGCAAAAAATAGAAAGTATCTCAGATACAAAATAGTTGGTAAACACTTCATGTCTGTTTTAATATGGATACCCTAATAAATAATGCCCAATACAACAGATGTACAGTTATTCTAAGTGCATAATAAATAAAAAGTAGTATTTTCACTACCTGGTACAGCAGTTGAAAAAGTTATTTTTACCACAAACAAAAACATAACCCGATGTTCGAAGGCCTTGAAGTACTTGATACTATACACTTAAACTTTAGTCCCGATAGTTTAAAATTGTTAAATATTACCATAGCATTTATTATGTTTGGGGTTGCACTGGAACTTAAATTAAGCCGCTTTAAGCATGTTTTTTTATTTCCAAAACCTACTTTATTGGGTTGGGCTGCGCAATTTTTTGTAATGCCTTTAATGACCTTTTTGCTGGTACTCCTCATAAATCCTACACCCGGCGTAGCTTTGGGGATGATATTAGTAGCCGCTTGTCCCGGCGGAAATCTATCAAATTTTATGACCAACCATGCCAGAGGAAATACGGAGCTTTCAGTTACATTAACTGCAATTTCTGATTTTTCAGCCTTTATAATGACCCCTTTGAACTTTGCTTTTTGGGGCGGATTGTACGCTAAATTTTATCATCGGGGGTCTGATATGGTATTGCCCGTTGAGATTGATGCATTGGAAATGATTAAAACCATGATTATCATTCTTGGAATTCCACTCATTGGAATGTTGTTTGCAAAATATTTTCCAGTAATTACTGATAAAATTAAAAAGCCCATAAAAATCTTATCCCTTATCATATTTGCCAGTTATGTAGTGATAGCATTGGCTAAAAATTTCCATTATTTCTTAGAGTACATCCATCTCATTTTTTTAATCGTATTAATACACAATACGTTGGCTTTTTTATCAGGTTATGCTGTTGCCAAATCGTTTAAATTAAAACGACAGGATATTAGAACCATAACCATAGAAGTTGGAATCCAAAACTCAGGATTGGGTCTGGTACTAATATTCAATCCAAATTTATTTAATGGAATTGGCAGTATGGCTTTTATTGCCGCTTTTTGGGGAATTTGGCATATTATTTCAGGACTAACCCTTTCTACTATATGGTCATATAGACCTATAATAAACCGATAACCGGTAGTGAATAAAATACGCGGATAGTAGCCATATCCGTTCATAAAAATTTGAATTCCTTTTTTATGTTTATTCGACATTATTTGGTTGAAAGTAATCATTTTTTATGAGTTTTACCCCTCTGTCTATCGACATCTCCCCTGCAAGCAAGGGAGAATGCACTGATTGTGCATTGCTGCCATATTTGTTATTTAGTGCCGATCTACTCCCTCCTTTATCCAAAGGAGGGTTGGGGAGGATACTTTATAAAACACTTATACTTGTTTCCACTCATTCTGTCGAAAAACTTTTTTTATGTTATTCTAAAATTGCAAAAGAGTTAACTGAAATTGCTTTCAATTAACTCTTTTCTATATTATCTGAGCTTTTTATTTTAGTTTTTGAGCTCTTTACTTACAATATAGTAATTCAATAACTACCAAGCAAATATGGGTCGGTGGCTCATCATGTTATTCACTTCAGTGCAAACTTCCTTTATCACTTTTTCATCATCAACATTTGACAATACTTTATCAATTAGTTCCACTATTACAGCCATATCCGACTCTTTTAATCCACGGGTTGTAATAGCTGGGGTTCCTACTCTCAACCCAGATGTTTGAAAAGGAGAACGACTATCAAAAGGAACCATATTTTTATTTATGGTAATATCAGCTAAAACTAACGTGTTTTCAGCTTTTTTACCCGTTAAATCAGGGAATTTGGTCCGCAAATCAATAAGCATTGAATGGTTATCAGTTCCACCCGAAATAACTTTGTAACCTCTTTTGATAAATTCATTAGCCATGGTAGAAGCATTTTTTATAACCTGTTTTTGATATTCCTTGTATGAAGGATCCAATGCTTCTCCAAATGCAACCGCTTTAGCCGCAATTACGTGTTCCAAAGGTCCTCCTTGAATACCAGGAAATACCGCGGAATTTAAAAGAGCGGACATCATCTTGGTTTCCCCTTTGGGAGTTTTTAGTCCCCAAGGGTTTTCAAAATCTTTACCCATTAAAATAATTCCACCTCTTGGGCCACGTAAGGTTTTATGCGTGGTTGAGGTTACAATGTGAGCATATTTTACAGGGTTATCCAATAATCCGGCGGCAATTAATCCGGCAGGATGTGCCATATCAATCATAAAAAGCGCCCCAACTTTATCAGCAATTTTGCGCATACGCTGGTAATCCCATTCTCTAGAATAAGCTGAAGCCCCACCTACTAAAAGCTTAGGTTTTTCTTGCATGGCAACCCTTTCCATCATATCGTAATCAACCAAACCGTCGCTTTCTTTAACCTGGTACGATACAGCACGATAAAAAATGCCTGATGAGTTTACCGGAGAACCATGCGAAAGGTGACCTCCATGAGAAAGATCCAGTCCTAAAAATGTATCACCTGGTTGCAAAAGAGTCATAAAAACAGCCATGTTAGCTTGTGCACCAGAGTGTGGTTGCACATTTGCGTATTCGGCACCATAAATTTGCTTTATCCTATCAATAGCCAATTGTTCTGTTTCATCAACAAATTTACAACCACCATAGTACCTGTTGCCAGGATATCCTTCAGCATATGTATTGGTCATGCAGGAACCCATGGCTTGCATTACCTGTTCGCTTACAAAATTTTCGGATGCAATTAGTTCTATGCCATTCTTTTGGCGTTGATATTCTTTTTCAATTATTTCAAATACCTTTTCGTCTCTTTTCATGCGTATTATGTTTTTATGATAAGTAATATGTTTCTTAAAATTATTCAGTAAAAATAAGTAAATCAAATTCAACCCATTTCTTTTTTATACATCTTTTAAAACAAGTTGCAAAAAAAAACCGGCTAAAAAACCGGTCTCAAATATTGTAAGTCAATTTACACTACATGAAATTGCCTTTTAAAATTTTCTTCCAATGATATGAAGGTTTCTGTGCGTTCAATTCCTTCAATTTTTTGCAGTTTATCCGATAAAATGTCTTTTAAATGCTCGTTATCGCGGGTAACTACTTTAATAAACAATGAATATTCACCAGTAGTATAATGACATTCAACAATCTCAGGTATTTGTTCAATTTGCTTCAATACTTCATTATATAACGCAGCCTTTTGCAAATATATTCCCATGTAAGCACAAGTTAACAGCCCAATTGATTTCGGATTTATAATAAATTCCGACCCTATGATTACTCCTAACTTTATAAGTCGTTGAATACGCTGATGAATAGCTGCTCCAGAAACATTGCATTCACGAGCTACTTCCAGATAAGGAATTCGTGCATTTTTAGCAACTAAAGCCAATATTTTCTTATCGAGTTCGTCAATTAATGATTGTGATGCCATTTTCTGTGAATTTGTTAGTTTTGAAAAGAGTTTAAAAATCAATCTAAACCACAAATAAAATACAATTTATCGGTAATCGACTAACTATTTTTATATTTTTAAACAGTTTCTACCCTTTTAATATCAATTTAATAATCAATGCTTGTTTTTAATTCCAAATCTTTCAGACATTTTAAGTAAAAATCTTTAGCGCTCATTTCTACACCACTATCATAAATTATTTTATAATCATATCCGGTTGTACTTGACTTTGATGCTACTTTATAAATAAAATCATCCACTGTTTTAATGGCATTCCCAGCTTTTTCACGTTTCATCTTTAAATGGGCCCCAGCAGCCTGAGCTTCATGCAAGGTTCCATTCCTGTCAAATTTGGCATTTTTAAGGTCTTCAACACATTTTATTAAATAATCAATTTTTTGTTGCTCGGTAAAAGGGGTTGATGATTTATTGATTTGCCCGCTCAAAGTATAAGCAAACATTACCCAAAAGATTAAAATGCAATATTTCATTGATGAAGAATTTTAAAGTAACTATCAAAGAGAACACTAAAGCGAGATAATTTTAAATTCTCTTTTTTCTAATTCTGATAAAAAGAACCAATGACTTACCAGTTAGTGTATGCCATTGGTTCTTTATAATTTTTATTAATGAATAGTACGGAACATTCGTTTAAAACGGATATTTTTAGGAAAATTTTGATCTTTATCAAGCGATAACCAAACCAATGAAGCTCTTCCCACCACATGATCTTCAGGGACATATCCCCAAAATCTGGAATCCAATGAATAGTGACGGTTGTCACCCATCATCCAATAATAATTCATTTTAAAGGTGTAGCTATTTGCAGGTTTACCATTTATATATATGATACCACTTTTAACTTCCAACTCATTGCCCTCATAAGTTTCAATAATCCGATGATAAAATGGCAGGTTAGTTAAAGTAAGTGAAATCGTTGCGTTTTTCTTGGGAATCCAAATAGGACCAAAATTATCCTCGTTCCATGGATAACGGCTCTCGTGCGGAAATACTTGATTGCTGCGGTCGGTTGCTCCGGCATTAGCACGTTCTACATGTTTTACAATGCTAATGGCACCAATTTTAGTGGCAATCTCTTCTGTCATGGGGATTTTATAGTATCCTGGCTGTATATATCCATTCTGAAAATCTTCGTGCGAAATACCTAGCTTTTCAAAAGCCTTAGGGTTGATTCCTGAACCATCAGTAATTATATGATACATGTATTGAACTTTTCCCGCTTTGTCTTGAGGTTTACCGTTAATAAACAATTGCCCGTTAACTACTTGAAGACTGTCGCCGGGAATGGCTACGCACCGTTTAATATAATTTTCACATTTATCCACCGGGCGGTGAATCACGGTATATTGCTTCCATACATTTTCACGTCCAAACCTACGGCACAAATCATAGTAACTGGGGTCTTGTTCCTCTAAACAAACTGTGTCGCCCTCAGGGAAGTTGAACACTACCACATCATTGTTTTTAATAGTACGGAACCCTTTCATACGGAAATAATCGCGCTCCCAAACTTCACTAAACGACGGTGTCATATTGTTGGAAAGAGGCATTGAATGATGAACAAACGGGAATGAAATCGGTGTCATGGGTTTCCGGGGACCATAAGCACTTTTGCTCACAAATAAATAATCGCCCACCAATAATGATTTTTCCATGGATGAAGTGGGAATGGTATAAGCTTCAAAAAAGAAAGTTCGTATAAAACTGGCCGCAATTACAGCAAAAATTATGGCATCAATCCATTCCACCACTTTAGTTTGCTTTGCAACACCTTTCTTTTTCCAGAATGCCCAATGTACTTTTTGGGTAACATAAATATCAAAAATAATAGGCATACCTATTAGCCACCAATAATTGGTATTCCATATTACCCATAATAGATATAGGGTTCCCCAAATAGCAAACTTGATCCATTTATTACCTAAAAGATTTTTCATACTTATGATTAAATTATCAATTGTTTATAGTTTTAAATTTCGTTAAAATGGTAAAGTAACCAATTGTTATGTCAATTTTGAAAATTTGTGTATTGTGCATTAAAATAACTGAACATAAAAATACCGAAACGATTAAATTGTGTTACATAGCTATGCTGCCCTAAAGAGATTTGAATATCGGTGTGTCCAGATATATGAACCACACTGAAAGCCTCCAACTGGCTGAAATTGCGGTGTAATGTGAGTTGTGCGCAGTTTATTTATTATCAATTGGCTTACTTATAATTGTAATAATAAATCCAATTATTGGACTAAGTGATATTGACCATAAAATTGATTTTCCATATCCAATTTCTCGTTTAGTTCCAATATATTGCCCTATCAAATGAGTTAACACTATGTAAAGCACACTAATCATTATCCAGATGTAATTATTCATATTTTAAGTTTTATGTTAGTTTGCGACCATGTTAACATTTCATCATAGTATCACCTAAAAACAAAGCCCCCCCTATTTCTAGGAAATCTATAATAAATCATTCATTCCGTAAAATCCAGTTTTTCCTTTAACATATTCAGCAGCTAAAACTGCTCCTAAAGCAAAACCTTTGCGGCTTTTCGCTTCTGTTTTATTGAAAGGCTGTCAATATCAGAATCGTATATTATTTCATGAGTGCCGGGTACTTCGCCCTCGCGATAAGAAACTATGGGTAATTCGCCCGCATCAACATCTTCTGAGTTTTTCCAGATTGTTAAATGATTGGTATTCATAATTAACACTTCAGCCAAAGTAATTGCTGTACCACTTGGGGCATCGAGCTTATGTGTATGGTGAATTTCATTTATTCGAATGCTATATTCCTTAAATGGATTCATTAACTGAGCTAGTTTTTTGTTCAGTTCAAAGAAAAGGTTTACGCCTAAACTAAAGTTTGATGCATAAAAGAACCCTGTTTTAACTGTATTCCCGGCTTTTTCCCATTTCATTTTTAAATGGGAAGCTGCAGCTTGTGAACTATATAAAGTTCCATTTCGGTCGAAAATTGCATTATTAAGGCCTTCGACACATTTTATTAAGTATTCAATTTTTTGTGGTTCAGTTAGTGATACCGGTGCCTTATTTACTTGTCCATAAGATGTACAGGTTACCAAGGCACAAAACACTATAATAAAATGCTTAACTGTTGTCAAAAAGTAATCCATTTTAATCTTGATGTATAACTATTTAAATTGACTGTAACTAAAAAGATTTGCACACCTTTTTTCAATTTTCCTTGACAACTTATTAAATATAAACCAATGGCAAAGCATTATATCTTTGCCATTGGTTCTATTGTTAGGTATCAATGGATAGTACGGAACATTCTTTTGAAACGGATATTTTTTGGAAAATTCTGATCTTTGTCAAGCGATAACCAAACCAATGAAGCCCTTCCTACGACATGATCTTCGGGAACATAACCCCAGAATCGGGAGTCCAAGGAATTGTGACGGTTGTCACCCATCATCCAGTAATAATTCATTTTAAAAGTATAGCTGTTTGCGGCTGAACCATTAATGTAAATAATGCCATTTTTAACTTCCAACTTATTGCCTTCATAAGTTTCAATAACCCGCTTGTAAAAAGGAAGGTTTGTAAGCGTCAATGAAATGGTAGCATTCTTCTTAGGAATCCAAATAGGTCCAAAATTATCTTCGTTCCAAGGATAGCGGCTATCGTGAGGAAAAACCTGATTGCTCCTATCGGTGTCGCCTGCATTTGCACGTTCAATATGCTTGACAATACTAATGGTACGTATTTTTTCAGCAATTTCTTCGGTCATTGGAATTTTATAATAACCGGGTTGAATGTATCCATTCTGAAAATCTTCGTGTGAAACACCTAGTTTTTCTAAAGCTTTTGGATTAATTCCTGAACCATCCGTAATAATATGATACATGTATTGAACGTTACCTGCTTTGTCTTGAGGTTTTCCATTTATGAGCAGTTGCCCATTTTCTACCTTAAGGCTATCGCCGGGAATAGCAACACAGCGCTTTATATAATTTTCGCATTTATCTACCGGACGGTGAATAACAGTATAACGGTTCCAAATATTTTCGCTGCCAAACCTGCGGCATAAATCATAATAACTAGGAGCTTGTTCTTCAAGACAAACCGTATCCCCTTCGGGAAAATTGAACACTACCACATCGTTGTTTTTAATGGTTCGGTATCCTTTCATCCTAAAATAATCACGTTGCCAAACTTCGCTAAACGATCGGGTCATATTATTCGACAGAGGCATTGAATGATGAACGAAAGGGAAAGAAACAGGTGTCATGGGTTTTCTTGGTCCGTATGCACTTTTACTCACAAACAGATAATCGCCTACCAATAACGATTTTTCCATTGATGAAGTAGGAATTGTATAGGCTTCAAAAAAGAACGTGCGGATAAAACTGGCTGCAATCACCGCAAAAATAATGGCATCAATCCATTCAACCACTTTGGTTTGCTTGGCAACCCCTTTTTTTTCCAAAATGCCCAATGTACTTTTTGGGTAACATAAATATCAAAAATAACAGGAACACCCAATAACCACCAATAATTTGTATTCCAAATTACCCATAAAAGGTAAGCTAACCCAAACACAGCGAACTTAACCCACTTATTTGTCCAAAAGTTTTTCATTTTTATTCCAATTTATGAATCATTAATTTGATTCGTTTATAAAAATTATAATTCAACTATAGTTTATCAATTTCAACTTATTTTTAACAAATCATTCATTCCGTAAAAGCCCGACTTTTGTTTCATGAATTCAGCAGCTAAAACAGCTCCTAACGCTAACCCCTTGCGGTTTTTTGTTTCATGTTTTATTGATATGCAATCAACTTCTGAGGTGTATATTATTTCATGGGTTCCCGGAACATCTCCTTCGCGGAACGATCGGATGGAAAGTTCCTCAGCAGTAACTAGTTCATCATTCTTCCATGATTTTTTTGCTGGATTTTCAGCCAAGATACCTTCAGCTAAGGTAATTGCAGTTCCACTTGGGGTATCCAATTTCATGGCATGATGTGTTTCGTTCATATACACATCGTATTCTTTAAAAGGGGCCATCAAACGAGCAAGGTTCCGGTTTAACTGAAAAAACAGATTTACACCCAAGCTAAAATTGGAAGCATAAAAGAACCCAGCATTGTTTTGTTCACAAAGTGTTATTATTTGTGGCAATTTATCAAGCCATCCTGTAGTTCCTGATACCACTGGGACTCCAGACGAAAAACACTTTTTATAATTTTCAAAGGCTGATTCCGGGTTACTAAACTCAATAACCACATCAATTCCTTTTAAATTTAAACTGTTAAGATTTTCTAAATTATCTTTGTCAATAATAAGATCTATGGTATGTCCCCGTTCAACGGCTATTTTTTCAATTTCTTTGCCCATTTTCCCATATCCAATAAGCGCAAATTTCATTGTTCAGATATTTTAAGGTTAAAAAATGCTATCAATAATATTTTTTGTTTTATTTAGTAATTAAAATTAATAGTAGCTACTATTAAGTATCCATCTCAAAATCAAGAATATCCCCAGGTTTACAATTCAATTCTTTACAAATAGCTTCCAAGGTTGAAAAACGGATAGCTTTTGCTTTTCCACTTTTTAATATCGACATATTTGCAATGGTAATCCCTACCCTTTCTGATAAATCAGTGAGAGACATTTTACGCTTTGCCAGCATTACATCGAGATTCACAATTATGGCCACTTTTAATTTGTTATTGGTTGCTGGATTAAATTGTTAAATTTATATATTGTTAAATTGATATATGGTTCTAATCTCTAATTTCTATACTTAGGTTACTGGTCTTACTTCTCTATGTTGCGGTGCATGGTACATTGCCATTTTATTGCAACTTAGTTGGATACACCGCTTACGGCGTTTATCAATTATCCCGGGGCTCCCGATAGCTATCCGGGACCGGGCTTTGTTCTTACGCCCATTCAGGGCTTTTTCTTTTTCTAATTTCTAATTGATAAATAGCATGACATCGTTTACAAAAAAATAGCATAACATCGTTTACTTTTTAATTTAACAAATGTAGCATAACATCGTTTACTTTTTAATGGTAAGAAAATAGCATAAGTTCG
>Ga0172379_10000704_pt1 | contig 79550 bp, 80 predicted proteins | sample GrowelOW334metaG_FD_119756 | JGI IMG/M metagenome (GOLD analysis project Ga0172379, IMG submission 119756) | Groundwater microbial communities from an aquifer near a municipal landfill in Southern Ontario, Canada - Groundwater well OW334 metaG | ecosystem: Environmental > Aquatic > Deep... | reverse complement strand
GGAAAAGAAACAGGCTCGTCTGCGCAGGGCGCGCAAAACCCGCGCCAAAATTGCGGAGCTCAAAGTGGTGCGCCTTGCGGTGCATCGCAGCAACTTGCATATCTCTGCCCAGATTTTCTCCGGGTGCGGGACCCGTGTACTCGTCGCCGCGTCAACCATGGAACCGGAAGTGCGGAGCCAGGTGCCAAACGGCGGTAACGTGAATGCTGCCAAGACGGTTGGCAAACTCATCGCCGAGCGGGCCAAAGCGGCCGGTATCGAGCAGGTTGCTTTCGACCGCTCCGGTTTTCACTACCACGGCCGCGTCAAGGCGCTGGCTGAAGCCGCCCGTGAGGGCGGACTCAAGTTCTAAGCGAGACGGACATGGCTAAACCTCAAGGCAGGAAACAGCAGCAGGCCCAGGAAGAGCGCGACGACGGCATGCGCGAAAAGATGGTGTCCATCAATCGTGTCACCAAGGTGGTGAAGGGCGGCCGGATTCTCGGTTTCGCGGCACTCACCGTAGTGGGTGATGGCGATGGCGGCATCGGTATGGGCAAGGGAAAATCCCGCGAAGTTCCCGTCGCCGTTCAGAAGGCGATGGAGGAAGCGCGTCGCAAGATGGCCAAGATCAATCTCAAGAATGGCACCCTGCATCACGCGGTTACGGGTAAGCATGGCGCAACAACTGTGCTGATGGCCCCTGCGTCGCCTGGTACCGGCGTCATTGCCGGCGGCCCGATGCGCGCGGTATTTGAGGTGATGGGTATTACCGACGTGGTGGCCAAGACCATCGGGTCGACCAATCCTTACAACGTGGTACGCGCAACGCTGCATGGTCTGCTGGCGATGAGCACCCCGGCCGAGATTGCTGCCAAGCGCGGCAAGGCCGTAGCCGAAATTCTGGAGTGAGCCATGGCTGACAAGACGATCAAGGTCACACTGGTAAAGAGTGTCATCGGCACCAAGCAGGATCATCGCGCGACGGTGCGCGGACTCGGCCTGAGAAGGCTCAACAGTTCGGCTGTGCTCGAGGATACGCCCGCAGTGCGCGGCATGATCCGCAAAGTGGCCTACCTGGTGAAGTGCGAAGGCTAAGGGGATATCGATGAGCATGGAACTTAACAATCTGAAGCCGGGCGCCGGCTCCAAGCACGCGACCAAGCGTGTTGGACGAGGCATCGGCAGCGGTCTGGGCAAAACCGCCGGTCGTGGACACAAAGGCCAGAAGTCGCGGGCCGGCGGTTTCCACAAGGTAGGTTTCGAGGGCGGCCAAATGCCGCTGCAGCGCCGGTTGCCGAAGCGCGGGTTCGTTTCGTTGACGGCGAGCCGCAATGTTGAAGTGCGTTTGTCCGAGTTGGACAAACTACCGGTCGAAGAAGTTGACTTGCTGGTCCTGAAACAGGCTGGCGTGATCGCTGCGGATGCGCTGTCGGCCAAGGTTATTCTGTCAGGCAAGCTCAACCGCAAGATCGCGCTGAAAGGTGTCGGCGCGACCAAGGGGGCCCGTGCTGCGATCGAAGCGGCCGGCGGCTCTGTAGCAGACATCGCCGCGGCCTGATAGCGGAAGAGGACGGACGACGTGGCAAGCCCCCAGGCAGCAACTCTCGGCAAGACTGGCAAGTTCGGCGACCTCTGGCGCCGGCTCTGGTTCTTGCTGGGCGCGCTGGTGGTTTACCGTATCGGCGCGCATATTCCTGTGCCGGGGATCGACCCCGTAAAGCTGGCGGAATTATTCCAGGGTCAGCAGGGCGGCATTTTGGGTGTGTTCAACCTGTTTTCGGGCGGGGCGCTGTCGCGCTTTACGCTGTTTGCACTCGGCATCATGCCCTACATTTCGTCCTCGATCATCATGCAACTCATGACGATCGCTGTGCCGTCGATAGAGGCGCTGAAGAAGGAAGGCGAGGCCGGGCGGCGCAAGATTACCCAATACACGCGCTACGGCACCGTGGCTTTGGCCTTGTTCCAGGGACTGGGCATCGCCATTGCACTTGAATCACAAGCGGGATTGGTGCTTGATCCGGGAGTGCTGTTCCGTTTCGTTACCGTGCTGACCTTGCTTACCGGAACCATGTTCCTGATGTGGCTGGGCGAGCAGATCACCGAGCGCGGCTTGGGGAACGGAATTTCGATCATCATTTTCGCCGGCATCGTGGCGGGTCTGCCGAACGCGCTCGGCGGTCTGTTTGAACTGGTCCGTACCGGGGCGATGCATCCGATTTCCGCACTGTTTATTTGCTGCGTGACAATTCTGGTTACGGGCTTCGTCGTATTTGTTGAAAAAGGCCAGCGCAAGATTCTGGTTAATTATGCCAAGCGCCAGGTTGGCAACAAGGTTTACGGCGGCCAGAGTTCCCATCTGCCGCTGAAGCTGAATATGTCAGGCGTTATTCCCCCGATCTTTGCCTCGTCGATCATCCTGTTCCCGGCTACCGCCGCCGGCTGGTTTGGATCGAGTGAGGGCATGACTTGGCTGAAGGACATTGCGTCAACCCTGTCGCCGGGCCAGCCAATCTATGTGATGCTCTACGCAACTGCCATCGTGTTTTTCTGCTTCTTCTACACCGCGTTGGTGTTCAATTCGAAGGAGACGGCGGACAACCTGAAGAAGAGCGGGGCATTCGTTCCCGGCATTCGTCCCGGCGACCAAACGGCACGCTACATTGACAAGATCCTCACCCGCCTTACTCTGGCTGGTGCCATTTACATAACGGCGGTCTGCCTGTTGCCCGAATTCCTCATTCTGAAATGGAACGTGCCGTTCTACTTCGGCGGTACAAGTCTGTTGATTATTGTTGTGGTGACTATGGATTTCATGTCACAGGTGCAGGCATACGTCATGTCGCACCAGTATGAAAGTCTTCTGAAAAAGGCTAATTTCAAGGGGGCCGGTTTCCCGGCTCGCTGATTCATGTCAAAGGAAGACGTTATTGAAATGCAGGGAGAGGTTGTCGAAAATCTCCCGAATGCCACGTTCCGGATCAAGCTTGAAAACGGGCACGTGGTTCTTGGCCATATTTCCGGGAAGATGCGCATGCACTACATCCGCATTCTTCCGGGCGACAAGGTCACCGTGCAGCTCACGCCCTACGACTTTTCCAAAGGCCGTATCGTGTTCCGCGCCAAGTAGTTTGGTAATATTTCCGGAGAACTCCAATGAAAGTTCTGGCTTCGGTCAAACGTCTCTGTCGTAATTGCAAAGTCATCCGTCGCAAGGGCGTGGTAAGGGTCATCTGTACCGATCCGCGTCACAAGCAGCGTCAGGGTTGATTGAGCGGTTCGTTTCAGATACAATCTACGGTTTCGCATTTTTCAGCTAGCCCACCAATTACCGCACTAGCGGCGACGAACAGGTAAGCACATGGCTCGTATTGCAGGCGTCAACATCCCGAATCACCAGCACACTGAGATCGCTCTGACGGCGATCTATGGTATTGGCCGCACCCGCGCACAGAAAATCTGCGACGCGGTCGGCGTCAAGCGTTCGGCCAAGGTCAAGGAACTCACGGACAGCGAAATGGATCGCTTGCGTGAGGAGGTAGCCAAGTTCACCGTCGAGGGCGACTTGCGCCGCGAAACGACGATGAACATCAAGCGCCTCATGGATCTTGGCTGCTATCGTGGTGTGCGTCATCGTCGCGGCCTGCCCGTGCGCGGTCAGCGCACCCGCACCAACGCGCGAACCCGCAAGGGACCGCGCAAAGCGATTTCGATGGGCAAGAAGTAAACCAGGAACCAATACATGGCTAAGACCGCAACTAAAGTCCGCAAGAAGGTCAAGAAGAACGTCGCTGAAGGCATCGCGCACGTTCACGCTTCCTTCAATAACACCATCATTACCATCACCGATCGCCAGGGGAATGCCTTGGCGTGGGCGACATCCGGCGGCGCCGGCTTCAAGGGCTCACGCAAGTCGACCCCGTTCGCCGCCCAGATCGCGGCCGAGGCTGCCGGCAAGGCTGCTCAGGAGTGTGGTGTAAAGAATCTCGAAGTTCGTATCAAGGGTCCCGGCCCCGGGCGCGAATCAGCGGTGCGTGCGCTCAATGCGCTTGGCATGAAGATTACCAGTATCACCGACATTACCCCGATTCCCCACAATGGATGCCGGCCGCCCAAGCGCCGTCGCATCTAAGGCAATAAGGATACGACGACATGGCCCGCAACCTAGATGCCAAATGCCGCCAGTGCCGCCGCGAGGGCGAAAAGCTGTTCCTCAAAGGCGAGAAGTGCTTCACTGACAAATGTTCCGTCGAGCGCCGCGCCTACGCGCCCGGTCAGCACGGCCAAAAGTCCGGACAGCGTCTGTCCGGTTACGGTACGCAACTGCGCGAGAAGCAAAAGATCCGTCGCATTTACGGCGTTCTCGAGCGGCAGTTCCGCAAAGTGTTCGGCGATGCCGAGCGCAAGAAGGGACAGACCGGCGAAAACCTGCTCAAATTGCTCGAAGGCCGCCTCGATACCGTGGCTTACCGGATGGGCTTTGGCGTCTCGCGTGCCGAAGCACGGCAAGTCGTTCGCCACAACGGCGTACTGATCAACGGCAAGCGCGTTGACATCCCGTCGTACAACGTGCGGCCCGGTGACGTTATCCAGTTGCTCGACAGCACTCGCAGCCATTTGCGCACCAAGGCTGCTCTGGAGGCCGCTGAGTCGCGTGGCTTCCCGGTGTGGCTCGAAGTGGATGTCAAGGCTGGCAAGGGTGTCTTCAAGTCATACCCTGCGCGCGAAGATTTGCCGCCCTCGATCAATGAGGGTCTGGTCGTCGAACTGTATTCGCGTTAACACCTAGTTTTGCGCCTGGCGTCCACCGGACGCCAGGCGTTTTCCATTCGAAGGAATGCACATGCACACACTTCTGAAACCCCGCAGCATCGATGTCCAGCAGCTCTCGCCGCTTCATGCGCGCGTCGTCATGGAGCCGTTCGAGCGCGGCTACGGCCATACGCTTGGCAACGCTCTGCGTCGCATTCTGCTGTCCTCAATGGAAGGCGTCGCCCCGACCGAGGTGTCCATCGAAGGCGTGCTCCACGAGTACTCGACGCTGGATGGCGTTCGCGAGGACGTGGTCGACGTTCTGTTGAATCTCAAGGGCGTGGTGCTGAAGATGCACAACCGCCGTGAGGCCACGCTCACACTCTCCCGAAACGGAGAGGGCGTCGTTACCGCGCGCGATATCGAAACCACTCACGATGTCGAAATCGTGAATCCGGATCACGTCATTGCGCACATTGCTCCCGGCGGCAAGCTGAACATGCAGATTCGCGTCGAATCCGGCCGCGGCTACGTGCCGGCCAACCAGCGCGAAATCGCCCGCGAGAACCGCGCCATCGGCCAGATCATGCTCGATGCGTCGTTCAGCCCGGTGCGCCGTGTCAGCTATTCCGTCGAGTCCGCGCGTGTGGAACAGCGCACCGACCTCGACAAGCTCATTCTCGACATCGAGACCAACGGTGCCATCGACAATGCCGAAGAGGCGGTGCGGACTGCGGCTCGTATTCTAATGGAGCAGCTGTCGGTATTTGCCGACCTCGAAGGCACGCCGATGTCCGCCGAAGCCCCCAAGCAGAACTCGGTTGATCCGGTTCTGGTGCGCCCGGTGGATGACCTCGAACTGACGGTTCGTTCCGCCAACTGTCTGAAGGCCGAGAATATCTATTACATCGGCGATCTGATTCAGCGCACCGAAACCGAACTGCTGAAGACCCCGAATCTCGGTCGCAAGTCGCTCAACGAAATCAAGGAAGTGCTGGCTTCGCGTGGCCTGACTCTGGGCATGAAGCTTGAAAGCTGGCCGCCCGCCGGGCTGGAAAAACTCGCCTGATCGAACATCGGGCTTCGGCCCGATTGTTTCGTTCGTCACATTTGTCTCACTTGTTTCAGTTGCTGCACTGATTCCAAAACTCTCGATAACCATTAACCGGCCATTTGCATTGCGCGATGGCCGCAAAAAAACGAGGAAATCAAAATGCGTCACGGTAACGGACTTCGCAAGCTCAATCGTACTTCATCGCACCGCCAGGCGATGCTGCGCAACATGGCAGTCTCGCTGTTGCGCCATGAGGCCATCAAGACCACCCTGCCCAAGGCCAAGGAACTGCGCCGCGTGGTCGAACCGCTGATCACGCTGGGCAAGAAGCCCAGTCTGGCCAACCGTCGCCTGGCTTTCGATCGCACACGTGACCGCGAAATCGTCGGCAAGCTGTTCGACGAACTGGGCCCGCGCTATGCCGCCCGCAATGGTGGCTATCTGCGCATTCTCAAGATGGGCTTCCGCGTCGGTGACAATGCATCGATGGCCTTCGTTGAACTGCTGGACCGTCCGGCTGGCGACGCCGCCGAGGCTCCCACCGTCGAGTAAAGTTGCTGCGGCCACCACGGAAAAGCCAGGCATTGCCTGGCTTTTTTGTTATCTGGATTGGCTCTGTTTTCGGTTTGCAATTCGTGACAGGAGAAGAGATTTCGTCCTCTCAGAGGGCTGTATTCGCCGATCCGGAGGCTAGAATGGAGTCAGTCCGGTATTGCCGCACATTTCAGAGAGCGAGGTTTGACCATGCCCTATACGCCCGATCTTATCCATGAACTGAATACCCTGGTCCGCTTCAACCTGGAGACCAGTCAGCAAGGGATCAAGGTGCACAAGAACGCCGATCCGGAAGTGATCGCCGCAACCCGGCGTCTTCACGACAAGGGGTTGCTGACACTGGTCGACGGCGGCTATTTGACGGGTCTCGGACGGGACGCCGCGGAGCACGCCCAGGCGACCCTGACCATCCTCACCTCGAGCACCGATGCCTCACCCCGCCTCGATATCGACGCCGTAGCGCAAAAGGACTTTGCCTAGCCGCCTCTACTCGGCGGCATCTTCCTTGTCGGCCTTGCCTTCGAGGTCGCGCAACTCCCTGAACAACTCGCGGTAGGCGCGCGGCGGCTTGCCCTGCTCTGCTTCCTTCAGCGCGTTGCGGCGCAGCTGGCGCAGGTGCTGGATGTCGGCGGCGGGGTAATCGCGGGCCAGTTCGCTGAACTTCGTCTCGTCCTCCATCAGGCGCGTACGCAGATTTTCGAGACGGTGCTGGCGGATGTTGGCCGCCTCCGAGTTGCCCTTGATCTCGTCCATCGCCGCCTGCAATGGCGCGGCATCGATATCGCGCATGATCTTGCCGATGTACTGCATCTGGCGCCGTTTGGCTTCGTGCTTGGTGAAGCGTTGGGCATCGAGCAGCGCGTCGCGCAGCCGTTCCGGCATGTCGATCTTGGCCAGGCGTTCCTTCGACAGCGCGACCAGTTCTGCACCGAGATGCTGCAAGGCAGTCATCTCGCGCTTCAGCTGCGATTTACTGGGGCCGGAATACTCGTCCGCTTCGTTATAGATATCTTCCACGGTTATGATTATAGCTTCGCGACCAGAGTCTTACTCTTAAAGGGTTCCGCATGTCCCCAGCTTTTGCTCATTCACAAGAGGCGCTGCGCGCTATTGCGCAGGCTGTCCTCGATCACGCCGCAATTAGAGGCGCCACGGCCTGCGAGGTCGACGTGTCGGAAGGTTTCGGCCAGTCGGTCAGCGTGCGCCGGCAGGAGGTGGAAACCATTGAATACAACCGCGACAAGGGGCTCGGCGTGTCGGTGTACCTCGGCCAGCGGCGTGGCCATGCCAGTAGTTCCGACTTCTCGCCGGCTGCGCTGAGAGCCTCGGTCGAGGCCGCGCTGTCCATCGCGCGCTTCACCGCGGAGGACGATTGCGCCGGCCTACCCGAAGCCAGCCTGTTGGCGACCAAAAGCATGGATCTCGACCTGTTCCATCCATGGGATATTTCGGTGGAGGCCGCAATCGACATCGCGCGCCGTTGCGAGCAGGCCGCCTTCGATGTCAGTCCGATGGTCAAGAACTCGGAAGGCGCCAGCGTTTCCGCGCAGGCAGCGCACTTCGTCTCGGCCAACAGTCTCGGCTTCATGGGCGGCTTCCCCACTTCGCGGCACTATGTCTCCTGCTCGGTGATCGCCGGTGAGGGCGACGACATGCAGCGCGACGACTGGTATGCGACGCGTCGCAACGCGGTTGATTTTCCCGATGCCGCGCGCATCGGCGACTATGCGGCGCGGCGCGCGCTGGCCCGTCTCGGCGGGCGCAAGCTGAAGACGCGCAAATGCCCGGTGATATTCGAAGCGCCGCTGGCGGCGGGCCTGGTCGGCAGTTTCGTGCATGCGATATCCGGCGGTTCGCTGTATCGCAAGACATCTTTTCTGCTCGACAGCCTTGGCCAGCAAATATTCCCCGATTTCGTCCAGATCAGCGAACGGCCCCATATCCGCGGCGCATTTGCCTCCTCGCCGTTCGACGATGACGGCGTCGCAACCCATGATCGCGAGGTGGTGAAGAACGGCGTCTTGCAAGGCTATTTCCTCTCCACCTACTCGGCGCGCAAACTGGGCATGCAGACCACCGGCAATGCCGGCGGTGCGCACAATCTTCAGGTCAAGCCGGGACCGCATGATCTCAAGGGACTGCTGCGCCAGATGGGAACCGGTCTGCTGGTGACCGAACTGCTCGGCCAGGGTGTGAATTACGTGACCGGCGACTATTCGCGCGGCGCCGCGGGTTACTGGGTGGAAAAGGGTGAGATCGTCTACCCGGTGGAAGAGATCACCATCGCCGGCAACCTGCGCGAGATGTTGCGTGACATTGTCGGCATAGGCAATGACATCGAGGTACGGGGTTCCAGGCAAGTGGGCTCCATCCTGGTCGAACGCATGACCATCGCTGGCAACTGACGCCGGCCGGCATCCCCTGAAAGTCGGCGCTGGTGATGCGGCGCAGCGCCGAATTTGTGGGCGTCCGCCGCGGGAAAATGTACAGGCTCGCAGCGGCGACGTACCATGCGTTTCAACTCCCTGCGCATCGAGGTATATCGTGTTGCTTCCAGTCGGACTTTATCAATGGCGGGCAGCATTGTGAGCGACGTTCCGGTCATCTCCTGGACCGAGGAGGGCGAGATGTGCACCATGCGCTGGCACTCGGAGAGCGGCGCGCCGCCGCCCAGGCGCGTGGTCGTCGCCGATGATCGCATCACGGCCGATGCCGCCTACCGCCTTGCCAGTGAAGGCACGGCACTGCTCTGGCGCGGGGATTTTCAGAACGCGCGCCAACTGCTGCAGGCCATGGCCCGGCGCATTGACCGCAAGCCGCGCAAGATGGCGGCAACAGCGGCCCCCACCGATGCCTTTCACTTGTACCGTCAGGCGCAGTCGCAACGCGCGCGCACGCTGGCCATGCTGCTGCTGCCCTTCGAAGAAGACTACCGGGTGCCCCTGCGCCGTGCGCCCGACGTGCGCCAGGCCTGCGGCGAAGCGTATGGCCCGGCGCATGGTCCCTTTGTCGCCTCGCTGCGAGAACTACTGGGCCTGATCGGTGCGCACGAGTGGCGCAAGACGGGTGTCGAGATACCGGCGCTGGGCGAGCGCATTCATCCGCACTACGGCGTCTTCGCGCCGATTCGCGGCGAGTACGTCGGTCTGGTGGCCGCGGCGCCTCTGCCGCCCGCATGCACGCTGGCCTTCGACATCGGCACCGGCACCGGCGTGCTGGCGGCCGTGCTGGCGCAACGCGGCATCGCTCGCATCGTCGCCACCGATCAGGATCCTCGCGCGCTGGCTTGCGCCGCCGAGAACGTGGCGCGGCTAGGGCTGGCCGGACGGGTGGCGGTGGCCGCGGCGGATCTGTTTCCGCCGGGCCGCGCCCCACTGATAGTGTGCAATCCGCCATGGGTTCCGGCCCGCGCCAGTTCGCCGCTGGAACGCGCGGTGTACGACCCCGACAGCCGGATGCTGATGGGATTCATCGGAGGACTGGCCGCGCATCTGGAACCAGGGGGGGAGGGCTGGCTGGTGCTCTCCGATCTCGCCGAGCATCTGGGCTTGCGCTCGCGCGCCGAACTGCTGGCTGCGATTGACGAGGCCGGCCTCATGGTTGTGGGACGCATTGATGCCAAGCCGGTCCATCCGCGGACGGCGGACGCCACCGACCCGCTGCATGCCGCACGTGCCGCAGAACTGACCTCGCTGTGGCGCCTTAAGGAGCGCCAACGAGCGTCGGACCGACCCGCATAAAGGATTCAAAGGGTCAAAGCAGCATTGGTGATTTGCGTCAAGCGACGATTGTGTTTAGGCTTTATTGTAAGTAGGGGTTTTGCGTTCGGCACGCCACAGCCACTAATTTTCGGGCCGAGTTTGGAAATCATCGCCAGCGAGCTCGAGATACCACGGTCATTCCGACAACATGGCTCTTAAGGACAGGATGCAGTTGTTCCCGCGCAAGGCCGGGCCGGCGGTGGCCATGCTTGTTGCATTGGCGGTTTCGTTCGGGGTCTATATCCACTCTGAAAAGCAGATCGACGAGGCCAATGAAGGGCGGATTCGCTCCTTTGTGCTGGCGGATCAGTTGCGGCAGTCGTCGGATGACCTGACCCGGATGGCCAGAACCTACGTGGTGACCGGCGATCCGCGCTACAAGAAGTATTATCAAGAGATACTGGATATTCGCGACGGCAAGAAGCCGCGGCCGCCTGGATACGAGGATGTCTACTGGGACTTGGTGCTGGCAGATGCCCAGGCATCGCCGGCTGACGGTGGGCCGGCGGTTCCCTTGCTGGAGTTGATGCGCGAGGCGGGGTCTTCTGCGGCGGAATTGAGCAAACTGGCTGAAGCCAAGGCCAATTCAGACCGCCTGACGGCGATCGAGTTCGAGGCCATGAAACTGGTCGAGACAGCCGGTCCCGATGCAGCCGCCAGGCGGGCCAGAGCGCTATCGATGATGCATGACGCCAGCTATCATCGAGCCAAGGCGGCCATCATGCGGCCGATCAACGACTCCTATGTGTTGATGAACCAGCGCACCGCCGACCAGGTGCACACTGCCGAGCGCAATGCCAGAATCTTCAGGCTTGTGTTCATTGTCTGCATTCTCGGGGCATTGTTCATGCTCTGGCGGACGTATGTGGCCTTGCGTACAACTCTGGGCGGATCGGCAGAGGACGTACACCAGCACATTCTCAGAATCGGCCGGGGCGATTTCACGTCCCCCGTCGATGTCGCTCCCGGTATGGAGGACAGCGTGCTCGCGGGCCTGTCTGCGATGCAGGTCAAGCTGCAATCCCATGAGATCGAGCGCAAGCTGGCTGAGATTGCCCTGCGCCAGTCCGAGCAGAGATTTTCGACGGCCTTCCGTTCATCTCCCGTCGCGGCGTCGATTGCCACGGCGGATGAAGGCCGCTTCTTGGAAGCGAATGCGAACTACGAACGGGATTTCGGCTGGACGAGGACCGACCTGATCGGCAGGACCTCGGTGGAAATCGGACTGTGGCCGGATGAAGCCACACGCCGGCCATGGGCGGAAGCGATCCACCGCGAAGGTCGTCTGGTCGACTACGAGTCGATCTGGATCCACAAGAATGGCGAGCGTCGGCATGTCAGCATTTCCGCTGAAATAACCGAACTGGACGGAAAGGCTTGCATCCTTGCCTACGCCATCGACATAACCGTCCGCAAGCAGTTCGAGCAGGCCCTGGCAGCCAGCGAAATACGCCTGCGTGCGGTGCTGGATGGCGTTCGCAATGGCGTAATCACCATCACCGAACGGGGCATCATCGAGTCATGCAATCCGTCCGCGGAGCGGATGTTCGGTCACAGCGCCGCCGAAATGATCGGCAACAACGTCAATATGCTGATGCCCGAGCCTTACCGGACGGCACATGACGGCTACCTAGCGAATTACCGGCATAGCGGCATCCGCAAGATAATAGGTGTCACACGCGATGTGATGGGGCAGCGCCGCGACGGTTCGGTATTTCCTATGGAGCTGGGAGTTACCGAAACCGTGTTCAATGACAGAAAACTGTTTATTGGCAGCGTTAGCGACATTACCAACCGCAAGGAAGCCGAGGCCGAACTGCGCATTGCCGCAACGGCCTTTGAATCCCAGCAACCCATGGTGGTCACCGACCCGGACGGTGTAATCCTGCGCGCCAATCGTGCCTTTAGCGAGAACACCGGTTATTCGGCAACAGATGTCATCGGTCACACCCCGCGCCTGCTGAAGTCCGGTCGCCACGATGCCGCGTTTTATAAGGCGATGTGGGACAGTGTTCTGAATACGGGAGCATGGCAGGGAGAAATCTGGGACCGGCGCAAGAACGGCGAGATATATCCGAAGTGGCTGGCGATTTCTGCGGTCAAGAGCGTTGACGGGGTGGTCACCCATTATGTCGCGACACATCAGGATATTACCGAACGCAAGAAGGCCGAAGAGAAGATCATGGAGCTGGCCTTCTTTGATCCACTGACCCGATTGCCCAATCGTACGCTGCTGATGGATCGCCTGCGACAGGCAATGACCGCCAGTTCCCGCAATGGCAGTTATGGTGCGCTGCTGTTTATCGATCTCGACAATTTCAAGACACTCAACGACACCTTGGGCCATGACATGGGCGACCTGCTGCTGCAGCAGGTCGCGCAACGTCTCGCCGACAGCGTGCGCGAGGGCGACACGGTGGCGCGGTTGGGTGGCGACGAGTTCGTGGTGGTGCTGGGCAGCCTGAGCGCGAACATGGAAGAGGCCGCCACCCAGACCGAAGCCGTCGGCGAAAAGATTCTCGCCGCACTCGGCCGTACTTATCAGCTCAATGGCACCGAACACCGCAGCACCGCGAGCATCGGCGCCACCTTGTTCAGGGGCCACCAGGCCAGCATCGATGATCTGATGAAACAGGCCGACCTCGCCATGTACAAGTCCAAGGCAAGGGGGCGCAATGTCCTGCATTTCTTCGATCCGGACATGCAGACCGCCGTGATGGAGCGGGCCGCTCTGGAAAGGGATCTGCGCGAGGCCGTTGAGCAGAAGCAGTTCGTGCTCCATTACCAGGCTCAGGTGATCGATGGGGGCCGCGTCACGGGTGCCGAAGTGCTGGTGCGCTGGCAGCATCCTCTGCGCGGCCTGGTGTCTCCGGCCGAGTTCATTCCCCTGGCTGAAGAGACAGGACTGATCCTGACGTTGGGCAACTGGGTACTGGAAACCGCCTGCACCCAACTGGCACGATGGTCGGCCCGGCCCGAAATGGCCCATCTTACGGTGGCGGTGAATGTCAGCGCCCCACAACTCCACGAATCCGATTTTGTCGCCCAGGTCCTGGCAATCATCAGGCAAACGGGCGCCAATCCGAACCGGCTCAAGCTGGAACTGACCGAGAGCCTGCTGGTGGACAACGTGGAGGACATCATTGAGAAAATGTTTTCACTCAAAACCGAAGGGGTGGGCTTTGCGCTGGACGATTTTGGTACCGGCTACTCCTCGCTGTCATATCTGAAACGGCTACCGCTGGATCAGTTGAAGATCGACCAGTCGTTCGTGCGTGACATCCTCGTCGACCCCAACGATGCGGCGATTGCCAGAACCATCGTGGCGCTGGCGCAGAGCCTTGGGCTGGGGGTGATCGCCGAGGGTGTGGAGACTGAAAGCCAGCGCGCCTTCCTCGCCAGTTCGGGATGCCATGCCCACCAGGGCTATTTTTTCAGTCGACCGCTGCCGGTCGAAGGCTTCGAGGAGTTTGCGCGGCGGGTTTGAATTGCGGCAGACTACGGTAGCGAGTTCTGCCGGACCGCGCCAATCTGACCTCGTTCTGACGTCCGGCCGAGCGCCAAAGGCCGCCAGGCGGAACGGTAGAATGCAGCCCATGACAAACACACCACCCACCCGATTCTGCCTCATCCGGCATGGCGAGACAGACTGGAACGGCGAGAAGCGGATTCAGGGGCAGATCGACATCGATCTCAACGCGGCCGGCGAAGCGCAGGCACGCGCACTACGGCAGGGACTGTCGGAACACGAGTTCGCGGCGGTGTACAGCAGCGATCTGCTGCGAGCCTGGCACACGGCGCAGATCGCCACGGTTGCCCTTGGCATCGCCGTCTCGCCGGCGCCGACTTTGCGCGAACGTCATTTTGGCGTGTTGCAGGGTATTACCCGAGGGGAGGCCAGTCTGCAGCGTCCGGATGCACATCGCCATCACGTGGCGCGAACGCCGGATTACGACTACGAAACCGGGGAATCCCTGATTGCTTTTGCGGCACGCGTCATGAACGGGCTTGAAGCGCTGGCGGCGCGTCACGCCGGCCGGAGCGTGTTGGTCTTCACGCACGGTGGCGTCCTGGACGTTGCCTATCGTGCTGCTGCCGGCCTGGTGCTTGAGGCACCGCGCGATTTTCCGGTGCTGAATGCGGCCGTGAACTGGCTGGAATACTGCGCAGATGACTGGCGGCTGATTTCATGGGCCGACTGCAGTCATATGCGCGGAGCGCTCGACGAAGTTCTGGAGTAGGACGCTTTGTCGCAGCGCGCCATGACAGGGATTGTAGGTGTAGTATCTGTATATGTTCTGCTGCGGAGCGGAACTGCCCCATCACAATAAAATAGGAGAAGTGGCATGGAACGACGCAAGTTTCTGCAACACGCCGGCCTGACCGGCATTTTGGCCGCCGGCGCGGCCCCGGCCATCGCGCAGTCGGCGCCCACCATCAAGTGGCGGTTGACCTCCAGTTTCCCCAAGAGTCTGGACACCATCTACGGTGCTGCCGAGGTCTTGTCGAAGCGTGTTGCTGCCGTTACCGGTGGCAAGTTTCAGGTGCAGGTTTTTGCCTCCGGCGAAGTCGCTCCTGGCGGCCAGGCGCTTGACGTGGTCCAGAACGGCACCGTCGAAGCCTGCCACACCTGCTCCTATTACTATATTGGCAAGGACAAGACCTTCGGTATCGGCACCGCAATACCGTTCGGCATGAACGCCCGTCAGATGAATGCGTGGATCTACTACGGCGGCGGCCAGAAACTGCTCGATGAGTTCTACAGCAACTACAACGTCGTCTCCTTCGCCGGTGGCAATACCGGGACCCAGATGGGCGGCTGGTTCCGTAAGGAAATCAAGTCGCTGAAGGACGTCAAGGGCGTCAAAATGCGCATCGCCGGCCTCGGCGGTACGGTGTTTTCGTCGCTGGGTATGGTTACACAGCAGATTCCGGGCTCGGACATCTACCCGGCGCTGGAGAAGGGCACCATCGACGCTGCCGAGTGGGTCGGTCCGTACGACGACGAGAAACTCGGCTTCCACAAGGTCGCCAAGAACTACTATTTTCCGGGCTGGTGGGAGCCGGGTCCCTGTGTGCACTTCTTTGTGAACAAGGACCAGTGGGCCAAGCTGCCGAAGGACTACCAGGCCGCCTGGGAAGCCGGCGCCTATGAAGCCAACGTCACGATGATGGCCGAGTACGATGCCAAGAACCCGGCTGCCTTGCGTCGTCTGGTCGGTCAGGGCGTCAAGCTCAAGAAGTACTCGAACGACATCATCGAAGCCGCCTACAAGGCTTCGGTGCAGCTCTATAGCGATGAGTCGGCCAAGAACCCGGCGTTCAAGAAGATCTACACCGAGTACCTCAAGTTCCAGAAGGAACAGAACCAGTGGTTCAGCGTTGCCGAACTCGGCATGGATATGTTCCTCCAAAGCCACATCAAGTAAGCGCAGTTCTTCCAAAGAAAAATCCCCGCTGCGGCGGGGATTTTTTGTTTACCGATGCATCGCGCCGTATTATCAGCGCCGATTTTCATTTTTCCTTGCTGGCGTCCCTGATGGCCTTGGTCAGCGCGTCGCCGTCATCTTTTCCCGCGCCTTCTGCGCCCGCCTTTGGCCGATCCTTGTCGGCACCCTCTCTCGATGCATCCTGATCAGAGTCCTGCTGCAGCATTTGCTGGATGTCGATGGCCTGCCCCTGCTGCTCCATCTGGGCATTGGTGAGCGCCTTTTCGCTGCCGACGAGCTGCGGGAAGAATATGACAAGCGCGACCATGATGATCTGGATGACGACGAAGGGTATCGCGCCCCAGTAGATCTGGCCGGTGGTGACCGGCTCGGTGACCTTGCCGGTCTGGTGGTCCTTGTAGGGCAATTTCGGTGCCACCGAGCGCAGGTAGAACAGCGCGAAACCGAAGGGCGGATGCATGAACGAGGTCTGCATGTTGATCGCCAGCAGCACGCCGAACCAGATCAGGTCGATGCCCAGTTTGTCCGCCACCGGGCCGAGCAGCGGCACGACGATGAAGCAGAGCTCGAAGAAATCCAGGAAGAAGGCGAGGAAGAAGACCAGGATGTTGACGACGATCAGGAAGCCGATCTGTCCGCCCGGCAGGTCGGTCAGCAGGTGCTCCACCCACTTGTGGCCGTCGACACCGTAGAAGGTCAGGGAGAACACGCGCGCGCCGACGAGGATGAAGACGACGAAGGTGGTGAGCTTGGCGGTCGAATCCATCGCCTGCTTGAGCAGCGACCAGCTCAGGCGCCTTCTGCTCACGGCCATGATCAGCGCGCCGGACGCGCCCATGGCGCCACCCTCGGTCGGGGTGGCGACGCCGATGAAGATGGTGCCGAGCACGAGGAAAATCAGCGCCAGCGGCGGGATCAGCACGAAAGTGACTTTTTCCGCCATCTTCGACAACAGCCCGAGCTTGAACACGCGGTTGGCGACGGCGAGGCCAAAGGCCACGCCCATGCCCAGGCTCATGGCAACCACGATCAGTTCGTCGGTCGGTTTGTCGTCCGGTTGCAGCATTGCCCAGAACACAGCCGCGCCGACGGAAACGAAAGTCAGCAGCAGCAGCGAGATGCCCCCGGTTCTGCCGCTGGGCTCGCGGAAAACCCGCGCCTCGGGCGGCAGTGCCGGGGCTGACTTCGGAAAGAAGATCGTCATGCCCATTACGTAGGCCAGATACAAACCGGTCAGCACGAAGCCGGGGATGAAGGCGCCCCGGTACATGTCGCCGACCGATTTGCCGAGCTGGTCGGCGACGATGATCAGCACCAGTGAGGGCGGAATGATCTGCGCCAGTGTGCCCGAGGCGGCGATCACGCCCGAAGCCAGGCGCCGGTCGTAGCCGTAGCGCAGCATGATCGGCAGCGAGATCAGGCCCATCGAGATCACCGAGGCGGCGACCACGCCCGTGGTAGCGGCGAGCATGGCGCCGACCAAGACAACTGCATAGGCCAGGCCGCCACGGATCGGCCCGAACAATTGGCCGATGGTTTCGAGCAGATCCTCGGCCATCCCGGAACGTTCGAGGATCAAACCCATGAAGGTGAAGAAGGGGATGGCCAGCAGCGTGTCGTTCATCATGACGCCGCCGTAAATGCGTTCCGGCAGCGCCTGGAAGAAGCTCGGATGGAAGAGGCCCAGCTCGATGCCGATCCAGCCGAAGATGATGCCGTTGGCGGCGAGCGAGAAGGCGACCGGGAAGCCCAGCAGCAGGAAGAAGATCAGCGAGCCGAAGATGATCGGCGCCATGTTGGCGATGAGAAACTCGGTCACTTGCGGTCTCCTTCTTGCGGCTGGTCGTCGACCATCTGATGGTTCATGGAGACGATGTCCGCCACCTCCGGCGCTATCTGGTGCTGCTTGATGGCCTCGGCCAGTTCTTCCTCGGCGCTCAGGCCGGCCTCCTTGACCAGCACGTTGCGGCCGGCACCGGTCAGGAAGGCAACACGCTTGACCAACTCGGACAACCCCTGCAGGATCAGCAGGGCGAAGCCGATTGGCATCATCAGACGTACCGGCCAGCGTATCAGCCCGCCCGGATTGGAGGAGATTTCGCCCGAGGTCCACGCGTTGGTGAATACCGGCCATGAGAGGTAGCCAATGATCAAGGCCATCGGTAGCAGGAAGGCGAGGATGCCGAAGACGTCGATCCAGTTCTGCGTGCGCGCGGAAAAGCGGCTGATGATGACGTCGATGCGGATGTGCTCGTTCTTTTTCAGCACATAACCGGCCGACAAGAGAAAGATCGCCGAGAACAGATACCACTGGATCTCCAGCAAGGAGTTCGAACTCATGTTGAAGGCGAAGCGGAAGGCGGCATTGCCGGCGCTGATGATGACAACGATGAGGATCAGCCAGAGCATTGAGCGACCCACACGTTCGTTCAGGTCGTCAACCAGGCTGGACAGTTTCAAGAGGCCTTGCATTGAGGTTTTCTCCTATGCGTTGTTGTCTGCATTGATCAGTTGCGGGCCGGCAGATCAAAATATTGCCGAAGTTTAATCACTAAACAGCTCCGTGTGGCCTGGCGAGCCGGAATTAATGCGCCCGAAGATTGCGAGTCAGGCGGGGAGCGGCGATTAATCGGATGTTTGATGGGCTGGTTCGGTTCCGGCTTGAGCCGTCGGCCGATGTCGGGTCGCAATGGCCGGATGCTAAAATCGCACATTCCCATCCATCTACGGATTCCGCCATGTTTTCAAAGCAGAACACCATTGCCCAGAGCGACCCCGAGCTTTGGGACGCCATTCAGAACGAAAATCGTCGCCAGGAAGATCACATCGAGCTGATCGCCTCCGAGAATTACGTTTCCTGGCCGGTGATGGAAGCGCAGGGCTCGCAACTCACCAACAAGTACGCCGAAGGCTACCCGGGCAAGCGCTACTACGGCGGCTGCGAATACGTCGATGTAGCCGAGCAATTGGCCATCGACCGCGCCAAGAAGCTGTTCGGCGCCGATGCCGCCAACGTCCAGCCCAACTCCGGTTCGCAGGCCAATCAGGCCGTGTTCATGGCTTTCCTCAAGCCCGGCGACACCGTCCTCGGCATGAACCTCGCCGCCGGCGGCCACCTGACCCATGGCATGGCGCTGAACATGTCCGGCAAGTGGTTCAAGATCGTGCCCTACGGCCTCGATGAGAATGAAGAAATCGACTACGAGGAGATGGAAAGACTGGCGCATGAGCACAAGCCGAAGCTGATCATCGCCGGCGCCTCGGCTTATGCACTGAGGATCGATTTCGAACGCTTCGCCAAAGTGGCAAAGGCGGTCGGCGCCATCTTCATGGTGGACATGGCGCACTACGCCGGTCTCGTCGCTGCGGGCTTCTACCCCAACCCGGTGCCGCATGCCGACGTCGTGACCTCGACCACGCACAAGACCCTGCGCGGTCCGCGCGGCGGACTGATCCTGATGCGCGCCGAACACGAAAAGGCGATCAACTCGGCGATCTTTCCCGGCCTGCAGGGCGGCCCGCTGGAACATGTCATCGCGGCCAAGGCCGTCGCCTTCAAGGAAGCGATGGCGCCCGAGTTCCGCGACTACCAGGAACAGGTGATTGAAAACGCCCAGGTCATGGCCAAGGTATTAAAGGGTCGTGGTCTGCGCATCGTCTCCGGGCGCACCGAGTCGCATGTGTTCCTCGTCGATCTGCAGGCCAAGAACATTACCGGCAAGGATGCCGAAGCCGCTTTGGGCCGCGCCCATATCACGGTCAACAAGAACGCCATCCCCAACGATCCGCAAAAGCCCTTCGTCACCTCCGGCATCCGCCTCGGCACGCCGGCCATGACTACCCGCGGCTTCACCGAGATCGAAGCCGAACAGGTCGCCGATCTGATCGCCGACGTGCTCGACGCGCCACATGACGAAACGGTACTGGCGCGGGTGCGCGGCGAAGTGGCAACCCTGTGCAAGAAGTTTCCTGTCTATGGCTGAACGCCATGAAATGCCCTTACTGCGGCGACGAGAATACCCAGGTAGTTGATACCCGGGAAAACGAGGACGGCGACACGGTACGTCGTCGTCGTCGTTGTCTGGCCTGCGACAAGCGCTTCACCACCTACGAACGGGTCGAACTCCAATTGCCGCAGGTAGTGAAGAAGAACGGCAGCCGCACCGAGTATGACCGCGACAAACTCAAGGCCAGCATGATGCTGGCGATGAGAAAGCGCCCGGTCACCACAGAAAGCATCGACCTGGCGCTGGATCGCATCGAGGAAAAACTGGTGCAGCTGGCACTGCGCGAGGTGGCGTCCGATCGCATCGGCGAACTGGTGATGCGCGAGCTGAAGAAGCTCGACAAGGTGGCCTATATCCGCTTTGCCTCGGTGTATCGCAACTTCGAGGACGTCGACGAATTTTCCGAGGCCATCCGCGAAATCAAGAAGCCGCGGCAGCCTCGAGCCAAATCGTGAACGGCGCGTGATCGACTGTGACACATGAGCCGCGCATGAGCTTTTCGGCAGCCGATCACACCTTCATGGCGCGTGCCCTGCAACTGGCGCAGCGCGGCCTTTTCAGCACGACGCCCAATCCCCGCGTCGGCTGCGTCATCGTCAGGGATGGCGGCGTCATCGGCGAAGGCTGGCACGAGAAAGCCGGCCTGCCGCACGCCGAAATTGGCGCGCTGCAGGCAATAGTCGGCGCTGGCGCGCTCTGCGTACCTGGGATTCCGCTTCGCGGGCAGGCAACGGCGCGGGGCGCCACCGCTTACGTCACGCTGGAGCCTTGCAGCCATTTCGGGCGCACCCCACCCTGCGCCGATGCGCTGATCGAGGCAGGGCTGGCCCGCGTCGTGGTGGCGATGCAGGATCCGAATCCAATGGTGGCGGGGCAGGGCATGGCGAAGCTGGCCGCTGCGGGGATCGACGTTGCCAGCGGCCTGCTGGCAGCCGAGGCGAAGGAGCTCAATATCGGTTTCGTTTCGCGCATGACGCGCGGCCGGCCCTGGCTGCGGCTGAAAGTGGCCGCCAGTCTCGATGGCAAGACCGCGCTCAACAACGGCGTCTCGCAATGGATTACCGGGGCCGAAGCGCGCCGTGACGCCCATGCCTGGCGCGCGCGCTCCTGCGCCGTGCTGACCGGGATCGGTACGGTGCGGGACGACAACCCGCGACTCACCGTGCGTGACGTGCAGACCGCGCGCCAGCCGCTCAAGGTGGTGATCGACAGCCGGCTCGAGACGCCGCTGGATGCTGCGGTCCTGGAAGGCGGCAATGTGCTGATCGCCGCGGCGCAGGAGGATGCTGGCCGCGCCGCAGCGCTGCGCGCGCGCGGCGCCGAGATCGTGCTGCTGCCCAATGCGCAGGGCAAGGTGGACCTTGCCGGGCTTTTGCTTGAGCTCGGCCGGCGTGGAGTCAACGAAGTGCTGGCCGAAGCCGGCACCCGGCTCAATGGTTCCTTGTTGCGCGAGAACTGCGTCGACGAGTTGCTGATCTACCAGGCACCGATTCTGCTAGGTGATGCCGCGCGTGGCATGTTCGGCCTGGCGGAACTCACTGACCTGGCCGGCGCCAGGCATCTGAAGATCATCGAGCGCCGTGTCGTCGGCGCCGACTTTCGCATCCGAGCCCGCTTTGCGTGACGAGGATGGCCATCGCGATTTTCCGGGGCGCGGACTGCTGATCAACGTCCTGCGCGTGTTTCACATCGCCGGTCTGGCGGGGATTTCGGCGGTGGTACTGGCCGGCATGGGCGGTGCCCCGCGCTGGGGCGGGTTGATGCTGGTCTCGGGCCTCGGCATCGTCGCCCTCGATGCCTGGGCAAATCCTTTCTACTTTCGCCAGGCCAAGGGCCTGGGCACGCTGCTCAAGCTGGCGCTGGTGATGCTGCTGGTGGTCTCGGAGGCGGCGCGGCTGCCGCTGTTCTGGTTCGTCCTCGCGTTCTCGGTCGCGCTCAGTCACGCGCCGGCCCGCTTGCGACACCGGCAGCTGTTCTGATGGCTGACCCCGAAAACCATTAGCCACAGAGGACACAGAGGGCACAGAGAAAAACCTTTGGGTTTGCCCTTCCTCTGTGATCTCTGTGTCCTCTGTGGCTGAATTTATGGTTCTTGTACTATTCGGCAGTTTTCCCGCAAACTAAACACCCCGGATCGCGCGGTACCCGGATCTCGCGCCATTCCATGCCGAGACCATCGAGCAGCAGCAGGCGTCCGGCGAGACTGGTGCCGCAACCGATCAGCAGCTTCAGGGCTTCGGCTGCCTGCACGGTGCCGATGATGCCGGTCAGCGGCGCAAAAACGCCCATGACCGCGCAGCGCACCTCCTCGACATCCTGCTCTTCGGGAAACAGGCAGTGGTAACACGGTGCGTCGGGCTGGCGGGAGTCGAACACCGCCACCTGCCCGTCGAAACGGATCGCCGCACCGGAGACCAGAGGCTTGCCGAATTTGACGCAGGCGCGATTGACGGCATGGCGCGTGGCGAAGTTGTCGCAGCAGTCGAGGACGATGTCGGCCCGCGCCACTTCCTGATCCAGTCGCGGGCCGGAAAGACGTTCGTTGAGCGCGATGACATCGCATTCGGGGTTGATCTCGCCCAGCGTGCGCTTGCCGGACTCGGCCTTGGCCATGCCCACGGCATCGGTACGATGCAGGATCTGGCGCTGCAGATTGGTCAGATCGACCGTATCGCCATCGGCCAGCACCAGCGTGCCGACGCCGGCTGAGGCGAGGTAGTAGGCAGCGGGGGAACCCAGGCCGCCGGCGCCGATGACCAAGGCGCGCGCCTTGACGATGTTGTCCTGGCCTTCGATGCCGATCTGCGGCAGCAGGATGTGGCGGCTGTAGCGCAGCAGTTGGTCGTCGGTCACCGGTCTTGCCTGAGCTCGGGCGGCGTCTCGTCGTGGTCGCCGTGGGGGTGATGTTCCCAGGCCTTGGAATAGACTTCGTGCGATTTCTTGATCAGGCGTTCGGGCACGCGCATGTTGCGCATTTGCGTTTCCTCGCAGAAATACACCAGCGCCCGCATCAGCTTGCTGTAAACGCTGCTGTCGAGATGAAAGCCCTGTCGCACCAGTGCGGCTTCGAGTCCCTCCAGCGAGTAGGCGCTGATTTCGTACCAGATCGACAGACTGTAGGGCGCCAGCCCGGTGTCGATATCCATGCCTTCGAGTCCGGAGAGCAGCTTGCGGGCTTCGTCGACGTGCTCCGGATGCCGATGGTCAAACCGCAGTTCGCGGTGCTTGCGCGTGCCGGGTTGCGGAACGAAAGCAGCCGGCCGCTTGCGCGGTTTGCCGTCGCGTATTTCATCACGTAACTCACGCGCCTTTTCCGGAGTCATTCGGCTCATCGCGCGCGTCTCGCCATCAGTGCTTGATGATCTGCCAGGCTTTCAGCAGGTTCACCGCCTGGTTCAGTTGGTAGTCCTTCTTCGAGGCGAATTCAAGCGGTGCGTGAGGCCCCTCATCCGCTTCGTCCGGCTTGCCTTTCTTGCCATTCTTGGTCTGCAGCTTCGGTGCGGCGGGTTCCGCCGTCTTGTCCTTGTCATTGCCGAGGTGGCGTTCCAGATCGGACTCGCGCACGTGTTCCCGCGTTTCGCCGTTAGCCGTTTCCTCGGCAATGATGTCCGGCGTAATGCCCTTGGCCTGGATTGAACGACCCGACGGCGTGTAATAGCGTGCGGTGGTGAGCTTGATTGCGGCATTGTTGGACAGCGGCAGGACGGTTTGCACCGAACCCTTGCCAAAGGTCTGGGTGCCCATCACCACGGCGCGCTTGTGATCCTGCAAGGCCCCGGCAACGATCTCCGAGGCGGAGGCCGAGCCGCCGTTGACCAGCACCACCATCGGTATGGTCTTGGCAAAGGCTGGAAGGTTCTTCATAAAGTCATCCTTGTAGCCGCGCTGGTAGTCTTCCGGGCTCGCCGAATAGCGACGCTTGGCGTCTTCCGTGCGACCGTCGGTCGAGGTGACCAGCGTTTTGGGCTCCAGGAAGGCGGCGGCAACGCCGACCGCGCCGTTGAGCAGGCCGCCGGGGTCGTTGCGCAGGTCCAGCACGAGGCCCTTGATGCCTGTGCCCTTGGCGTCCTTGTCTTCCTTCGCCAGCTTTTCCAGGTGCTTCACCACGTCGGGTGCGGTCTCCTCCTGGAACTGGGTCACCCGCATGTAGCCGTAGCCACCCTCGAGCAGTTTGGACTTGACGCTTTGTACCTTGATTTTCTCGCGCGTGAGAGTCACTTCGAAAGGCTTGGTTTCGCCCTTGCGCACGATGGTCAGGCGGATCTGGGTCTTCGGCTTGCCGCGCATTTTCTTGACGGCGTCGTTGAGCGTGAGGCCTTTGACGGGGGTATCGTCAAGCTTGATGATGAGGTCGCCAGGCTTCAGCCCGGCCTTGTACGCGGGAGTGTCCTCGATCGGGGACACGACCTTGACGAAACCGTCTTCCATGCCGACTTCGATGCCGAGGCCGCCGAACTCGCCCTGGGTACTGACTTGCAGCTCCTTGAATGAGTCGGCATCCAGATATGCCGAGTGCGGATCGAGATTCGCCAGCATGCCGCTGATCGCATGGGTGATCAGCGTCTTGTCGTCGACCGGCTCGACATAGCCCTGCTTGATGGCGTTGTAGACATCAGCGAAGCTGCGCAGCTCCTCGACCGGCAACGCCGACAGCGAGGCATCCTTGCCGGCGCTGGCGGAAAAATTCAGACTGACGAGGATGCCGACGATCAGACCGGACACCACCAGACCCACTTGTTGCAATTTGCTGCGCATAGGAACTCCGAACGGATAACGGCGGGGCTTGCCGGGACCAGGACCCCTCAGCGATTACTCGCCCATTTCAGGGGATCAAACGGCTGGCCCCGATGCCTGAGTTCAAAGTATAAACCCGACTCCGGGTTGCCGCCGCTGTTTCCCACCGTGGCGACCGGTTCGCCGCCTTTGACGTTGGCGCCCACCGCCGCCAGGAGAGATTCATTGTTGCCGTAGACGGACAGGAAATCGTCGCCGTGATCAATGATCAACAGGTTGCCAAAGCCGCGCAGCCAGTCCGAGAAGACCACCGCGCCACCGGCCACCGCCTTGACTTCGGCGCCTTCGGCGGCGCGAATGAAGACGCCCTTCCAGCTTGCCCCCCCCTCCGCGCGCGGGCTGCCGAAACGGCCGGCGATGGTGCCCTTGACCGGCAATCTGAGCCGGCCGCGCAAGGCGGCAAAGGCGCCGCCCACATTGCCCGGATCATGGTCTTTTACCCGGGGACTTTTTGCGCTCGCCGTGCCAGCAGAGCCAGCGCCGTGCGTCCCTTGGGGAACTTTTGGCCTGGTCTTTCTGCTTGCGGCGATACGCGTGAGCCCGTCAATCAGTTTGGTCAGTCGCTGTTCGTCCCGCTTCAGCGTATTTATTTCCCGACGCTGCGCCTTGAGGCGGTCGGCAATGGCGGCCAGTGTCGACAGCCGCTGTTTCTTGCGTTCGAGCAGTTGTGCGCGGCCTTCCTGTTGCCGGTGCTCGATCTCGGCCAGCTGCGCCTGCCGCTCGCGCACCGCTTCGGCCAGGCGCGTTTTCTCGGCCGCAACCGCGCGCAATTGCTGGATCAGGCCGGCTTTGGCGCGTGAGAGCTGAGTCAGAAAATACTGGTCGCGCGCCGACTGGTTGGGGTCGTCGCCGGACAGCAGTAGCCGCAACGCATCCGAATCGCCACCGACGAACTGGCGGTTCAGGAGGTGCGCCAGCTGGTTTTGTTGCGCACCGGTCTGGCGGTCCAGGCGCTGGCTCTGCGCATCGAGATCGGCCAGCTGGCTTTTCAGTTCGGCGCGTTCGGCGCCCAGTTCATGCAGGCGCCGGTTGGCGTTGGAGATCGCCGATTCGGTCTCGCGCAACTGGTCGGCGGCGGAGGTCTTCGACTCCTCGACCGCGGCCATGTCGCGGCGCAAGGCCTCGATGCGGCCCTTCAGATCCTGTAGTTCTCCCTTCTTCGAATCGACCGTTGCGGCGAATGCGGTCGAAACCAGAAGAGAGGCGAGGCAGATGGCTCTGACGCAAATTTTGCGTCCGGGAATCACGCCTTTGCTTTGCCCTGATTCGCCACCGCCTGCATCGCCGCCTTGATGGCTTCCTGATCGCCCAGGTAGTAGCTGCGAATCGGCTTCAGGTCGGCATCCAGTTCGTAGACCAGCGGCTGTGCGGTGGGGATGTTGAGGCCGACGATGTCGGCGTCCGACACCTTGTCCAGATACTTGATCAGTGCCCGCAGGCTGTTGCCGTGGGCCGCAATGATCACCTTCCGGCCGGATTTGACGGCAGGCGCGATGGTTTCATGCCAATACGGCAGGAAGCGGTCGACCGTGTCCTTGAGGCATTCCGTACGCGGAAACTGGGCGGCCGGAAGATCCGCATAGCGCGGGTTGTCCGTCTCCAGGCGCGGGTCGTCTTCCGCCAGCGGCGGCGGTGGCGTGTCGTAGGCGCGACGCCAGATCAGCACCTGCTGGTCGCCGAACTTGGCCGCGGTTTCGGCCTTGTTGAGTCCCTGCAGCGCGCCGTAGTGGCGTTCATTCAGCCGCCACGAATGCTGCACCGGAATCCACATGCGGTCCATTTCCTCCAGCACGGTCCACAGCGTCTTGATCGCGCGGCGCAGCACCGAGGTATAGGCGATGTCGAAGGCATAGCCCTCCTTTTTCAGCAACTGGCCGGCGGCGACCGCCTCGGCGAGTCCCTTTTCGGTGAGGCCGACATCGGTCCAGCCGGTGAAACGGTTTTCCTGGTTCCAAGTGGATTCGCCGTGGCGAAGCAGAACGATCTTGTACATGGTCAAAGCCTTAACCCGGAGCAATACCAGTATTCTATAATATAAGAAATTGCCGCCATCACAGATACCTAACATCATAACCAGGGACTAGCCCGGCATGGATCCAGCAATCATCGAACTGATAGGCAAACAGGAACACATAGAAACCGCGGCGCGGGCGCTGAAGGCAATCTCGCATCCCTTGCGCCTGAAAATTCTGTGCGTGGTGGGCGACCAGGAAACCTGCGTGCAGGATATCGTCGAAGCCGTCGGCACCTCACAGAGCAATATCTCGCAACACCTCGCGATTCTGCGCGACAAGGGCGTTCTGCAAACCCGCAAGGACGCCAACCGGGTTTTTTATCGTATCGCCGACCACCGTACCCTCCAGCTCATCGCCCTGATGCGCGAGGTGTTCTGTGGCGTCTCAGCTCACAGGGAATAGACAACAATGGAATTTGTGCAACAGAACATGATTTGGGTGGCTCTCGCTTTGGTCAGTGGCGGCATGCTGTTGTGGCCGCTCGTATCCGGCGGTGGCGCCGAAAATCTGACGCCGGCGCAGGCGACTTTGCTGATCAACCGCGAGGATGCGCTGGTGCTGGACGTGCGCGAAACCGGCGAGTGGGGTTCCGGTCACATAGCCGGGGCGCGCCACATCACGCTGGCACAGCTCGAGAAGCGGATGTCCGAGCTGGAGAAGTTCAAGGATCGGCCGATCATCATCTGCTGCGCGACGGGCAATCGCTCATCGTCTGCCTGCGGCAAACTGAAGAAGGGCGGCTTCGAGAAGGTATTCAATCTCCGCGGGGGAGTCTCGGGCTGGCTGGAGGCCAATCTTCCCCTGACCACCAAGTCCTGAGTCCGGAGCGCCCAATGTCCAAGGTTCTAATGTATTCCACCGCCGTTTGTCCGTTCTGCGTGCGCGCCGAGCAACTGCTGACGCGCAAGGGCGTTACGGAAATCGAGAAGGTGCGCGTCGACCTCGAACCCGAGCGGCGCGAAGAAATGATGCAGAGGACGGGCCGCCGCACCGTGCCGCAGATCTATATCGGCGAGACACATGTTGGCGGCTGCGACGAGCTCTATGAACTGGAGCGTCAGGGCAAACTCGATTCACTGCTGGCCGCGTAGAATCATCCCATTTCCCCCTAACCTGCCAATTCATCATGAGCGAAGAGCAACCGGTTTTCAGCATCGAAAAGATTTACGTCAAGGATCTTTCCATCGAGGTGCCCAATGCACCGCAGATTTTTCTGGAGCGCGAGACGCCGAGCATCGAAGTGCAGATTCAAAGCGCGGCGAACACGATCGGCGACGGCATGTATGAAGTGGCGCTGACCGTCAATGTCACTGCGAAGGAAGGCGAAAAGGCATTCTTCCTGGTCGAGGTGGTGAAGGCCGGCATCTTCCAGATTCGCAATGTGCCGGAGCAGGACATGGAGCCGATTCTTGCCGTGGCCTGTCCGAACATTCTCTTCCCCTACGTCCGCGAAACGGTTTCCGACGCGATCAATCGCGCCGGCTTCCCGCCGGTGATCCTTGCTCCTGTGAACTTCGAGGCGCTCTACCAGCAGCGCCTGATGGAACAGCAGCAGGGCGAAAGCAAAATTCAGCTGCAATAGTCGGCGATACCACAAACCCAAATGCCGGCACTCGTGGCGCTACGGCGATTTCCTGCTGCTGCACTGGCCTTGGCCGCGCTGACGGTCGCGTGGCCGGCATGGGCGCTTGACTACCGCACGGTGGCGGAAGCGACGCCGATGTACGATGCGCCGTCAGCCAAGGCGAAACCCCTGTTCGTCGCCCTCGCCGGCACCCCGGTGGAACTCGTGGTCAGCCTCGAAGGCTGGTCGAAAGTGCGCGACAGCAAGGGCGATCTGGCCTGGATCGAAAAAAAGCAGCTGACTGAAAAGCGCAATGTCATCGTGCGCCTCGACCGCGCCCAGGTTCGTGCCGCCGCCGAAGACAAGGCCCCGCTGGTGTTCGAGGCCGAACGCGACGTGGTCCTGGAACTCCTCGAAGCCGTTCCCGGCGGTTGGGTCAAGGTGAAACATCGCGATGGGCAAAGCGGTTTTCTCAAGGCGCATCAAGTCTGGGGTTTGTAGCGGCCGCGACAACGGACACGCCATGACCAACCAGCCGATGGAGTGTGCGCGATGCGGATAGCGGTCTTGGGCGCCGGCGCTTGGGGGACTGCGCTGGCGATTGCCTTCACCGGTCGGCATGAGGTCAGCCTGTGGGCGCGTGATGCAGCGCGTGCGGCCGAGATGGCAAGCCGGCGTGAAAATCCGCGTTATCTCCCCGCCTGCCGTTTTCCGGATGCCTTGCGCGTCACGGCCGATCTGCAGGCCGCGCTGGCCGGCGCCGATCTGGCGATCCTCGCCGCCCCGCTGGCCGGCCTGCGGCCCCTGCTGGAGCAGCTCAAGATCATCGCGCCGGCCATGCCCTTCCTCTGGGTGTGCAAGGGTCTGGAGGCCGGCAGCGGGCTTTTGCCGCACCAGGTAGTGGCCGAGGTGATGGGCAATGCCGTCTGTGGCGTGCTTACCGGGCCGAGCTTCGCCCTCGAGGTGGCGCGCGGCCTGCCCACCGCCATCACCCTGGCGGCGACCGATGCCGGCTTTGCCGAGGCCACGGCGCAGAAGCTGCATGGCGGCAATCTGCGCATCTATGCCAACGAAGACCTGACTGGCGCCGAAGTCGGCGGCGCGGTAAAGAACGTGCTGGCCATCGCCACCGGAATTTGCGACGGCCTCGGTCTCGGCCTCAATGCGCGCGCCGCCCTGATCACGCGCGGCCTGGTGGAAATCACGCGATTTGGCGAGGCGCTGGGGGCCCGGCGTGAAACCTTCATGGGCCTGGCCGGCATGGGCGACCTGATTCTCACCTGCACCGGCGAACTTTCACGCAATCGTCGCGTCGGCCTGCTCCTGGCCGAGGGGCGGGCGCTGCCCGACATCAGCCGCGAACTCGGTCATGTCGCGGAAGGCGTGCCCGCGGCGCGCGAAGTCGCCCGCCGCGCCGCCGAGCTGGGCATCGAGATGCCCATCACGCGCGCCGTGACCGCGGTGCTCGACGGCCGCCTCACGCCGCGTGCAGCGGTGGAACAACTGATGGCGCGCGACCCGAAGCACGAGTGACCGCTTATTCGCCGCCGGCGAATCCCTGCTGCCGCCACGCCTCATAAACCATCACGGCCACGGCATTCGAGAGGTTCAGGCTGCGATTTCCCGGCATCAGCGGCAGGCGCAGGCGGTGGCTCTGGTCGATGTCGGCCAGCACCTGCGCCGGCAGTCCGCGCGATTCCGAGCCGAAGACAAAAGCATCGCCCGGGTGAAAGTCGGCGCTGGCGTGACGGCGTGTTCCCTTCGTGGTCAGCGCGAATAGCCGGGCATCACCGAGTGCGGCGCGGCAGGCGGCCCAATCGGCATGCACCGTGACGCAGGCCATCTCGGCATAGTCCAGTCCGGCGCGGCGTAGCTGCGCGTCGGACAGGTCGAAGCCGAGCGGTTCGACCAGGTGCAGGCTGGCCCCGGTATTGGCGCAGAGGCGAATCACATTGCCCGTATTCGGCGGAATCTCCGGGGCGACGAGAACGACATGGAACACTGATACCTCTGAAAATGAGCGGCGCTGGAACTCTGCGGCGCCGGGCCACCGGCTTAATAAGTGATGGTCAGGGTGTGCACGTTCGTCGCAGTGCAGGTACCGGTGGCGCAGGTTCCAGCTTGGTTAGCTTGCATATTGCCGTAAATCCAATGGGTCTGCGCGACTCCGGCGCCTCGGCTGTTTACCGGGGTGCTACCTGCAGGGGGGGGCTGGGTATCAATGTTGAGGGTGTAGCGCAAACCGCTCACCACGCCGACGTAAGCATCGAGCGCCATGGTATAGGGCAAGTTACTGGTGCAGGTGGCGCCGAAAGTCGTGCTGGCGTTAACCGCCGGTCCGAACGCGGTGTAGGTAAAGGCTACATTTCCCGGCGCAGCGGTAATGTTGCACGTCGCCGGGTAGGTGATGGAAACCGCGAAGGTGCCGGTGTTGAAGGTCTGTCCAGTGCCCGAATCCCGGATCGTCATGGTCACCGAATCGGTGTAGGTGCCGGCCCCCGCTGCCGGCGCTTGGCCTGCGAGCGTGATGCAACCCCAGTAACTCAAATTGACGGTTTGGGGAGTTAGCACGGCAGCCAGGGTGAATGGAATGGAATTCGCTGTACTGTTGTCCGTCCACAGGGCGGTGCAAGCGCTGTCCCGATACGCCTCGTAGCTGATGAAGCCGCTGCCGAACGCGGCGCGGTTCCGGCTTCCGGTCGCCGGATATAAGCCGCGATCGGCCCTCAACAGCAGGTTGGTTGGGTCACCAGTGGCTCCGCGGGTGCAGTTGAAGCTGACCGTGCCCTGAGTGACGTTAGGCACAGCGCCGGCGCTGGCATAAGCCGTTGCGAATCCAGTCGATACCGGCTGGGTGCAGCTAATGTTATTGGAGGCCGCGTGCGCCAGGGAAACTGCGCAGAGCGAGGCGATCATGAGCAGGAATTGGATGGATTTCTGTTTCATCGCGTCACTCCTTTGCACAGGAACGGCCCCAAACGCGCTATTTCGTCCGGAGTCTCGGGTGGCAGAGCCACTTCGAATTTGCATTGTCGCTCTTTCCATGTGAGTACCACGCGATTGCTTGCTTGCAGCCCGGTGACGAAGGCCTCGCCGCGCCGCGCCACGTAAAATTCCTGCTTGTCGCCCTCGATGCGGGCAATGGCGCCGGCCGGCGCCACCTCGCCGTCGTCCAGCCTGATTTTCAGCAAGGCGCCGCGTCCGCTGCGCACCGGGAAGGTGACCTTGACCACGCTGCGCCACGCCGGCACGACGGCCTGTTCGATGGAATCGATTTCGGCGCTGACGGGCAGGTCCTTGGCATCGAGCCGTACCGAATTGCTCTGGTAGGGAACCAGTTGGGGGATCAGCGCGATGCCATCAGAATTGGTGCGGCTCAACATGTTGCTGCCTAGGCCGGCACCGACATCGCCGTAGCCGGCCACTTCGACCAGGGCAAAACTTTCATTGGCGTGCCGGGTGGCGAACAGGTGGCCGTCGGTCAATACCAGGCCGCCGCTACCGGAAGCGCGGAGGGTGGTCTGCTCCGGAGATGAACTTACCTCGCCGCTGAGACTGCCGTAGCGCCCGAGATAGTTCAAGCCGCCTTCCTCGTGCCGCTGGCTTTGCTGTTGTCCCGCCAGCACGCGCCATCCCAGGCTATTTTCCGGCGTCGGATTCTGCGTCGCCGCCAGGTAGAAGTCCGTCTGCTTGCCGGTGCTGGTGGCCGACGCGCTGAACGCCCGGTCCTTATCCAGCGGCAGCATCAGGCTCAGACCCAACGACGAGCCGCTGAAAGCGCCCTGTGAGCGGCTGGCGGTCAGGCTCAGCGAACCGCGCTCGCCGACACGCATTGAGTAGTTCGCCGTCATGGTGTTGATGCGGGCTTCATCAAAGGGCGCCATCGAGGCAAAGCCAATGCCGAACGAGCCGAAGCTCTCGCTGGCATAGCTCCAGTTGCCGGCCAGTTGCAGCTTGACCGGCTTGATGTCCTTGTCCTGCCCCAGTTCGCGGAAGTTTTCCGACGCGCCCTGTGCCTGCAGGAAGATGCTGCTGTGCAGCCCGCTGCGCTCGAGTCCCAGCAGCCACTGCCGACCGGCACCCAGGCTGGCCTCGCTGCTGGCGGCAAAGGCTGCGCTGCCCAGCCATTGCCCCGCTATCGGGGATAACAATCCCAGTTCGAATTTGCGTTGCTTTGGCGTGACTTCGGCGAGCCCTTCCAGAGTCAGCTCGTCGCTATAGCCGTGGCGCCAGAATCCGCGGCCAAAGGCGGCGCCGTAGTTGGCGTTGGCAATGCCGAGGTCGCGCCTGACCGCGCCGGCCTCGACGCTCCAGTCGTCGAGGCCGGTCGCCAGCAGCTTGTTGCTGGTAAAAAACGAACGGGTGATCACGGTCTCGCGCCCAAGCAGGTCGCGCAATACCATGCGCGCCTCGCCGCCGCCGGTCAGTGCGGGAAGATTGTCGATGGCAAACGGCCCGGTCGGGATGTTGGAGGTCTGCCGCAGCACGTCGTTCACATAAAGGTCGACGGTGGAAGGCGCCACCGACGATCCGGTCAGAATGGGGATCGGCTGGCTGACGAAGCCCGGCGCCAGGGCGAAGTTGGTGCCGAAGCGGATGCCGCCGTAGTACACGCTCGAGCCCAGCATGCCGGCACGCGTGGTGGTATCGCCCAGCTTGAGCGTCTTGTTCTGGTCCGGCAGGTTTCTGGTCAAGGTGGTTTCCAGGCGCAGAAAGCGGCGCGGGTTGCCCAGTGCGGTATTACTGGTCAGGTTTTGGCCCACGGCGCTGCTGGTCAACACACCCAGATCGGACGAAAACCCTATTTCGCTGAGCATCCCCAGGTCCTCCACGCTTGGCGCGGTCCGCGCGTCGGTGCGCTGGTAGTTCAGGTCATAGTTGAAAAACACGCTCGGCAGCGCCGGGTTGACCGTGAGCTTGGTCGACATCTTCAGGGTCAAGCGCGTCTCGGCAAAGGCCTGCGGCGAAAACTGCAATGCCAGCGACTGGTTGGCGAAGTCCACCTTCGAGGTGTAGCCCGGAACGGCGGCCAGGGACCAGTAATCCTGTCCCTTGAACTGGATGCTTTGGGCTTTGGGGTCCAACTGCACCCGCCAGTCATCGAACGCATCGCGCGGGGCATACAGTGCGCCGGCACGCTCGACCAAGAGCCAGGTGCCGCTTTTGGTGCCGTTCACGACCACCTCGAGCGGCAGGATGCGGTCGGCGGATTTGGCAGGAGGAGATTGACTCTCGGCGGCGGCGCCGCACGCCCAGATGGCACAGGCAAGCAGCAACACGCGCCGGTCAGGAAGTCGCGGACGCATGATGAAAATGTCCGGCGGCTATTCGGCGATGCTTACGTCGTAACTCTGGGCTGTCCCATCGGCGAATGACACGTTCAACTTCGCCTTGCCGGCAGGAATCTTGCCATCCTTTCGCGTCAGATCGAAGCTGCGCTTGATGTCGGGCAGGATGTAAGCGCCGGAATCCTCGCTGGCAATCCTCTCCCCGCTGCTATTGGTGAGCACCAGCGCGACCGGATGGGTGTGGGCGGCCCCGGAGTTTTCACAGACGGCCTTGACCGTATTCGCCGACGATCTTTCCACGATACAGTCCAGTTTGGCTTTCGCCCCTGGCGGTGTTATGAAGACCGGAATGGAAAACGCCAGCGCGATCTGCACCACTGCACCCTCCTTGGGTGGCCTGGCTTCCGGGATTTCACGCACGATCATGCGGTAAGTGAGTTCCCGCCCCTGCAGCGGCGGATGCATCATGGCGAGGCGCACCACCTGGCGCGAGTTGGCGGCCAGCTTGATGATGGGCGGCGACAAGAACAGATCCTCAGTCAATACGAGGTCTTCCTCGCCTCCCGGCTTTTGCTTCCACTGATACAGGTCGGCCTGCATGACCAACTGTTCGTCACCCTCGTTGGTGACGGTGATCGCGGTCGCCCGATCCCTTGGCGCCATGTAAACGCGCACCGGGGTGATGGAAAACATTCCGGCGCAGGCCGGGGTGACGAAACTGGCGCCAAGCACGCATAGCACGCCCATTGTCTGCATCGTTTTGCGGCGGCAGCAGCGTATGATCGTGTAGGGTTTCATTTTTTACCAGCCTACCAGCATTTCAAGATAATCCTGTCCGAGCAAACTGACCTTGCGCCATGTCGTCATGGTTTCGATGCCAGTATAACTGTCTACCACGCCCTGAAATAGCTCCCCTGGCAATTCAGCGTCCGTCAGATGGGTGAAGCGGTAGGCACCCCGTCTCGGTGTCCAGGGCATGCCCGGTCGGGCCGTCTCGACGTCCACCACTGCGCCGGTAGCGCAAACTATCGTCACAACAGCGCCCAACGTGCCCGGCTCGGGACCCTTGATGCAAAACCCGGCATTTGGCGCCGAAGGGCTATTGGCGGATAGCAGGGTGACCGTCACATTGAATTGCCCGCTCGACTGCCCGGCATTCACCGGCATTGCCGATGAACCAAGCACAGCCGCGAGCAGGCAGCATCCGGCACCACTAATCTGACGCCTGATCGTCGGTGGAAAACGCATCATCATCAACGATCTTCAAGCTCGATCTGTCAGGCCGGATACCGGATGACAGATCGAAACTTGGTTCAGTAGGTGACGGTCAGCGTGCGAGCTTGCGTTGTTGATGCGCCAGCATCACCGGCTTGGCCGCCGGCCATGGCTCCGCTAATCACGTAGGTCCAAGTGTCCGCGGTCCCAGGACCGCTCGCATCAGCCGCAGTACCAGCAGCAACGGCGCTTCTTGTAGCGGCTATGGTGTAGTTCAAACCGGCAACCACACCAGCACCGGACGCGTTGACCCCTACGCCACCATCGGTAGCGGCGGTGCCACTTGAATCAAAGTTTGCATTGACCCCCGTCAGCCCGCGGGTGCATGTCAATACGGCGTTAGTAGGTGTGGCTGTCTTTGCGGTGCCAAATGCGGTGTAGGCAGGGAAAGCGAGGGCGGTGACGGCGGCCATGGTACACACGGAGGTTAAGCTCGCGGTAACGTTGAAAGCATTGCTGTTAACTGTGGCTGCCTGGGCTGCCGGCGCAGTTGCTGCAAATAGCGCTGCCACGGCAGCAGAAGCTAAAAGCTTTTTCATTTCAATTCTCCCCAATTGTCCAAAAAGTGAGCGGATGCGCTCGAAAAGTAAATCACTTGATTCCAGACTGCTCACAACTCATCACAAGCTACCTAAAGCAAACACCGTGCCCGCTAGAAAACTCGAGTCCGCCGCGGATAATACCTATCTTTTGATCGTGCCTATTTGCTGTTACAAATTAATGTTGTTTTTTTTCATCACCTTGTTGTATTAATCGCTCACGCCGGGTTGGCGCAGTATCGACAACTTTGTCAGGATTCCGTCACAGTGGTGGAATTAGGACGCTTTGTGCCGGGAAAGCCGGGCTAGCTCAGACCACGGTTCGCGCCGAACTTCAAAGTCGGCGCTGGTAATACGGCGCCTTGGCGGCGAGCGCGCTATGTTTGCCGTTCATCCGCGCCTGGAAGCGTGGCTCATATACCGATTCCCCGAAGCGGAGTGATGAACCAGCCCCGGTGTCGACATCTCCGAAAAAGGGCAGTTTCAGAAAAATCAGATGATTAGGCTGCGACTTTCGTGCAAAATCACAGCTGCAATGACCCCGATTCCAAGGTCGCTTTGGAGATCGCCTGATGGCACGCCCGGAAAGAATCCGACTTGGTGACATGCTGCTGCGGCAAAACCTCGTTACCGAGGACCAGCTCAGGCTTGCGCTTGAAGAACAAAAGCGCTCGGGCCGCAAGCTCGGCCGGGTCTTGGTGGATCGCGGCCATGTTTCCGAAGAAGGTATTTCGACCGGCTTGGCCCGTCAGCTCGGTGCCGATTTTGTCGACCTCAAGACCTTCAAGCTCCAGCCGGAACTGATCAAGCTGTTGCCGGAAGCCTATGCGCGGCGGTACCGTGCGCTGGTGCTGGCCGAGCGTGGCGGCAGGCTGCTGGTCGGCATGGCCGATCCGACGGACCTCACGGCATTCGACGAGCTGGCGCGCGTGCTCAAGCGCGCGCTCGACCTTGCCGTGGTGACCGAGAGCCAGGTTCTGGCCGCGATTGATCGCGTGTACAGCCGCGCGGCGGAAATCAGAGGTCTGGCCAAGGAACTCACGGTCGACATGGGGGATGTGTCGACCGACTTTGGCAACATCCTCGGGCTTACCGCCGGTGCCGAGGATGCGCCGGTCGTCAAACTGCTCAACTCGGTGTTCGAAGAGGCGCTGAAGATGCGCGCTTCCGACATCCACATCGAACCGCAGGAAAGGTCGCTGCTGATCCGCTTCCGCATCGACGGTGTGCTGCATGTGCAGACCGAGGCCGATTCGAAGATCTCCACGGCGCTGGTACTGCGCCTGAAGCTGATGTCCGGCCTCGATATTTCCGAGAAGCGCCTGCCCCAGGACGGCCGCTTCAACATCAAGTTGCGCAACACGGCGATTGACATCCGGATCTCGTCGATGCCGACCCAGCACGGCGAATCGGTGGTGATGCGCTTGCTGGCGCAGAACACCGGTCTCCTCGAGCTGGAAAGGCTGTACATGCCGCCGCTCGTGCTCGAGCGCTTTCGCCGTGCCATCGCGCGGCCGTCGGGCATCGTGCTGGTGACCGGCCCGACCGGATCGGGCAAGACCACCACGCTGTACGCGGCGCTCAATGAACTGAACACGCCGGAAAAGAAGATCATCACCGTCGAAGACCCGGTCGAGTATCGCCTGCCTGGCCTCAACCAGGTACAGGTGCATGAGAAGATCGACCTGACCTTCAGTCGCGTGCTGCGCACCGCTTTGCGCCAGGATCCGGACATCATTCTGCTGGGCGAAATGCGCGATCAGGAAACGGCGGAGATCGGCATGCGCGCCGCCATGACAGGCCATCTCGTGCTGTCGACCCTGCACACCAACGATGCGCTGTCGACGCCGATTCGCTTGCTCGACATGGGTGTGCCGCGCTACATGGTCGCCATGTCGATCCAGATGGTGCTGGCGCAGCGTCTGGTCCGCGTCACCTGCGAAAACTGCTCGGTCTTCTACACACCGACGCCGCATGAGCATTTGTGGCTCAAAGTGGAACTCGGCGACCGGGTGGACAGCTTTCAGTACAGGCATGGCCAGGGTTGCAGTCACTGCGCCAACACCGGCTATCGGGGCCGCCAGGCCGTGTATGAGATTCTCGACATGAACAATGCGCTGGTCGAGGCGGTGAATCGCGGTGACCCCAATGAGTTCATGCAGATCGGCCGCGAACAGATGGGCGGCAACACCCTGCGTCGGGACGCCGTGCGGCTGGTAGTCAGCGGACGCACCACCATCGAGGAAGCCATGCGCGTCAGCACGCAACTCGACGAATAGGGACGAGATGCCGAACTTCAGCTATCGCGGCCGCAACGGCGCCGGGGAGATGGTCGAGGGCGTCATGGAGGGTGCCGCGGCTGGAGCGGTGGCCGACTTGCTGTTAGGCCGCGGTGTGACGCCGATCGAGATCAAACCGGCGGCCGCTCCACCAGCCAAGCCCGGCAGCGGCTTCAGCATCAACATGCAACTGTTCAAGCAACACGTCGAGCACATCGATGTGCTGCTGTTTTCACGGCAGATTCATACCCTGCTGCGCGCCGGGGTGCCGATCATGCGCGCGCTGGCCGGTTTGCAGGAATCCACCGCCAATTCGGCGATGCGGGACGTCTTGCAGGATGTGCGCGAAAGCCTGGATTCCGGCCGCGAATTGTCGGTGTCGCTGGCTCGCCATCCGAAGGTCTTCTCGCCCTTCTATCTGTCCATGGTGCGGGTGGGCGAGATGACCGGCCGCTTGGAGGAAGTCTTCATTCGCCTCTTCGATCACCTGGCCTTCGAGCGCTTCATGAAAGAGCAGGTGAAATCGGCGTTGCGCTACCCCTCGTTTGTCGTCGCCGCGATGGCCATCGCCATGGTAATCGTCAACATCTTTGTGATACCTGCCTTCGCCAAGGTGTTCAAGGGCTTCGGCGCCGAACTGCCGTTCATGACGCGGATCCTGATCGGTTTTTCGGATTTCGTGGTGAACTGGTGGCCTGCGCTGCTGCTTGGCATCGTTGCCGCCGCTCTCGCCTTCAATATATGGCGCAAGACGGCCAGGGGCGGCTACCTCTGGGATCGATTCAAGCTGCAAATCCCGATTGCCGGAAAAATAGTCCGCAAAGCCACGCTGGCGCGTTTTGCGGCCAGCTTTGCGCTGGCCTCACGCAGCGGGGTGCCGATCATTCAGGCCCTGACCAATGTTGCGGCAACGGTGGATAACGCCTATATCTCCGACAAGGTCGAAAAAATGCGTGACGGCGTCGAGCGCGGCGAAAGCATTCTGCGCACCTCCATGTCCGCCGGCGTGTTCACCCCCGTGGTGCTGCAGATGATTGCCGTGGGCGAGGAGTCCGGCGCGCTGGATGACATGATGAAGGAAGTCGCCGACATGTATCAGAGCGAAGTCGAGTACGAACTGAAGACGCTGGCGCAGCAGATCGAGCCGATCCTGATCATTGTGCTGGGTATCATGGTCTTGATCCTCGCGCTGGGCATTTTCCTGCCACTGTGGGACCTGGGCAGGGTGGCCATGAAAAAGTGAGCTCTGACATGAGGCGTCAGCGTGGCGCGAACAAGTTTGAATTCGCCATCACGGTAGCGATCTTCGGCGTTCTCGCCACGGCGCTGCTGGTACGTCTGGACACGATTCAGGCCGAGGCGGAGCGTGCCGAGGTCAATCTCACGGTGCGCAATATTCGCGTCGGCATACAGTTGGCAATCGGTGAGCGCATCATGCGTGGCGAGGAGGACCGCATCAACGAAGTGGCAGAGGCCAGCCCGGTTGATTTTCTCGGGCATCGTCCGCGTGGCTTTACTGAGGGGCGCGTGGCACAGTCATCCGGGCAGTGGGCATACGATCCGGTTCGCCGCGAACTCAGCTATCTGCCGCGCTTGCCGGGGGCTTTCGCCGATGCCAGGGAGTTGCGCTGGCGCTACGTTGCCCGCGTCGATGCGTCCGGTAAAACGGTTGGCGCCAGCTTGGTGGGCCTAAACTGAGCGCTTCCGTGGCCGATAATCCTCATAATGGCGTCTCGCAGACCTGCTACTTTTTATCAGTCCATGAACAGAGAGTCCCCACGACCATGAAACCAGGCATCGTCACTCCGCAGGTACGTGGCTTTACGCTGATCGAACTGGTGATCGTGATTACCATCATCGGCATTCTTGCCGCGGTGGCGCTGCCGCGCCTGATCGACGCCCAGCGCGATGCGCGGGTGGCCAAGGCCAATGCAATCTACGGCTCGATGCGCTCCGCGGTGGGCCTGGCCCGCTCGCGCTGCGAACTGGATCTCGCGGGCACTGCGCCCAGTCTCACCGCAGTGAATTGCGCCTCGACACCACCCAAGGTGAACATGGACGGCCTCATGGTGGATATCGTCAATCGCTATCCAGCCGCTACTCCGGCCGGCATCGATGCCGCGGCGGCCCTCAATCTGGCAGCGGATGGCTTGGCTGCCGGCGGCACCGGAACCGCGCGGACCTTCGATGTGGCCGGCGGCACACTGCCCAACTGCCGAATCACGTATCAGGAGGCGACGCTCAGTGGTGCAGTCATTGTGGCGCCTGTAATTTCGGTGGTCACGTCCGGTTGCTAGAGGTATACTGACTTTTATTAGGCAATGCGGCAATTTCTAAGGAGATGAGAATGAAAGCCAAAGGTTTTACCTTGATCGAGCTGGTCGTGGTGATCGTGATTCTCGGGATTTTGGCCGCGACAGCGTTGCCGAAGTTTATTGATTTGACAAGCGACGCGGAAACTGCTGCGGTAAAAGGCGTCGCTGGCGGTCTCGCGTCCGCAACATCGATTAATTATGCGGCAGCCATCTTAAGCAAGACGGGCGCGATTTCTCCCGTAAACTCTTGCGCCACTGCAGTAACAACTTTACAAGGCGGTGTTGCCCCCACGGGATACAACATAGCGGACGGTGCCGCATGTGCCAACGGAGCCGGAACCTGTACGGTTACGAGAATAGGTGGAACCTCTTCGATTTCTGCAGTTGCCGCAATTACCTGCACAAGCTAAATGGAGCAAATCAAAGGGGTCAGGCGCGATTTAGTTTAGTCAATAGTCGGCGCTGACAATACAGCGGTTCGGGAGCGATCCCGGGGTAGCTTGGGGTCAGAATCGCTCTTCCGTTGCGCCCGATGATAAATGTTAGCCTTGGCCTGCTTGCCTTGATGGTAAGCGGGCCGTTTCTTTTGCCCTTTCATACGGAGCCCATTCCGAGTTTCTGGAACGAATGGTGGGCGGGTACGTTGGGCCTAGCCGCCGTGGTTGCCGGGCTATTCGCCGCACGGGGTCGGCTTCGGCTTTCGCCGCTGCTGATCATTCCGACGCTGTTGTTGGCAACCCTGCTGCTGCAGTCTGCATTCGGTCGGCTGGCCTTTCCTCAACTCGGGCTGTTGTACGCGGTCTATCTGCTTTGGGCCGGCCTGTTGATGGTTCTGGGACGCTACCTCGCCGACACCCTCGGCCTCGCCCGTCTCGCCGACGTTCTTGCATGCGCCTTTGCCCTCGGCGCACTGGCCGGCGCCGCAGCTGCGCTTGCGCAGTGGACGGGATTCTCCACCGCGGTTCCATGGATATTTCCCCGTCTCAGCGTTGCCGTCTACGCCAACCTCGGCCAAGTCAACCATCACACCCATTACTCCTGGCTCGGCATCACTTCGCTGTTCTATCTGCGCGGCCGGGGATGGCTGTCTCGCCCGATGCTCTGGCTTGTGACCCTGCTGATTGCTTTGGGTAGCGTTGTGAGTGGGTCGCGCAGCGTGTTTGTCTACCCGCTCATTCTCCTTGGGGTCGTTGCGTGGACGCGCTTCCGAGAGCCGCACGGAACGACGGCAGCCCTGTTCGTCGATGCCGCCTTCCTGCTGCCGATGGTGATCGCCCTGAGTTACCTCAGTTCCTGGATTTCGTCATACCTTCCCAGTCCGGCAGCCATCTCAGGCTCCCGGCTTTACGAATTGGTCTCCGGACCGAGCGTGCGGTTGGCCCTGGCCCGCACGACGTGGTCAGCTTTTCTGGAGCACCCATGGCTGGGGCAGGGGGTCGGCAACTATTCCTGGGCGAGTTTTGTGGCTGCGGCCGGGCGGGCTGGCAACGAGCCCTTTCAGGTAGCGGAGAACGCCCACAATTTCATACTGCAAGGCCTGGCGGAATTCGGCCTACCCGCCACGGGGGCGGTGATCCTGCTGCTGCTGTTCTGGGCCAGGCGCTTTGCCGGCAGGCCGTGGGGCCTGGAGCAGTTCTGGGGTGGCGCCGTGCTCGGCATCGGCGCAGCGCATGCGCTGCTGGAATACCCGCTCTGGTACGCATACTTTCTCGGGCCAACGGCGTTTCTGCTGGGCGCAACTGATAGCGGCAGCACTGTTTCTGTACCCGGCCGGCGGGTGGTGGTCTACCTGGCTCTTGTGGTTTTGGCGGGCATATCGATACTGACCGGTCTGCGCATGGACTACTCTGTCATCGAGGCTGCGTCGAATCAGCCGTTGGCCGCAGACCAGGATCCCGAGCGCGCCTGGCAGATATCCATGGAACGCCTGAAACTGATGCATAGGGAATCGCTGCTATCGCCTTGGGCCTTGCTGGCGTTTGTCGAACTAGCGGAACCGAGTCGACAGCAAGCGCAGGATCGGGTCACCTTGTGCGAACGCGGTATCCGCTTTCAACCGGCCCGTTCATTGGTAGTGCGCTGCGCCATGCAACAGGCGATTGTGGGGCGGGCCCAGGATGCGCGGGCGCTTATATTGGCGGTCTTGCGCGCATTCCCGGCAGAACGCACCGCAACAGCCAATGAGTTAGCCAAAGGTGCCAAGGAATTTTCCGTCATTGAGCCTCTGCGGGTGTTGGCCGAGTCGTTTCGCTGATACGTTGGATCCAGTGGGTCGCTTCGAAAATGTTGAGCCGATGTGAAGTCAGCTTCGACTGGGCATGGTGGCCTGAAGTCCGCCCCCAATGAAACAACTATTTCGTACGCGCCGCACCAGCAAGCAAAAGACATGGTCGCTACGTTCAATTTCATACTGTGCGGGGATCTGAGTTTGGTCAATTCGGAACCCGGCCGCAGCGGCACCGGGACCTTTGGCTAGCGAAGCCCCGATTTTCCGAGATCGCCTGCCGATACCGCGTATTCTGCTACCATCTTTCGAGCGTCAGCGGGTCTGGCTCTTTCTTGATTCGCCGTGCCGCCAGATTGTGTATCCCCGTTAAAACATGATGAACAGTAGGGCCACCATCACCGAGCGCCGCCTCGAGCCCAAGCTGCCCGCTCAGAGTGGCTTCACCATGATTGAACTGGTCACCGTGATGCTGGTGGTCGGCATCCTGGCGGTGGTGGTGCTGCCGCGTTTCGACCTGCTCAAGGGCTTCGACGAGATCGGCTATCGGGACAAGGTCAAGGCGACGCTGGAATATGCGAGAAAGTCGGCGGTGGCGCAACGGCGATATGTTTGCGCCGTCATCGATGCCAGCAATGACGTGACGCTAACGATCGAAAGCGTTAACCCGGAAAACGTGAGCCACACCCTTGCTTGCCCGTACACGAGACCGCTCGGATTGCCTGCCGCCGACAAGGAATGCGGCGCCGGCGTAACGAACAGAATTTGCAATCCTGGAAGCATAACCCTGACCCCCGCGGCGACCCTGCAGTTCGATCCGCTCGGCCGGGCAGTGCAGGGAGCGGGCGACTATACCGTGAGCGGTGGCGGAACAATAGCCGTCGTGGCGGAGACCGGCTATGTGCATTAGTCGCCGCCAGCGCGGTCTGACGCTGGTCGAGCTGATCGTCTTCATCGTCATCGTCAGCGTGGCTTTGGCGGGGGTGCTCACGGTCTTCAGTGTCACGGTCAAGTCCAGCGCCGACCCGATGATCAGGAAGCAGATGCTGGCGATTGCCGAGGCGGTACTGGAAGAAGTGATGTTGCAGCCCTTTACCTGGTGCGACCCGGATGATCGTTCGGCGGCAACAGCGACCAGTGCCACGCTGGATGGAACAGCCACCGATCCAACCAAATGCTGGGATGCTATCGAAGGCATCGGCAAGGAAACCGTAAGCGGCATTACCGAGTCGAGAGGCAGCGCGACATCTCCTCTCGACAATGTCAGCGATTACGACAGCGAGGCAATCAGCACAAACATCGCAGGCGGAGGTGCTGCGCAATATACGGCCAACGTAACTGTCGCTGCCGCAGACCTGAACACCATTACGGCGGCCAGTGGCGCCGCGCTGCTCATCACCGTCTCGGTTGCCGTCGGCAACGAAACCATCCAGTTGCAGGGCTACCGCACCCGCCATTCACCCAATGTGCTCCCATGACCCGCACTCGTCGCCTATCTGCCGGATTTACCCTGATCGAGGCGATCATGGTGATGGTCATCACCGGCATTCTGGCCGGCATCGTCGCCGTGTTCATCACCAAGCCGGTGCAAGGCTATGTCGATTCCGTGCGCCGTGCCGAACTTACCGACGCCGCAGATGTCGCCCTGCGCCGGATGACACGCGACGTGCGGCTGTCGTTGCCAAATAGCCTTCGGCAAACGAGCGCAACCAGCTTCGAGTTCATCATGACCAAATCGGGAGGGCGATACCGTGACAGTGGAGACGGTTCCTCTGGTCCCGGGCTCAAGTATTTGTTTACGGATAGCAGCAGTTTTGATGTCGTCGGGCCGATTCCATCGCTGCAAACAGGAGATCTCATCGTCGTTTATAACCTGGGTGAAGGCTATAGCCCGGCAGATGCATATACCAGCACAAACGTAGCTACAGTGGGAACAGGTACGCTGACCGCCAACCCGATTCCACTATCCGCCAATCCGTTTCCGACACAGTTACCCCCTTTACCTTCGCCCACCGCAAGATTCCAGCTTGTCGCCGCAGGCGACAAGGTCGTTCGCTATACCTGCGCCGGTGGTGTGTTGACTCGCTATTCTGGATGCACGCTTGCCACTCCCTCCGTTTGCGGCAGCCCAGGGAGTCTTCTCGCTGGGTCGCCGGATGGAAAGCCAAACGCCGCGTGCGAGATTGACTACACGTCCGCCGCCGCCGGCCGCAACGGTCTTCTCTACATAAGAATTACGCTCACCGACACTCCGAGCAGCGAGTCTGTCACCCTATTTCAGCAAATTCATGTGGACAACGCGCCATGAAACGCCTGAGTGGCTTCGCCATCGTCTCGGCAATATTCATCCTCGTCGTACTGGCGGCGCTGGGCGCATTCATCGTCAACATTTCCACCAGCCAGCAGATCGGCTCGGCACTTGACGTACAAGGTGTGCGGGCCTATCAGGCGGCCCGGGCAGGGATCGAGTGGGGCTTGTACCAGCAACTTCCGTTGCAGCGTGCCAATCCGCCGACGTATGCGACCTGTGCGCCTGTTTTTGGCACTAATGGCACATTCACTTTCCCGGCCGCGGCCGCCTCGCTGCAAGCCTTTACCGTAACGGTGACTTGCGCTGCGGCCGCCGATCCGAGCGGAGGCCCGACGGTCTACACAATCACATCCACTGCATGTGATTCAGCGGGCGGCTGCCCGGACTCCGCTCCCGGCAACCTCTACATCGAACGCCGGCTTGAGGTGACCTTCTGATAGCCACCGTCCCGCCAGCGCCGACTCTTGAAGTTGCCAGGAGAGCCGAACCAGGGACCACGCGATGAATTTTTCTTCTCGTGCAAGGAAAGCTTGGCCCCTGCTTCCTTGCGCAGAACAGGCGGTGGCGTGTTTCTCGCGTGATCGAAATGGAATAGAATTAATTGAAGAGGTTTGCTGGGTTCAGTTCAGCCCGCAACCGACAGGAGGCTTTCATGCTGAAGTTCGGTAATTTGGTCGTCGATCAGTTGATCGTTCCGCCGGCATTATGGTTTTTCTTCATTGGGGGTTTGGCGGCGGCGGTGGTGGGCGCGGGCCTGATCCTGCAGAGCAGCAGTGTCTTCAGGCTTTTTGGAGTGATGAACCGTTCCGTATCGACGCGGCGAGTTTTGAAGCCGCTGGAGATTCCGCGCGATAGCAGCGGCTTGCTGTGGAAATACCGTCGACCGATCGCCGCCTGTTTTGCAATCGGCGCCGTTTATTCCCTGTACGGATTGATCGCGCAAATCGACAATGCTGCCGTCGTGACCGCGCTGAAGCTGAAGTATCCCTCCGCCGCTGTTCTGTTGGTGGTGGAGAGCGCCAGGAGGCTTCTCATCATCGGTTGCGCCGTCTCGCTGGCCGTCGCCGTGCTTCTCGGCGTCTTCCCGGAGACCATGCGGGCTCTTGAAGTGCACGCTTCGCGCTGGGTGTCGACGCGGCGGATGGCCCCCGACGCCGACAAGATGAACGTGGCGCTCGACGACTGGGTCGCGGCCTTCCCCCGCGCTGCGGGTTGCCTCATCCTCGTTCCCGCCTTGGGCGTGATGTTTTATTTCGGCACGCTATTGCTGAGCTGATCGCGGCCGGCGCCGTCCCGCCAGCACCGACTATTGCCAGTGGAATTATGAAGAATGCTCCGTGCCCCCGTTTCCTGCGCGGACATCATGCGGGAAACGTGGTCTGCACCCACTTTCTTCAGTCCGCATTTCGTCCACTGTTCCCTGTGAAGCCCAAGCCCGGTCCCTTTTTGTCATGAAACAGCGGGCTATCCACTGCTTGCTGATCGCGCTCGGACTGGCGATGTCAGCGCCTGCGGCTTGGGGCCTGGTCTGCAACTCCAACGGAACCGCTCCCCAGAACTGGAACAACAACCTCACCTGGAGCTGCACTGCCACGCCCGGCGCGGCAGACGACGTCACCATCAACGCCGGACATAACATCTCGCTGAACGGCACCAACCGGCTAGCGCGAAACTTCACGATCGCGGCAACCGGAACGCTGACCACCGGTAACAACGGCCTGACGATCCAGAACAACGGCGTGGTGCAGATTAATGGCGTCGTCCAGGGAAACGGCAATGCCAACAGCCTGTTTACCAAGACCGGAACCGGTGGTCTCAGCGGCACGGGATCATTCAACAACCTCCAGCAGGTCAACCTCAATGGCAGCACCACCATTGCCGCCGGCTCGGCCCTGACCTTGACCGGCGCCGAATGCCGGCTTGCTCTGGCGGCCGGCGTAACCGTCACCAACAATGGCACGCTGACCTACAACACGCCGGCCGCCTGCGGCAGCGCGAGCACGCTGACGCTGACTGCCACCTCGGTATGGACCAACGCCAACAACGGAACGGTCACGGCCGGAACCGTGACGGGCTCGAGCGGCGCGATCTGGACCAATGCCGCCAACTCGACGCTGAACGTGGCGGCGGCGTTTTTGACCACGGCCGGCACCGTGCTCAACGCGTCCGGGGTTCCGAATACCGTCAACTACAACGGCACCGGCACGCAGACGGTGAAGCTGCCTTCGGGCGGTAATTACCATCACCTGACGGTGTCGGGAGGAAACACCAAGACCCTCGTCGCCGGCACTTATAACATCGCCGGCAACCTGACCATCAACAGCGGTCCGACGCTGACCGCCAACAGCAACGACCCGACCATCAACGTGGCCGGCAACGTCACGATCGATGGGACCTACATCGCGAGCAACCAGGTGGCGAGCCCGCTGACCATAGGCGGCAACATGAGCGTAGGCGGAACCGGAACCTACACCGGCAACGTCGCCCCGGTGAACCTGGCCGGCAACTTCACGAACTCGGGAACCTTCACCTCGAGCACCGGCGCTTTCACCTTCAATGGCAGCGCCTCGCAGACGCTCACCGGGGCCACCACATTTACCAACATGACGGTGAATAACAGCGGCGCCGGCCTGCAACTCGCCAGCGACATCACGGCGACCACCGGGGCCGCCGGCACCCTCGTGCTGACCGCCGGCACGGTGACCACGGGCGCCAATACGCTGATCGTCCCCCGTTCCTGCACCACGCCGAGCGTGACGCGCAGCGGCGGCTGGGTAGCCGGCAACCTGCGACTGCAGTTCCCGACCGGCACGCCTTCCTGCACCTTCGCTGTCGGTGACGGCAGCGCCTACCGCCCGATCGACATGAGCTTCGCCAGCGTCACCACGGCGGGAAGCCTGACCGGCACGGTGAGCCAGCTCGCCGGCGAACACCCGAATATCGCCGCCTCCGGGCTGGATGCGGCGAGGGATGTCAACCGCTACTGGACGCTGTCCAATCCCGCCGGCGGCACGATCGCGTTCACGACCTATAGCGCGACCTTCAATTTCATCAATCCCGGCGATTTCGATGTAGGCGCGACGCCCGCAAGTTTCGAGATCGAGGGCTGGGACGGATCGGTCTGGAACAACACTACGCTGAGCGCCGCCGGAGCCACCAGTACCGCGGCCAGCGGGCTGCCTTCTTTTGCCGCCGGCAGCAGCAACAGCTTTGCCGTGGGCGAGAAAAAAGGGCCCTACGTGGTTTCGATCATTCTCGCCAGCCCCGATCCCACCTCGCCGGCGACCTCGGTGGACTGGACGGTCACGTTCAACGCGAACGTGACGGGGGTGGACGCCACGGACTTTGCGCTGGTTCAGGCGGGCGGCGTTAGCGGGGCGGCGATTACCGGCGTGACTGGCGGCGGCACGACGTGGACCGTGACCGCCAGCACCGGCGCGGGCGCCGGCACGCTGGGGCTCAATCTGGTTGACGACGACACGATCCTCAATGCCGCGCTCAAGCCGCTCGGCGGCACCGGCACGGGCAACGGCAACTTCACGGGACAGGTCTATACGGTCGTGTACACCGCATCAGGCTACGTGTTTACCGACGCCGTTTGTACGGACGGTGTAGCGTTCGGCCCGGGGCAACCATGCGCGAAGGTGATTTGGTCACCGCAAGTCGCCGGACAGAATCTGACCGGCGTCTATATCACGGCGGTCAATACTTCCGGGATTCCGACGCGCTTGCATGCCTCGCAGGTTCGGACGCGCAACATGGAGTTCGGCTTGTCCTGCCACAATCCGGTTGCCGATGCCGGTCGGCAGGCGGCTTTCGCCGGTGTGACCCCGCCCTTATGTCAGGCGAGCGGGGCGACTCCGACGACCTGGTCGCCCACGGTGACAGTCACCTTCCCGGGAGGATCCCCCTCCTCCAACGTGTCCTACACCTTCAACTATGCCGATGTCGGTTCGGTAGAGTTGTGGATGCGCAACAATGCAACACCTACCGAAACCGGGAACAGCGGCGCTTTCGTGGTGAAGCCTGGCGGATTTGCGTTGTCTGCCATTCAGCAGACGGCTGCGCCTAATCTTGCCAACCCGGCTGCTGCTGGCGCCGGGGGTGCGAAATTCGTCAAGGCCGGCGAGGCATTCAGCGTGACCGTGACCGCCACCACCGTGGATGGTGTCACCGCCGCGCCGAACTACGGCAAGGAGACCGTGCCGGAGAGCGTCATGCTCACCGTCACCCTGGTTGCCCCTGCCGGCGGTGCGTCTCCGGCATTGCAGAACGCCACCGGCTTCGGCGTTTTTACCAGCGGCATCGCTACCGGCACGAGCTTCGCCTGGGATGAGGTCGGCATCATTACACTGACCCCGAGCGTGGGCGATGGCGATTATCTTGGCGCGGGCGACGCCACCGGCGCCGTGTCGGTCAATGTCGGCCGCTTCTATCCCTACCAATTCAATCTTACCGGCCCGAGTCTCACGCCCGGCACCTGCACCTTCAACTACCTGGATCAGCCATTCGGCGCGGCCCTTATCCTGACGGCAAAGAATGCCGGCGGCAGTACGACGACGAACTACACGACCGCGAGCAGCTTTGCCAAGCTCGATCCGACCAATACCGCGCTTTGGCCCTCGACGACGCTCGGCGCGACCGGCTTTGCCCTGGGCGCCAGGAATGGCACCTCGGATCTTTCCGTACGCCTTTCGCTTGACGGCACGCCGACGGGAGCCTGGACCAGCGGCGAGGTCACCGTGAGCGCCCAGATCAAGCTTGCGCGCCCGACCACGACCATCCCCGATGCCACCTGGGGCGCCTACGAAAATCTCGACATCGGTGTTGCTCCGCAAGACGGCGATGGCGTGACATTGCCGGCCGCCGCGCTGGACATGGATGCCAATGGCGACAGTTCCAACGAGCGGAAAGCACTTGGGCAGACAAAGGCGCGCTTCGGCCGCCTGCGGCTGCTGAATGCCTATGGCTCCGAACTGCTGCCCATTCGCGTACCCGTTCGCGCCGAGTATTACAACGGCACGAACTGGACGCTCAACACAACGGACTCCTGTACGGTGCTCACGCCTGGCGCGCTGGCCATCGGCAGTGTTACGAAACCTGCCGGTTCAAGCCTGGCGTTCGCCATACCGCCGGCGGGCATCGCTGGTTCGCCATCCGCCACGCTGGCTAGTGGCGCTACCGATCTCAGGATCACCCCCTCGACCAATGGCGTCGGTAGCGCCGATTTGATCCTCAATCTCGGCGGCATCATCGGCATGACCAGCTGCGTTACGTTGAGCAGCCCCGTCGGTGGCGGCACGCCGACGCCGACTCTTGCATTTCTCGCGGGCAACTGGTGCGGCGCCAGTTACGACAAGGCGCCTCTGGCCCGCATCAAGTTCGGCTCGCCCAAGGCCCCGTATATCTACCTGCGCGAACGCTACTAAGGCCATCTTCTCCGGGTGCGCGCTCCTGAACCGAAAGGGCGCCGGCGAGTCGGGAGTAACAGACGCCGCCAAGCGAGACGCGGCTTGTGATTTCGAGGTTCTTTCTGCGCTGAAGCGCCCAAATTGCAAGCCCTTCCCCCTTGAAATCCAGCCTTGCCCGAGCCTGCTTGCTTAGTATAGTCAGGTGAAAAATGGGTATCGATACGTCTAGTGCTCAACTTCTTAAAACCGAAAACCGAACCAGGCTGGTTGTCCGTCGTCATGCGGGAAAGCCGTGTCGACCTGATCCATGTGCGCCGTGAGCGGGGCAGCAAGCCCCGCGTGTTGCTGGCCGATTCGGTCGAGAAGGGCGCAGACGATGCCGCGACTCTGAGCGCCCTGAGAAAGCAGATGCACCTGGATCGTTACCGCTGCACGGCACTGCTCAGGCACGACCAGTACCAGTTGATCCAGACCGATGCCGTTGCCGGACCTGCCGATGAAGCGCGCGAAGTGACACGCTGGAAGCTCAAGGACCAGGTCGATTTTCCGGTCGATACGGCGGCCATCGACTTGCTGCCGATTCCCGCTGACGGGCGGGCGCCGCAGGTGTTCGCCGCATTGTCGCCGGAGTCGGTGATGGCGCCCCTGGTTCAGGCGTTCCAGGCCGCCCGGGTGCCCCTGGCGGCAATTGACCTGCCCGAAATATCGCAGCGCAATCTGGCGGCTTTGTTCGAGGAAGACGCCAGGGGGCTGGCGACCCTGATTTTCGACGACGACGAGGGGCTGCTCACGTTTACGGTGAATGGCGAACTGCTGGTGGTGCGCCATGTGGAAATTACCGCGCGACAGTTGATCGCCGCCGATGCGCCGCGGCGCGAGACCTTGTTCGAGCGGATTGCGCTGGATATGCAGCGCTCGCTGGACAATTTTGATCGTCTTTACAGTTCAATTCCGCTGGAACGAGTTCTCGTGGCGCCGATTCCCGGGGTCGACGATTTTCTCGCCTACCTGCGGGAAAATCTCACCGTCTCGCTGGTCCCTCTGGACGCATCCACCGTGCTCGACCTTGGCGCGGCACCGGGTCTGCTCGATCCCTTGCGTCAATTTCAATGCCTGCGCGCGCTCGGCGCGGCGCTACGCGACGAATCGGTGGCGCCATGAGCGCGCAGATCAATCTCTACCATCCGCGCTTTCTCAAGCAGCGCGACCCGCTCACGCTACGCAATGCCATGCTTGCTGCCGTCGCGCTGTACACGATGCTGGCGCTAGCGGGCGGCTGGGCCTGGCAGAACGCGGCGACGCAAAGCCGGGCCGCGACTGTCGCCGAAGCGCAGGTCAAGGCGGTGAAGGAACAAGTGGAAGCGGCGACCAAGGCGGCTGGAGTCAGCAAATCCAGCCCGCAAGTGGTTGCCGAACTGGAGCGCACCGAAGCTCTGCTGCGGCGGCGCGGAAATATCGCGCGCCTGCTGGAAAGCGGGGCCATCGGCAGTACCGGGGGGTTTGCCGATTACCTGCTTGGTTTTGCCCGCCAGGTGCCGGACGACCTCTGGCTGACCGGCTTCAGCATCGGGGCCGGCGGCAGCGACATGGAGATCCGCGGCAGTTTGCTGAACCCCGCCGCCTTGCCCGAGTACATTCGCAGGCTTGGCGCGGAAAAGGCTTTTCAGGGACGCAGTTTTGCCGCCTTGACCATGAGCCGGGATGCTCCACCCGAACCTGCTGGTCCGGCGGTGCAGGGTGCCGCCGCCGTAAAGCCGGCACCGACTTCCGGCTCGCGTCCCATCGATTTTGTGCTGATGCCGAAATTGGTCGAGCCAAAGGCGGCAAGGCAATGAGTGCAATTGCCCTCCAGTGGACGCAGTGGGCAGCAAAATTCGCCGCACTTACGCGTCGCGAACGCATGATCGTTGCTGCTGCAGTGCTATTCGGCGGCGGCTTTTTGATTTTCAATTTTGGCATCGAACCCTATCTGCTCAAGGCGCGCAGCGCGGCCCGGGCGGAGTCTGCGGCCCGCGCGGAACTCGCCAGCCAGCAGGCACAGCTGGCTTTGCTCAAGGCGCAAAGGATCGACCCTGATGCCGTCAATTTGCGTCGGTTGGCGCAGGCAAAGCAGGAGCTGGCGGCGGTCAGCGGACGGCTCGCCAGTTTTGAGGCAGGCATGGTGCCGTCGACCAGGATGCAGGCTGTTCTGCAAGGGTTGCTGGCGCGGAATAGGGCCATCGAGTTGCTCGGCCTGAAAACACTGCCAGTGACGCTGGTGGGCACGCAGGCAAAGACCGAAGCGCCGGCGGGAGCTATCGCTCAGGGCGCGAAGGATCCCGGCAAGGACAAGCCGGCGCAAGGGGAAGCAGATCAGAACTCAGGCGATGGCATCTATCAGCACGGTATCGAGGTCCGGCTGGCGGGCAGTTACAATGATCTGCTGAACTACCTGATGGAACTCGAACGCATGCCGCAACGGCTGATCTGGAACAACGTCACTCTCACGGTGGAGAAATATCCGCGCAATGTCATGGTATTGCGCGTTTACACCTTGAGCCTCGACAAAAACTGGTTGATTGTATGATGCGCCGCGGTCCGCTTTCTTTCCTGCTGGTCTTACTGGTGGTGGCGAGTCCCGTATTTGGGCAGGTGCCGGATCCAACTCGTCCGCCTGCGGCCGTGATTGACCAGGAGGGGGGCAGTGGTGTTGCTGCCGTCGAGAGCGGGGTGCAGACGGTGATTGTGCGGCCCGGCGGGAAATCCATTGCCGTGATCAACGGACAGTATCTCGCGGTCGGCGACAAGCTGGGTGACAAGCGGGTGCTGAAGATCAGCGAAAGCGAAGTAGTGTTGAAGGGGGAGGGCGGGCGTGAAGTCATCAAGCTGATCCCTGCCATCGAAAAAGTGCCGGCAAAGAAGGCAGGTGCCGCCAAGCCGCCGACGACGGGAACCACGCAACAATGAGACGCGCAATTCATCTGTCCTGGATACTGCCGATTGTCGCTGCCTTGGCCGGCTGCGCTGCACCGCCGCGCGCCGGCGGCGAGGTGCTGGGCGAGATCAATGACGTCCTGCTGAAATCCACCACGGACCGCAAGGTGACGTTTGCCACGGTCACTGACACCTCGCTGATGCCGCCGCTGGCGCCGCAGGCGGCGAGCGACGCCGCCGCTGCCGAGCCGCGCTTCGATCTCTCGGTGGTTAATGCACCCGCCACCCAAGTCTTCATGGCGCTGGTATCGGGTACCCGCTACAGCATGCTGCTGCCACCCGATGTGAGCGGCAGCCTCACGGTCAACCTGAAGGATGTGACCGTGATGGAAGCGCTGGATACCATCCGTGAGCTTTACGGCTACGAGTACCGCGTGCAGGGCAAGCGCATTTTCATCGAACCCAACACGATCAAGACTCGTGTCTTTCAGATCAATTACCTCTCCAGCCGGCGTCAAGGCAGCAGCGACCTGCGGGTTACCGGCAATTCGATGACGACTGGTGGCGGCGCGCCGGGAACCGCGTCGGCCGCGACGCCAACTACCGGTCAGGGCGTGCCGACCGGGGCCGGCACACCGACCGCGGCGCGCGGCAGCGACACCAGTCGCGTCAGCATGACCACCGACAGTGATTTCTGGGGCGACCTGAGTCGCGCGCTGGCGAGCATCGTCGGCACTGTCGAGGGACGCAGCGTCGTCGTCAATCCCTCATCGGGGGTGGTGCTGGTGCGCGCCCTGCCCAATGAACTGCGCAACGTCGAAAAATATCTCAAGGCAACCCAACTCATCGCCGAGCGGCAGGTGATGCTGGAGGCCAAAATCATCGATGTAACGCTGTCGAACGACTTCCAGTCGGGCGTCAATTGGGGTGCCTTTACGGGCGGCCCCAACAGCCGTTTCGGCATGGGGGTGACGCAGGCGGGCGCCCAGATCGGTGCCGGCAATGCCTCGCAGATTATTGGCACGGCGAGTTCACCGACGCTTTCCGTGACACCGGGGCAACTCGGTTCAATTGCCGCCTCGGCCCTGGGCAAGGGTTTTATCGGCCTCGCCTTCCAGACTTCCAATTTCGCCGCCTTGCTGAGTTTTCTTGAAACCCAGGGCAGCGTCTCGGTGCTCTCGTCGCCGCGCATCGCTACGCTCAACAATCAGAAAGCCGTGCTCAAGGTGGGGACCGATGAACTGTTTGTAACCAATGTCACATCGGCGACGACGACGACTGCGGCAGGTTCGGTTTCATCGCCAAGCGTGACGCTGCAGCCCTATTTCTCCGGGATTTCGCTGGATGTGACACCGCAGATCGACGAGGACGGCAACATCATTCTCCATGTGCATCCGGCGGTCAGCACGGTGGCCGAGAAGGAAAAGATCATCGATCTGGGCTCGCTGGGCATCTACAAGCTGCCCTTGGCGGCCAGCAGCATCAACGAGACCGACAGCATCGTCCGCGTTCAGGACGGCAACATCGTGGCCATCGGCGGCCTGATGCGCCAGGAACAGGCCGGCGACCGCTCGCAGCTGCCCGGCGCCACAGGCGTGATAGCCAACGTGCTCGGCCAGAGATCGTCGTCCTTGCGCAAGCGTGAACTGGTCATCCTGCTCAAGCCCACCCTGATCGACAGCGATCGCGATTGGACTCAGGACCTCAGGGACACCCAGGAACGAGTACGCGATTTTCCTGGCGCGCGGCTGACACAGTAATTCCGCCCGGCGATGTATCTCACTCACTTTGGCCTTAAGGAATTTCCGTTCGGCATCACGCCTGATACCAGTTTTATCTTCACCGCCGATGCTCACCAGGAAGCGCTCAATACGCTCTTGATCGGCCTTAACACCGGAGAAGGTTTCATCAAGATCACGGGCGAGGTCGGCACCGGCAAGACGCTCCTGTGCCGCCGCTTTCTCGCGACCCTGAAGGATGACCAGGTGGTCGCCTATCTGCCGAATCCGATGATCGAGCCGCGCATGCTGCTGCTTGCGATAGCGGAGGAACTGGGTCTTACGCTTCTGGGTCACGACTATAGGTTCAGCTTGCTGAAGCAGTTCAACGAGCACCTGTTGGCGATGGCGGGCCAGGGCAAGAAAGTCATCATTTGCATCGACGAGGCGCAATCCATGCCTCTGGAAAGCCTGGAAGCATTGCGCCTGCTGTCCAATCTCGAAACGGAGAAACGCAAGCTGTTGCAGGTGGTGCTGTTCGGCCAGCCGGAACTCGACCACAAGCTGGCTAATCCCGCCGTGCGCCAGTTGCGCCAGCGGATTGTGTTTCATTACCGGATGCCGGGCCTGAGGCAGCACGAGGTTGGGCATTACCTTACCCATCGTTTGCGCGTGGCGGGCCATCGCGATGGCGACGTGTTTCCACCGTCCAGCGCGCGCTTGCTGTATCGCTTGTCCAGCGGCACGCCGCGTCTCGTCAATATTCTGGCGCACAAGGCCATGCTGCTGGCCTTTGGAGAGGGCAAGACCAGGATCACCAACACGCACGTCAAACTGGCCGGCCGCGATACCGAAGGCCTGCCTGCGCTGCGCTGGTGGCACGGCTGGTGACATGAGCCTGATCAACAAGATGCTGCGCGATCTCGATGCGCGTCGAGGCGGCGAAGGCGAGCGGGCGGCCTTGCCGGCGGCGGTGACGCCATTGGCAGCACGTCAGGAGCCAAGTCGCACCTTGCCGTTTCTGTTGGTCGGTGGCCTGGCAATCGTGGCAGCGCTTGGTGGCGTGGCATGGTACGGAACTCAAGCCGGTAATCCGGAGGTGCCCCAGGCGCGGGTTGTGCCCGCAGTACCCGCAGCGCCAGCAGTACCCGCAGCGGCAGCAGTACCCGTGGCGCCCGCACCTGCGGCACCTCCCGCCGCCGAGCTTATCGTTGCGCCTGCCAATCCGGTCGGTGCAGCGTTACCCGCGTCCGTGGGCAACGTCGCCGTGCCGTCCTTGCGCTTGGATGATGCATTGTTTGCAGCGCCTGCGGCCAGCGCTGAGCCGCCCCGCAAGGACGTGGCGCTGGCGCCGAAGCTTGCAGAGCGACCCGCCACCGATGCCGTTCCGCCGCGCACCTCGGTGCCTGCGACATCCAGGACGCCGCCGGCTCGATCCGAGGCGCGCATCGAAAAGCAAGTGCGCCTGCCATCGGCCACCGAACGTGCAGAGACCGAATATCGGCGGGGTCTCCTGGCGCAGCGTCAGGGCAACCTGGACGAAGCCGCCGGGATTTACCGCGCGGCGCTGGCGAACTATCCGGAACATGCGGCGGCACGCCAGACGCTGGCGGCGTTGCTGATCGACGCAAGGCGTTTTGACGAAGCGGAGGAACTCCTGCGCAAGGGTACGGAACTGCCTCCGGTGCGCCTGGCGTCGACCCTGGCCCTGGCGCGCCTGAAGGTCGAACGCAACCAAGCTGGCGCAGCGCTTGAACTGCTGCAGAAAAATGCGGCGTCGGGTGAGCGCAGCGCCGAGTACCAGGGATTTGCCGGCGCCCTGCTGAATCGTGCCGGCCGCACCGCCGAAGCGGTCGAGCATTATCAGGCAGCCACACGCATGGCTCCCAACGAAGGAAGGTGGTGGGCCGGCCTCGGCATTGCGCTCGACGCTGCAGGCAGAGGCATGGAAGCGCGTGAGGCCTATCAGAAGGCGCGCACCCTGCCCGGGTTGCCGGCCGATCTGGCGCAGCACATAGAGCAGCGCTTGCGCTAGAACGCCCGCCGCTCTGCACCGGTCAGTCTTGCCGCTCAGCCGGTTTGCTGCTCAACCGCCTGAAGCTTGGTTTGCGCCCAGGTGCGCAGGTGTCCGAGCGGGCCAGTGAGATTGGCCCATGTATCGAGCATGCCCCGTTTCAGCTTCTCGCGCTGGTTTTCTTCGGCGCGTCCAAATTGCTTCAGCTGTTCCAGGATCAGCTCGCGCGCCCGGTCTTCGGCGCGCATTTGCACCAGCCGCAGACCATCCCGTGCCGTGTCATCCTCGATAAGTGAGAAGGGCAGCGTAATCAAGGTCGCCAGGCGCGAAACTTCCCGCAGCGTGTCGGCGCGCTCGATCAACGCCACCTGCCCCTCGCAGCGCGCGATGAAACGTCGTGCCTCCATGCGCAGCAGGTTCTTGTCGACGGGATCGCGGAACGCCATTAGATTTGGTCGGGCTTGAGCAAAGCGGATTCTACCGCTGCCTTCAATCCTTCAGCGCCCGTGCCAGCACGCGGTTCTCCACTCGCGCCGCACCATGGGCTTTGAGCGTGCGCGCCAGTTCGTCGAGTGTCGCACCGGTGGTCATCACGTCATCGACCACGAGCACCGCTTTGCCTGTCAGGTCGATTTCGCATTCGAAGGCGTGACGGATGTTCTTCGTCCGTTCCTTCCAGGGCAGGCTGGCCTGGGGCGTGGTGTCGCGGTGGCGCCGGATGCGGCTGGTTTCCATGGGCGCGCCGGTCGCCCGTGCCAGCGGCCGGGCGATCTCGAGGGCCTGATTGAAGCCGCGCTGTGCCAGCCGCGCTGCCGCGAGAGGAACCGGCACGATCAGGTCGGGGCGGTGCGGTGCCGATATCTGCGCCAGCGCCTTGCCGAAGAAGTCGGCGCTGGCGAGACGGTGGGCGTACTTCAGCGACTGGATCAGGCGGTCGACCGGAAACTCGTAGCGAAAAACGGCCTGGGTGGCATCGAAATGCGGCGCTCGCTTCAGGCAGGCGCCGCAGATTCCAGCGTCCGGAGTCGGCAGCGCGCAGACCGGGCAGCGCTCGGCGGTCAAGCGCGGCAGGCTGTCTGCACACGAGGGGCACAGCAGATTGTCGCCGCCGGGGGCTGCGCAGAGGAAGCAGTCCTGCGGCAACAGGGTTGCCGCGCCGCTTCGCGCTGAATTTGCCCAACCCGTGACGATGCTCGCTGCAATTGACAAGCCCGGCTCCTTCCACCAAGATTCGCGGCTCCCCGCATTCTAGCGAGTCCCCTGCAATGACTGCCACAGCCGCCCCGCAAATCGCTTTCCCCGCAGTTCCTCCGACCCAGCGCTGGAGCAGGGACGCGCTTGCCGCCCTGTTCGAGCTGCCCTTCAACGACCTGCTGTTCCGGGCGCAGCAAGTGCATCGGCAGAATCATGAGGCCAATGCCATCCAGCTGTCGACCCTGCTGTCGATCAAGACCGGCGGCTGCTCGGAAGATTGCGGCTATTGTTCGCAATCGGCGCGCCACGGCGAGGTGCAGCGCGAAGCCCTGCTCGAAGTCGATGAGGTCGTCGCCGCCGCGCAGGCCGCCAAGGACAAGGGCGCCACGCGCTTCTGCATGGGCGCCGCCTGGCGCGGCCCGAAGGACAAGGATCTGGACCGCGTCACCGACATGATCGAAGCGGTCAAGGCGCTCGGCCTGGAAACCTGCGTCACGCTCGGCATGCTCAAGGAAGGCCAGGCCGAGCGGCTGAAGGCGGCCGGACTCGACTACTACAACCACAATCTCGACACCGCGCCGGAGTTCTACGGCCAGGTCATCACCACCCACGCCCAGAGCGAGCGTTTCGACACCCTCGGCCAGGTCCGCGACGCCGGCCTCAAGGTCTGCTGCGGCGGCATCGTCGGCATGGGCGAAACGCGCCGCGCGCGCGCCGCGCTGCTGGCCGAACTGGCCAACATGAACCCGCCGCCCGAGTCGGTGCCGATCAACCAGCTGGTGCCGATGCCCGGTACGCCGCTGGAGAATGCGCCGCCGCTCGATCCCTTCGAGTTCGTCCGCACCATCGCCGTGGCGCGCATCAGCATGCCGGGCTCCATGGTGAGGCTTTCCGCCGGTCGCCAGGAGATGAGCGACGAGCTGCAGGCGCTGTGTTTCCTCGCCGGCGCCAATTCGATTTTCTATGGCGACAAGCTGCTGACGGCCGGTAACCCCGAGGCCGATCACGACGCGGGATTGTTTGCCCGCCTGGGACTTCATAGCGCCCTTTGACCCCCTCATGCGCAGCGACTTTGCCGGCGCAGCCGAATCCTACGACTCGGCTGCGGCACTGGCCCGCGAAGTGGGCGCTCGCATGGCGGCGCGGCTGGACCTGGTAAAGATCGCGCCTCGGCGCGTCGCCGACATCGGCTGCGCCACGGGCGACGGCATCCGCGAACTGCACCAGCGCTACGGCACCGCGGCGCGCGGCAAGCTCGCCCTGGCCATCGACTATGCACTGCCCATGCTGCGCGCGGTGCGTAGCCGCACTCCGCGCGTGCAGCGACTGACCGGCCGCGGGCCGCGCCTGGTCAATGCCGATGTGCGCGCCTTGCCGCTGGCTGCCAATACGCTGGGCCTGGTCTGGTCGAATCTCATGCTGCACTGGCTCGATGACCCGTTGCCTGCCTTGCGCGAATTGCATCGCGTGCTGGAGGTCGGCGGTCTGCTCAGTTTTGCCACCCTCGGCCCCGACACGCTGAAGGAGTTGCGTGCCGCAGCCGCAGAAGTCGGCGCTGGCGATACGGCGCGACGCTTCCTCGACATGCACGATCTGGGCGACATGCTGGTGGCCGCCGGCTTCGCCGATCCGGTGATGGACATGGAGGTCATCACGCTGACCTATGCCACGCCGCGCGCCTTCCTCGCCGACCAGCGCCACCTTGGCGTGCGTGACGCGCTGCTGGGACAACAGGGGTGGCGCGACTGGCGCCGCCTGCTCGAAGCCTGGCCGCGGGATGCGGACCGGCGCCTGGCGGCCAGTTTTGAAATCGTCTACGGCCACGCCTGGAAGCCCGAGCCGAGGCAGATTTCCGATGGGCGCGCGGTGGTGAAGTTTCATTCGCGATGAAGCGCGCCAAGCAACGCCCAATCCGGCCACGCAATCCGCTGGCCCTTGATCCGCTGCTGAAGAAAGGCGGCGCGCACCAGCGCAAGGACAAGCGCGCCAGCCGGGCCCGGCAGAAGGCGGCATTGCAGCATCGCACCGGGGAAGCCTGATCGCGTCTGCGGCGAAGCATTCTTTTGGTTCCGGCTGCGCCGCATGTGGAAATCCACAGATTGCGTATCGTGAAGCTGTGTTTTACAATGCGGAATATTCCGCAGTCAGCGGAATCATCAACTAGGTCTATGCTGCAACAAACAGGGCCGTTGGGATCGCGTCCAGCGGAATCCAATAACTCGAAGACGAGGTGATGTCATGTCAGCTGCGCCCCAACTCGCGTCATCCGACGCCGACCCGCAGGAAACCCGTGAATGGCTCGACGCATTGCAAGCCGTCATCGCCCAGGAAGGCCCCGAGCGCGCCCATTTCCTGCTCGAACAACTGATTGCGCTGGGCCACCACACGGGCATCAACATGCCCTACAGCGCCAATACCGAATACACCAACAGCATTCCCGCCGATCAGCAGCCGATCACGCCGGGCGATTACGAACTGGAACAGAAGATTCGCGACTACGCGCGCTGGAACGCGATGGTCATGGTGTTGCGGGCCAACGCCGATCATTCCGGCCTTGGCGGCCACATCGCCAGCTATGCTTCGGCGGCCACGCTCTATGACATCGGCTTCAACCACTTCTGGCATGCACCCTCGGAAAGTCACGGCGGCGATCTGGTACTGTCGCAGGGCCACTCGGCGCCGGGTACTTACGCGCGGGCCTTCATGCTGGGCCGCCTGACCGAGGAACAGATGGACAATTTCCGCCGCGAGGTCGATGGCAAGGGACTGTCGAGCTATCCGCACCCGTGGCTGATGCCGGATTTCTGGCAGTTCCCCACCGTCTCGATGGGCCTCGGACCCTTGCAGGGAATCTATCAGGCGCGCTTCATGAAGTACCTCCAGCATCGCAGCCTGATCCCCACCGACGACCGCAAGGTGTGGGCCTTCCTGGGCGACGGCGAGATGGACGAGCCGGAATCGATGGGTGCGATCGGCATGGCCGGACGCGAGCGTCTGGACAACCTGATTTTCGTCATCAACTGCAATCTGCAACGTCTCGACGGCCCGGTGCGCGGCAACGGCAAGATCATCCAGGAACTGGAATCCGATTTCCGCGGCGCCGGCTGGAACGTGATCAAGGTGATCTGGGGCAGCTACTGGGATCCGTTGCTGGCGCAGGACAAGACCGGGCTCTTGCAAAAACGCATGATGGAATGCGTCGACGGCGACTATCAGACCTTCAAGTCGCGCGACGGCGCTTACGTGCGCGAGCACTTCTTCGGCAAGTATCCGGAACTCCTCAAGCTGGTCTCGACCTGGTCCGACGACGACATCTGGCGCCTGAATCGCGGCGGCCACGATCCGCACAAGGTCTACGCGGCCTACGCCGCAGCGGTGGCGCACAAGGGCCAGCCGACGGTGATCCTGGCCAAGACCATCAAGGGCTATGGCATGGGCGAGGCCGGCGAAGCGCAGAACATCACCCACCAGCAAAAAAAGATGGGCACCACCTCGGTCAGGGCTTTCCGCGACCGCTTCAAGCTGCCGGTGCAGGACGAGGACCTGGAAAAGCTGCCCTACCTGACCTTCCCCGAGGGATCGAAGGAACTCGAGTACATGCGCGAGCGGCGCATGGCCCTCGGCGGCTACCTGCCGTCGCGCCGGCGCCGGACCGAAGCGCTGCCGGTGCCGCCTTTGTCGGCCTTCGACGCCTTGCTGAAGGCAGGCGGCGACGGCCGTGAGTTCTCCACCACGATGGCCTTCGTGCGCGGTCTCAACGTCATGCTCAAGGACAAGATCATCGGCAAGCGCGTGGTGCCGATCGTGGTCGACGAGTCGCGCACCTTCGGCATGGAAGGCTTGTTCCGCCAGATCGGCATCTGGAACCAGGACGGCCAGAACTACGTACCGCAGGACGCCGATCAGATGATGTTCTACAAGGAAAAAAAGGACGGCCAGATTCTGCAGGAAGGCATCAACGAGGCCGGCGCCATGGCTGACTGGATCGCGGCCGGCACCAGCTACTCGACGCACGGCGTGCAGATGATCCCGGTGTATGTCTGCTACTCGATGTTCGGCATGCAGCGCACCATGGATCTGGTCTGGGCGGCCGGCGACCAGCGTTCCCGAGGATTTCTGATCGGCGGTACCGCCGGGCGCACCACGCTCAACGGCGAAGGCCTGCAGCATGAGGACGGACACTCGCAGGTGTTTGCCGGCACCGTGCCCAATTGCGTCTCCTACGACCCGACGTTTGCCTATGAAGTCGCCGTGATCGTGCAGGACGGCTTGCGCCGCATGGTGACCGAGCAGGAGGATGTGTTCTATTACCTGACGGTGATGAACGAGAACTACGAACATCCGGCGATGCCGGCCGATGCGGCTCCTGCGATCCTCAAGGGCATGTACCAGTTCCGCAAGGGCGCCGCGTCCAACGGTCCGCGCGTGCAGTTGCTCGGTTCGGGAACGATCTTCATGGAAGCCATTGCCGCCGCCGAGCTGCTGAAGAGCGATTGGGGCATCGAGGCCGACCTCTGGTCGTGCCCGAGCTTCAACGAACTGGCGCGCGACGGCCAGGACTGCGCCCGCTGGAACCTGCTGCATCCGGGCGAGACGCCGCGCGTACCGCACGTCGCGGCCTGTCTGGCCGAGACGCGGGGTCCGGTCATCGCCGCGACCGATTACATCCGCGTTTTTGCCGAGCAGATCCGCGGACTGGTGCCGCGCCGCTACACCGTGCTGGGCACCGATGGTTTCGGCCGCTCCGACACGCGCGAAAAGCTGCGCCATTTCTTCGAGGTGGATCGCTACTGGATCACGCTGGCCGCACTTTCCGCGCTGGCCGACGATGGCCAGCTGAAGCGGACCAAGGTGGCCGAGGCGATTGCCAAATACGGCCTCGATCCGAACAAGCCCAACCCGGTAAAGGTGTAGTCATGGCCCCCCACCCCCCAACCCCCGCCCCAAGGGCGGGGGGCGCAAGCGCCCCTTCGGGGATTTTGTTAGCCCACCCCCCTTCCCCCGCCCCAAGGGCGGGGGTGACTGGTCACCTCCCCCGCTTGGCGGGGGAGGATGGGAGGGGGTGTCAATCAATTGGCCGCACTAGTGCGGGCGGCCCTGCGGAGGCAGCATGAGCCAAATTGTCGAAGTGAAAGTACCGGATATCGGCGACTTCAAGGACGTGCCGATCATCGAACTGCTGGTCAAGGTCGGCGACCAGGTCCAGGCCGAAGACTCGCTGATCACCGTCGAATCGGACAAGGCGACCATGGATGTGCCGTCACCCGTATCCGGTGTGGTGACGGAGTTGAAGGTCAAGGTCGGTGACAAGGTCGCCGAAGGTACGCTGGTCGCGCTGATAGATTCTGCGGGCGCTGCAACAGGAGTCGGTGCTGGTGGCACGGCGACCGCTGTCGCCGAGGCCCCTGCAGTCACACCGGTGGTTGCGCCGCCTGCCGCTGTTCCTGTCGTGCCTGCGGCGCCAGGTCCGGCCGCTGCGCCCGCAGTCCCTGTCGCCGCGGCCGGCGCCGATTTCCGTCCCGGCGACACCGAGCTGATTCCATCGCCGTCCCGCGTTTCCATGCCGACGGCCGCGGACAGACTGCAGGGGCAGGTAGCCCATGCCAGTCCATCGGTACGCCGCTTTGCGCGCGAGCTCGGCGTCGATGTGGCCAAGGTGAGCGGCAGCGGCCCGAAGGGGCGCATCCTGCAAAGCGACGTCCAGGCCTATGTCAAGGGCATCGTCAATGGGGCGGCGACCGCGCCGGCTGCCGGTGCCGGCGGCGGCCTCGACCTGTTGCCCTGGCCCAAGATCGACTTTGCCAAGTTCGGCGCGATCGAGGTGCAGCCGCTGTCGCGCATCAAGAAGATTTCCGGCGCCAACCTGTCGCGCAACTGGGCCATGATTCCGGCCGTCACCTATCACGAAGATGCCGACATCACGGAGCTCGAAGCCTTCCGCGTGCAGATCAACAAGGAGAACGAAAAGTCCGGCGACAAGTCGGCGCAGTTGGGTAACACCAAGCTGACCATGCTCGCCTTCCTGATCAAGGCCTGCGTCAAGGCGATGCAGAAATACCCCGAGTTCAACGCCTCGATCGACGGCGACAATCTGGTGCTGAAGAAGTATTTCAACATCGGCTTTGCCGCCGATACGCCGAATGGCCTGATGGTGCCGGTGATCAAAAATGCCGAGAGCAAGGGCGTCTTCGAGCTGGCCCGGGAAACCGGCGAACTGGCCCGCCAGGCGCGCGAAGGCAAGCTCAAGCCGGCCGACATGCAGGGCGCCTGCTTCACCATTTCCAGTGTCGGCGGCATCGGCGGCACCTGCTTTTCGCCGATCGTGAATGCGCCGGAAGTGGCGATTCTCGGCGTCAGCAAGTCGGCCATGAAGCCGGTCTGGGACGGCAAGACGTTCGTGCCGCGCCTGACCCTGCCGCTGTCGCTGACGGCGGATCACCGAGTGATCGACGGCGCCCTGGCGACCCGCTTCAACGTCTATCTGGCGCAACTGCTGGCCGATTTGCGGAGAAGCATGCTGTGACCACGCTCACCGTAGTCAAGAAGGGGGACGAGGTCGCCATCGCCGCCGACGGCCTGACTACCTTCGGCGACACTCGCTTGTCACGCAGCTACAAGGGCGAGCACGACAAGATTCTCCGCATTGCCGATTCATGGATCGGCATCTGCGGGTCGTCGGCGCACCACCTGGTATTGCTCAGCGCGTTCTCCAAGCTGGAGGACATCCGGCTCGGTTCGCGCATGGAGGTGTATGAAACCTTTCGCCGGCTGCACCCGATCCTCAAGGAGCACGCCTTCCTCAATCCCAAGGAAGACGAGGACGACCCCTACGAGAGTTCGCAGATCACCGCGCTGATCGCCAACAGCTCGGGTATCTACGGCGTTTATTCGTATCGCGAGGTGTTCCAGTTCGACCGGGTCTGGGCCGCCGGTTCCGGCCGCAACTTCGCCCTCGGCGCGATGCATGCGCTCTACGACAGCGGGATGTCCGCCGCGCGCATTGCCGAGGCCGGGGTCGCCGCGGGCATCGAATTCGACACCTCGTCCGGGCCGCCGATCGTGGTCCATGAGATCAAACTGGAAGGAAAGCCAAATGAGTGACATCGTTGAAGTGAAGGTACCCGACATCGGCGACTTCAAGGATGTGCCGATCATCGAAGTCCTGGTCAAGGTCGGCGACACGGTCACTGCCGAGGATTCGCTGATCACCCTGGAATCGGACAAGGCGACCATGGATGTGCCCTCGCCGGTTTCCGGGGTGGTCACCGAACTGAAGGTCAAGGTGGGTGACAGGGTCGCCGAGGGCACGCTGGTGGCGCTGGTGAAAACCAATTCAGCCACAGAGGGCACAGAGGTCACAGAGAAAATCGTTTCAGCGCCGGCGCCCGCCGTGTCGCCAGCGCCGACTATTGCGGCACCCGTTGCCGCTGTTGGCAAATTCGCCGGCAAGGTCGACCTCGAATGCGAAATGCTGGTGCTCGGCGCAGGGCCCGGCGGCTATTCCGCCGCGTTTCGCGCCGCCGACCTCGGCATGAAGACGGTAATCGTCGAACGCTACGCTACGCTCGGCGGCGTCTGCCTCAATGTTGGCTGCATTCCGTCCAAGGCGCTGTTGCACGTCGCCGCCGTGATCGAGGAAGCGAGTCACGTCGCGGAAACCGGCATCGGCTTCGCTCAGCCTTCGATCGATCTCGACAAGCTGCGGGCGCACAAATCCAAAGTCGTGGGCAAGCTCACCGGCGGCCTGACCGGCATGGCCAAGGCGCGCAAGGTGGAGGTTGTGCGCGGCTATGGTCACTTCCTCGATGCCTTCCATCTCGAAGTCGAGGCAATGACCGGTGACGCGCAGGAGAAGACCGGCGAGAAGAAGGTGATTCGCTTCCAGAAATGCATCATCGCCGCGGGCAGCGCGGCGTTTCATCTGCCCTTCATTCCCAAGGATCCGCGCATCGTCGATTCCACCGGCGCGCTTGAACTGCGCTTCATGCCGAAGAAAATGCTGGTGATCGGCGGCGGCATCATCGGCCTGGAAATGGCGACGGTATATTCCACGCTGGGCGCCCGGGTCGACGTGGTCGAGATGCTCGACGGCCTGATGCAGGGGCCGGACCGCGACCTGGTCAAGGTCTGGGAAAAGCAGAATGCCAAGCGCTTCGACCAGGTGATTCTGAAAACAAAAACGGTCGCCGTCGATGCCAAGCCGGACGGCCTCTGGGTCAAGTTCGAGGGTGAGCAGGCCCCGGCCGAGGCCCAGCGCTACGACATGATCCTGCAATCGGCGGGCCGCGCGCCGAATGGCAAGAAGATCGGCGCCGACCAGGCCGGCGTGACGGTGATCGAGCGCGGCTTCATCCCGGTCGATAGCCAGATGCGGACCAACGTGCCGCACATTTATGCCATCGGCGACATCGTCGGCCAGCCGATGCTGGCGCACAAGGCGGTGCATGAGGGGCATGTCGCGGCCGAGGCGGCGGCGGGGCAGAAGAGCCACTTCGATGCGACGGTGATTCCCGGTGTGGCTTACACGCATCCGGAAGTCGCCTGGGTCGGCGTCGGCGAAGACGAGGCGAAGAAGGCCGGGCGCAAGGTGAGTTCGGCCAAGTTTCCGTGGGCGGCTTCGGGTCGGGCGATCGCCAACGGCGCCGAGTACGGCTTCACCAAACTGGTGTTCGATGAAGAAACGCACCGCGTGATCGGCGGCAGCATCGTCGGTCCCAACGCCGGCGACATGATCGGCGAAGTGGCGCTGGCGATCGAAATGGGCGCCGATGCGGTGGATATCGGCAAGACCATACATCCGCACCCGACGTTAGGTGAAACCATCGGCATGGCGGCCGAGGTGGCGCACGGCTCGTGTACGGACCTGCCGCCGATGCGCAAGAAATGAGCTGATCATCGGCTACACTTGCCGGTACCGTGTTCAAGAAGCTTACCTCCCGCTTCAAGAAAGAGAAGTCCGACCATCCGCTGGCTTCGGACGCGAGTTTGAATGCCCTGATGGCAGACATTCCCGTGTCGGATCCGCGACGCCTGCTGTTCGATATCGATGAATTGCTGGCCGGCATGGAGGCCAGCGTCGAGGAAATCGGCCCGGTGCTCGCCCTGCGTGCCCTGGCCCGGCTGGATCAGTTTTCCCGCCCCAGCGCCCGGCATCTGCTGTCACGCTACCTTTCCACCGGCGAACGCGAATATCTGACGGACTCGGCCTGGTCTGCGCTTGAAACCCACGCCGAACTTCAGTTCCGCTGTTACCGGTCGTTCTTGACACCCTCGCTGGAATTGCCGGCGGACGACGACAAGCTCCGTATGGCACGCTGCGCCGCCCGCGCGATGATGGCTTGGGCCCTGCGCAAGAAGCTGCAGCACTTCCGCTACCGCAGGCCGACAGCGCAGCTGTGGCAGGATGCCCACGAATTGCTGCAGGTACTCGGACGCCTGGAACTGATGAAGACCCGTGTCGCTCCCTATCGCAACGAAGAGGATACGACACCGCTGGACGAGTACCTGATCGGGCTGTATCTTGAATTTGTCCCGATCAGCAATCTGGTGCCGCAGCAGATGGAATTCGCCGAGGCCGTCCTGCGGTTCTGCGACGGACTGGACCTGAGTTCGCAGCGCCATGAACTGAGCACGCATTGCATTGACCTGTCGGCGGCGAAGGGTCCGCAACGCTTGACGCAGGGCGAGCCTGGGAGCAGCACTCTGCGCTACTGCTCGGTACCGAAGTTGGGTAGCACCCTGATGCGGCTGGCGGCGCAGGTGAAGAAGGCGGGAGGTGCTCCGGAGTGGTTCAAGCAGTTACCCGCCAGTCGCGCGCAGATCGATAGCGCCATCTCGATCCTGATGACGCATTGGGCGTCCGCGCCGCCGAAGCGAGGCAAGGACCGGGTAGCGCGCATGGTCGAGTTGCGCGTGATGCTCGGCTTTGGATTGGCCCGGCGCATGATTGCTGCGGCGAATTTTGCGCGCATGGGACGCTCATTCAAATACGAAGGCAATGACTTTGAGCGGATCACCCGGCAGTTCGAAGAAACCCGCTTTGGTTCCGTCGCCGCGAAGGATGACAAGACTGCCGAACCGGTTGCCGACGAGGTCAAAAGCCCGATGGAAATTCTGCGTCGGCTTGAAACGGACGGCGACCTGGCGCAAATGGAAAGCTGGAAGCAGGTGGACGGCAGCGCAACAGGTCTCGGGGTCGTCTTGCCGGCCGTGTTGCCGCGCCACCGCATTGGCTTGCTGATCTGTTTTCGGGAAGCCGACGAAATCGATTGGCGCCTGGGCCTGATCCGGCGCATCGGGCGTGACGCCGCGAATCGGCCCAGCATAGGTGTCGAAACCCTGGGCTGGCCATCGATCGCCGCCCTGGCGAAGCCGGTCGGCGAAGAAAGCGTCTGGACCAGGGTGGCGGATGGCGGCCATGGCTGGTCCGACGCGATCATCATCAGCCTCGACGGCCACGAGCTGATTCTGCCTGCGGAGACCTTTATCGCCGAGTTGGAGGTCGAACTGCGCAGTGAAACTGGACTTTGGCGCGTACGACTCGACAATTTGCTCGACCGCGGGCCGGATTATGATCGAATCGAATTTACCCGTATTTCCTGAAGGATCTTATGACACAAGACGAATTGAAGCAGGCGGTCGCGCGCGCGGCGCGTGATTACGTTGCTGACCGCTTGCCGGTCGGGGCAATCCTGGGCGTCGGCACCGGCTCCACGGCGAATTTCTTCATCGACGCGATTGCCGCCATCAAGGACCGCCTCGGCGGCGCCGTTGCAAGTTCCGAGGCGACGGCGAAGCGGTTGGCCGGCCATGGCATCCGCGTGCTCGATCTCAACGATGTCGATGCCATAGGCATCTATGTCGACGGTGCGGACGAGATCGACGGCAGCATGGCGATGGTCAAAGGCGGTGGCGGTGCACTGACGCGCGAGAAGATCGTGGCTGCCGTCGCCGGAACTTTTGTCTGCATCTGCGACGCCTCGAAGCGGGTGCAGACCATGGGCCGTTTTCCGCTGCCGGTGGAAGTGATTCCGATGGCGCGCGCCTATGTCGGTCGCGAACTGGCCAAACTCGGCGGCAAGCCGAAACTGCGCAAGGACTTGGTGACCGACAACGGCAACCTGATCCTCGACGTGCATGGCCTGTCGATCACCGATCCGCTAGGTCTCGAGACTCAGATCAACCAGATCGTCGGCGTCGTCACCAATGGCCTGTTCGCGCAGCGCGGCGCGGACGTGCTGTTGCTGGCCACCGCGGACGGCGTGCAGACCCATCTACGCTGACCGCGCGCCGTGTGGCGATGAAACAGGGAGTTACGGGCCGGCCTAAACGCGGCTGACCCAGGCAGCGCTCAGGTTGGAGGAACGTAGCCGCCTACCTGATCTGCACCTTCGCCAAAAAAGTGCTTCTGCACCTGCTCGGCCAGATACTTTCGATGCTGGGCGTCGGCCAGACTCAGGCGGTTCTCGTTGATGATCATGGTCTGCAGCTTGATCCATTGCTGCCACGCTTCCTTGGAGACGTTTTCATACAATTTCCTGCCCATTTCACCCGGCATGGGAGGCTGGTCGAGACCTTCGGCCTCGCGCCCGAGTTTGATGCAATTGACCATGCGTGCCACAGGGTTTCCTTTCGCTAAGACTACAAGAAGACGCCCAGTTTACATCGACTTCCGGCCGGTTCTACAGCGACTTCACCAGGACTTTCGAACGGCGCTGCAAATTGTAGAGTTCGCGCCGTGCTTCGGGCAGTTCATCAACGCCGGCTTCGACGAAGCCGCGTTCGATGAACCAGTGCGCGGTGCGGGTGGTCAGGACGAACAGACGCTTCAGTTTCATCTTCTTGGCACGGGCCTCGATGTGGCTGCGCAACTGGTCGCCGTAGCCACAGCGGCGAAAATCCGGCATCACGGCAAGGCAGGCCAGTTCCGCCGACTTTTCGGTGGAGAACGGATAGACCGCCGCGCAGCCGACGATCACGCCATCGTGTTCCACCACCGAGAAACGGGTGATTTCGATTTCGAGCCGTTCGCGTCCGCGCTTGACCAGTGTGCCATCGGCTTCCAGCGGTTCGATCAGGCCAAGAATGGCGCCGACGTCGTCGATCGTGGCATCGCGCAGCAGCGCCAGCGGCGCACTGGTCATCACCGTACCGACGCCGTCGCGGGTAAAGAATTCCATCAGCATCGCACCGTCGGCCTGCCGGTCGAGGAAATGCACGCGACCGACTCCGGCGCGGCAGGCACGTATCGCGCTGGGCAGGACGCGGGCGGCTTCCGGCGCCTGCACCGACAAATGCCGATTGACCAGTTTCTGCGCTTCGTCGGCGGTGAGGGCATCGATCAATGCACCCTTGGGGTTGACCAGCCCCGGCCCGTCGCACAGATAAATCAGCTTGTCGGCCTTGACCGCCACCGCCACGGCCTCGGCCACCTCTTCCCAGGCCAGGTTGAAAATTTCGCCGGTGGGTGAGGCGCCGATCGGCGTGATCAGCACCACGTTTTCCTGGGCGAGGTCGGCCTGGATTTCTTCGGCGATGACCTTGCGAATCGCGCCGGTGTATTGGAAGTCGATGCCGTCGACCACGCCGACCGGGCGCGCGGTGATGAAGTTGCCGCCGGTGACGCGCAGGAACGCACCCGCCATCGGCGTGTTGGGCAGCCCCTGCGAGAGCAGCGCCTCGATTTCGATGCGGGTGACGCCCATGGCGCGCTTGACGCACTCCAGCGCCTCGGCGTCGGTGACCCGCAAACCCTTGTGGAACTTCGGCGTGAGGCCGCGCGACAGCATCTCGGCGTCGATCTGCGGCCGCGCCCCGTGCACCAGCACCAGGCGAATGCCCATGCTGTCGAGCAGTGCAATGTCATGAATCAGCGCCTGCGCGGCTCCTGCCTCGAGTACTTCGCCACCGAAGGCGATGACGAAGGTGCGGCCGCGAAAGGCATGGATATACGGCGCCGCCTGGCGCACCCAGGCGACCAGGCGGGCGTCGGTATCCGGTTGACTGCTGCGGGTGTCAAGCGTCATGTAGCGGTCTTGGCTTTCTTCGGCTTGACTGTCCTCGTGGCGGCAGGCGCTTTAGGCATGACGGGTCGCGGCGGCTCCTTGGAGGCCTTGGGTTTTTCCTCTGCCTTCTGTTCCGCTGGTTCCTTCCGGTCCTTCTTGTCTTTCTTGTCCTTGCCGGACTTTTTGTCCTTGTCGGCCTTCTTCTCCTTGTCTGCCTTGGCCGGCTTTTCGGGCTTCTCGGTCGGCACGGGTTTGCCTTCCAGTTCGGCCTCGAGCCTTTCACACAGGGTACGCAGGATCTTGACCCGGGCGTAGTTCTTGTCGTTGGCCTCGACCAGGGTCCACGGTGCCGAACCGGTGCTGGTGCGATCCACCATGTCGCAAATGGCCTGCTGGTAGGCATCCCATTTCTCGCGGTTGCGCCAGTCTTCTTCGGTGATCTTGAAGCGCTTGAATTGGATCTTCTCGCGTTCGGTGAACCGCTTCAGTTGCTCTTCCTGGCTGACCTGGAGCCAGAATTTGCAGACGATGACGCCGGCTTCGGACAAATCGTGTTCGAAGTCGTTGATCTCGGAATAGGCGCGCAGCCAGTCGGCCTCGGCACAGAAGCCCTCGACGCGCTCGACCAGCACGCGGCCATACCAGGTGCGGTCGAAGATCGTCACCCGGCCGTTGCGCGGAATGTGCCGCCAGAAACGCCACATGTAGGGCTGGGCGCGTTCTTCCTCGGTCGGCGCTGCCACCGGCACGACCTGGTAGTCGCGCGCATCCATCGCGGCGGCGATGCGGCGGATGGCGCCCCCCTTGCCGGCCGCATCCGCGCCCTCGAAGGCACAGACCACCGAACGCCCCTTGAAGCGCGGGTCGCGCACCAGTTCCGACAGCTTGCCCTGCCAGCGTGCCAGTTGATCGTCGTATTGCTTCTCGGTGATCGTCCTGTTCAGGTTGAGTTCGGAGAGCACGTTGCGGCCATCGATGTTCACCCGTATCGGCGGTGCCACCGGCGTGGTGTGATAGCCGGGGTTGTCCAGGCGCTGGCGGATCGCCTCGAGCAGGATCTTGCCGGTCGTCAGCGAGCGATAGCGGTCATCCTCCCCCTCGATGATGATCCAGGGGGCCCACGCCGTGTTGGTCATGCGCAGCACGTGGCCGACCACGTCCTGCAGTTTGTCGTAGGTCTTCAGACGTTCCCAGTTCCACTTGGTGACACGCCAGGCCGTCTTCGGGTCTTTTTCCAGTTCTTTCAAGCGGCGCTTCTGGCCGTCCTTGGTCAGGTGGAACCAGAACTTGAGCACCAGCGCGCCTTCATTGACCAGCATGGCTTCGAAGCGGTTGATCTGGTCGATGCGCGCATCCATCGCCGCCTTGGTCATGCCGCCGTCGAGGCGGTCGTGGATCGGGCTCGAATACCAGGAACCGGCGAACACGCCGACCCGTCCCTTGGGCGGCAGCGCACGCCAGTAGCGCCACATGAACGGCCGCGACCGCTCCTCGTCGCTTGGCGCCGAGAAGGCCAGCGTCGAGATGAAGCGCGGATCCATCCACTCGTAGAGGATGTTGATGGTCTCGCCCTTGCCGGCACCGTCCTGGCCGCTGACCAGAACGATGACCGGAATCTTGCCGTTTTCCTTGAGATCGAACTGGGCGTCGAGCAGGGCGGCGCGCAGTTCCGGCACGGCCTTCTTGTAGGTGTCCTTGTCGATCTTGTGACCGATTTCCGCAGATTCGAACATTACCAGTCTCCCCAAAGTGCCATCATTGCCGCTACAGCGACAAGTCCGGCGGTTTCGGTACGCAGCACGCGCGGCCCCAGCCCGATGGGATGGAAGCCGGCGGCCCGCGCCGCCAACAATTCACCTTCCTCGAAGCCGCCTTCCGGGCCAACCAGCAGGCTGACCGGCACCGTCGGCGCCTTCAGGTCGCGCAGGGAGTCGGCTGCCCCCGGCGCACAGACGAAGCGTAGCCCATTCTCCTGCGCTGCGACACCAAGATATTGCGGTAGATCAAGAATTGGCGATACCGCCGGGACGCGATTGCGCCCGGATTGCTCGCAGGCGGCGATGGCAATGTTGCGCCAATGTTCCACGCGGCGTGTCGCGCGTTCGGCGGAAAGCCGGATCAGACTGCGCTTCGCGGTCACCGGCTGGATGTGGCGGATTCCGAGTTCGACCGCCTTTTGCACCACCCAATCCATCTTGTCGCTGGCGGGCATGGCCTGCACCAGCGTCAGGGCCAGCGGCGGCTCGCAGTCGGCGTCGTCAAATTCCTTCAGCGTCGCGCGCAAGGTCTTGCCGGCCGGATGGAGCGTGGCCTGCCACTGCCCGCCGCGCCCGTCGAACAGAATCGCCGTGTCGCCGGCGCCGACTCTCAGCACTTTCAGCGCGTGGTGGCTTGCCTCCGCGGCCAGCTCGACCGTGGCACCGGGGTGGAGCGGGAACGGACAGAAGAATCTCGGTATCATGTTTGCATTATCGCCAAAACCAAGTTTCAGTGCAGGCTAATGCTGGAATTATCGGCGTTAAGCGAAGCGGCCGAAACTAAAATTCGGAGACAACTCATGGTCAGCCTTAGCCCTCCCGTCTGCGACTTCGGCTACCCCGCCGTCGATTTCGACCTGCCGGGCGTCGATCGCAAGCGTCATAGTCTGGCCAGCGTGCGCGGCCCCAAGGGCTTGCTGGTGATGTTCATCTGCAATCACTGTCCCTATGTCAAGGCGGTGATCCATCGCATCGTGCGCGACACGCGGGAACTCGCCACGCTGGGCATCGGCAGCGTTGCCATCATGAGCAACGACCCGACCGTCTACCCGGAGGATTCGTGGCAGAACATGGTGCAGCTTGCGCGCGAGCTGCAGTTCCCCTTTCCCTATGTGCTGGACCAGTCGCAGGAAGTGGCGAAAGCCTACGGCGCCGTGTGCACGCCGGATTTCTTCGGCTACAACGCCAATCTGGAACTGCAGTATCGTGGCCGGCTCGACGAATCGCGCAAGGAAGCTGCGCCCGGCGGTGTGCGCCGGGAATTGTTCGAGGCGATGCGGCAAGTGGCACTCAGCGGCCGGGGCCCGGTAATGCAGACGCCGAGTATCGGCTGTTCGATCAAGTGGCGGCACTAGGCTCCTGGTGAGCAAGCACCCGGTCGAACCGGGTGTGCATGACGGTCGGCTCAAGCCGACGCCAGCTACGCCGAATTTACCTGGACACGGCTTGGCTTGGTCGACGCTGTCGAGTTCTATCTCGATCAAAAGGCCCGGGTCATCCGCGTCCGCTCGGCCTCACGGCTCGGGCGCGGGATTTCGGCGTCAATCACCGGCGAGTGGAATCGATTCGTGCCGCCTTTGGCGGTGCCCCTGTCCCCGCCTTGTAATGAGGGGCCCGTTCGGGCGAGCAACTTGCCCCGGCTTTTCTCTAGCGGAAGGCGCCGACGCCGACAATGTTGTTGTTGAGCGAGTAGGACAGGCCGGCGCCAGTGGGGCTGCTGGTTCCCACGAAGAAGCCGGCGACAGTACCGGTTGCACCGCTGACGTAGCCGCCGATCCTGTCGGAAGAAAACTCGGAGCGATGGTTCAAACCCATTGGCATGGTGGCGCTTACATTGAGAGTCGAGCCATGAACCACGGTAAAATTCGCCCCGACCATATTGCTCAGGAAGTTTGCGTGCACTGTTCCGCCGGTGATCCCGGAACCGACGTTTCCGCCGGCATCGGTGGATGGGGTGCCGCCAACGAAACTGAAGCTCGCACTACCCGAGGTCGGTATGGTCGGTACCGATGTTCCCAGGATGTAATGCAGACTGACCGACGCCGGTATGGCCACCGTCCCCGAGGGGAATCCGCCGCCTACCCCGAGAGAGGCGAAAGAGACATTGCCGCCCGACCAGCGGCCCCAGTACAGGTCCCCGTTATTCGTTCCGTTGAGCACGGTATCGAACTGGATGCTGGCGAAATTGCCATCTTGGGAAACCTTCATGCCGTTGACATTGCTGCCGTTGATATACACACCAATGATTCCCGTGGACGTATTGGTGGCGGAACCGGACCCTGCGCCACCCACACCGGAATAGGTCGTGCCCTCAAAGGTGAACGTACCGCTGCCAGTCAGGGCAACGCCTCCGCCGGAGAGAACCGTCAACGAACCGAAGGGATCGTGCGTAATAATGGTTCCGGGCTGGAACCCTGGCTGAGTTACATTGGATAACACCGGTGGCTGGGTGATCTGCGGCACAGAACTCATCGATGGACCGCCCGAGGTGCGCCGCGGCGCGGTGTCAGGCGAAGCGACGAAAGCGGTCTGGCCGCGCCCGACGTCGATTTCGCCGAGCGCATTTTTTACGAACACGATGCCTTCGCCGGTATGAACGTAGAGGCCATCCGGTTCCTTGCAACTCGATTTGCAGAAAATCGCCTGGAACTCGGTGCCACGGATGCCGATGGTCGCCACCACGGTGTTCATCACATAGTCGACCTTGGAGCGACGGCCGACCACCCCGGTGATGGCGCGCACGCCGCCCCTGATCAGGCTGAACACGGCTGACTCATCCTGCTTGCCGTTCTTGTGGAACCGGTAGTCGGCGATCTTGAATTCGGTGCCTGGCTGCAGGCTGATCTGGCCGGCATCCGTAAAACGCACTTGTGCCCTGCCGCTTTGGGTCAGGATGGTTTCGCCGGAATTGATCTCCATGCCGGTCTTCGCGGCGCGCAAAGTACCGGCCACGTCGCGCACCTGCACGTCTCCGCTAGCCAGCAGGAAAGCGCCTGCCGCGGCCATCGCCTGACCTGAGAGGAGGGCAATGGCGGTTGCGACCGTCAGGAATGCATTTCGAGCCATCGAATCCACCTTAGAAAAAGTCGCGACGTGCAGTGAACAATATCTGCTGGCGCGAGAAGTCGTTGATCGCAATGTTCGAGTCGTTGCGCAAATAGTAATACTGGCCGGTGACGGTCCACGCCTTCTCGGGTTTGTAGGCCAGCCCGAAATTGAGGTCGTAACGGCTGTCCTCGCGCTTGACCGAGAAGAACGGACTCTGGCCGCCGTAGCGCGAAGGCTGGACGGCGACACTGGCGAAAGCCTTCCAGTTCTCCCACGGGCTGTACTCGCCGGCGGCCTTGACACCGTAGAACGTACGGCCGACCGTCGGATCCAGAGCATCGCGCTCCTGATCATCCGCCGCCCAGACGGTCAGCGTCATGCGCGGATCGCCCTTGGTGAAGTAGGCGTGCGTCCAAGACCCGCCGAGAAGGTAGATATCCGTGTCGAGGAAAGTGGCGATCGGATGATTGGCGCGCAGATACTGGGCGAAGGCGCCGACCACGTCCTGCCGTCCGAGTTCGCGCTGCCATTGGCCGAAGACGCCGTACTGCTCGTCGTTGCGGTACTGGCCGATGTAATAGACCGAATGACTGATGCCAGCGCTGAACTGGTCGACGCCGCGCGTCAGGCGCACCCCGCCACCCGCGGCAAGCGAGGTGGTGTCGAACTCTTCCTGGTTCGGGTGATAACGGAACCGGCCGTCGACGCTGCCGAAGACATCAACATCGTCACTGACGCGCTTCTGCGCCGCAAGCCCTCCATTGATGCCGGTAACCCAACTGGCCTGCGCGCGCGCGAAGCCGCTCAGGGAAGCAGGCAAACCGAACAGCGGGATCAGCACGGTACTACTGTTAGTGGCGGTATTGATGTTGGTGTCGTAGCCGAATTCGCCTTCCACATAGGCGGCAAAGGTCGCGGCGCTACGGCCGTCGGCAGGACGATTCGCGATGGCCTTGTCGAGTTCGGCCAGCAGGGAATCAACTTTGGTCGCCACATCAGCCGGCATCGGCGTCTGCTTGACTTGCAGCAACTCCTTGCGGGCAGCATCGTATTCGGTAAGGGCGATCAGGGCGCGCGCCAACTCGGCCCGCGCCGGACCGTGCTGGGGATTGAGCGAGAGGACACGCTCAAGGGCGAACACTGCAGCACCTGGCTTGCCCGAATCGAGCAGGGCGATACCCAGCAGGTAGTTGTATTCGGTTTCCTCGAGGTGCTGCGGCAAGTCCCGCTCCAGCAACGCGGCGCCTTCCGCGGCTTTGCCGGCACTCAACAGCGCTTTCGCGTCTTCGACGGTACCGGCTAGAGCAGTCAGCGGCGTCAGCGCCAACGCCAGTGCCACGACAAGAAGATTCTTTTTCACCGAAATTCCCCCATTGATTATGAGGACAATACCCCCGTCAGAGGATTTATGCAAAGGGTACGCCGTCGGAGATATCGACATGCCGAATATTGTTGTTCCTACGCTCCTGCTGTCTTCGCCTTGGCCGTGGCGGCCGGCATCTGCTCGCCGACCTGTGCCGCGATCAGGCGCGAACCCTCGCTGTCCATGAAGCGCACGAAGGCAGTGGCCGCCGGCATCAGCCGCTTGTCGGTGCGATACACCAGGCGCCACTGGCGCTTGACCGGCGTGCCGGTGACGTTGAGCTTGACCAGCCGGCCGACCGAGCGCTCCAGCCCGATGGTGTGTTCGGACAGGAAGGACAGCCCGAGGCCGGCCATGACGGCCTGCTTGATGGTCTCGTTGCTGCCGAGTTCCATGAAGGCACCGGCAACCACGTGATGCTCCTCGAGGAAGCGCTCCAGTGCGGCCCGCGTCCCCGAGCCGGGTTCGCGGATCAGGAGGGTTTCCGTCGCCAGTCGCTGCGCGTCGATGCGCCGCTTGTCGGCCAGAGGGTGGTCGGGTGCGGCGATGAATACCAGCGGGTGCTCGGCAAAAATCTTGGCCACGGTCTCGAACTCGGTCGGCGGCGTGCCCATGATGGCCAGGTCGATGCCGTTTTCGGCAAGCAGACGCACGATGGTGCCGCGGTTATTGACCGTCAGCTGCAGCTCGACGCCCGGATGCCGGCGCCGGAACTCGGCGAGCAGCGACGGCGCGAAATACTTGGCCGTACTGACGACGCCGATTTTCAGGCTGCCGGCCTCGACCCCCTTCAGTGCGGCAAGTGCTTCGCCGGCCTCGCGCAGCTGTTCGGCAATGCGCCGCGCCTGGCGCGCCACCTCTTCCCCGGCGGCGGTCAGCCGCACCTTCTTGCCGGCCTGTTCGGTCAGTGGCAGTCCGGCCTGATCTTCCAGCGCCTGCACCTGCATCGACACCGCGGGCTGGGTCAGGTGCAGTTCTTCGGCGGCACGCGAAAAGGACAGGTGGCGGGCAACCGCCTCGAATATCTTGAGTTGGCGCAGGGTGACGTTCTTCATCCGGGCATCTTATCCTGCAAATAAGAAATTGTGACTGGCGCTTATACCTTGGCAGGCATAGGCTTTGCCCCGATGAAGCTGCAGGCACTGATCTTCGACGTTGATGGCACGCTGGCCGACACCGAGCGCGATGGCCATCGTCCCGCCTTCAATGCGGCGTTCGCCGACGCGGGCCTGCCCTGGGATTGGGACCCGGCGCTCTACGGCGAGCTGCTGGCGGTGACCGGCGGCAAGGAACGGATACGGTTCTTTTGCGAGCGGCATGCCCCTGAATTCCTGCAGCAGGCGGACGCCGAGGCGCGCATCCGGGAACTGCATGCGGCCAAGACGCGGCATTACGTGGCGCTCTGCGCGCAAGGCATTCCCTTGCGTCCCGGCGTGGAGCGCTTGCTGCGCGAGGGTCACGGCGCCGGCCTGCGTCTGGCGATTGCCACCACCACGACGCCGGAAAACATCAGCGCCCTGCTGGCCCCCGACCTGCTCGCGCTGTTCGACAAAGTCGGCGCTGGCGACACGGTTCCGCACAAGAAGCCGGCGCCGGATGTTTACCTCTGGGTGCTGGCGCAGTTGCGCTTGCCCGCCGCTGCCTGCCTCGCCATCGAAGACTCGGCCAATGGCCTCAAGGCCAGCCTTGCCGCCGGGCTGGCGACCGTGATCACGCTCACCGACTACACCCGCGAGCACGACTTTGCCGGCGCCCTGGCCGTGTTGCCCGATCTCGGTCGGGTGGCACTGCCGCTGCTCCGTCATTGGCATGAGACTGCTTATGCTAGTGATAAAAAATCGTGACTTTCACTTATGCAACGGCATGATTAACATGTCGTCAATCCGCTAGACCAATTGCCTGAACGATTACCGCCCAAGGAGTATCACCATGGATCAATCGAACCGCTACGCCGACCTGAGCCTGAACGAAGAGGACCTGATGAAGGGTGGCAAGCACATCCTGGTCGCCTACAAGATGAAGCCCAAGGCCGGCATCGGCTACCTGGAAGGCGCCGCCCACTTTGCCGCCGAATCCTCGACCGGCACCAACGTCGAAGTGTCCACCACCGACGACTTCACCAAGGGCGTGGACGCGCTGGTCTATCACATCGACGAGGCCACCGAGGATATGCGCATCGCCTATCCGATCGAACTGTTCGACCGCAACGTCACCGACGGCCGCTTCATGCTGGTCTCGTTCCTGACGCTGGTCATCGGCAACAACCAGGGCATGGGCGACATCGAACACGCCAAGATGATCGACTTCTACATGCCCGACCGCGTGATCCAGATGTTCGACGGTCCGGCCAAGGACATCAGCGACCTGTGGCGCATCCTCGGCCGTCCGGTCAAGGATGGCGGCTACATCGCCGGCACTATCATCAAGCCCAAGCTCGGCCTGCGTCCCGAGCCCTTCGCCCAGGCCGCCTACCAGTTCTGGCTCGGCGGCGACTTCATCAAGAACGACGAACCGCAGGGCAACCAGACTTTCTGTCCGCTGAAGAAAGTGTTGCCGCTGGTGTATGACTCGCTGAAGCGTGCGCAGGACGAAACCGGCGAGGCCAAGCTGTTCTCGATGAACATCACCGCCGACGATCACTACGAGATGTGCGCCCGCGCCGACTACGGCCTGGAAGTGTTCGGCGCCGACGCCGACAAGCTGGCCTTCCTGGTCGACGGTTTCGTCGGCGGTCCCGGCATGGTCACCACCGCCCGTCGCCAGTACCCGGGCCAGTATCTGCACTACCACCGCGCCGGCCACGGCATGGTCACTTCCCCCTCTGCCCGCCGCGGCTATACCGCCTTCGTGCTGGCCAAGATGGCGCGCCTGCAGGGTGCTTCCGGGATCCACGTCGGCACCATGGGCTACGGCAAGATGGAAGGCGAGGGCGACGACAAGATCATCGCCTACATGATCGAGCG